>SWBZ01001255.1_pt1 | contig 166703 bp, 179 predicted proteins | sample 4693031 | NCBI WGS metagenome assembly SWBZ01 (sample SAMN10267274, study PRJNA491770) | bioreactor metagenome | isolation source: DHS bioreactor inoculated with | place: Japan: off Shimokita Peninsula
GGGGGGAAGAGGCCGCACGCGACTGACGAGCGAGGGAGGTTCACGATGACAGTCGCAGTCGGAATCGATGTCGCCAAGGACATCCACTGGATAGAGGTCAAAGTCGCCGAGACCGGCACGGTGCTGACCAGCCACGCCGTCGAGAACACCCCGGCAGCGATCGCTGGAATGATCGATGAGGTCCACGCCGCCGAGACCGTTCACGGTCCCGCCCGGGTCGGGATCGATCTGCTGGGCGGGATCGCCGGCCTGCTGGAGGCGATGCTGATCGAAGCCGGGCTGACCGTGGTGCACGTGCCCGGGCTGGCGGTGAACCGTGCTCGCCGCGGCACCGTCGGCGGCGAGCACAAGAGCGACCCGAAAGACGCCCGGGTGATCGCCGACCAGGTCCGGATGCGCGATGACCTGCGGCAGGTCACCGCGATGCGGGAGGATGACGTCGAGCTGCGGCTGCTGGTCGGCCGCCGCAGCGAGATCGTCGCCGACCAGACCCGCCGCGCCGCCCGGCTGCGGGACCTGCTGGTCTCGATCAACCCTGGCCTGGAGCGCATCGTCGACGTGACCACGAAGACCGGGCTCTGGCTGCTGACCCGCTACGCCGCCCCCGGCGAGCTCCGCACCGCCGGCCGGGCCCGCGTCCTGGCCCACCTGCGCAAGCTCGACCACGTCAAGGCCGCGAGCATCACCGCGCTGGCGGATGCCGCGCTGGCCGCCGCGCACGCCCAGACGATCAGTGTCCCCGGCGAAGCCGTCGCCGCGGACCTTGTCCGTGACCTGGCCCGCGAGATGCTGACCGCCCGCGACCAACTGCACCACATCGACCGGCGCATCGAGGGGACCCTTGACCGGCACCCTGACGCGGCCCTCATCCGCAGCCTGCCCGGCATGGGGGCCACCCTCACCGCGGAGTTCCTCGCCATCACCGGCGGGATCGCCCGCTACCCCGACGGCGACCACCTCGCCGCCGCGGCAGGCCTGGCCCCCGTCCTGAAACAGTCCGGCAAGGTCCGCTACCTGCAACGCGCCCGCGCCGGCGATAGCGCGCTCAAACGCGTGTTCTACCAATCCGCGTTCGTCGCGATCACCTGCGACCCCACCTCGAAGGCGTACTACCGGCGCAAGCGCACCGAAGGCAAGACCCATCACCAAGCCGTCCTCGCCCTCGCCCGCCGACGCGTCAACGTGCTCCACGCCGTCCTCCGCAACCGCGACCCCTACCGGAGCCAAGCCACCCCACACGCCGCTTGACAAACGCATTAGGAAGCCACCAACGGCGCGAACAGGTAGTACAGCGCCAGCGCCGCTGTTGCCGACGGGAGAATCGAATCGAGCCTGTCGAGGACTCCCCCGTGTCCAGGCAGCCACGAACTCATGTCTTTGATGCCGAGATCCCGCTTGACCATCGACTCGCCAAGGTCGCCGGTCGTGGCGGTGCCGAGAATCACCGCGCCCAAGATGGCGCCGGCCCACCACGGCACACCCAGCAAGAAGACCCCGAGCAGGATGCCGGCGACGACGGCGCCGACGACAGCTCCCGCGAAGCCCTCCCAGGTCTTGTTCGGGCTGATACGGGGTGCCATCGGATGCTTGCCGAAGCTGAGTCCGGCAGCGTAAGCCGCGGTGTCAGCGACGACGGCGACGGCGATGAATGCGATGATCCACCACTCGCCGCCATCCTGCCGCAGCAGTACCATCGCCATGCTTGCGAGGAACGGGACGTAGAAGACCACGAACGTGCTCGCGAGCACATCACTGGTGACCGCCGTGTAGGCACGGCCGTCGGCAGCTGCCATCTGGGCGATCAGCCGCCAGACGACAACGAGCGCGAGGGCAGCGAACAGCGCTACCCAATGCAGCCACAGCTCCAGGAACGCGCCTGAGAGAAGCACGACAACTGCTGCCACGATCTGGGGAGCCAGATCAATGCGGCGGTCAGAACCTGCCAGCGCACGCGAGAACTCGACAACGCCGAGAACGACGACTCCCAGAGCCAAAAAAACGAAGGCCCATTTGATGAAGATCAGGGACAGAAGTGCGACTGCCCCAATTCCCACACCGATGAGAATTGCAAGAATCAGGTCCCTGCCGGTGCGCTTCTTGATGCGCTCGTTGGCCTCTTCGAACTCTGCACGTGCGTGCGCCACGTGCTGCTCGAACTCGGTTCGCGCGGTGCGCATCTGCGTCTGGAAGCCAGGGCCGGCATCATCGGCCGCATCCCCGGCAGAATCGCCAGGGACGTGCGCATCGGAACGGTCATCGGTCATGTCGACCGTTACACCTCGAGAAGCTCAGCTTCTTTGCGCTTGAGCGCCTCGTCGATCTGGTCGACGTGGGCGCGCGTGAGCGCATCGAGCTCTTTCTCGGCGCGAGCAAGCTCGTCTTCCCCGATGTCGCTCTTGAGCGCGTCGAGGTCGTCCTTGGCCTTACGACGGATGCCGCGCACATGCACCTTGGCGTCCTCAGCCTTCGCGCGCACGAGCTTCACGAACTCCTTGCGCCGCTCTTCGGTCAGCTCCGGCATCGTGACGCGCACGATCGTGCCATCGTTCGTGGGGTTCGCGCCGAGGTTGGGGGCATCCCGAATCGCCTGCTCGATCGCCTTGAGCGCCGACTTGTCGTAGGGATTGATGACCAGCGTGCGCGCCTCCGGATTGTTCAGCGACGCAAGCTGGGCGAGGGGGGTCGGCGAACCGTAGTAGTCGACCATGATCCGCTGGAACAGCTGCGGGTTGGCGCGTCCCGTGCGAACGGTCGCGAAGTCATCCTTCGCGGCCTCCACTGCACGATCCATCCGGGTTCCGGCATCGGTCAAGACATCCGCGATCACGGCGACTCCTTACTGCGTGTGACCTGCACAGTCTAGTCGGCAGGCCTTCAGCCGACCGTGACGACCGTGCCGATGGATTCGCCGAGAAGAGCACGTGTGACGTTTCCCTCGGGCTCCATGCCGAACACTCGCATGTCCATACCGTTGTCCATGCACAGGCTGAAGGCTGTCGAGTCGACGACTTTCAAACCGCGCTGCAGCGCGTCCAGGTACGTGATCCGATCGATGCGGGTCGCGGTCGGATCCTTGCGCGGATCAGCGGTGTAGACGCCGTCCACGCCGTTCTTTGCAACGAGAACCTCGCTCGCACCGATCTCGAGCGCACGCTGGGCCGCAACGGTATCGGTCGAGAAGTACGGAAGACCGGCGCCTGCCCCGAAGATCACAACGCGCCCCTTCTCCATATGGCGTTCAGCGCGGCGCGGAATATACGGCTCGGCGACCTGGGTCATCGAGATCGCTGACTGAACGCGAGTTGCCGCGCCCGCCTGCTCGAGGAAGTCCTGCAGCGCCAGCGCGTTCATGACGGTGCCGAGCATGCCCATGTAGTCCGCCCGGCCACGGTCCATTCCCCGCTGGCTGAGCTCGGCGCCGCGGAAGAAGTTACCGCCACCGACGACGACGGCAATCTCCACCTCGTCGACCGCCGCAGCGATCTCGCGCGCGATCTGGCTGACGACATCGGGATTGACCCCGAGCTGCCCTCCCCCGAAAGCTTCCCCCGAAAGCTTGAGCAGGACGCGCCGGCGCCCCGTTGATTCATCCGCCACGTACGTCTCCTCTTGTCGACTACAACCTACCGAAGCACATCAGAAAGGGCCCGCACTGGATGGTGCGGACCCTTTCGACATGATGCTTACGCGCCGACCTTGAACCGGGCGAAGTCAGTGAGCGTGAGGCCCGCGTCCTTCGCCACCTGGGCAACCGAGAGCTTGTTGTCTCGGGCGTAGTCCTGGTCGAGCAGGGCGACCTGCTTGAAGTAGGCGTTCACACGGCCCTCGACGATCTTCGGGAGTGCAGCCTCGGGCTTGCCCTCGTTGCGCGAGATCTCGGTGACGATCTCTCGCTCCTTCTCGACGTCGGCTTCCGGAACGTCATCGCGCGAGAGGTACGACGGGTTGGCGAACGAGATGTGCTGCGCCAGCGCGCGAGCGGTCTCTGCGTCGTCACCGGTGTAGGCCAGCACGACGCCCACCTGCGGCGGGAGGTCCTTGTTGGTCTTGTGCAGGTAGATCTCGAACTTCTCGCCCTCGATCGTCCGCACCTGGCGAAGTTCGACCTTCTCGCCGATGATCGCTGCCTCGTCCGAGATCAGCTGCTCGACGGTTCCCGCACCTGCGGAAGCAGCCAGGGCAGCCTCGACAGAGTTCGCACCGGCCGCGGCGGCAGCATCGACGACCTTGTCTGCCAGAGCGACGAAGCGGTCGTTCTTCGCAACGAAGTCGGTCTCGCACGCGAGCTCGATCAGCGTGACCTTGCCGCCCAGCTCGCGGGCGGCGATCAGGCCCTCGCTCGTGGAGCGGTCGGCACGCTTCGCGTTGCCCTTCGCGCCCTTCAGGCGCAGGATCTCGACGGCCTTTTCGACGTCGCCGTCAGCCTCTTCGAGTGCCTTCTTGGTGTCGACCATTCCCGTGCCCAGCTGCTCGCGCAGCGCCTTGATGTCGGCGATCGTGAAGTTTGCCATGGGTGGTGGCTCCTTGTTCGTGGTGAGTTCTCGTGGATGCTCCGGTGGCGCAGTGGCGCCACCGGAGCGATGTCGATCGGCTTACTTGGCCTCGGCGTCTGCGGCGGCGTCTGCGTCACCGGCAACGGTCTCGTGCGCGGCCGCGCCAGCCGCGTCGGCCTCGGATTCGGTCGCGATGGTCTCGACCTCGGCGACGTCGGTCACGACCGGTGCGCCCTGCTCGAGAAGCTCGCGCTCCCACTCGGCGAGCGGCTCAGCAGCCTCAGCCTCGCCTGCCGGCTGGTGGCGCTGGATCAGACCGTCAGCGGCGGCATCCGCGATGATGCGGGTGAGCAGGCCAACAGAGCGGATCGCGTCGTCGTTGCCAGGAATCGGGTACTGGAACTCGTCGGGATCGGCGTTGGTGTCGAGGATGCCGATCACGGGGATGCCGAGCTTCTTGGCCTCGTCGATCGCGAGGTGCTCACGCTTGGCGTCGACGACCCAGATCGCCGAGGGGGTCTTCTGCAGGTTGCGAATACCGCCGAGCGACTTGTGAAGCTTGTCGAGCTCGCGCTTCTTGATGAGCAGTTCCTTCTTGGTGAATCCGCTCGCTGCCGGGTCGTCGTAGTTGAGTTCCTCAAGCTCCTTCATGCGCTGAAGCCGCTTGGAGACGGTGACGAAGTTGGTGAGGAGGCCACCGAGCCACCGCTGGTTCACGTAGGGCTGACCCACGCGGGTCGCCTGCTCGGCGATGACCTCTTGGGCCTGCTTCTTGGTACCGACGAAGAGGATCGTGCCACCGTGGGCGACGGTCTCCTTGACGAACTCGTACGCCTTGTCGATGTAGGTCAGCGACTGCTGCAGGTCGATGATGTGGATGCCGCTGCGCTCCGTGAGGATGAAGCGCTTGACTTTCGGGTTCCACCGGCGGGTCTGGTGTCCGAAGTGCACGCCGCTGTCGAGCAGCTGGCGAATCGTAACGACGGCCATGGCCGTACTCCTTTGCTGACGCGGATTCGCGTCTCTTACGGTTGATCTCGTCGGTCGGCGACCGACGATCCTGGTGCCCGACACGCTTCCGCTGTGCTCTGGTGAGCTCAGACCGATGGAAGTCGTGCCACCTGACAGATAGCCAGGCTGTAGGCACGCGAAGTCACCCCGAGATCGGGATGCCCTCCCAGTGTACCAGCGAGAGCATCCGCGAGATACGCGATGCGTTGACGCATGGTCTCCTCCCCAGCACTCCGCATACCTGCGCCCATCCCCCGGTGCGGCATCGGCAGCCCGAGGGCGTCAGCGCAGCTTCAATGCTGAATGACATGTCACCCTCTCGACTCGTTCTGCCCGCCGTCCTCGCGCTCGCCTTTACCGTCGGACTGGGAGCATCCGCCCCCGCGTCCGCTGCGCCGGCGATCGGAGTGGGAACATTCACACTGCGATCGGCGGATCCTGCACTGATCGCGGATGACTGGGTTTGGCCGGTGTCGGGGTTTCGCATCCTGACCGCCTACGTCGCCCCGGCCCATCGCTACGGGCCGGGGCATCGCGGCGTCGATCTCGCCCTCTTCGGCGTCAGAGCCGTCCGTTCGCCCGCGGCAGGCGTCGTGCAGTTCTCCGGCCGCGTGGCCGATCGGGATCTGATCACGATCGACCACGGAAACGGGCTCGTGACGACGCTGGAACCCGTGACCTCTTCGCTGTCGGCGGGTGACCTCGTCGCGCGAGGCGAAGATGTCGGTGTCGTGAGCGAGGGCGGCCACACCCCCGTCGGAGCAGTGCACTTCGGCGTGCGCTGGAATGGCGAGTACATCAACCCAATCGTGCTATTGGGCGGCGTGCCCCGCGCTGTACTGCTCCCGTGTTGTGGCTAGCCAAAGAAACCAGGTCAGCCGTGGGCGAGCGGATCAACCAAAGACGTTTCTACCGCCGTTGTCTTGAATCGTGCCGTACCCGCTCGCGCTGAAGGTGTTGTCGTTTCCGTTGACCGTGATGTCGCCGATGGCACCGTCAGCGTCGATGCGCATGCGGTCACCAGCGATCTGCATCGATCCGATCACGCCACTGACGAACCTGTTGTCGTTTCCCTCGATACGCACATCACCCATGTCGCCGATCGCGACATCGTTATTGCTCCCCTGGAGCAACACGGTGTCCGCTGAGCCGTCCATCTGCACGACGATCCGGTTGCCGGCGATCGTCACATCGGCGCAGTCGCCCGTCAGCGAGAACACGACATCGTTGCCTGCCAGGACGGCTTTCCCGTTCACGCAGAGCGCATCTGGTGCCGATGTCGGAGAGACCGTGGCTGTCGGTGCCGGAGTCGGTGCCAGCGTTTCCCAGGAGGGCGAGGGAACCGGAGTCACGGCTCCCCGTGTCGGAACGACGGTGACACGAGGTCCCGGGAGCGCGATGCATCCGGCGAGCGCGAAAACCGAGGCGACGGCCAGGGCGACACCGAGCGTGCGGCGCGGAGCATGCATGCGATAACCCTACGCGGGAAGCGCAGATCGTCAGAGACGCAGGGGTGGTTCCGCGTCCGTCTACGCCCGCGGGTGCGCGAGACGGTAGCTCGCCGTCAGCCGCTCGCTGGAGACATGAGTGTAAATCTGCGTCGTACCCAGGCTCGCGTGGCCGAGCATCTCCTGCACCGACCGCAGGTCGGCACCACCATCGAGGAGGTGGGTGGCGCCGGAGTGTCGCAGAGCGTGCGGGCCCACACTTCCCCCGGTGAGCGCGCCGACGCGTCGAGCGACGACGTCGTAGACGGTACGCGAGCCGATGCGCGCGCCACGAACGCCGAGAAAGAGTGCACTGCGGGCGGTATCGGTCACGGCAAGCGCCGGCCGACCTCGCACAAGGTAGGCATCCAGTGCGCGCGCAGCGGCACCCCCGTAGGGCACGACCCGCTCTTTCGCCCCCTTGCCCCAGACGCGCGCGGTCCGGCGCCCGTTGTCGAGATCCGTCAGATCTAGGGCACACAGCTCCGAGACGCGCAGCGCTGCCCCGTAGAGCAGCTCGAGCATGGCGTGATCACGCAGATCAACCGCGTCGCCGCCCGCTCCTGCTGACTGCCCGAGCTCATCGAGCAACTGGGTAAGGCCGTCGGCAGAGGCAACCTTCGGCAGCGTTCGCCCGCGCTTGGGCGCGACGAGGCGCACCGCAGGGTCCGTGTCGATGAGGTTCGCATCCAGTGCCCACGCAAAGAAGGTGCGCACCGCAGCAGCACGCCGCGCGAGGGTGGATCGAGCGTCGCCGCGCTCGCTCGCGCGCCACATCCAGTTCCGCAGCATCTCGAGATCGACATCCTGTACCCGGGTGGGACCCACAGCATCGGCTAGGTCGGTCAGATCCGACCGGTACGCGCGCACCGTTGCAGGAGACAGCCGGCGCACATCGGCGACGTAGCGCAGGTAGCGCTCTGCAGCCTCGGAGATGTCCATGCAGACAGGATGCCTCAGCCGACCAAGCGGCGACGGCGCCCAACCCGGTGTGGCGCGAGGTGCCGCAGTCTCCAGCTCACGAAGGCGGGGTATCCGCGGCCTCGCCCCGGAGCGTGTACGCAGCCCCATCCCGGCTCCTGTCAACAAGGCCTGAATCAACGAGGTAGCGCCGTAAGAGTGCGGTGTCATCGACGAGCACGCGCAACCGGCCGGTGAGAACAGGTTCCGAGACCGTCTCACCGTGCTCGAGAACGCGCCCGACAACCCATCGCAACAGATCATCACGCTCGCGTAGCGACGCCGGGTAGTGCGTGATGCGCCCGTCGACGAGGAACCTTCCGATATCCGTTGCCTTTCGGGGCGACGCCTCGGCAAGGATGTCGCCGAACACCGTCGGTTCAAGCTCCAGCCCGCCCTCTTCCACGCGAACTGCGCCCGACGCGGTCAGCACCCGGACGATGTGCTCGCGCCGCGACGGTGACTTCGCATCAAGATAGCCAGCAGCGTCTCCGCCCATGAGCAACAAGCCGAAGGCGACGCGAACGTCGGGGTTCGCTAGCGCGGCGATCACCGGACGCCACCGGTTGCCTGTCTGCTGTGTCATCGCTGCCTGACCTCCTCACCCCGAGCCTCTCACGCCAGCCGCCAGCCGCCCGCGTCTGCCGTCACCACTCCGTCCAGGTGCAGGATTCCCAGGTGAGATTGAACCTCTCCAGTGCTGAGGCCGCTGCGCCGCGCGATCTCCTGCGTGGTGCGCGCCACTCGTGTGCTGAGGGCGTCACGGACACGGGTGGCGTCGGTGGTGCGAGGTTCGGCGTCACGACCGCTCAGGCCCATGAGTTCCCCCCAGCCGATCAACTCGCGAACGTCGGCAGCGGTGGTGACGCAGGTCGCTTCGAGTTCGCGCAGGAGCCGGTGGCAACCCGCCGACGCTGCGCTGGTAACCGGCCCCGGCACTGCTCCGATCGGGCGGCCCAGGGCGCTCGCGTGATGCGCGGTGTTAAGCGATCCGCTGCGCCACCCGGCTTCGACCACGACTGTCGCCGCCGACAGGGCTGCTATGAGCCGGTTCCTCTGCAGGAATCTCCACTTCGTGGGAGCGAAGCCCGGCGCGACCTCGCTCACGACCGCACCTGTCGCGGCGATGCGCTCGACAAGCTCGGTGTGGGCCTGCGGATACGCCCTTTCCAGCCCGCCCGCCATGAGCGCGATCGTGCAGCCGCCACCGGCGAGGGTCGCCCGGTGAGCGGCGGCGTCGATACCGAAGGCCGCACCCGACACGATGGGGATTCCGGAAGCGGTAAGTTCAGCGGCGAACTCCCCCGCGACATGTTCCCCGTACGATGTGGCCGCACGCGCTCCGACGATGGCCACCCCCGTGCGGGCCGCGGAGATCGACCGCGGGTCGCCGCGCACCCATAGTGCCAGGGGTGCGTGCGCTCCCAGGTCGTCGACAGCATCGGGCCACTCCTCGTCGGCAGGGGTCACGAGCCGCAGTCGAGCGGCACGGGCAGTACGCAGGAGGCCAGCCACCGTACCCGGCCGCATCCTCGGTTCCCACCGCTGCAGTGCCGCACGGGCCTCGCTCTGGTCCAGGATGCTGTCGCCGATGTCCCCGCGCCGCACCCGTGCGAGCGCCTCGAAAGCCCCGAGCGATTCCGTCAGGATCCCCGCTGCCGCGTCACCCGGCTCGGTCAGGCTGTTCCAGACCACGCGGGCATACCGATCGAGAATGCCGTCGTCGGAGAGTGGGCCCGTCACGAGAGGGCCGAGCTCGTCTCGAGCGCGCTGCGGATCAATCACGAGACTGTTCCTCGCTTCAGGAACAGTGCGCGCCCGATGTGGTCGGGGGTCGGCATCCGTTCCCCCTCGAGATCGGCGAGCGTCCACGCCACCCGCAGAACCCTGTCATAGCCGCGCAGCGTCAGAGTGCCCCGCGCCAGGGCGCCATCGAGCGGGGCACGAACCGCGGGCGGGAGCGCCCCAGCGCCGGAGCGTAGCCACGTGCCCGGTACATCGGCGTTTCGCCGCCACGGGGTATTCGACAGGCGTCGCGCGGCCCGATCACGGGCTTCGACCACGAGCGCCCGGGCATGGGCAGAGTCCAGGGCTCCCCGCGCCTCGGGAACACGGCCCACCCGCAGCAGGGTCAGCTCGATGTCGACGCGATCGAGAAGCGGGCCCGACAGTCGGTTCTGGTAGCGCCTGATCGCCTGCGACGGGCATTCACAGACGGCATCTCGAAGCCCCCGGTTTCCGCACGGACACGGGTTGGTGGCCAGCACAAGCTGAAACCGCGCGGGGAAGGATGCCGTGTATCCGGCTCGATGGACGGTGATGCGCCCGGACTCGAGGGGTTGACGCAGCGCATCGAGCACCGTCGTGGCGAACTCTGCAGCCTCGTCCAGGAACAACACACCCTCGCTTGCGCGCGCGATTGCGCCGGGGCGCGGCGCACGAGATCCACCGCCGACGAGAGCTGCAGCACTCGCGCTGTGATGCGGCGCTTCGAACGGTGGAACACGGGAGAGGTGAGTGACCGCGCTCCCCGAGAGCGAACGGATGGATGCCGCAGCCAGCGCGGCCTCGTCATTCAGGGGTGGCAGGATACTCGGAAGCCGCCGCGCGAGCATCGTTTTTCCAGCCCCCGGTGGACCGGTCATGAGCAGATGGTGGCCACCGGCAGCCGCGACAAGGAGAGCGGCGACGGCGTCATCCTGGCCGACCACGTCGGACAGATCCAGCGTCTCCCCCGCTGCATCGCTGCCAGCAAACGAGTCGACGGGGTCCGCCTCGGGGAGCCGCGCATCGATCCCGTGGCGTGAGAGCACATCGCCGAGACTCGTCGCACCTACCACCGTGACTCCAGGAACGAGCGCCGCCTCATCTTCATTCGCTCGCGGCACGACAACGGTTGTGAGGCCTGCGCGAGCTGCAGCCATGACGGCGGGAAGGATGCCGGGAACGGGACGCAATCTGCCATCGAGACCGAGTTCGCCGATATGCGCAGTGCGTATGAGCGCATCAGCAGACAGCGGCAGCTGTGTGCCCAGGGCAGCGACAGCGATCGCAAGATCGAACCCTGAGCCGTGTTTCGGGAGGTTCGCGGGCGAGAGGTTGACCGTCAGGCGCCTGCTCGGAAGCGGCACATCGCTATTGGCGCAGGCGTTCCGTACGCGCTGAGATGACTCTCCGAGCGCCCGGTCGGCAAGTCCGATGATGCGAAAGTCGGGAAGCTGATCGGAAAGATCGGCTTCGACTTCGACGGCGACCCCTTCGATTCCCACCAGCGAGATTGCCCAGGTTCGGGCCAGGCTCATGCGAGGTCTCGCAGGTGCTCGATCTGCAGCGGCGCTGTGGGGTCGCCGGTGATCGCGAGCCCGTCGACACGCACGGGGCGGCCGCCGACCACATCCCGGCGGGCGGCGCGCCACTCTCGCGCCAGCTGGTGCAGCCGATGGAGCTTACGCGCGTCGATCGCCTCGAACGGATGCCCGAAGGCGGCAGACCGTCGCGTCTTGACCTCGACGATCGCGACAGTCACAGCATCGGCGACCACCAGGTCGATTTCACCCGCGCGGCAGCGCCAGTTGCGGTCGAGGATCTTGAAGCCTCGAGCCCGAAAGTAAGCCTCGGCGGCGTCTTCACCCGCTCTGCCGATTTCGTCTTTGCGTGCCATTCCTCCAGCGTCGCCGCACACCGATCGGCAACCCGAAGATCACCGGGAAAAGCGAAAAAGCTCGGGCGCCAGCACCCTGGGGAGGAACGACGCTCAGCTGTCGAGCGTGAGCTCGTCGGGCAGCTGGAAGTCGCCGCGCTGGAGCTCCTCGACGTTGACGTCCTTGAAGGTGAGCACGCGCACGGACTTCACGAAGCGATCGGCGCGGTAGATGTCCCACACCCAGACGTCGTTCATCGTGATCTCGAAGTAGAAGTCGTGCTCCGTGTCCCGGCGAACGACATTCACGTCATTGGCGAGGTAGAAGCGTCGCTCCGTCTCGATCACGTACTGGAACTGGTGTACGACATCCCGGTACTCGCGATACAGCGCCAGTTCCAGTTCGCGGTCGTAGTCCTCGAAGACCTCGTCATCCATGGTGCTTTCATCCTAGTTCCCGGTATGCGGCAAGCGACCACGGCAGTCGCCGACAGACGAGGCTCAGAAGAGCGTCGGAGCCCCGGCGAAGGCCCAAGACACCCGATGGTGGTCGCTCACCCCGTGTTCGAGAATCGCGGCACGGTGCTCGGAACTCGCGTAGCCCTTGTTCCGGACCCACTGATAGGCGGGCAGATCGCCGTGGAGGCCCACCATCAGTTCGTCTCGCGCGACCTTGGCGATGACGGATGCCGCGGCCGCGCCGGCGCAGTCACGGTCGGCCTTGATCACGGGGCGGACTGTCACGCGGGGCCCGGCAGCCCGCGAAATGTAGTCGTGGTTCCCGTCAAGAATGACGATCGCGCGCGACATGTCCACGCCGTGGGCGGCGAGCTCCGCCAGCGCGCGCCGGGCCGCGAGCCCCAGCGCGGGAAGGATGCCGATCTCGTCGATCTCGGCCGAGCTGGCCCACCCCACAGCGCTGTCGACGACCCAGCCCGCCGCGCGCCGAGCCAGCTCCGCGCGGCGCGCCTCGGGGACTAGCTTCGAATCACGCAGACCCTCGGGAACCCGACGGCGCGAGAGCGCGGCATCCGTAACGGTGGCTCCCACGGCGACCGGGCCAGCGAGCGCACCGCGACCGACCTCGTCGCACGAGATGACGAGGTCGTACTCGCGCAACAACTGCCGCTCCAGGGTGAGGCGCGGGACCGTTCGCGACGACGTGGTCACTGCTCGTCGGTTCCTTCGCCCGCGGGAACGCCGGCGAACACCTCGCTATGCGGGTCCAGTAGTCCCCAGCGGGGTATCGGCCACGTGGTCACGAATGCCCGACCGACGACGTTCTCGACCGGCACGAACCCGGCGCCCGGCTGGTCCTGGTTGAATCGCGAGTCCCTCGAGTGGTCTCGGTTATCGCCGAGAACCCACAGGCTCCCGTCGGGAACGATGACATCGAACGGCACGGGGTTCGGCGCGGTTTGGCCCGGATCGAGCTTGACGTAGGCCGACTCGTCGATCGGAACGCCGTTGATCGTGATCTGACCGAGAGCGTTGCAGCACACGACGTGGTCGCCCGGAACCCCGATGACCCGTTTGATGAGATGGTCCTCGGAATCCGAGACCGAGAGGCCGACGAGAGTGAGGAGCCAGTCGATGCCCTCGACGAAGGGAGACTGGGCCGGTCGCACACTCGGGGGAAGCCACCCACCCGGATCCTGGAACACGACGATGTCACCGCGCTGGTACCCGTTCCATCGCGGTGTCAGCTCGTCGACAAGGATGCGGTCGTCGATCTGAAGCGTGCCCTCCATGGACCCCGACGGGATGTAGAACGAGCGAACCAGGAACGTCTTCACCAGCGCCGAAACGACGACGGCGATCAGGATGATGACGAGCACGTCCCGCAGGAAAACCCAACCGCCGCGCCTGCCGCCCTGTCGACGCCGCTGTGCCCGTGTTCCGGGTTCCGCGGGTGCCTCAGCGTCGGAAGTCATGAAGCGATCCAATCCGTCCGACGTGATACCGGACGCTCAGATAAGGGTGTCACACGATGGGCTCCCAGAGTGTCGTGCAACACCCAGGGAAGACACGTGTGCCCCGGGACCGAAGCACCGGGGCACACGTGGAGAGGCGCAGACTCAGTTGTCGCGCTTCTCCTTGATCTTGGCCTTCTTGCCGCGCAGCTCGCGCAGGTAATAGAGCTTTGCGCGACGCACGTCACCGCGGGTGACGAGCTCGATCTTGTCGATGATCGGGCTGTGCACCGGGAAGGTACGCTCGACGCCCACCTGGAAGCTGATCTTGCGGACGGTGAAGGTCTCGCGCACGCCGTCGCCGGAGCGACCCAGCACGACGCCCTGGAAGACCTGCACGCGCGAACGGCTTCCTTCGACGATGTTCACGTGCACCTTGACGGTGTCGCCGGGGCCGAACGCGGGGATGTCGCTGCGCAGGGAAGCTGCGTCGACGATATCGAGGGTCTGCATGATCGCTACTCTCTGCGGCCGCCACAGGTCGGTCGCGGGTGGATAGAAAAGGATGAGGCGTGCCGAACCGCGGTCATGACCGGCGGCGGATTCCCCTGAGGCAGAATCCGTCAAGGCACAAACAGCTATTCTGCCACGACAGCGGCCGCGAACAAAACCGTCAGGGACGCGGCTGCTGCTCCGTGATGATGATCACCTCGGGCGCCTCACGGCGCGGCGGAGTCGACGGCGACGGCGGGATGTACGACACTCCGGACGCACTGCGGAGCGTTGAAAGGCCCGGACGCGCTTCACGCCACAGCTGCCACAGCATGAGCCAGAACAGCGACAGGCCGACGGCGACCGTCAGCAAGAAGACGGGGAACCACCACGCGGCGACGAAAAAGCCCAACGCGATCGTCAGGGCGTGCCACACCGTGAAGCCCGCGACATCCCACCACGACACTGCTCGCGCAGCCCGAGCCGTCGGCCGCGCGCGGACCAAGAGCGTGAGCACCAGCTGGCCGATGAGCACCGAGGGAATGGCCATGAGCAGAACCCAGAGCAGCGCCCACGCGCCGGCGTTGAAAGCGATCCAGCCGACGAAGAGCCAGAGCGGCAGCACGAACGCGGCGGGGATCATCCAGCCGTAGTACGCGCGTCGCAGCCACATGCTTCGATGCTACGCCCGGCCCATGCCACCGGTGGCCGAGGCGCGCGATGCGAGGCATCCTCACAGCCGATCGGTAGTGGATCGGACAGAATGGATCGGTCGAGAGGAAACTGATGATCGAGCTGCGCACCCCTGCCGAGATTGAGGCGATGAGACCGGCTGGTCGCTTCGTCGCCGAAGTGCTCGCGACCCTGCGCGATCAGACGCGTGTCGGAACGAACCTGCTCGACATCGACCGCCGAGCGCACGAGATGATCCGCAAAGTCGGCGCCGAGTCGTGCTACATCGACTACCACCCCTCCTTCGGTGCGAGCCCGTTCGGCAAGGTCATCTGCACGTCGATCAATGACGCCGTGCTCCATGGGCTCCCCTTCGACTACGCCATCCGAGACGGTGACCTCGTGACCCTCGATTTCGCCGTCTCCGTCGACGGCTGGGTCGCCGACTCGGCAGTGTCTTTCGTGGTGGGAACCCCGCGTGACGAGGACCTCGCGCTGATCGATACGACCGAGCGCGCGTTGGATGCCGCGATCGGCGCAGCGGTCGTCGGTAACCGCATCGGTGACATCTCGGCCGCGGTCGCGGCTGTCGCGCACGGCGAGGGCCTCTCGATCAACACGGACTTCGGCGGTCATGGTGTCGGTCGCGAGATGCACGGGGACCCGCACGTGCCCAACGACGGCAAGCCCGGCCGGGGCTACCCCCTGCGGGCGGGGCTCGTGCTGGCGCTCGAACCCTGGTTCCTGCAGTCGACGGACCAGCTGCGAACGGATGCCGACGGCTGGACGCTCCGCAGCGCTGACGGCTCGCGCGGGGCTCACTCCGAGCACACGATCGCCATCACCGAGGACGGCCCCGTCATCCTCACCGACCGGAGCTTCCTCGGGGTCAGCTGAACCTGCTGCTCGCGTCGCGCTCAGGACCCGTCCGAGGCGCCGACACGATGCACGCGCACGTTGTTGGTCGACCCCGGCGTTCCCGGGGGCGCGCCTGCGGTCATGATCACGACGTCGCCGGGCGCAGCTCGACCGGCCTCGATGAGCACCCGGTCGAGAAGCTCGATGAGCCCGTCGGTCGAGGTGGCCCGGGGCACGAGGAACGGCTCCACACCCCAGCTGAGCGCGAGGCGTGATCGGGTTCCCGGCAAATCGGTGAACGCGAGGATCGGCACGCGGTGGCGCAGCCGCGCCATCCGGCGGGCCGAGTCGCCGGACTGACTGAACACACACACGAATTTCGCATCGACGAAGTCGGCGATCGTGGCTGCGGCAAGGGTGAGCGCCCCGCCCTGCGTCCGTGGCTTCGTCCCGAGCTGAGGCACGCGCTCGAGCCCGGTCTCCTCGGTTGATCTGACGATTCGAGCCATGGTTTCGACCACCGTGACGGGATGCGCGCCGACGCTTGTCTCACCAGAGAGCATGACCGCGTCAGCGCCGTCGAGAACCGCATTGGCGACATCCGAGGTCTCGGCGCGCGTAGGCACCGGATTCTCGATCATCGACTCGAGCATCTGGGTCGCGACGATGACCGGCTTCGCCCAACGGCGGGCGAGCTCGATCGCTCTCTTCTGCACGATCGGCACGGTCTCCAGCGGCAGCTCGACGCCAAGATCGCCACGCGCGATCATGACGCCGTCGAACGCGTCGATGATCTCCTGCAGGTGTTCGACAGCTTCGGGCTTCTCGATCTTGGCGATGATCGGAATCCGGCGATCCTCTTCGGCCATGATGATCCGGACCCGCTGTGCGTCCTTGGGCGAGCGCACGAACGAGAGCGCGATCATGTCGACGCCGAGGGTGAGCGCCCAGCGCAGATCGGCTTCGTCCTTCGCGCTGAGTGCTGGGGCACTGACTGCCACCCCGGGAAGATTGATGCCTTTGTTGTTCGAGACCGCTCCCCCGACCACCACCTCGGTGCGCACCCGGATGCCGTCGGTATCGAGCACGCGCAGTCGAACCTTGCCGTCATCGATGAGCAGCGTGTCACCGGCGACGACGTCGGAGGCAAGCTGCGGGAACGTCGTTCCACAGATCTCGCGCGTACCCTCGACGTCCTCGGTGGTGATCGTGAAGATGTCGCCGGGCTCGAGCTGGTGCGGGCCGTCTGTAAAGCGTCCGAGCCGGATCTTCGGACCCTGCAGATCCGCGAGGATGCCGACCGCTCGCCCCGTGGAGTCGGCGGCTCGACGCACGTTGGCGTACGACTGCTCGTGAACGTCCCACTCGCCGTGGCTCATGTTGAGCCGAGCGACATCCATCCCCGCGCGAACGAGGGCCTCGATCTGGTCGTATGACGATGTCGCAGGTCCCAGGGTGGCGACGATCTTGGCGCGGCGCATGGCAATGATCCCTTCGGCGGGTGACGGACCCTCAGTCTGTCGCGCAGAGCACGCCGGCGGGTTTTTCGCATGTGACAAGTCGGTGACCAGCGATCTGTCCAGGCGGGGTCACCTCAGCGGTGCATCCTCATTCCGGCAGCAGATCGGGGCGGCGCGCACGAGTTCGCTCGAGCTGCTGCTGCGCACGCCACTGGGCGATAGCTCCGTGGTTTCCGCTGAGCAGGATGTCGGGCACCGCGCGATCCCGCCAGACGGCGGGCTTCGTGTAGGACGGGTACTCCAGAAGCCCGTCTTCGTGAGACTCCTCGACGATGCTCGCCGGGTTGCCCACCATCCCGGGAACAAGGCGTCCGATGGCTTCGATCATCGCCATAGCGGCCACCTCGCCGCCGTTGAGGACGTAGTCGCCGAGGCTGATGAGACGAACAGAGCCGCGCGCGGCGGCATCCTCGAAGACCCGCTCGTCGATCCCCTCATACCGGCCGCAGCCGAAGACGAGGTGCTCGTGGAGAGCGAGCTCGCGGGCGGTGGACTGGCGGAAGAGTTCTCCCGCCGGCGACGGGAAGATGATGGTCGGCCGGGCCTCGGCGTCGACGGGAGCGAGCTCGTCCAGCGCCTCGCCCCACGGCTCCGGCTTCATGACCATGCCGGCGCCGCCACCGTAGGGCGTGTCATCGACAGTGCGGTGACGGTCATGCGTCCACTGACGCAAATCGTGAACGCGCACGTCCAGCAGTCCCCGTTCGCGGGCCTTGCCGATCAGCGATACCTCGAGGACGTCGAAGAACGCGGGGAAGATCGTGACGACGTCGATCCGCACGTCAGTTCCCGTCGGTGTCGGCAGCCGCGTCTTCGGGCGAATCGTCGGAGGATGCCGCCGGTTCGGGATCCTCGTCGACGAGGTCTTCGAACAGGCCCGCCGGTGGCGTGACGACGACGTAACCCGCGGCGGGATCGACCACCGGCACGATCGCCTTGACGAAAGGCACGAGCACCTCGCGATCAGCGTCGGCGCGGACGATCAACAGGTCCTGCGCCGGCAGGTGCTCGACCCGGATCACGCGGCCGACCGAGGCGCCATCACGGCGAACGTCGAGACCCACGAGCTGGTGGTCGAACCAGGCGTCCTCTTCCTCGGATGCCGCGTCAGCTGCCTCATCGACCCAGAGGATGGCACGCACGAGGCTTTCGGCAGCGGTCCGATCGTCGACCCCCTCGAAGAAGGCGACCGGGTGGGAGTTCATCCAGCGGAACTCCCGAACGGTCAACGGCTTGCCGTGCCAGGGCGAGGTGTCGGGAACCTGGAGGGTGAACGTCGCACCGGGAACGAAACGGCCGTCCGGATTGTCGGTGTACAGCTCAAGCTTCAGCGCACCCTTCAGGCCGTGCGCCTTCACGAGACGTCCGACCCGCAGCTGGGTACCTGCCGAAGGGGGCGGCGCGGAGCGCCCGTCCGAATCGACCACCTCAGTCGTCCGCGACGTCAACCCGCACGCGGCGCCCGTCGGCCAGCGCCGAGATCAGGGTGCGGATTGCTTTGGCCGTGCGACCGCCGCGCCCGATGACGCGTCCTCGGTCGTCGGGGTGCACATGCACCTCGAGCACCTCACCGCGTGAGGACTCCGACGAAAGGATACGCACGTCATCCGGGTTGTCGACGATCCCCTTGACGACGTGTTCGAGCGCGGCGGCGAGCACGGATCAGGCTTCTGCGGTCTCGGCCGACTCAGCGGCCTCGGGTGCAGCGTCGGCCTCAGCGTCGGCCGCGGGGGCCTCCTCAGCCTTCTTCTCAGCCTTGGGCTTGACGACCGACTTCTTCGAGGTCTCGACCTCGAAGACAGGCTTTGCCTCGGCGGTCTTCAACGTGGAGACAGCGTTCTTGTCACCCTTGAAGGTCCCCCAGTCGCCGGTGATCTTGAGGATGGCGCGCACCTGCTCGGTCGGCTGGGCGCCGACACTCAGCCAGTACTGGGCGCGAGCAGAGTCGACCTCGATGAACGAGGGCTCCTCGGTCGGGTGGTACTTGCCGATCTCTTCGATGACGCGTCCGTCGCGCTTGGTTCGCGAGTCTGCGACGACGATGCGGTAGTACGGGGCACGGATCTTACCGAGCCGCTTGAGGCGGATCTTTACAGCCACGATTCTCCTGTGTGGTGGATTCGAACGAACTGATCGCCTGGAGCGTGGGGTGCACACCCGGCGGAAGCTCAAAGGGGGCGGATGCGCTGGATAGAGGGTCGAGCGCGGTCCGACCCTCTATTCTGCCAGATCCGACCGGATGCCGAGAACCGACGACGCGCAGGTGCCCTCGAGGGGTACTCGTCGCACCGTGTCGCAATCGGGTCAGAGAGTGTCGGTGCATGCCAAACTGGCGCCATGACGCTCGGCTTTGCGACATCCGCTCGCTCCTCCGTCGGCCTGGAGTGGGAGCTCATGCTCGCCGACCGCGCCACCGGCGACCTAGCGGGACGAGCACCCGAGATCCTCGATGAACTCGCGCCCACGATTGAGCTCGAGCGTTTTTCGCTCACAAGCGAATTGCTCACCAACACGGTGGAGGTGACCAGCGGGATCGGGTCGACCGTGGCCGAAGCAGCCGAAGACATGGTGGACGGCATCCGCGCCCTGCGGACAGCGACCGAGCCGCGAGACCTCGACCTGCTGTGCGCCGGCTCGCATCCGTTCGCGCAATGGTATGACCAGGAGGTCACCAACAAGACGCGATACCAGGCACTCATCGAGCGAACCCAGTGGTGGGGTCGGAACATGATGATCTGGGGCATCCATATCCATGTGGGTGTCGAGGACGTCAACAAGGTCATGCCACTCATCCGTGCCCTGTCGACCTATCTCCCCCACCTTCAGTCGCTATCGGCGTCGAGTCCCTTCTGGGCAGGAGACCGAACCGGCTATGCCTCGAACCGGGCGCTCGTCTTCCAGCAGCTCCCCACCGCGGGCCTGCCGTGGCTGCTCGACGACTGGGAGAGCTTCGAGGCGTATCTGGGTGACATGGTGAGCACCGGCGTCATGGCCGACGCGACCGAGGTCCGGTGGGACATCCGACCCGCACCGCGCTGGGGAACGATCGAGGTGCGCGCCTGCGACGGGATGTCGACCCTGCCCGAGCTTGCAGCGGTCGCCGCCCTCGTCCAGGTGTTGGTGGAGCACTTCTCGCGGCGGCTGGACGACGGGGAGGACCTGACCGGGATCCAGCCCTGGTTCATCAGGGAGAACAAGTGGCGCGCTGCCAGGTACGGCCTGGATGCCGAGATCATCGTCGACCGTGAGGGAACTCTCGCACCCGTTCGCCAGCATCTGCGCGAGGTCCTCGACGATCTCGCCGAGATCTCTGCCGAGCTCAAGTGCGCGAAGGAGTTCGCCGGGGTCGAGACGATCCTCGCCAGCGGCGCGAGCTACGAACGGCAGCTGAGGGTCGCAGCCGAGAACGGTGGCGACCTGAGAGCAGTCGTGCGACACCTCGTCACCGAATTCCGTGACGGCCCGACCCTGCGCGATCATCTGAACGCGCTGCGCTAGCCCGACACGTCACCAGGACATCCGGCGTTGACGCTCCCCGGCGCTGCGCGCCTCCCGCTCCTCCGGGGTGAGTTCCGTCTCCGGCTCTTTCTCGGCGGACGGCTCCTCTGCCGGCGTGGGATCGGGGTGCTCCCCAGCGACGGCATGCGGAGCAGCGAACCGGGAGGTGCCGTGCTCCGTCTTCTCCCAGTAGTGCGGTCTGGTGATCAGCTGCCAGAGAGCTTTGTACGCGGCAATCGAGTGGAGGATCCAGAACAGGGGCTTCAGGAGAGCCCAGGGCACGAGCCCGAAGAGTCCCCGCTTATAGGGACCCATCATGTTCATGTAGATCAGCAGGGAGTAGCCGAGAAGGAAGTTCAAAGCGCTCAAGACGATCACGATCGGCGGGACCTCGACAGGGACGACGTAGAACGGCAACGCGAGGGCGAGTACGAGCAGGATGGCGAAGGGGATCACGCTGAGGAACGTGAAGGGCGTGCCGGCGATCAGGAGCGCGAACGCGGCGAACCGGCGGAGGCCGATCCGACGGATCAGCCCTATGGGCTGCCGGGAGTGGACGAGCGCGGTCTGCATGTATCCCTTGATCCATCGGCTGCGTTGCTTGACGAACTGCGGAATGCGCGAGGTCGCTTCCTCCATCGTCGTGGCATCGACGACACCGACCCGATAACCCAACGCACTGGCACGGATGCCGAGGTCGGCATCCTCGGTGACGTTGTAGGGGTCCCATCCCCCGAGGCGTCGAAGCGCCGTCATCCGGAAGTGATTGGACGTCCCTCCGAGCGGGATCGGAAGGTCGGAGTCTTCGAGACGCATGAGCATGTAATCGAACCACGCCCCGTACTCGAGGGTGAACAGGCGCGTAAGGGCGTTCTCGCGGGCGTTGAAGTAGTTGAGCGAGGCCTGCACGACGGCTGTCGATTCGTCGGTTCGCGAGAAGACGATGACAGCCTTCTTCAACTGGTCGGGTTCGGGCGCATCCTCGGCATCGAAGATCACGAGGAACTCGCCGCGCGCCAGTTCCAGCCCGACGTTGCACGCGCGGGGCTTGGTCTGCGGCACCCCGGCCGGAACCGGAACGACGATGAAGTGCTCCGGGACTACTGACCGAGCGATCGCCGACCTGGTCGCATCGTCGCCCTCTTCGACGAGGATCAGAACCTCGAGGCGGTCGCGCGGATAGTCCAGGCGACCGAGATTCGTCATGAGCTGCGCGACGACCTTCTCTTCGCGAAAGACCGGCACTAACACGGTGTAGAACGGCAGATCGTCCTCGTCAAGCATCGCCAGTTCGAGCTGCGACACCTTGTTGACAAGGTCGTAGCGGGACCCCCGGAAGGCGACCACGAACTTGAAGAGCACACTGGCGAGGAAGAAGAGATTGATCAGAGCAAGGATGACGACAAGCGTCGCGCCCGTCAGCAGCACCGCACCGAGCACCGCAACGCTCGCCACGACCGCGAATCCGATCACCTGGCCCCGCGAGAGGACGGTGCGCGCCGAACGCACCGGATTCGCGTTCGCGAGCCCGTCCGCAGCCTCAGCGGCGAACTCTGCCGCGAACACCTCGATCACCGCGTCGATGATGAATTGCTGGCCTACCGGGACCACCTCGATCGGCGCGCCAAGATCGTCGGCGATCGCTTCCTCTTGCGTGGGGTTCAGCTCGCGCGACGCGCCGACCAGGACCGTGCCGTCCTCGCCGGCCGCGAGCGGAATCCATCCCTCGCGGGCGTAGACCGCGCGAAAGCCGACATCCAGGAGGCTTACATCGATGTCTGTCATCCGTTGCCACCTCCGGAAGGAACCTGACCGAACCCCGTGAAGACGACCGACCACTCCTGGGCCTCGGGAAGTCGCGAGGCGACAACCCACCCGACGATACCGACGAGCACGGAACACATGACGACGATCGCCGCGTGCTGCGCCGGCGACTCCGTCGGAAGGATGGCGACCGAAATATGCACGAGTAGGTAGGCAAGCGCTGCGGCAGCGATCAGTGGTGAACCCACCAGAACGCCGGCCAGAGCACCCACCGCGATCAAGAGCATCATCACGCCCGAGCGCGCGAAGCCGAAGACCCCGGCAGTTATAGCGACGACGAGCACGGGAGCGAGGTACAGCATCAGCGGTTCGCTGAGCGGGTGAGAGACCAGCGCCTCGATCGCACGGGCGGCACTTGTCGCGTCGGTGCGGAGGAACGTCAGTGGCCCCGAGCCGATGATCACACCGGCAAGGGCAAGCGCGACAGTGACCGCGACAGTGGGAAAGGCCACGATCACCGCGTTCGCCGCCCGTGCCTGCGGGCGGGAGTGGATAAGCGGAGTCCCCACGATCGCGACCGTGAGAACGAGAGGGATGGCCCGCACGTCCGTCATCGCCGCAGCCCCGAGGAGCAGCCCCGCGCGAAATCCCGCCTGGGTGTTAGCGAGATTCTCAAAACGCACGATGTCAATGAGCCCGAGACCGAGGAGGACGACGGCGCCGAACATCGTGATGTCGGTTGCCGAGAGCAGCACGAAGACCGGCGAGATCAGCAGCGAGACGAGAACGACGAGACGGATGATGCCGTGCAGTCCGCGGCGGAACATCGCCTGGTCGAGACCCTGCAGGAAGAAGCCTCCGAGCAGTGCCCCGCCGAGGGCGAGGAGCAGCTCCGAAGGAAGGACCAGTGCCGGCAGCGCGCCCAGCGGTGGTGAGAAGGTCGTGAGGAGTTGCCCGAAATCCGCTGCGCCTGCGCCGTCCCGGACGCGGGCTAGCAGCGCTTGATTGGCAGTGTCATGCCACGGCTCGGGGGCTAGGAGCGCGTAGCGAACGACGACGATAACGAGCGGCAGTGCGAGGATGCCACGCATCGTCCAGCGCAGCCACGTTCGCCGAGGGTAGGGCGGCAGGACTCCTGCGGGGCTCTCCAGGAAGCGCGGCACACCGCGGTCGAACAGGTGCTGGCCGCTGAGCACGGACATTCTCGGTTCCGCTCGCCGATGAAGACAGATGACGTGCGGATTGTAGCGAAAGCCCCGGTCGGTGGCGAGGCTTCACCTGCGCGATATCAGCGCAGTCGTTAGTTCTTGCCGAGCAGCTTCTGGAGTTCGGCCAGGTCAGCCTCGCTCGGCGCCTGCTGTCCGCCACCCAGACCGAACCCCGAGCCGGTGGGCGTGGCGCTTTGGCCTCCGAGCCCGGCGTTCTCGGCGGCACGCTTCGCGGGGTTTCCCGACCGCGAACCCTGACGCGCCTTCTGAGCCTTGGACTGCTTGCCGCGCTTGGCCGACGCGCCGGGGCGACCGCCGCCGGGGACCGGACCCATGCCGGGGATGTTGGGAACACCGCCGCGCGCGACGGTCTTCATCATCTTCGCCGCCTGCTCGAACCGCTGCACCAGCTGATTGACATCAGTGACCGTCATCCCGGAACCGCGTGCGATCCGCAGGCGTCGCGATCCATTGAGGATCTTGGGGTTGCGTCGCTCGCCCGGGGTCATCGACCGGATGATGGCCTCGGTGCGGTCGATCTCGCGCTCGTCGAAGTCGTCGAGCTGCTGCTTCATCTGGCCCATGCCCGGGAGCATCCCGAGCATCTTCTTCATCGAGCCCATCTTCTTGAGCTGCTGCATCTGCTCGAGGAAGTCTTCGAGTGTGAACTGCTCGGTCGCGAGCTTCTCGGCCATCTTGGCCGCTTCAGCCTCGTCGAAGGCGCTCTGCGCCTGTTCGATGAGGGTGAGGATGTCGCCGAGGTCGAGGATCCGGCTCGCCATCCGGTCGGGGTGGAACGGCTCGACGTCATCGAGCCCCTCGCCGGTGGACGCGAAGATGATCGGACGACCGGTGACGGATGCGACGGAAAGTGCCGCACCACCGCGGGCGTCGCCGTCGAGCTTGGAGAGGACGACACCCGTGAAGTCGACACCCTCTTGGAAGGCCTTCGCGGTGTTGACGGCATCCTGACCGATCATCGCGTCGATGACGAACAAAACCTCGTCAGGGTCAGTCGCCTTCCGGATGTCGGCTGCCTGCTTCATGAGCTCGGCGTCGACGCCCAGGCGGCCGGCGGTGTCGATGATGACGATGTCGTGGTGCTTCTGCTTCGCGTACTCGACGCCGTCCTTCGCGACCTTGACGGGGTTTCCGACGCCGTTGCCCGGCTCGGGTGCATAAATCGCAGCTCCGGCCCGCTCGGCGACGACCTGAAGCTGGTTCACGGCGTTCGGGCGCTGGAGGTCACACGCGACAAGAAGCGGCGTGTGACCATCCTTCTCGAGCATCTTCGCGAGCTTTCCCGCGAACGTCGTCTTTCCTGAACCTTGGAGGCCCGCCAGCATGATGACAGTCGGCGCGGTCTTGGCGAACTGCAGTCGGCGCTGCTGCCCGCCGAGGATGGCGATGAGCTCCTCGTTGACAATCTGCACAACCTGCTGAGCCGGGTTGAGGGCACGATTGACCTCGTCGCCGAGCGCGCGTTCGCGCACCTTCGCGGTGAACTCCTTCACCACAGGCAGGGCGACGTCGGCATCCAGGAGCGCGCGCCGGATCTCACGGACGGTCCCGTCGACATCCGCAGGCGTGAGCTTGCCCTTGGTACGGAGGTTGCGGAAGGTTTCGGTAAGGCGATCCGAGAGCGTGCCAAAGGTTGCCATGATCGTCCGATTCTACGGGAGGGTACCCTGCGGGATCAGCGAAGCACTCCCAGGGCGCGACGAAGGAGATCGTCGAGCCGCTCCCGGCCCGCACCAGCCAGAGCCCAGGCGCGCAGCGCAGCGATCACCGCGCCCGCATAGGCAGCTGCATATACTTCGGCTGCGAGCGCATCCTGCCCCGTCCGACGCAGGTAAGGACTGATCGCGGTGGCGATGCGCCACTGTCGCGTCGCCATCTCCTGCGTGAGCTCGGGAACGATCCCCATCGCGTCCGAGTTCACAAGCGCGAGCGCCAGTGCATCGGGGGCAAACCGCGAGAAGGCCTCACGCACGGCATCCGCCACGACCGCAGCGGGCTGCGATGACGGGCACGCAGCGGCAAGGAACGCGTCGAGGAACCCGATCCTCTCGTCCAGGCCCGACCAGAAGACCTCGGACTTCGACTCGAAGTAGTTGAAGAAGCTCGAACGGCTCACTCCGACCCGGCGAGCGATGTGCGCGACAGTCGTGCGCTCATATCCCTGTTCGAGGAAGAGTTCGCACGCCGCTTCGGCAATCAACTCCCGCGATACCGCGTGTGGTCGTCCTCCGGACATGGGGGAAGGGTACACGCTCGGTGTTGCCGGGATCCGGCGTATTGTTAGACGGAGTCCAATAATACGCCGGAGGCTTTCGTGATCGATGTCGTGGTGGCGGGGTTGTCTCCCGCGACGGTGCCCTATCTGGACGGCTGGGAGATGCAACGCCGCATCCATCGCGAGGTCGTCGCTGGTTCACGCCCCGACACGCTCATCCTGCTCGAACACGACCCGGTCTACACGGCAGGTAAGCGCACGGAGGCCCACGAGCGGCCCACCGACGGGACGCCGGTGATCGACGTCGATCGCGGTGGCAAAATCACTTGGCACGGTCCGGGGCAGCTCGTGGGCTATCCGATCCTGCGACTTTCCGATCCGATCGATGTCGTCGCTCACGTGCGGCGTCTGGAGCGGCTGCTGATCTCCGCCCTCTCCCACCACGGCGTCGAGGGCTACCAGGTCGAGGGCCGCAGTGGGGTCTGGGTGCGACGCCCCCTGTCGGAAGACAAGGTGGCGGCCATCGGCGTACGTGTGGAGAAGGGCGTGACGATGCACGGATTCGCCGTCAACTGCGACAACACGCTCGCCGGATTCCGCGGCATCATCCCCTGCGGGATCACGGATGCCGGTGTCACGACCGTCAGCGAAGTTGCGGGCGCATCGGTGAGCCCGGCCGACATCCTTCCCGCCGTCATCAGAGAATTCGAGCGAGAGTACGCGGAGGTCGCAGCGTGAGTACATGCGGGACGGGATCGACGGGCGACATCGGCGGGGCTGGAACGCAGACCGCACCGGATGGGAGAAAGCTCCTGCGGCTCGAGATCCGCAATGCGCTGACGCCCATCGAGCGAAAGCCAGAGTGGATCCGCACGAAGGCGAAGATGGGGCCGGAGTACACCCAACTGCAGCGTCTGGTGAAAGACGAAGGTCTTCACACGGTCTGCCAAGAGGCCGGCTGCCCAAACATCTACGAGTGCTGGGAAGACCGCGAAGCGACGTTCCTCATTGGCGGGTCCCAGTGCACCCGCCGTTGCGACTTCTGCCAGATCGACACGGGCAAGCCCGCGGCGTACGACACCGACGAGCCGCGGCGGGTTGCCGAGAGCGTGCAGCGGATGCAGCTGCGCTACGCGACGGTCACCTGTGTCGCCCGGGACGATCTTCCCGACGGGGGTGCGTGGCTGAACGCTGAGACGGTGCGGCAGATTCACGCCGTGAACCCGGGCACCGGTGTCGAACTACTCGCGACAGACTTCAACGGAGAGCCGGCGCTGCTCGATGAGGTCTTCGCGGCACGCCCCGAAGTCTTCGCACACAACGTTGAGACAGTCCCGAGGATCTTCAAGCGGATCCGCCCCGCCTTCCGCTACGAGCGCTCGCTGGACGTGCTGACTCAGGCTCGGCGGGCAGGACTGATCACCAAGTCCAATCTCATCCTCGGGATGGGTGAGGAGCCTGAAGAAGTCGTGCAGGCGCTACGCGATCTCCACGAGGCCGGTACCGACATCATCACCATCACCCAGTACCTCCGCCCGTCCCCGCGGCACCTTCCGGTCGCGCGCTGGGTCAAGCCTGACGAGTTCGTCGCCTTCAAGGAGGAAGCCGAGCGCATCGGATTCCTCGGAGTGCTGGCAGGCCCCCTCGTGCGTTCGTCTTACCGGGCCGGCAGACTGTGGGCACAGTCGATGCTCTCGAAGGGGCGGGAGATCCCCGAGAACCTGTCACACCTCGCCGATGACATCGCGCGAGAGGGCCTCAGCTTCGCCCAGGCTGTGTGAGGCGCCGCGCAGTCAGTCCGCGCTGGTGACCGAGAGCACCGTGCCGTCGGAGGCCATGTTCACCAGCAGCACGTCATCGGTGGCATCCGGGTCGAGGGCGTACTCGAGCACGGCGAACGGATCAGATCCGCCGTGCTCATCGGCAAGGATCGTCATGCTCATCAGTTGAAGCGCACGGATGACGTCGATATGGGTATCTCCCGAAACGTCGACCAGGAAAGACTCCAGCTCCTCGCCCAGCAGTTCCTGCTGCTGGAGGATGTACTCGGTCACCTCGCTGGTGCGCTCGCTCAGCTGCGACACCATCGCCTCGCGCGCGATCCGATCGATCGTCTCGAGAGACGAGATGAGGCTCGCGGCAACGTCGAGAGCGGCCGGCGAGACGTCGTCCTGGTCGGGCGCGGTCAGATCCACGGTGACCGACTGGTCCGCGAACTCCACGTTCTCAGACCAGAAGATCGAACCGTCGGGGCCAGATTCCAGCAGGCCGAAGAAGTCGTGCTCGATCGCCATGTCCCCATGAAACCAGCCTCGGGGTCAGACCGATAGTCCTGATGCCCGGCGCGGCGTCAATCGACAAGCGCAGCAGCGAAAACGTGGGGGGTGAACCCGGTGAGATCGCCGATTCCTTCGCCCTGCCCGAGGAGCTTCACCGGAATACCCGTGCGCTCCTGCACGGCGAGGACGAAACCGCCCTTCGCCGACCCGTCGAGCTTCGTGAGAACGAGTCCGGTAACGCCAGCGTGCTCGAGGAACGCCTCGGCCTGCATGACCCCGTTTTGGCCCGTTGTCGCATCGAGGACGAGGAGCACTTCGCTGATCGGCGCTTGCTTCTCGATCACCCGGCGGATCTTGCCGAGCTCATCCATCAGGCCACCCTTGGTGTGGAGGCGCCCTGCCGTGTCGACGAGCACGATCTCGGTGCCGGTGTTCTTCGCGTACTCGATCGTCTGAAAAGCCACGGATGCCGGGTCTTGCCCCTCATGCTGCGGCCGGACGATATGCGCGCCCCCGCGCTCAGCCCACGTCGCGAGCTGATCGACGGCCGCCGCACGGAACGTGTCGGCAGCCCCCACTACGACGCTGCGCTGGTAACGGCGCAGGAAGTTCGCGAACTTGCCGATCGTGGTGGTCTTCCCCACGCCATTGACCCCCACCACGAGGACGACGGCCGGGCGCTCGGTGAGCTTGAGCGTCGTGTCGAACTTTGCGAAGTGCTCCTCGAGCGTTTCTTTGAGCATCCGCTGCAGGTCACGCGGATCGGTGGTCCGATAGCGGTCGACCTTCTCGCGAAGCTCATCGACGATGCGCTCGGTGATGTCGGGACCGAAGTCGGCAGTCAGAAGTGCCGTCTCGAGGTCCTCCCACGTCGTTTCATCGATCGTGGGTTTGACGAACATGCCGCGAAGCGCTCGTCCGAGCGACCAGGATGATTCGGCCATACCTCCAGCCTACGGTCAGCTGGCTGCGCGATCGGCGATCCGCTGCCCGACGACCGCGGAGACGCCGTCCTGCCGCATCGAGACGCCGTAGAGGGCGTCGGCGATCTCCATCGTTCGCTTCTGGTGCGTGATGACGATCAGCTGGCTGCTGCCGCGCAACTGCTCGAACACGCCGAGCAGGCGACCCAGGTTCGCATCATCGAGGGCAGCCTCCACCTCGTCGAGGATGTAGAACGGGCTCGGCCTCGCCTTGAAGATCGCCGTGAGCAACGCCACCGCAGCAAGTGATCGCTCGCCACCGGAGAGCAGCGAGAGCCGTTCGATCTTCTTCCCAACGGGTCGCACCGCAACCTCGATTCCCGTGGTCAACGGGTTGTCGGGATCGGTCAAGCTCAGGCTTCCGGAACCCCCGGGGAACAGGACGGGGAAGACCTCGTCGAAAGCGGTCCGTGTGTCTTCGAACGCAGCGAGGAAGATCGTCTGCATCCGCTCATCGAGGTCGTCGATGATCGTCACGAGGTCTTTACGCGTGCTCGTGAGGTCGGCAAGCTGCTCGGTGAGGAACGTGTGCCGCTGCTCAAGCGCGGCGAACTCCTCCAGCGCGAGCGGATTCACCCGCCCCAATTGGGCGAGTTTGCGCTCAGCATCCTGGAGTCGCTTGCGCTGATGTGCGCGGTCGAAAGTCGCCGGCTCCTCGCCGTCGTCGGCGGGAATCGGTTGATCGGGGCCATATTCGGAAATGAGAATGTCTTCTTCAAGGCTCAGTTCCGATCGTGCCCGGTCGAGAATGCTCGTGACGTGAAGCCGCTTCTCGTGCATCTGCAGCTCGAGCCCATGAACGCTCTCGGTCAGCCCGGCCAGACGCTCCCTCACGGCCGCCTCGTCGGCACGGACTGCCGACAACTCCGACGTCACGGCCGAGCGCGCGGACTCTGCCTCCGCCAGCTCGAGACGCGCTGCCGAGACTGACCGGTCGACCGAATCGAGAACGGCAGGCAGGGTCGCCGCGACGTCGGCGGCAACCTGACGTTGACGTCGACGGATGACAGCACGACGGGCGGCTTCGGCAGCAGCCGCAGCCTCACGTTCACGCTGGCGCTCGAGCTGCTGCACACGCGCCTGTCCGGCACGAACGCGCTCGCGGAGCGTTTCGACCTCCAGTCGCACCCGCATCTCGTGCTCTCGTGCTCTCTCGAGCGCCTCGAGTAGCCCGTCGCGCGCAGAGGCGTCCAGGATGGGGCGTGGCGCCTCAAGCGCGTGCTGCAATTGTGTCTGCGCCGATGCGGCGGCAGCGGCTGCGTCGTCCCGCGCGGTCTGCGCCTGCGCGAGCCCTGCCTCCAGTCGCTCGCACTCCGCGCTGGCAGCCTCCAGCTGCACTGTGGCGCGGTTGACGTGCTCTGCGTGCGCGGCCACTGCCGCATCGTGCTCGCGCAACCGTGTCAGCGCAGCACTGGTGTACCGTTTGGCTTCTTCGGACGCGGCCCGCGCATCGGCGAGCGCTTCGCGTAGGGAGTCGGCCACCACGACGAGTTCATCGCGACGCTCGGCAGCGGCATCCCGTTCGGCCAGAAGCTCGAGGCGCGATCGTGAGGCTCCGGCACCGGCGCGCAGTGACGAACCAGTGAACACCTCTCCGGCGCGGGTGACGACGGTGATCGTGCGGGGGTCGGCAACGACCGACGGCGCGCTCCTGCGAACCGCGTCGAGGTCATCCGCGATGAGAACGCGCGTCAGAAGCGCCAGCACGCCGGCGGGACCCGTGACGACATCCGCGGCGGGGCGCAACGGGTCGAAACCTGACAGATCGTCCTGGGGCGCCGAGAGCTCACCGATGACGAAGTCGACCACCCCGCGATCGGCGTCGCGCACGCGCTCGGCAAGTGCGAAGCCATCGTTGAGGCTGTCGACCAGCACACCTTCGGCGCGGGGACCGAGCACAGCGGCAATGGCAGCCTCGTAGCCGGGCGTGATCTGGATGGCGTCGCCGACCAGACTCCGAACTCCGGGAGCTCCCTCAGCGATGAGGTCGGCAGAGGCGTTCTTGACGCCCAGTGCACGCGTCAGCGCGGTGGTCTGGGCGGTGAGCGCTTCGATCTCGCGCTCGGCGCCGTGAAGGCGGTCACGCAACTCCGAAACCCGGGTCTCGGCATCCGTCGCCCGGCGGCCCGCTTCGTCGTACTCGGCCGCGTACTGCGCTGCGCTGCCCTCGGGAACGAGCTCTGGATCAACGCCGGCGAGCTCGGCTGCTGCAGACTCACGGCGGGCCGTCGCGGCGTCCAGCGCGCGTTGCTGGCGGGCCAAAGCATCGTCGATGGCCGCCAGGGCAGATTCGGCGGCGTCCGCGGATCCCCGCAGCGCGGTGAGCTTCATCTCATGCTGCGAAACCAGCGCGCTCTGCTCGGCGATATCGACGTCCAGCGCATCCAGCTCAGCACGAGCCCGGATGACGTCGCGGGCAGCATCGGATGCCGCATCCTCGGCTTCCAGGAGCCCTGCAGACACCTCGTCGATCTCAGCCCGCGCGTCATCGATCATCGCGCTGGTGACGGTACGAACTGCCGCACTGTCGTCGTCGGCCGATTCTCCGAGCAGCGTCAGCCGCTGCCCGGCGAGCGAATACAGTCCGCGCAGGCGCTCCTGCACGCGCTCGAGCGAGAAGAGCACTCGCCGCGCACCGTCGACAGCCTCGGACCGCTGTTCCGACTCGAGCTGCGCGATCCGGATCCGCAGCTGGTCCGAGCGGTCCTGCAGCACGAGGCGTTCGGCATGGCGCTCGTGCTCGGCGCGCATGTGGTCAGCCAGTTCCGCGCGCAGACCGACGAGTTCATCGGCGATCAGGCGAGCCTTCGCGTCACGCACAACGGCGGCGATCGTGGCAGCTTCCCGGGCAATCTCGGCCTGACGCCCCAGAGGCTTGAGCTGTCGGCGAAGCTCACCGGCAAGATCGCTCAGGCGTGTGAGGTTGGCTTCCATCGCCTCGAGCTTGCGAAGCGTCTTCTCTTTCCGGCGCCGATGCTTGAGGATGCCGGCGGCTTCTTCGATGAAGCCGCGCCGATCCTCGGGTGAAGCCTGCAGGACCGTGTCGAGGCGGCCTTGCCCCACGATGACGTGCATTTCACGGCCCAGGCCCGAATCACTCAGGAGCTCTTGCACGTCGAGCAGGCGGCATCCTTCGCCGTTGATCGCGTACTCGCTCGCTCCGTTGCGGAACAGCGTTCGACTGATCGTGACCTCGGAGTACTCGATCGGCAAGACACCGTCGCTGTTGTCGATCGTAAGCTGCACCTCGGCGCGACCGAGCGGCCCGCGCGTCGAGGTACCGGCGAAGATGACGTCTTCCATCTTTCCGCCGCGCAGGGTCTTGGCGCCCTGCTCCCCCATGACCCAGGCCAGCGCATCGACGACGTTGGACTTGCCAGAACCGTTGGGGCCGACAATTGCGGTGACCCCCGGTTCGAAAGCGAACGTGGTCGGCTGGGCGAACGACTTGAACCCCTTGAGCGTGACGCTCTTCAGGTGCATGCGCGTTCCTTCCCAACCTGTGGCGTGCCGACCCCGCGACCGACCGTCGACCTACGCTACCCTGCTGCGACCCTTCCCCGAGGGAGCCAGGCCCGGGACGCGCGACACGCCCGGATGACCACGAATTCTGGGAGCTTGCTTGACGAAGGCGGGTTCGACCCGCTAGCGTTCCAGATCGCGACACGTCACGAGAGGAGGACAGCCATGATGATTCGCACTGCAGTGTTTGGATACACCCCGCTGCGCGCGCCCATGGGACTGACCTCCCCGGGACTGCTCGCCGCTCCCACCGCCGCATGACGCGCGCTGGTTGAGCCACCGGACCTCGCCGGTTCCGGTCCCCCGGACAACTCGTCCGTTCATTTCTCCGCATCTGCGCTGACCATCACGTCAGCACACGGATGCATCCCCGCTGCATGTCGGAACAACACCGGCATCCGCAGCTGACCGAAGGTCTCTCATGTACACGACACTCGAGCCCGTCGAGGCTCTTACCACCCACCCCCAGGTCCGTCGACATCTGACGGTTGCCGAGCGCGCAAGTCTGCGGATCGCCGTCTGGGTGCTCACGCAGCACCTTCGTCGTGCGGCTTCCCGGGAGCAGCGCGAGGTCGCACGCCTCCGCTACGAACAGGAGCTGGCACGCGAAGAGCGTGAGGCTCACGCCCTGCGCTTGGCTGCTTGGCACCTGAACGCCCGCTGAGCGAAGGATCCGACGTGACCACCGCAACACCCGACATCCGGCCCCTCACCATCCCGAGCAGTCTCAACGCCCCCGAGGCCGCGGACTTTCTCGAGATGGTGAGGGTCCGCAACATCGTCTACGACGAGATCAGCGGCAATCGAGACGAGGAACTCGAACCCGCAGTGCTGCTCCCCCACTACCAACCGTCCGCCTTTGAGCAGCGGCTCATCTGGGGAGTCTGGAACGGCGGCGAGTTCGTGGGACGCGCAGGGCTTGATCTTCCGCACGATGGCGATGCCACCGTCGCCTACGCGCAGATCGAACTCCGCCGCCACGCATGGAGCCGCGGCATCGGAAGCACCGCGCTCGGCGTCCTCGAAGCCGCCGCGGTCACGAACGGCCGCCGCATCATCCAGTCATGGATCGAGCACCCGACGGCAGCCGGTGAGCAGGTGACACCGCCGACCGGGTTCGGTCAGATCCCCCTCGATCACGCTGCCCGATTCGCGCTCCGCCACGGCTACGCGCTGGAACAGGTCGAGCGCAAGAGCATCCTCGACTTTTCGGCCACCAGCATGGCCTTCGTGGACGATCTGCACCGGCATGCCGCGGGCGCAGCCGACGGGTACGACATTGTGTCATGGCACCCACCGACCCCGCCGGAGTTCGTGGCCGACTACGCCTGGATGAAGTCGCGAATGAGTGTGGACGCACCGAGCGCGGGTATGGAGATGGCCGAGGAGAGCTGGGACGCCGCCAGGATTGTCGAACATGACACTCACTGGCTCGAGGGCGGCCGCGACGTGCTGGTTGTCGCGGCACGCGATCGCGCGTCAGGGCGACTTGTTGCCTTCACCGAGCTGGCGTCGAGTCCTGGGCACCCCGTGACACACCAGGAAGACACACTCGTGCTGCGCGAACACCGCGGCCACCGCCTCGGGATGCTGATCAAGACCGCTGCGCTCCTTCGCTGGCGCGAACTGGCACCGCACACGCAGCGGATTCTGACCTACAACGCCGAAGAGAACCGGCCCATGCTGGCCGTGAACGAAGAGATCGGGTTTCGCCCGGTCGCCTACATCGGCGCGTGGAAGAAGACACTCACGCTGTGAGCCGAGGCGGACGCTGGCAGTGGGGGCAGAAGTGGCTTGAGCGGTTCGTGAACGAGACCTTCACGATGGGGGCACCGCACCGCGGGCATGGCTGGCCGGTCCGGCCATAGGCATTCAGCGAATGCGCGAAGTACCCCGCTTGGCCGTTGACGTTGACGTACTGGGCGTCGAAACTCGTGCCGCCCTCGGCGAGAGCCTTCTCGAGCACCGCCTGGACTTCGGTGATCAGGCGGTAGACGGCGCGGGTGCTCAGGTCCGAAGCCCGCGTATCGGGATGGATGCGCGCTGCCCACAGCGACTCGTCGGCGTAGATGTTTCCAATGCCCGAGACCACGGTTTGATCCAGCAGCACGCGCTTGATCGCCGACGCCTTGCGCTCCAGGGTGCGGCGAAAGGCCCGCCGGTCGAATCCTGGATCCAGCGGATCACGCGCGATGTGCGCGACCTGAGCCGGGACGAAGGCATCGTCAGTGCCGTATCCGCCAGCGAGTCCGTCGGGAGTGGCCTCGAGGGGATCGATCGCGAGAGAGCCGAACGTGCGCTGATCGGCGAACACGACCGCGAGGTCGCCGTGATCCGGATGCCGGATGTCGAGCCGCACGCGCTCGTGGCGCTCCGGAGGCGCCCCGGAAGGTCGCAGCAGCATCTGCCCGCTCATGCCCAGGTGCGCGACCAGAGCTTCGGTCGGCGCCGCGCCAGCGACACCGGGAGTCAGCGGAATCCACAGGAACTTTCCGCGTCTCGCCGGCCCTGCCAAGGTGCGTCCGAGGAGCCGCGTCTCAAAGTCCGACGCTCCCGAAGAATGTCGCGTCAGCGCCCGTTCGTCGGCGACAGTTGCCGCCTCGATCAGGGCATCCGTGACCGCCGGCGCAAGTCCAGCGCGGACGACCTCGACCTCAGGGAGTTCAGGCATCGTGTTCAGGTAGCGAGATCAGGTACGCGAGGTGAGCTCACGCCAGGCCCGCAGGGCGGCTGCCATCTCGGCGTGCTTCTTGCTGGTTCCGACGCCCTCCGCTCGGTGATCACCGACGACCACGATCGCGGTGAAGCGTCGATCGTGATCGGGCCCGGTCGATGAGACCTCGTACGCCGGCGGCGCAACGCTGCGGCGGGCAGCAAGCTCCTGCAGCGCCGTCTTGGGATCGACGGCGGCGCCGTAGCGATCGGGATCGGACAGCAGCGGATCGATCAGGCGAAGAACGAGGTCGGATGCCGCATCCGGGCCCGCCGAAAGATAGGTAGCCCCGAAGACTGCTTCCATGGTGTCGGCCAAGATCGAGTCTTTCTCCCGACCTCCGGTCTGCTCCTCACCTCTCCCGAGCTTGACGTACGCGCCGAGATCGATACCGCGGGCAACTTCTGCCAGCGCGACGGTAGAAACGACGGCAGCGCGCCGCTTGGCGAGCGAACCCTCGTCGAGTTCGGGATGCGCGCGGAACAGCCGCACGGTCACGGCCTGGCCGAGCACGGAGTCACCGAGGAACTCGAGCCGTTCGTTGTGGGGAACTCCGCCGTTCTCGTAGGCCCAGGACCGGTGGGTCAGTGCCAGCGCGAGAAGCTCGGGGTCGATGTCGACCCCGAGCTTCTGCGCGAGTTCAGCGGACTCGCGAGTCGTCACGTCGCTACGACGCTCAGACGTCGGCGACCTTGCGGCCCTTGTATTCGAGGAACAGCTCAGTGCCCTGCGAGTCAGTGACAACCTTCGCCTGGTGCGGACGGCTGTAGACGGTCTTGCCGTTCTCGACGGTCTTGACGAGGGTGGGCGCGTCGGCCTTCCACTGCGCACGGCGCGAGCGGGTGTTCGAACGCGAGACCTTGCGCTTCGGGGGGTTACCAGCCATTGTTCAGCTCATCTCTTTCTTCTCGGCAGCCACTCACGCGCGTGCGTCGTGGTCGCCGTGGTCTGTGGTGTCGTCCTGGGTTGTGTATCCCTGGAGCGCCGCCCACCGAGGATCGATGGGTTCGCTCGCGGGCGAACCGGTGCTCTCGGTCAGTCGCTCACCCGTGACCGGATCAAGGCCGGGGCAATCCGGCTGACACACCGGCTGAAATGGAAGCGACAGGACTACCGCATCCCTGACCAGAGTTTCAAGATCCACGTGGTCGTCTTGAACCTCGAAGTCAGTTTCTTCCTGCCCAGGATACGCGAAAAGCTCTTGGAACGCGACGCGGACACTCTCGGCGACCTCACCCAGGCAGCGTCCGCACACCCCGGTGTACTCGGTGTCAACCTCACCGGTGGCGAGAATGCCCTCGTGGACGCTCTCCACACGGACGTCAAGAACGAGCGGTTCGCCTTCGGCAACGGAGACCAGCCCCTCGCCCCACTTCTGCGGCGCCGGGATCTCGATGGAGAACTCCCGCATCTCGCCGGGACGGTGCGTGATGTCACGAACGGGGATCACGAACGGTCCCGAGTGCTGCCTACTCACGGGGGACCATGCTACCCGCGTGAGAGGGAACGGGCTCGCGGATGCCTCAGAGGTCGTGGCCGCCGGTGTGCAGGAATCGAGCGACAGCGGGTGGTACGTACGCCGAGACATCCCCTCCGAGGGCCGCTACCTGACGCACCAATGAGCTCGACACCATTGCGTGCGACGGATCCGGCAGCAAAAAGACCGTCTCCACGTCTGCGAGATCACGGTTCACGACGGCCATGGGCACTTCGTAGACGACATCCGCCTGCGAACGAATGCCCTTGACCAGTACGCCGGCGTTGACGTCGCGTGCGTAGTCGACGAGCAGGCCCACGCTCCAGGAGGCAACGACAACGCTGCCTTCGATGTCAGCCTCGGCGATGGACTGCTCCAGAAGAGACAGACGCTGGGCGATCGGCAACATTGCTTCTTTGCCCGGGTTGTGGACGACGACCACGTGCAACTGGTCATACAGGCGCGCAGCGCGACGGATGACGTCGAGGTGACCCCTCGTCGGCGGATCGAAGGAACCCGGAACCACGGCGATCCGACTGTTCATGAGTCAAGCCTATCGGGGGTCAGGATCAGTTCTTGGCGAGAGCTGCCCGCTCCTGCTGACCGACCCGGCGCTCGATCTGGTCAGAGAGAGGACGGTGAGACAGCAATGCTGGGTCGGCAGCGAGGATGTCTTCGGCAGCCGCCCGGGCGCGGGCGATAAGGTCGGCATCCGTCACGACCCGCAGGAGGCGCAGCGACGACCTCGCGCCGGACTGCGCTGCGCCCAGCACGTCACCTTCGCCGCGCAGTTCGAGATCGACTTCGGCGAGGGCGAACCCGTCGAGGGTTGCAGCCACCGCCTCGACGCGCGCGCGCCCCGATGTGCCCTGCTCGCTCTCGGTCACGAGCAGACACAGCCCCGGCACGGAACCGCGCCCGACGCGTCCGCGCAGCTGGTGCAGCTGAGACACGCCGAAGCGGTCGGCTTCGAGGATCACCATCGTCGACGCGTTGGGAACATCCACGCCCACCTCGACGACGGTCGTTGCGATGAGAACGTCGATGCTCCCCGCGGCAAAGGCCTGCATGACAGCATCCTTCTGTTCCGCGGGCATCTTGCCATGGAGGATCTCGACCGTGAGGTTCTCGAACGCCGGATGCCGCGAGAGCAGTTCGGCGACCTGCACGACCCCCCACCGCGTCTTGCGCGACGAGCCATCCCCCGTCGCTTCGCCAGAGTCGACCGCGGGAACATCGGCTACCTCGTCTGCCGCTGGCTTGCCCGCTGCGGCGGCATCGATTGACGGGCACACGACGAAGGCCTGACGACCCTGGGCCACTTCTTCGGCCACGCGCTCCCAGACACGTGCGAACCAGGCGGGGCGGTCGGCGATCGGGGCGACGAAGGACTCGATACCGGCGCGACCGGCGGGCATTGAGCGGATCGTGGAGACGTCGAGGTCGCCGAAGACGGTCATCGCAACCGTTCGGGGAATCGGCGTGGCTGTGAGCACGAGAGCGTGCGGCGTCGTCCCTTTCGCGCGCAACGCCTCACGCTGGTCCACACCGAACCGGTGCTGCTCGTCGACGACGACCAGCCCCAGGTCAGCGAAGGTTGTCGCATCGCTCAGGAGCGCGTGCGTGCCCACCACGATGCGCGACTGCCCGGATGCGACGCGCAGCGCCACCCGGCGTCGCTCAGCCGCTGTCAACTGACCCGTCAGCAGTGTCGGCATGAGCTCGACCGCCAGCTCAGGACCGAGCATCCGCGCGATCGAGCGCAGGTGCTGCGAAGCGAGAACCTCGGTCGGAGCGATGAGGGCGGACTGGCCGCCGCTCTGGGCCACCTGCAGCATCGCGCGCAGCGCCACGAGCGTCTTGCCCGACCCGACCTCGCCCTGAACGAGCCGATTCATGGGCCACTCGCCCACCAGATCGCGGGAGATCTCATCGCCGACCGATACCTGATCGGGGGTCCGGGTGAACGGTAGCGCTGCGTCGAAGCGTTCGAGGAGCGCGCCCGACTCTCGCGGGGTCGCCGACATCGCCCGCACGAACTGGCGCTGCTGCAGAAGCGCGGTCTGCAGAACGAGAGCCTCATGCCAGCGCAGGGTCTGCCTCGCCGGCTCCACCTGATCCGGGAAGTCGGGCCGGTGGATGCGATCGAACGCCATGCGATACGACAGCAGACCGTGGGCCCGCCGCAGATCCTCGGGCAGCGGCTCGGGCAGCTCGTCGAGCCCGTCGAGAACCATCCCCACGAACTTCGCGATCTGCCAGCTCGCCAGCGACGCGGTAGCCGGGTAGATCGGCACGGGAAGGTTCGCGGTGGCTTCGGCCGTCGCCCGTGCGCGGTCTTCGTCGTCGAACAGCTCATAGTCCGGGTGGGCAAGCTGCAACGACCTTCGGTACTCCCCCACCTTGCCCGCAAACACCCCGCGCCGGCCGGGTGTGAGCTCTTTCATCCGCCACGACTGGTTGAAGAAGGTCAGGGTGAGTTCCCCGTTGCCGTCACTGATCACCACCTCGAGCAGGGATCCTCGGCGGTTTTGCATCCGCCGCTCGGAGGCCCTACGGACCTCCGCAACGATCGTGACAGGTTCGCCGATCGGCAGGGACGCGATGGGCGTGAGCTCTCCCCGTCGGGCATAGCGACGCGGGTAGTGCTCGAGCAGGTCACCGACGGTGCGCATTGCGAAAGCTCGCTCGAGCGCTTTGGCCGTCTTACCACCGAGCGCGCCATCCAGTCGCGACGACAGCGTGAGGGCGACCATGCTCCTGAGTTTAGGCAGAGCATCCGACGCGCGGACGCCGGGGCGGCGCCCTGCCGGTTTGTACAGTGGACGGGTGACACGGATCATCGCCGGCGCCGCCGGCTCCCTGACCCTCGAGGTCCCGGGAAGCGGCACGCGACCGACCAGCGACCGGGTCCGCGAGTCGATCTTCGGCTCGCTTGACGCCGCCGACGCCATCGCCGGAGCCCGGGTGCTCGACCTCTACGCCGGGTCGGGGGCGCTCGGACTCGAGGCGCTCAGTCGCGGCGCGGCATCCGTCGACCTCGTCGAGAAGTCTCCGCGGGCGGCAAGCGTCATCGAACGCAACGCCGAGCGGGTGCGGCACGCTGCCGGCGGCGCGTCCCGCGTGCATCGAACCTCAGCGGATGCCTACCTCGCAGCCGCGCATGAACCGTACGCGCTGGTCTTCATCGATCCGCCGTACGACCTGGGCGAGGAGGACCTGACCCAGGTTCTCCGGCTGCTCGTCCCATCGCTAGCTCCGGACGCGATCGTCGTGACCGAGCGTGCAGCACGATCCCCCGAGCCCGCCCTTCCCGCCGGGCTCACGATCGAGCGCCACCGGCGGTACGGAGACACGGCAGTGTGGTGGCTCAGTCGTGTGGCAAACGTCGCTGACGCGGACGATCAGCCCCGCGACGCATCCCAGTCGCGATAGGGATCCCAGCCACCGCTGCCCTCATAGCGGGCACCGTCGACCAGCACCGGCGACTCCCCGTACTCGCGAACCACCCCGATGACCTGGAAGCCGTCGGGCACGGCATCCGTCGTCGGGAAGGTCGCCAGGAGGCCGTGGTCCTCGCCGCCGGAGAGTGCGTCGTCGGGGTGCGGGCCGAGCGCATCCCGATGCAGGTCGAGAGTGACACCGGATGCCGTCGCCATTCGCCCGGCGTCAAGAACGAGTCCGTCCGACAGATCCATCATGGCCGTCGCACCCGCCATCGCTGCCCGCACCCCGTCGGCGATGTGCGGTGAAGGCCGAAGCTGCGCGTCGAGCTCCCGACCTTCCTCGCCCGTGAGACCGGACCGGTCAACCGCGATCGGGTTGCCAGCGGCATCCCGGAAGCGGTCGAAGAGCAGACGCAAGCCGCGAGCGGCATCCCCGAGACGCCCTGTGGCGGCGACGACGTCTCCGACCTGTGCTCCCGATCGACGCACCGCGGGGCGACCCTCAAGGGTGCCGAGCGCGGTCACGGCGATGGTGAGCACATCAGACACGGTGAGATCGCCGCCCTCCACGACGCAACCCGGCGCGAGAGCTTCACACCCGGCACGAAGCCCGCGGGCAAGATCGACGACGAAAGACACTCGGGTGGCGTCGGGCATTGCGAGCGCGACCAGGAGCGATGTCGGGCGCGCGCCCATCGCCGCGATGTCTGCGAGATTGACCGCAGCGGCCTTCCATCCGAGATCGAAGCCGCCCGACCAGGCAAGGCGAAAGTCCGGACCGTGCACGAGCGTGTCGACCGTCGCGACGACACGTCCATCGTCCGCGGTCAGCACTGCTGCGTCATCCCCCGGCCCCACCTCGGCCGCGGAAGGTCCGAGCTCCCTCAGAATCACTGACAGAATCTCGCCCTCGGAGAGCTCACCGACCGACGCATCCTGCATCGTCCCACGCTACCGCGGCGGTAGATTGGACCAATGCCTTTCGCACGCCGCGCCATCGCCGTGACGGTCACGTGCGCGACGAGCATTCTCGCCCTCGCTGCCTGCAGCACGACGGTTTCGCTGCAGCCGGCACCCGATGCGAACAATCCGCACTGTGCTGACGTGACCGTCCGGTTCCCCCAGACCCTCGACGGTTTCGAGCGGCGATGGACGGATGCGCAGGCGACTGGCGCCTGGGGCGAGGGCGGCAGGAGCAACATCCTCGTATCCTGCGGCGTCGATGTCCCCGGTCCGACGACCCTTCCGTGCTCGACGCTCAGCGGTGTCGACTGGATCGTCGACGACGCCGACGCGCCGTACTACCGGATCACCTCCTTCGGCACGGATCCGGCAGTGGAGGTCTATCTCGATAGCGAGACAGTCTCCAGCGCGGAGGTACTCGACGCTCTCGGGAACATCATCGTTGACACGCTGCCCGTCAACGGCCTGCAGTGCACTGACCAGGCCACCGGCTCCTCATCCGCAGAGGGCTGACTCCGGGTCGGCTTGGATGCGTAGCGGTCAGGTGCGCGCGAGGGCAGTGTCCAGAAGGTCGCTGATCAACTCGGCGTAGGTCATTCCCGAGGCGATCCAACACTTCGGGAACATCGAGATCGGCGTGAAGCCCGGCATCGTATTCAGCTCGTTGACGTAGATCCCTGAGGGGGTGAGGAAGAAATCGACGCGCGCGAGGCCCCGCCCGCCGACGGCATCGAAAGCACGGATCGCCGCCGCCTGCAAGGCAGCGATCTCATCATCCGTGAGCACCGCAGGACACACGACCTCAGCGCCGTCGCCACCGAGGTACTTGCCTTCGAAGTCATAGAACTCGCGTGTGGTCAAGACGATCTCGCCCGGCAACGAAGCACGCGCGGGCGCGGCGCCCGGGGTCTCGAGCACGGCTACCTCGATCTCGCGCCCGACGATGGCGGTCTCGACGAGCGCCTTGTCGTCCTCGGCGAGCGCAAGCTCGACGGCGGCGTCGAATTCGTCCCAGTCGTGGACTTTGGAGACACCGACGCTGGAGCCTGCCCGCGACGGCTTGACGAAGTTCGGCACGCCGAGCGCGCGGGCAGCGTGCCGCACGGCATCCGGATCCGAAGCCCAGGAGTCGCGCGTGATCGTCACCCACGGCGCGACCGTCACACCGGATGCCTGCAGCACGATCTTCATGAAGTGCTTGTCCATACACAGCGCCGAATCCAACACGCCGCCTCCCGCGTAGGGGATGCCGAGCGTGTCGAGAAAACCCTGGACTGTGCCGTCTTCGCCGTGGACTCCGTGGAGTATCGGCAGCACCACATCGAGCGAGCCGAGCGTGTCGACCGTCCCGTCAGCGCGGCGCACGCGCAGCACGCGGTCTGCGCCACCTTCGGGCCAGAGCACGCGGGTGCCGTTGTCGCTCACCTCGGGAAGGTGCGCCGCGTCGAGAGCGAACTTGTCGGGGGCGTCCTCTTCGAGGACGAAGACGCCATCGCGGGTGATGCCGACCGGGATGACCCGGAAGCGTTCACGGTCGAGTGCCCGAAGCACCCCTCCCGCCGTGACGGAGCTGATCGAGTGCTCGCTGGAGCGACCGCCAAACAGCACCGCCACCGTCGCCTGTGCCATTCTGCGTCCTCTCGCCCTGGGGTTCGTCGTCGTCCGTTGTGAGGTGCGGCGCGATGTCCTTGGGGTTCATCGTGCCGTCCAGAACCATCTTCACCTGCTCTACGATGGGCATGTGGATGCCCGCCTCCGCGGCAAGTGCCAAAACGGGGGCAACGGAGGCAAGGCCCTCGGCGGTCTGCTCCATCTGCTTCACCACGTCCTGGAAGCTGTAGCCCTGACCGAGAAGACGGCCGGCCGTGTTGTTCCGGCTGAGCGGCGACTGGCAGGTGGCGATCAGATCACCCAGCCCCGCGAGTCCCTGGAGGGTCGCGGGGTGCGCACCCTGGGCAACGGCGAAATCGGTCATCTCGACAAGGCCGCGCGTGATGATCGAAGCCTTCGTGTTCTCGCCGTACCCGACGCCGTCGACGATGCCGATCGCCACCGCGATCAGGTTCTTGAGCACGCCGCCGAACTCCGTTCCCACGACATCCGTGTTCACGAACGTCCGGAAGTACGAGTTGCGGGCGCGCCGGGCCACGGCATCCGCTGTCTCCTGGCTGCTGGATGCGATGACCGCCGCTGTCGGCTGTTCTTTCGCGATCTCCAGGGCCAGGTTGGGGCCGGATGCGACAGCGATGAGGTCAGGGTCGCATCGCAGCTCCTGCTCGATCACCTGACTCATCCGCAGGCCGCTCTTGCGCTCGACACCCTTCATGAGCGACACGACGGGAACGCCGGCGTCGGCGATGAGGGGACGGATCGTCTTGAGATTCTGACGAAGCGCTTGGCTCGGCACTGACAGATAGATCTGCTCTGCTCCCGCGAGGGCCTCCTCCAGGCGAGAGGTCGCTGTCATGAACCGAGGGAGATTGATGCCCGGGAGGTAGTGGCTGTTGCGCTTGGCCTCCGTGATCTCGGCGGCAAGTTCAGGGCGCCGAGCCCACATCGTGACCTGGGCGCCACCGTCGGCGAGGATCTTGCCGAACGTGGTTCCCCAGCTGCCAGCACCGACCACCGTCACCCGGGGACGTGCGGCATCCGCTTTACGACTCAAGGCGCCCGGTCTCCTTCTGCCCGTGGGATGCCGGATCCCAGCGCTCGGCGGGCGGAGTCTGTTCGCGCAGCACGCCCTCGAGACGGGCAATCTCAGCCATCAGGAGGTCGGTCGCCGCGACAAGGGCGGATGCCTCGCGGGTGCGTCCCACGAAAGCCGAGAGATCCAGCGGGTCTCCCACGAGAACGCGCACGCGCTTGCGAAGCGGCCACAGACTCAGCTTGCCGTAGCGCGGCAGGATGCGCTGCACGCCCCAGTGGGCGACGGGGATCAGCGGGATGCCGCCCTCCAGGGCCAACCGCACCGCGCCGGTCTTGCCTCGCATGGGCCACAGGTCGGGGTCTCGGGTGAGGCTGCCCTCGGGATAAACGATCACCCCGCGACCTTCCTCCACCAGATGCTCTGCCTGGGCCATGGTCTGCTTGGCAGAGCCGGCAGACGCCCGCGCGACGGGGATCATGCCTGTTGCCCGAAGGATCCCGCCGAGGACAGGAACGCGGAACAGGCTCTCCTTCGCCATGAAGCGCGGCGCCCGCCCCATCCCCCACACCGCTCGCGCGACGATGATCGGGTCGAACTCACTCATGTGGTTGGGCGCGAGGACGAAGGCACCCGCGCGGGGTAGCTTGTGCCCATCCTCGATGTCTACCCGCGCCACGATGCCCAGCAGCGGCACCACAATCGCTGCCAGCGGCCAGAAGAGACTCGGCCGCGTCTTCTCCGAGGAGGCTCGCGGTTTGGGGTCGCCCATATCAGCCGACGATATCGAAATCTGCGCCGAGTGCCGACAGCTTGGTGAAGAGCTTCTCGTAGCCGCGGCTCAGGATCCCGACGCCGCGGACGGTTGACTCGCCGTCGGCCGCCAGGGCCGCGATCAGGTGGCTGTAGCCGCCGCGGAGGTCAGGCACGACGACATCAGCGCCGTGCAGCGGTGTGGGGCCGGTCACGACAGCAGCCTGCTCCAGAGCGCGCCTCGGAACGCGACGGTACGGCGCATCCAGACCATCGGGGTGCACGACAATACTGGCGCCCATCTTGTTCAACGCGTCAGTGAACCCGAACCGGTTCTCGTACACGGTTTCATGCACGACCGACTCACCCTCCGCCTGCGTGAGCGCGACGATCAGTGGCTGCTGCCAGTCCGTCATGAACCCGGGGTGCACGTCCGTTTCGACGATCACGGGCTTGAGTGGCCCACCGCGACGGAACTGGATGCCGTCCTCGCGCACATCAAACCATCCGCCGGCCTTGCGGTAGATGTTCAAGAACGTCAGCATCTCCTGCTGCTTGGCGCCCTCGACGAAGATGTCTCCGTCGGTCGCGAGCGCAGCCGACGCCCAGGACGCGGCCTCGTTGCGGTCGAAGATGCACCGGTGGTCGTAGCCGGAGAGCGCATCGACACCCTCGATGAGGATGACGCGATTGGGCTCGTAGGAGATGATCGCGCCCATCTTCTGAAGCACGGCGATGAGATCCATGATCTCGGGCTCGATTGCCGCACCCCGAAGCTCGGTCACACCGGCGGCCCGAACGGCAGTCAGCAGCACCTGCTCGGTCGCGCCGACGCTCGGGTACGGCAGCTCGATGTTCGCACCGTGCAGCCCCTCGGGCGCCGACAGACGGATGCCGGTCGGCAACTTCTCGACGACGGCACCGAACTGGCGGAGTGCGTCCAGGTGGAAGTTGATCGGACGGTCGCCGATGCGGCACCCACCGAGGTCGGGAATGAACGCCTCGCCGAGCAGGTGCAGCAGCGGGCCGCAGAAGAGGATCGGAATTCGGGAAGCACCGGCGTGGGCGTCGATCTCTTCCATGTGGGCCGAGACGGCATCCGTCGGATCGAGCACGAGCGAGCCCGGCTCTGCTCCGTCCGTGACCTTCACCCCGTGGACTTCGAGGAGGGAACGGACCACCCGGACGTCGCTGATCTGGGGCACATCACGCAGGGTGCTCGGAGAGTCGCCGAGCAACGATGCGACCATCGCCTTGGTTGCGAGATTCTTCGCGCCCGTGACGGTCACCCGTCCGCGCAGCGGGCGCCCGCCGCGCACCAGCAGCACCTCGCCGGTCGGTTCGGTGCCTGCCGCCTGCGCGGCTTCGTCGCTCAGAAGCGTCTTCATCCGGGATGGACCTCACTTATATCTCGGCACCGCGAGACCGATCGGGTCTGCTGATGCCTCGGTAGTCGGCTACGGAACGGGGAGGGTTCGCGGCCGCCAGGATGCGCGGCGCGACTCGAACTGCGTGATCGCTTCTTCGTTTCGCAGTGTGAGCCCGATATCGTCGAGCCCCTCCAGGAGCCGCCATCTAGTGTAATCGTCGATGTCGAAAGCGACCTGAAGGTCGCCAATCGTCGCGGTGCGCGCCTCGAGATCGACGGTCATCTGCACGCCCGGGTCGGCATCGATCACGCCCCAGATCGCCTCAAGATCGCTCTCACTGATGACGCCGGTGAGCAAGCCCTGCTTGCCCGAGTTGCCGCGGAAGATATCCGCGAACTTGGGGCTGAGGACCACCCGGAAGCCATAGTCACGCAGCGCCCAGACGGCGTGCTCACGACTGGATCCGGTGCCGAAATCGGGGCCGGCAACGAGGATGGAAGCGTTCGCGAAAGTCGGCTGGTTCAGGATGAACTCGGGGTCCTGACGCCAGTTGGCGAACAGCGCATCCTCGAAGCCGGTCTTCGTGACGCGCTTCAGGTAGACGGCGGGGATGATCTGGTCGGTGTCGACGGCCGAGCGCTTCAGTGGAGCGACGACACCGGTGTGGGTGACGAACTTGTCCATGTCAGGCCTCCGCTCCGCTTGTCACGACCGAATCGCTGATCTCGATCGGGTCGAGATCGCTCGGGCTCGACAGCGTGCCTCGCACTGCGGTCGCCGCCGCGACCAGGGGCGACACCAGGTGGGTGCGCCCGCCCTTGCCCTGGCGACCTTCGAAGTTGCGGTTGGAGGTCGACGCGCACCGCTCACCGGGAGCCAGCTGGTCGGGGTTCATGCCCAGGCACATCGAGCACCCGGCAAACCGCCACTCTGCGCCGAAATCGGTGAAGACCTTGTCGAGACCCTCGGCCTCTGCCTCCAGCCGGACGCGGGCAGACCCCGGAACGACCATGACGCGCACGCCCTCCGCCTTGGTACGGCCCTTGATGATCGACGCGAACGCGCGCAGGTCTTCGATGCGGCTGTTGGTGCACGAGCCCATGAACACGGCATCCACCGGAACCTCCTTCAGAGGCGTCCCGGGAACCAGGTCCATGTATTCGATGGCACGCTCGGCGGCGGCACGCTCGTTCGGGTCGCTGAACGACGCGGGCGAGGGGACGCTGTCACTGAGCGACACACCCTGACCGGGGTTGGTCCCCCACGTGACGAACGGCTCGAGCTCGTTCGCGTCGATGAAGACCTCGGCGTCGTAGACGGCCCCCTCGTCGCTTGGGAGCGTGCGCCAATAGGCGACGGCATCCTCCCAGTCCTGACCCTTCGGGGCGTGAGGGCGTCCTTCGAGGTACGCGAAGGTGGTCTCGTCGGGTGCGACCATTCCTGCGCGGGCACCGGCCTCAATCGACATGTTGCAGATCGTCATCCGACCCTCCATCGAGAGGGCGCGGATGGCGGAGCCGCGGTACTCGAGCACGTAACCCTGGCCGCCGTTGGTGCCGATCTTCGCGATGACGGCGAGGATGATGTCCTTGGCGGTGACGCCGGGCTTCAGCTCGCCCTCGACCGTGATCGCCATCGTCTTGAAGGGCTTGAGCGGCAGCGTCTGGGTCGCGAGCACGTGCTCGACCTCGCTCGTGCCGATGCCGAACGCCATGGCACCGAAAGCGCCGTGGGTCGAGGTATGGGAGTCGCCGCAGACGACCGTGATGCCGGGCATCGTGAGGCCGAGCTGCGGTCCCACGACGTGGACGATGCCCTGTTCCTTGTCGCCGAGCGAATGCAGGCGCACACCGAACTCTTCGGCGTTGCGACGTAGGGTTTCGATCTGGGTGCGGCTGGTCAGATCGGCGATCGGCTTGTCGATGTCGAGCGTCGGCGTGTTGTGATCTTCGGTCGCGATCGTGAGATCAAGACGGCGCACCGGACGCCCCTCGGCCCGCAGGCCATCGAAGGCCTGCGGGCTCGTGACCTCGTGCACCAGGTGCAGATCGATGTAGATCAGGTCGGGCTGGCCGTTCTCGCCCTTCACTACCAGGTGGTCGTCCCACACCTTTTCAGCCAAGGTACGGGGGTGATCGGGAATGCCGACGTCAATGGATTCGCTCATGAGCTCTTTCGTTCCAGGAAAGTGTGGTTCAAGCCCGCGACGAAACTCCGCGACGGGGATGGCCTGAGAACTAGGACCCGTCGCGGCCGCTAAGAAGGAGGCGAGCGATCCGCATTCGCTCAGACTACCACCGGTGTCAGGCGCGCTCGTCGGGGCTCTCGGTCGGTGCCGGAGCCTCCACTGTCGAGGGTGCGCCCTTCTCCTGCGCGACGACGGATGCCGCATCCGCCGCCCCAGCGGGTTCTGCCTGACCTGCAAAGCGACGTTCCCGCGAGGATGCCACGAGGCTTGCGACAGTGGCGACAACCATCGAAATCACGATGACGCCGAGCGACATGAGCGTCGAGATCTCAGGCGCCCAGTCGATCGGCTCTCCCCCGTTGATGAACGGGAGCTCGTTGACGTGCATCGCATGCAAGAACAGCTTCACGCCGATGAAGGCGAGGATGAAGGCGATCCCATAGTGCAGGTAACGGAGACGGTCGAGCAGATCGCCGAGCAAGAAGTAAAGCTGGCGCAGGCCCATGAGAGCGAAGATGTTCGCGGTGAACACGATGAAGGCGCTCTGAGTGATGCCGAAGATCGCGGGGATCGAGTCGATCGCGAAGATGAGGTCGGTGACGCCGATCGCGACGAACACGATGATCATCGGCGTGAACATCTTCTTGCCATCGACCACGGTGCGGATCTTCGCGCCGTCATAGTGGTCGCTGATGTCGACAGTGCGTCGCACCAACCGAACGATGAAGTTCTCTTTCTTCACGTCTTCGTCATGCTCCCCGCCAGGGAAGGCCTGCCGGTACGCGGTCCACACGAGGAACGCGCCGAAGATGTAGAAGACCCAACTGAAGTTCTCGATGATCGCGGCACCGGCGAGGATGAACAGGCCCCGCAGGATGAGGGCGATGATGATGCCCACCATCAGCACTTCCTGCTGATACCGGCGGGGCACCGCGAACTGGCTCATGATCAGGACGAAGACGAACAGGTTGTCGATCGACAGGCTGTACTCGGTGAGCCACCCGGCGACGAACTGTCCGGCGTACTCACCACCGGCTATCAGCCACATCACCCCCGCGAAGATCAAAGCGAGGGTCACGTAGAAGACCACCCAGAGCGTCGATTCACGCGTCGACGGAATGTGGGGGCGCTTGAGGATGATGAGGAGGTCAGCGAGCAAGATCAGCGTCAGAACGACGAGAGATCCGATCTCGAACCAGAGCGGGAGGGTCAGATCCACGAGGGCCTTTCACAGCAAGCGGGCAGGTGCGTGCACCGAAAGTCTCTCCCCCGCCGCGTGGCGGTGCGCGCCCGGGGCCGCCGGCCCGTGATGACGAACGCGCAAGATCGGGATACTCCCTCTCGCTCCCCCAGGATAGCGGTGCCCCAGCGATCCAATAGGCGCGCACAAAACCGCGGCGGCGAAGCTGCACGGTCGAAACGACAGTGGTGCAGCATCCGAATGGATGCCGCACCACTGCGCTGACGGTCCCGCTGGCGGGCGCTGACCGTCAGTCTGGGACGCCGGACGCGCTCCCTCTCGGGGAGGCGGCGGGGAGCAGCCCTTCCGTCCCGCTGGCTCCGTCGGCCGCGGCCGGCGGTACCTCTTGGAGCGCGGAATCTGCGCCCTCAGGTTCTTGGGTGCCTGTCTCGAGGGTCGAGCGCAGCGGAACCTCCTTGATGAAGGCCACGATGACAAGACCCGCTAGGACCATCGGGATCAACATCGCGAACACCGGGGTGAGAGCGTCGTTGTACGCACCGACGATGACCTCGCGGACCTGATCGGGCAGCGCATTGACTGCTGCAGGCGTAAAGGAGTTCGCATCTCCCGTTCCCGTACCTGCGGTCATCCGCTCCGTGAGCAGTTCGGTCAGGCGCGAGGTGAAGATTGCGCCCACGACGGCGCCGCCCAGCGACGCGCCGATCTCGCGGAAGAAGTTGTTCGAGGCTGTCGCTGTTCCCACTTGGGAGTCGGGGAAGGAGTTCTGCACCACGAGGATGAGGATCTGCATCGACAGACCGATTCCCGCACCGATGACGAACAGGTACGACATCAGCACCCATAGCGGCGTGTCGACGGTCAGCGTGGACAGAAGCCAGAGCCCGACCGCAATCACGATCATGCTCGCGATCGGCATCCACTTGTAGCGCCCGGTCTTGGAGGCAAGGAAGCCGGTTGTAATCGCGCTCGCCATGAGGCCCGCGATCATCGGCAGCATCATGAAGCCCGAGACCGTGGCGTTGACGCCGGTCACCATCTGCAGATAGGTCGGCAGGTAGGCGAGTGTTCCGAACATGGCAACACCGATGAACAGCCCGGCCGAGGTCGCGAGCACGAAGTTACGGGAGCGGAACAGCGAAAGCGGGATGATCGGCTCGGCAGCCTTGTATTCGGCCAGCACGAACAGTGCCGCGAAGATGACGGCGGTAGCGATCAGCCACAGGATGGTCGGCGAGTTCCAGTCGTACTCGGTGCCGCCCCACGAGGCGACCAGAATGATCGAGGTCACCGCGACAGCCATCGTGAGCGTGCCCCACACATCGAATCTGACCCTCACAGAATGCCGCGGGAGCTTCAGGAATACCGCTGCGAGCGCAATCGCGATCAGACCCAGCGGGACGTTGATCCAAAACGCCCACCGCCACCCGACACTCTCGGTGAACCATCCGCCCAGCAGCGGCCCGGCGATAGAGGAGATACCGAAGACAGCGCCCATGACGCCCATGTACTTCGAGCGCTCGCGGACGGGCACCACGTCGGCGATGATCGCCTGCGAGAGGATCATGAGCCCACCGCCGCCGATCCCCTGCACGGTGCGACCGATGATGAGCCAGGTCATGTCCTGTGCGGCACCGCCGACAATCGATCCGAGAACGAACACCGACAGAGCGCCGATGAACAGGCCCTTCCGGCCGATGAGGTCGCCAAGCTTGCCGTAGATCGGCATCATGATCGTCGCCGCCACCAGGTACCCGGTCGTGACCCACAGCATGTGGTTCACACCGTCGAGTTCGCCCACGATCGTAGGCAACGCCGTCGAGAAGATCGTTTGGTCCAGAGACGACAGAAGCATGGCCACGAGCAGGCCAGCGAACACGAGCAAAACGCGGCGCTTGTCGGTAGCCGTGGACGTCTCCGCTAGGACCGAATCGTCGAGATTCACAGTCTTTTCCGTCACACAACGATCATTCGCCGAATGCCGCTGTGGCGCGTCCCGCAGCCGCGGCATCTTTGCGTACCGCGATCGCGGTACGCGAAGTCACTCCCCCGGCGTCAACAGCCCGGACTCGTAGGCGAGGATGACGAGCTGAGCGCGATCGTGAGCCTGTACCTTCGTCATGATGCGGTTCACATGGGTCTTGGCAGTGAGCGCCCGCGTCGCCGCCGGGGAGAGCAGCGCGTCGCCCACGTGAACCGAGCGCACCGCCCGCACAATGTCCTCGGGCTCTGCGCCCTTTCCCACGAAGCCGCTCGCACCGGCGCGAAGCGCCGAGATGAGGTTCTCGTCCTCCTCGAAGGTCGTCAGGACGAGAACCTTGGTCTGCGCGAGTGTGCGGTCCGAACAGATCTGGGCGGTCGCCGCGATCCCGTCGAGCTCAGGCATCCGGATATCCATCACAATGACATCCGGATGCAGCGTGCTGGCGAGTCTGACGGCCTCGAGCCCGTTGGAGGCTTGACCGACGACCGTGATGTCGTCGTGGGTGTCCAAGATGTCGACCACCGCCTGGCGAACCAGGGATTGGTCGTCCACGACCACGACAGCCGTCATTGCGTATCCTCCCGGCTCAGCGGCAATCGCGCCTCGACCTTCCAGCCGGCGGTTGCTGGGCCCGCGCTGACGGCACCGCGCACCGATGCCACGCGTTCCCGGAGTCCGACAAGACCGAGGCCCGAACCTGCAGCGTCGCGCCCACGCGCGGTGCCGGTATCCATCGGGTTGGACACGGTGACGACGACGGCATCCTTACCGACGTGCACGAGCACGTGCGCGCGGTGCTCGGTCCCGTGCTTGTGCGCGTTGGTCAGCGCCTCCTGAATCACGCGATAGGCCACGTGGCTCACCGCAACCCGAGACGCGGGCCGGGTCGCCCTCGATGCGCGTGTGTACCTCGAGGCCGGATGCCGTGAACTGGTGCACGAGCTCCTCGAGGTGGTCGAGTCCGCCCTGGGGTCGGGATGTCGAATCAGCCGCGCCGTCGGCCCGCAGCATCGTCATGAGGTCGCCGATCTCGGCAAGAACGGTGCGCGCCGCAGCGCGAATCGTGGCCAGAGATTCCTTCGCCTTGTCGGGGCGCATATCAACCGCCGAGGATGCCACACCTGCGTTGAGACTGATCACCGCGATCTGGTGCGCGACAGCGTCGTGCAGATCGCGGGCGATCCGCAGACGCTCCTCGCTCACCCGACGGCTGGCTTCGGCTTCCCGCGTTCGTTCAGCCCGCTCGGCTCGCTCCTGGATCGCCGCGATATACGCACGTCGAGATCGCGCGCCATCACCCGCAGCTGTGCCGAGCGCGACGATGAGTCCGAACTGCAAGATGCGGGGATCGACGATGCTCCCCACCGAGCCGAGAAACGCCAGCAGGACGATAGCGGCTGTCGCGCACGCCCCCACCGTAAAGCCCCGACGCCTACTGACTCGCGCGGCGACATGGAACACGGCGGCAGCCAGAGCCACCGCGATTCCCGGCGAGAGCGTGCCAGCGAGCGCCGCAGCCGTTCACGCTCTTCAGCCTCGAAGCTGCCTTCCTCGGATTCCTCGGCAGCGCGATCGGCGCCGTCATCGCGATGATCGTCGGAACAGGAGTCAGCGGCGCGCTATCGACATCGCTGCTCGCCGATCTGCCGGGACTGACGCTGATCGCCTTCGATCCTGCGTCGATCGCAACGATCATCATCCTCGTCATGGCGATCGCCTTCCTCTCCGGAACGCTTCCGGCCGCCCGTGCGGCCCGGGCCGACCCTGTGGATTCGCTGCGGTACGAGTAATCACCGCGCAGGAGGGGCATCCGGTCATCGATCGGGTGCCCCTCCTGTCGTTTCCCCATCTCGAAGACCCGTGAGACGAATCGCCGGATGCCGACACTGACGGTGTGAGAGACAATGAGGCGCGCCGACTCGCGGTGCGATACAGGGGAACCGATGACCGATTCAGTGACCACGGGAGACGCCGAACTCGTCGCCCGAGCCGCAGGCGGCAGCGAACAGGCGTTCCGACAGCTGTATCGCGCCTACGTTCGGCCGGTGTATTGGATCGCGCACCGGCTCCTGGGCGATCCCTCGGATGCCGAGGATGTCGTGCAGGAGACCTTCGTCGTCGCCTGGCGGAAGCTCCCGGAGCTCGACCTCGCGTCGGACTCGCTGCTGCCGTGGCTGGCAACCATCTGCCGATTCCAGTCGGCGAACCGGATGCGCGCGCAGCGAAGGGACCGCGAACAGGCGGGAGCGGTGGCAGATGACACCATCCCGGCGACGGTGAATGTCGAGCAGCAGATGATCGACGAGGAGTACCTTCGCCTGATCGCTGCCGAGATCGCGACCCTCTCCGACACTGACCGCGAGATCCTGCGGCTGTGTGCGGCGGAAGGTTACGCCTACAGTGCCGCGGCCGAGCAGCTCGGCATCCCGCACGGAGCTGTTCGCAACCGTCTCTCCCGCATCCGCACGCGTTTGCGGACCGTTGCCAAGGAGAGCACATGAACACCGACAATCCCCAGAGTTCCACCGCGGACCGACTCCCTCTCCTGGATGACGAGCGCGTCGCTGTTATCGAAGATGGGGTCTTCACGACCATCGAAAGTGAGCGCGCGGCATCCGTTCGGCGCTCTGTGGCTCGTGGCCGAGTGTGGATGGCGGGTGCGGCCGCGGCTGCGGTCGTGGCCGTCGCCGCCATCATCGCGCCGACCGTTCTCAGCGGGCTGAGCACGAATGAGAGCGGAGCGGCGGGCCTCATGCCCGCAGATATGCCCGTGGACGGCGGCATGTCGGGAAGTGAGATCGCACTCACTGACGGAGCGGTCGTCGACGGCTCGGGCGGTGGGAAGGCAATGGATTCCGCCATCGGCGAGTCCGGTCGTTCGATCATCGCCTCGTCGTCCGCCACCGTCGTGGTCGACGACGTTCGTGCCGCGGCTGGCCAGATCGCGACCGCCGCCGACGGGCGCGGCGGGTACGTCGAATCGATGAGCATCGGGTCTGGTTACACGGGGATGCCCGTCGATCTGGCCGACCCGACCGTCGCCGTCACGAACGGGTGGATCACCGTGCGTATTCCCGCCGATGAGCTTGCCGACGCGATGGCCGACCTGGAGCAGGTGGGCGAGGTGACCGCATCCTCGATCGACCGATTCGATGTCACCGACCAGGTGGTCGACCTGCAGGCACGTGTGGATGCCGCGCAGGCATCCGTCGACCGCCTGCTCGAGCTGATGGGGCAGGCAGGGTCGGTTTCGGACCTGATCGCCGCCGAGTCGGCTCTCGCCGAGCGGCAGGCAACCCTCGAGTCCTACCAGCAGCAGCTCGAATCGCTCGAGGATCAGGTCGCGATGTCGTCGCTGAACGTGTCGCTCACCGTGCGCCACGAGGCGGTCGACGCAAACCCCGCCGGCTTCTGGGATGGCCTCGTCGCCGGCTGGAACGGCCTGGTCGCAACGCTCAACGGCATCGTCGTCGCGCTCGGCTTCCTCATCCCCTGGATTGCGGTGGTCGCTGTCATCGGCGGAGCGGTCTGGGGGATCATCGTGCTCGTGCGCCGGCGGCGCCGCCCCTCCGCTGAGGAGTGAGCTCGGGACGGTCGCCAGCACTCAGCGCGTGGGCCAGACCCACGCAGGCGCGTCAAGCGAGCCCTGACCCTGAACCTGCGTCTCACCGCCTGACTTCTCGAGCGTGTGTACCGTCGCGCCAGAGTTGGCCAGCGCGTCAACGAGCGGCTTCGAGTGGGAGACCACGATGATCTGGGAACGGGCTGCCGCATCCACGAGCATCGCCGCAAGTGGCTCGAGGATGCTGGGATGCAGGCTGGTCTCCGGTTCGTTGACGGCGATGAGGCTCGCGGGCCTCGTGCTCATGAGTGCTGCGACCCACACGAGGTAGCGCAGCGTCCCGTCCGACAGCTCGGGCGCAGACAGGGGCCGCAGCATCCCCGGCTGTCGCAGCGAGAGCTCGAAACGCCCCGCGTGGTCAGTGATCGACAGGCGACTGCCGGGAAGTGCGAGCTCAATCGCTGCGTCGAGCGCATCGGCATCCCCCTGCTCCCGGATGGTCTGCAGCGCGGAGGCGAGGTCGCTCCCGTCGGATGCCAGGATCGGGGTGCGTGTCCCGATAGCGGGCCGCCGAGCGGGAGCATCCGCGTCGGTACGGACCGCGTCATAGAAACGCCAGTCGCGTAGGCCGGAGCGAAGCCCCAAGACTTCGGGTGCGGCCTCGATGTCGCCGAACTCCGCCAACATGCTCTCCCACGGAGCGAGTGGTCGCTGCACCATGTGCCAACCGGCGTCGGTACGGATGCGGTAGATCGCGCCGCGTCGCTCGCAGATGAGGGAGCCGTTACGAAGAACAGGCCCACCCCAGACGGCCTCTGCCTTGATCTCGGGGTCTGCGCCGAACATCGTCGGGGCCGGGATCGGGATGCCAAGATCCATCGCGTAACCGAAACCCGCGGCATCCGACCCGTAACCCAGCCGCAGCGCGATCGGTCCTTTCCGCACCGTGCCCTGCACGGGACCGCTCGTCGGCGCGCCGGACTCGGGTCCCGCCCATAACGTTCCGGGAAAGCCACCTTCAGCGGCAAGGGCACGGATGGCGCCTTCCCTGGCCGCAGCTCCCAGAAGTCGCAACGACCGATACAGGCTCGACTTTCCGCTCCCGTTCGCGCCGGTCACAACTGTCAGCGGCGAGAGCGGCAGGACCAGACTCCGGATGGAGCGGTAGCCGTCGATCGCCAGTGTGGTCAGCACAGCCGCCAGCCTACGTCGGTGCTCGGACACCTTTCGGCAGCACCCGGATGCTTCGCCTGACCTACCCGAGGTAGGAGGAATCCTGGGCGTAGGACGCTTGAGCGCTCAAACGTCCTACGCCTGCGATTTCGCCTACATTCGTGGGCTACCCCGCAGCGTCTCCGCCGCGCGGGTCGGCGGTCCGAACGCACGAAAGCCCGGTACGAGACCGGGCTTTCGTGCGTTGGTGACCCCAGCGGGATTCGAACCCGCGTTACCGCCGTGAGAGGGCGGCGTACTAGGCCGCTATACGATGGGGCCGCAAGACAACCGTTCGATTATGCCATGCATGCGAACGGCCGGCCAAATCGACGCGGACACGGCAGCGGGGTTGCCCCGAGCCCTCTCGCGAGGGTTGACTCGGGGTATGCGAGTCACGAAGCACGAGCACGCTGCCCTCACGATCCGCGACTCCGGCAAGACGCTGGTCGTCGACCCGGGATCGTTCACCGATCCCCTCCCGGATGACGGTGATGTCGTGGCCATCGTTCTCACGCATGAGCATCCCGACCACTGGACCCCGGAGCACCTGCGCCGCATCCTCAGCAACGCCCCGAAGGCGCAGATCATCGGCCCGCAGGGGCTGGCCGATGCCGCCGCCGGGTTCGATGTCACGGTCGTATCGCCCGGCGACAGGATGACGGTGGGCCCGTTTGAGCTCGAGTTCTTCGGCGGACGCCATGCCGTCATCCACGAATCGATGCCCGTCGTCGACAACGTCGGCGTGCTGGTGAATGACCGTCTCTACTACCCGGGCGACTCGTACGACGTGCCGGAAGGACGGGACGTGAAGCTCCTGGCAGCCCCGGTCGGCGCACCGTGGTTGAAGATCGGAGAGGCCATGGACTTCGTCCTCGCCGTCGCTCCACGAATGTGCTTCGGCACTCACGACATGACCCTCTCGGTCATCGGACGAACAATGGGGCGTCAGCGGCTGCGATGGGCGACGGAGCAGGGTGGCGGCGAGTTCCTCGATCTGGATGCCGGAGCCTCGGTCGACATTTGAGGAACCCTCTCTCAGTCACCTCTCGCTCCCCGGCGATCGTGGCGCATCGTCTGCCACACATAGAATCCGCATAGGGTTCCGAAAGGTCGCACCTCACGGCGATCCCTACCGTCGGGGCATGGTCATCGACGCGCACCCCCTGCCACCGGCACCAGCCGCCGCGACCGAACCCAGCCGCCCTCTGCGCAAGCCCCGCGCGTCCGGTTTCGCGATCGGTGTCGCAGGGCTCGCCCTTGCAACCGCGCTGCTCACGATCTGGGCGATCGATTCGGCATCCGAATCGCAGTACTACGCTGCCATCGCGGTCTCGATGGCTCAGAATCCGGCAAACTTCTTCTTCGGCGCGTTCGATCCGGCCGGCACAGTCACTCTTGACAAGATTCCCGGTTCGTTCTGGGTACCGGCGCTCTTCGTCGCGGCCCTCGGGTACTCGACGTGGACGGTAGTCCTGCCCAATGCGCTGGCCGCCGTAGCGACGGTTGTCGTCGTGGCGTTCACCGGGCGACGAGTCGTATCACCCACGGCGGGGCTCATCGCCGGCGCGGTGGCAGCCACGACACCGATCCTCATCGCCGTGTCGCGCTCCAATCAACCGGAGACGTTCTTCGTGCTGAGCCTCGCGCTCGTCGCGTGGGCCGCGGCGCGCGCCCTTACCCAGCGAAGCCTCGGCTGGCTCATCACGACGGGCCTGTTCATTGCGCTCGCCTTTCAGATGTACATGCTCGTCGCGTGGGCGGTGTGGCCGGCGCTTGCATTGGCGTATCTGGTCACCGCCCAGCCCGTCGCGCGACGCACCTGGCACATCGCTGTGGCTGGGGCCATAAGCATCGCGACATCCCTGACCTGGATCGTCATCGTCTCCCTCGTTCCCACCGACTCGCGTCCGTACATCGGCAGCACGCTGAGCAACAACCCGTGGGAGATGGTGTTCGGCTACAACGGGCTCGGTCGCTTCTCCGCGACGGCCGATTCGTCCGAGTACCTGTCGTTCAGCCCGCCCTTCTCCGGCGACCCGAGCGCGGTCCGGTTGTTCACCGAACAGCTCGCCGGCCAGATCGCGTGGCTGCTCCCGGCGGCGCTGCTTGCTGCGGTCGCCCTCTGGATGCTGCGCTTCTCGCGTCCGGTCACGGTCTTCCTCGCGGCCTGGCTTGTCATCTTCGCGGCAATGTTCTCTGCCGTGGATGGGATGCACCAGTTCTACACCGCCGCACTCGCCGTGCCGGTTGCATTGCTCGTTGGGCTCGCGTTCGGGGTTGCGCGGCGTCGCGGCATCCTGTGGCCACAGATCTCGCTCATCGCGGTGGCCGGCGTGACAGCGGTGCTGATTTCGCTCTGGTACCCCGGCTATTCCACCGTGGTTTCGGTGGTCCAAGCGGCGATCGGCGCCCTCGCAATCGTGGTGCTGTTCGCCGAGCACAAGCGCACCCGTGGCAGCGGATGGTCGGTCCCGCGCTGGATCACGGCGCTGGTCGCGGCGATCGCGCTGGTACTCACTCCTGCGGTCTGGTCGGTGGTGACCATCGCAAATCCCAGCGATATCAATCCCGTTGCCGGAGGCGTTTCGGACATGGGCGGCGCGGGCGGCCCGGGCGGACGGGGCGGCCAGAACGGCGTCGGCCCCGGCAGACAGGGCGTCGGGCCGGGTCAGGGGGGTGCGCCGGTGCAGGGCGGTGCCCCGGGACAGGGAGGCAATCCTCCCGGACAGGATTCAGGACCGGGCGCGGGACAGGGGCCTGCGACAGCCGGACAAGCGACGGGCGCCGCATCGGGAAGCTCGACTGGTCGAGGTGGCGCGGCATCCACTGACCTCGTCGCCTGGTTGCAGGAGAACCAGGGTGACACCGACTACCTCGTCGCAACCTTCGGAGCTCAAAGCGCCGCCGGGATCATCCTCGCCACGGATGGCGGATCGGTGCTGCCGATCGGTGGCTTCAACGGAAACGACGCTGTGCCCACGCTCGACGAGTTCCAGGCGCTCATCGCCGACGGTAGCCTCCGGTATGTGCTGGGAACCGGAATGGCAGGGCAGGGGGCAAGCACTCCGCCAGGCGGAACCTCGACAACCTCGGCGCAGATCCGCGAGTGGGTGGAGGCGACGTGTGAGACGGTGACCGATGCCCCCGGCGTCGTCTACGACTGTGCACCGTAGCGAGGACGCGCTGCGGTCAGCGCGACCCGCGCCGCACCGTGATCTGCGCGCTCGCCCCGTCGATCACGAGTTCGTGTTCGCTCCAGCGCAGGGTCAGGATCGTATGGGTGCAGCGCCGGCACCGCACGATCGCCGAGGTCGGCGCCAGCTCGACCACTGAATTGGCTAGCGCCGACGCATCGGCGCATGACCCGCAGGTGAGAGCGAGCGTCGCCGTTGCAGCGCCGAAGGCTTCTTCGAGGATGCCGATGAGCGCGTTTCCATCGACCATGCTCGGCCGCGGCGTTGCGGGCGGCTCTGGCAGCGGATGTGTGGCGGGGCTCATGATCCTCCCCCGAACCTCTCGGTGCGGATGCGCTCAGGGCGATATCCCAGCGCGACGAGTGTTTCGGCAACGAACTCGACGAACGGTGTCGGCCCGCACACGAAACTGACCGGGTCGACGGATGCCGGGTGCAATGCCTCGGCGAGCACGGTAGCGCTGAGCCGACCGACGGTTCCCGCCCAGTCGCGCGGAGCCGCGCGCGTGAACGCCCAGGTCATCGAGATCCGTGGCGCCTCGAGCGCGAGCAGCTCGTCTCGGTACATCGCGCGATCGGCATCCTTCACGGAATACACGAGGCGCAGTGACGCCGTAGCATCTGCTGCGACGTGCGCTCGCACCATAGCGATCAGGGGTACGATTCCTGATCCGCCGGCGATCAGCTGCACCGGCGACGGATCGGCCGCGTCCCAGACGAAATACTGGCCGAGGGGCCCCTTCACCTCCATCTGATCTCCGACACGCACGTCTTCGACCAGGTAGGGAGAAACCTCCCCGTCCTCGACTTCATCGACACCGAGCTCGATGGCGGTGCCCGAGCCGAACGATGCGATCGAGTACGACCGCACCGCCTGGTAACCGTCCTCGGCGGTCAGGCGAAGATCGAGGTGCTGTCCTGGCAGGTTCCCTGGCCAGTCCGGAACGTCGAGGACGAGCGTGCGCGCGCCAAGTGCGGCGGGGCGAACCTCCAGCACGGATGCCGCCAGCCACGCTCCGACGCTCACCAATACCGCTCCTCGCGCCAGGGATCGCCATGCATGTTGTAGCCGTTCTGCTCCCAGAAGCCCGGTTCATCGCGGCGAAGCAGCGACAGGCCACGGACCCATTTAGCGCTCTTCCAGAAGTAGAGGTGCGGCACCAGCAACCGTGCCGGACCACCGTGTTCGGGGTCGATCGGGGCGCCGTCGAACTCCGTGACGACCCACGCCTTGCCGCCGAGAAGATCAGCCATCGGCACGTTGGTTGTGTATCCGCCGTAGCAGTGCGCCATCGCCGCCTCGGCATCCGTCTGAATGCCCGCCATGAGCGTGTCGACCGAGACGCCCCGCCACGTGGTGTCGAGCTTCGACCAGCGCGTCACGCAGTGGATGTCGGTGTGGATGTCTTCGAACGGCAGTGCGTGGAACTCATCCCAGGTCCAGGAGCGAGACTCGCCCCGCTCGTCGCGGATCGCGAAACGCCACTCGGTCGGGTCGATGCGCGGTGTCGGCCCCGCCGAGAGCACCGGGAAATCTGTCGTCAGATACTGCCCCGGTGGCAGCCTGTCGTTCGTTTCACGCCGACGAGCGCCGAACCCGCGAGAAACAGGCGACATGAGCATCCTCCGATCCACCACCGATGGTCGCATCTTACGGATCGCCCACGGTCGGCGAAACAGCGCGGCCCTCGGGGGTGACAGATGTCGAGGCTAGGCTCAGGGGGAAGCAGGCGGACGCCCGTGGACCCACGAGGAGTGAGCATGGCTGAGAGAACCGACCCGCGCGTGGCGGTATATCTGGACTTCGACAACATCGTCATGTCGTGGTACGACACGGTGCACGGCCGCAACGCCTACGGCAGGGACCGGCAACGCATCGCAGCCGACCCGACCGAGCCTGAGATCGCCGAGCGACTAGCCGCCGCGACGGTGGACCTTGGCGCGATCATCGACTACGCGGCATCCTTCGGCACTCTCGTGCTGACGAGGGCATACGCGGACTGGTCCTCGCCCGTGAACGCGGAGTACCGGACCCAACTCGTCGCGCGCGCCGTCGATCTGGTGCAGCTGTTTCCCGCTGCTGCCTACGCGAAGAACGGCGCCGACATCCGACTGGCCGTAGATGCCGTCGAAGACATGTTTCGCCTCCCCGACCTCTCGCACGTCGTGATCGTGGCGGGCGACTCGGACTACGTGCCACTCGCACAGCGCTGCAAACGCCTCGGCCGATTCGTCGTAGGCGTCGGAGTGGCAGGATCCAGCGCCCGATCCCTCGCGGCGGCCTGCGACCGCTTCGATACCTACGATGCCCTGCCCGGGATCGAACGCGAAGCCGTCAAGGATGCCGAAACAGCGGTAGCCGCCAAGACCCGCCGGAGCCGCAAGAAGGCCGCTGATCCGGGCGCCGAATTGCTCGAGCGCGCCCTGCGACTGGAGGGTGATCGCGAAGGAACCGAGTGGCAGCACGCGAACGTGGTCAAGAGTCTCATCACGCGGCTCGATCCGGGCTTCAGCGAGCGAGCCTTGGGGTTCCGGAGCTTCACCGACTTCATCAAGGCCCACCCCAAGGTCGCCGAGATCGACGAAACCGAGAACATCGTACAGATCAGGCTTGCCGCCGGGACGCGCTGAGCACCGGAAGCGTCTGCACTGACGCGATTCAGGATCCAACAATCAGGATCTCGGACTCCTCGGCGATCGGCTCCACTGACGGCGCCGCGGGGGTTAGTACCGCTGGTCGGCGAGACATTCGGTCGACAGTGAGCTGAAACACATCGGGGCGACTGTAGTGTCCCACCGGATCGGCGAATGTCTTGGCCAGCGAGATGGCGGACAGATCGATGTCCGCGTAGACGATGCCCTCGACATCGCCCGGGATCGGCTCGGTCAGCAGGCTCCCGTCGGGGCCGTACACCCGCGCCACGCCACCGCCGGTCATGCCCGGGAGCTGGGTCGCGACATGGTTGCTCACGAGAACGAACGCCCCGCCCTCGAGTGCATACGCCCGACTCAGCGCGAGAGACGCCTCGGCCGACAGCTGCGGAAGCCCCTCACCGAACGCGGGCCAGGATGCGACGTGGATCTGCTCGTGTTGGGCGTACATCGTGAACTTCAGGAGCGGTTGCATGTGCTCCCAGCAGTTGAGAGCGCCGACCGTCGCCCCCGCGAGTTCGACGACGGCGAGCCCCGAACCGTCGCCCTCGCCGAAGAGCGTGCGCTCGACGTGTGTCGGCTTCGGCTTGCGCCGATGCTGCACCAGCTCGCCCGAGGAATCGATGAGGGCCTGGGCGATGTAGAGCGAGCCGTGGTCCTTCTCGCTGAAGCCAAGTACGACGCCGATGCCGTGTTCACGGGCCGCGTCGCGAATCGCGGCCATCTCAGGACCGGAGACCTCCACGGAGTTGGCGTGATAGTTCGCAATCAGCGGCAGCTGCTCGGCAACCCCCATCCCCCACAGGAACAGCGGATAGCCGGGCAACCAGGTCTCGGGAAACGCGACGAGTTCGGCACCCTCGGCGGCCGCCTGCGCGATCAGGGTGATGGTCTTCTCGGTCGTGCCTGCCACGTTGAACCAGACGGGCTCTGCTTGGACTGCTGCTACACGGATCGTGGACATGTCTTCCTCCTTCGGGTCGGGGCTCCGACGCTACGGCGGCGCAGGCTCCCCGCTCTAACCCGAACGCGCGCGAAACCTGGCAATCTCTGCAGAGTGCGGCACCTGAAACGCGGCAGTAACAGTGACGGATGCCGAGGGAAACGGCATCCGCGCACAATGATCCGGTGGCCACCGTCACTGCGACATCCCAAGAAGAGTGGGAAGAGCTCTGCTCTCGCGCCTTCGTCCCCCTGCGGGTCACAAGCGGCGAACGCAGCTTTCTGGCGACGATGGACCACCACGTCGCCGACTCGGTCTCGTTCACCCGAGTCCGCGCCGCAGTGCGCACTGTCGGTGGCGAGGTGAGCCGCACCGCAGCCCTCATCGAAGAGGACGACGTCGACATGGCACTGTTTTCCCTCCAGCTCGGCGGCGTCACCACGGTGGAACAGCAGGGGCGGCGGACGACGATCGACGCCGCGGAGGGCGCGCTCTACCTGGCCGATGAGCCGTACCGGCTCGGCGCGGCGGTCACCATCGACTCACTCGTCGTTAAGGCACCGATGAGCCTGCTGGGGCTCGATCGGACGTCGTTGTCTGACCTGACTGCGCGGACGCTGTCGTTGCGCACCTCCCCCGCGCTATCCCCGCTTCGCCGGGTCGCCGGATCGCACGTTGCCGGACGGCCGGTGGTCACCGGAGCATCCGAGACCGCGCGCATCTGCCTCGAGCTTCTCGCGGGCGCGTTGCGCAGCGCCGCAGGGAGCCCCGTTCCAGCCCGCTCGCACGAGTCAATACGCGCGGCCGTGCGGATTCGGATTGCGCAGGGCCTGGCCGACCCGCACCTCGACGTGCATGCCGTCGCGACCGCGGAGCGTCTGTCGGCACGGACGGTGCATGCGGTGTTCGCCGAGGTCGATTCGAGCCCTGCCTACGAGATCCGCTCATTGCGGATGCAACGAGCGGAGCGACTCCTCAATGAGACGAACCTACCGATCGCTGAAATCGCGATCAGTTGCGGCTTTGAGGAACCCACGAGCTTCACTCGTGCCTTCCGGAGGTGGTCCGGTGAGACGCCGCGCAGTTACCGCGACAGCGCCCGTTCTCATGACAGATGACGTGTGTGGTGAGGCGAGCAGACTTCCAAGAATCGTTGCTCGTGGCATACTGAGGGCGCACTCCTGCGGCATCCGCTGCTCGTGAGAGGGAGTGAACGGCAAGGAAGAGACATGACAGGTTCGGGCTTCAGCATCCCCTGCTGACCGGACCATCCTGCCCCCTCCGCGGACCCGTGTCAGCGTCCACCCTGACCTCGTCAGGAACCGACACGTTCTGGAGTTCCGCATGCCTGCCCCTATTCCTTCCGTCGTTCTTCACGACCTCACATTCAGCTGGCCCGACGGCCACCGCGTTCTCGACGCCGTGTCGGGTTCGTTCCCACCCGGCTCAACAGGTCTTGTCGGCCTCAACGGCGTCGGCAAGTCGACGCTCCTGCGTCTGATCGCCGGCGACCTCACGCCGACGTCGGGATCCGTGCAGGCTGCGGGCGTCGTCGACCATCTCCCGCAACGGACGGATGCCGACCCCGGCCATACACTCGTCGATCTTCTCGGCATCCGCTCGATCGTCGACGCGATCGCCGCCGTGGAGCGGGGCGAGATCGACTCCGCCCTGTTCGACACGATCGGCCCAGACTGGGACGTCGAAGAGCAGGCGGTCGCCGCCCTGAGTGCGGCTGGCGTCGAGATCGGCGACCTCGACCGACCCGTCACGACGATCTCGGGCGGCGAAGCGACAGTCGCCGCGCTCGTCGGCATCCGGATGCGCGGAGCCGACATCGCCCTGCTCGACGAGCCAACCAACAACCTCGACGCCCACGGACGGGCACGGGTCCACGACCTCATCGGCGCGTGGGACGGTCCCGTGATCGTCGTCAGCCACGACCTCGAGTTGCTCGAGCGCATGCAGAACACAGCTGAACTGCGGGCCGGCTCGCTGATGCTCTACGGCGGTCCGTACTCCGAATTTCGAGAGCAGGTTGCACGCGAGCAGGCAGCCGCCGAGCGCGCGTTACGTTCAGCAGAGCACACGGTCCGCGTCGAGAAGCGGCAGCGGATCGCGGCGGCCGAGCGTATCGCGCACAGCGAGCGGCAAGGCAAGAAGGATGCCGCAAACCGCAAGTACATCGGAGCCGTCGTCAACGACCGGCGAAACTCGGCCGAGAAGACCCACGGAAAGCAGCGCGGGCTGCTCGATGATCGGATGCAGGCGGCGCAGCGTTCGCTGCAGGATGCTGAGTCACGCATCCGTGATGACGACCGGGTCAGCATTGACCTCCCCGACCCCGCCGTGCCTCCGGGCAAGCGGATCGCGGAATTCACGGGGAGCGACGGACGAACGATCGTCGTCCAGGGACCAGAGCGCGTCGCGATCACCGGACCGAACGGGGTCGGCAAGACCACGCTGCTCGAGGGGCTGGTTTCCGGCGTGGCTGCCACCCCCGGGCGGGCGGTAGCCATCGCGCACATTCATCGCATCGGCACGCTCTCCCAACGCCTCGACACTCTCGACGACGCGGCATCCGTTATCGAGAACGTGAGCCGAGTCTCGCCGCACACTCCGCGAGCAGAGCTTCGCAACCGGCTCGCGCGACTCCTCGTGCGCGGCGCCATGGTGGATCGGCCCGTCGCGGCGCTCTCGGGCGGCGAGCGGTTCCGGGTCGCCCTCGCGCAGGTGCTCCTCACCGATCCACCGCCTCAACTGATCGTGCTCGATGAGCCAACGAACAACCTCGACCTCCAGACCACGGAGCAGCTCATCGCGGCACTCGGCGCCTACCGCGGCGCGATGATCGTGGTCAGCCACGACCGAGGATTCCTGGATCGCCTCGCGCTGAACGCTGAGGTCGCGTTGGATGCCGCGGGAGTGCTGACCGCGATGCGGTAGGCGCCGAGCAGACGATGCGCTAGCGGCGCGCGATCGGCATCCAGAGCTCGGTCGTAGCCGTGCTGAAGTCGTCGGCGCGATCGAGAACGGCGACGATCGAGGGACCCGGACGCAGCTGCCAGGGGTTGGACGGGAACCAGTCCGACGCGGATGCTGCGTAAGCCTCCTGGAGCGCTGCGGGGTAGGGCCCTGACGTGCGGAAGACAGCCCACTCCCCCGCCTCGACCTCGATCACGTCGAGATCAGCGGGCACCGATGCCGCGGCATCCGTCGCAACGCCGTGGAGGTAGGTGAGTTCGGTTCCTTCCCGGTAATCCGGATCGACGCCGTCACTCACCTGCAGCAAGCCGCTAGGTTCGGTGCTGCTGAGCCCCTTGAGTCGGGCGTGTTCGCTCGCGGGAAGTGCAGCGACGAACTGCTGGATGTGCGGGTTGATTCCTTCGTGGATGAGCGGAACGCGCGTGGCGTGTCCGACGAGACGGAACGCGGGGCGTTCGGCGATGCGCGTGTCCATAGTGGTGTTCCCTTCGACGGTCAGGCGGAGCCTGAGTTTCGGTTGTGTGCGAAGGGGACCACCAGTTACCCGGACCTCGGCGGGTGACGAACCGTGGACCGCGCGAAACGCCCGGCCAAAGGCTTCAGTCGAGCCGTATCCGAACCGCACCGCGATATCGAGGAGCGGGTCGCCCGCGACGACGGCGGCGGCCGCGACCGTCATCCGTCGGCGGCGTATGTATTCCGACAGCGGCATCCCGACCAGCGATGAGAACATCCGCCGCAGGTGGTACTCGGTCACGCCCGACTCCCGCGCGAGCGCCGCGATGTCAATGTCTTGGGACAGGTCGTCGTCGATGACATCGATCAGTCGATTGAGCTCCGCGATCATGGGGCCTCCTTCGACATCCAGCCTGCGAGATCCGAGCCGCGCGTACCCGATCGTTCCGGTCCGGTCGGATCGTCCTACGCGGGTTCCGTCGTGCGTACCAGCCCGCATCTGACGCACGATCAGGCGACGAGGAATCGCTCATCGTCGAGGATCTCGTACCGTAGCCGGTCGCCGCACGTCGGGCAGTCCCACGCCTGCGGCTCGCGACTCGTCACAGCCTCAGCCTAGGCGCCCCAGATCTGCTCCGGCCCGAATACGGGACCTCCGGCCGATACCGTCGCACCCCTCTCCGCGCGACGATAGAGCCATGGATGCCGAGCGCACCGATCGTGCGGATCTCTGGTGGCTTCCGGTCGGTGCCGGCGGAGTGATTGTGGCGCACACGAGCCGGTGGTGGGAGCTGATGTCGGCGTGGCGCGACCACCGCACGCCGCTACAGCTCGTGCACGCAGCGCTCGAGGTTCTCACGGGCGGCGAACGATACGTCATCGAGATGACGCCACAGTGGGGGCAGCCGCGCACGGCATCCGGGGTCGTGGCGACCGGGCCGGTGGGTCTGCCAGCGCTCGGACGATTCCGGATGTTCCGCTATGTCGTTCGCGCCTGGCCGAACGGAGTACTCCCCGATCGGGCGTACGCCGTTGCAGCTCCGACCTCGATCCCGCTAGGCAGGACACAGGCGCAGGGGCTGCTCGACACCCTGCCCGACGTTCCTCTCCACACCTGGGGGCGCGCAGTTCCGCCGAGTACCGACATGTGGAACAGCAATTCGCTCATCGCGTGGGCGCTCCGTCGCGCAGGGGTCGACGCGGGTACGCTCGCTCCGCCCGCAGGTTGCAGGGCACCAGGGTGGGCAGCGGGCCTCGCGGCAGGGACGCGTCAGCGTCGTGGGTGTCGAGAGGTAGCGACGCGCAACCTGCGGCGCACAGCTCACGCGACAGATTCAGCCGCGCGCCACTGACGTTGGAGATCTCCGGCCGCGGGATTCCAGGAACGTCTCGATCTGCTGGCGCGTGTCGCTGAGTTTGGTGATCCGCTGCGTGAGTTCGTCGAGAACCACCTCAAGCTGGTCGGCAAGCGCGTCGTGGGTTGCCGCGGATGCCGGGCCGGCGCATGCGAGGACGGACTGCACGACGTCTCGAGGAAAGTCCATTCCGAACAGCATGTGGATGGTGCGCGCCTGTTCCACGGTCGACTCGTCGTAGTCGCGATACCCGTTGGGCTCACGATGCGCCGAGATCAAGCCTCGCTCCTCGTAGTACCGGAGCGACCTCTGGCTCACGCCGCTGCGCGCGCTCAGTTCACCGATCTTCATCGCCTTGACCTTGACATGATGTCAGACTATAGCGTCGTCCTCGAGGCAAGCGAGAGTCGCTCGCTCGGCGAAGGAATGACAATGCACGCAACGATCACGGTCGGCGCCCGCGCCCGCACGTACACGGTGGTCGGCGACCTCGACGGCCCCGAAGGCCGAGCGCTCGTTCTCGTCTTCCACGGCTCACGCCAGGACGGAGCGACGCACCGCGAGTTCACCGGCCACGTCCTGGACGACCTCGCGCACGATGGCCGCGCGGTCGTCGCGTATCTCGATGGGCACCGGGGCAACTGGAACGATGCGCGAGCCGAGAGCGCCTTCCCCGCGCGCAGAGACCAGGTGGACGACGTCGCGTTCGCGCGGGCACTTGTCGACGAACTCCAGCGCACCCACCACATCGACCGCGGCAGAGTCATCGGTCTCGGCTTCTCCAACGGCGGCCAGATGATCTTCCGACTGCTGCACGAGGCATCCGATCTGCTCGCTGGCGGTGTGATCGTGTCGGCAACGATGCCGGTCCGCGAGTCTTTCCTGAGCGGCTATGCAGAAACCGCCGAGCGCTCCGTGCCGATCACCCTCATTCATGGCACGACGGATCCGATCATCCCGTTCCAGGGCGGTCGGATGCCGTGGTGGGCGCGCAAGGTGTTCAAGGTCGACGGGGTGAGTCTTTCTGCGCCGGCAACCGCCGAGTACTTCGCTAGACGCAATGGCATCAGCGCCACACCCGAGGTCACCGCCCTCCCGCACCGCGGAGCAAAGCGGCGCCCCACCCGCGTCGAACGCGCCACGTACAGCGAGCCGAACAAATCCCCCGTGACCATCTACACGGTCATCGACGGCGGACACACGGTTCCCTCACCGAAGGCCGGGCCCGCGATCGTCGGCCGCACCGCGACCGACATCAGTATCGACGAGGTCGTGAGCGACCTGATCGACCTCATCTGAGTCGGGGTCACGCCACGCCGTTGCGTGTCGAGCGGCGCTCGATCACGACGGTGTCGCGCCACTGGCCGGCATGCGGTCCGAGCTGCGAGCGTGCGATTCGTTCGCGCCGGCCGACGACGCGGAACCCGTACTTCTCGTGGAGGCGCAGGCTCGCGGTGTTCTCGGGGAAGATGCTCGACTGGATTGTCCAGTAGCCGGCGGCGTCGGCATCCGTCACGAATCGACTCAGCAGCGCGCGCCCGACCTCTCGCCCCTGATGCTCGGGCGCCACATAGACCGAGTGCTCGATGACCCCGCGGTAGGCTGCCCGACTCGACACGGGCGAAGCAGCCGCCCAACCGATGACCTCACCCGCGGAGCTGACGGCAACCAAGCGCGGCTCGGGGAGCTTGGCGACGTCGAACTCCGCCCAGCTCGGGGTCGCGACCTCGAACGTGGCTTCGCCTCCAGCGATGCCGTCGGCGAAGATGAGCTCGACTTGTCCCCAGTCCTGCGCGGTCATCGAGCGAACCGTGGCGCTCAACAGCACGATCCTGTGCCCGCGGCATCCGTCGAACACACACCCGTCGCGGGGAGGGTCAGCTGCACCGCGGATGCCGACGCGAGGTCACCCGAGAGCCACGCTGCGATCGAGCGCACCTGCTCGTACCCCGTCGCCAGCAGGAACGTCGGCGCCCGCCCGTACGACTTCATCCCGACGATGAAGAAGCCGCGCTCCGGATGCTGCAGCTCGGCGAATCCGTGCGGAGGCACCGTGCCGCAGGAGTGGATGTTGGGGTCGATGAGGGGCGCGAGCCTGCGGGGCGCCTCCACGACCTCGTCGAGCTCGATACGGATCTCGCGCAGCATCGCCAGGTCGGGGCGGAAGCCGGTGGCGCTGACGACGTGATCAGTTTCGTGCACGGCAGGCGCACCGTCTCGGGTGCCGATCAGTCGCACCCCGCTCTCGGTGCGCTCGGCGCGGGCGATCCGGAAGGAATCGACAAGCTGGATGCGGCCGGATGCAACGAGTTCGTCAGTTCGAGCCCCCAACCGCGCGCGGCCGGGGAGTTCGTCGGCCTCCGATGCCGTGACGCGGGTGGCCGAAGGTGTGCGCAACAGCCAGGTGACGCGGGTGCCGGGCACCTGGTCGGCAAGGTCGGCGAGAGCCAGCAGAGTGTTCGCCGCAGAGTGTCCCGCACCGACCACGGTGGTGTGCCGCCCGGCGAAGAGGTGACGATCCGCACCCGCGACGTCGGGAAGCGCGTGCGAAACCCGGTCGGCGATACTCGCGCCGCCCGGGAGGTCGAGCCCTGAGGAGGCAAGCGGATTGGGGGTCTCGTAGGTTCCTGATGCATCGATCACGGCTCGGGCCCGTAGCTCGACAGTCATCCCCTCGGCATCCTCGATCTGTAGGAGGAACGGGGTGTTCGCGCGTCCCTCCGTGCGGGTGCGATCGATGCCGTCCTTACCCACGGCAGCAACGCGCGTCGACAGTCGAATCCGCGAAGCGAGGGGATCGAGCGTGGCAAGCGGCTCGAGGTACTCGTCGATGAGTTCCTGGCCTGTCGGCATCCGGTCGAGATCAACCGGGTCGGTCCACCCTCCGGCCTCGAGCAGACGCCGCGCCGCGGGGTCTATCAGGTGCCGCCACGACGAGAAGAGCCGGGTGTGGCCCCACCGGCGGATCGAGGAAGCGACCTGCTCCCCCGCCTCGAGTACGACGACGTCGATGCCGCGCTCGAGCAGGTGAGCGGCGGCGGCGAGCCCGACGGGACCTGCACCGATGATGACCACGGGCAGAGTCGCGAGGCGGGCGTCGCTGGTTGGGCGGGCAGTGAGGTCGAGCAGTGTCACGGGAGTCTCCGGTCAACTTAGGCGAGTGTGGAGAGCCAGTATGCGACGCTATATCGATATCTGTCAATATTCACTATTATCGATGTATGACCTCCCTCGACATCCTTCCCCAGGCGGACCCCGCGGCGTGCTGCGCACCTCTCGCGCAGGCTCCGCTCTCTCGCACGGATGCCGAGGAGCTCGCATCCGCACTCAAGGCGCTTGCTGACCCGGCCAGGTTGCAACTTCTATCGATCGTCGCTGCCAGCGAGGACGGAGAAGCATGCGTGTGCGACCTGACCGAACCCGTGGGGCTGGCCCAGCCGACGGTGTCACATCACCTCAAGGTGCTGACGGACGCGGGATTCCTGACACGATCCAAGCGGGGCACCTGGGCGTACTACCGGCTCGTTCCGAGCGCCCTTGAGCGCGTAGCGCAGGTCGTTCGACCGAGCTAAGACGCCTCAGCCAGGTCGGCGAGCACACCCACGAGATCGTCACCACTGACGCCCCACTTCTCGGTGTCGAGTTGCCCGGCACGCTCCATCCCTGCCACACCGAGGGTGCCGCTCAGTAGCAGCGCTCCCATCCCGCGCGCCCGCGAGTCACCCACGACAGCGGCAACGATCGCGAGGAACTCGTCTTGCGAGGCGACAGCCGCGCGTGCCAGTGACTCCGGATCACGCTGCGGCGGCGTAAACATCAGTGCGTGAAGATGCGGCTGACGACGCGCAATGGTGAGCATGGCGGCGAGCGCAGACTCCAGACGCGAACGGGCGGAAAGCTCCTCTCGCGCCCGCAGCTGAGCCAAGTCATCCGCCAGGCGATTCCATCGCTCGATCGCGACAGCTGCCAGCAGCTCCTCCTTGTCGGCGAAGTGACCGTAAGGAGCTCCCCTCGACACCCCGGCACGAGCGCCGACGGCCCGCAGGGTCACGGCATCGACCCCACCCTCGTCCAAGAGTTCGGCGGTGGCCTCTAACAGGGCGCGACGTGTTGCCGCCGCGGACTCGATTCGAGCGATCATCGTCCGATTCTATTTGACAATGTCATCCGAAGTGCTATCGTCGCCCGCATGACACTGTCACATGAAAGTTCACAGCTTGCCGTCGTCAGCGGAGCCTCGACCGGCATGGGGCGGGCAACCGCTGTCGAACTCTCCCGGCGAGGATTCGACGTGCTCGCCGGAGTCAGGCGAGCTTCCGATGGCAAAGCCCTCCGACAGGCTGGCATCGAACCCGTCATCCTCGACATCACCGAACCCGACACGATCGCTGCTCTCCGCGATCGCATCGACTCGCACCACGACGAGCGCCCGCTACGTGTGCTGGTCAATAACGCGGGAATTGCGGCCAACGCACCCGTCGAAGCCCTGCCGCTCGAGGTATGGCGTCGCGTGTTCGAGGTCAACGTGTTCGGGCAGATCGCTCTCACACAAGCGCTCTTACCGGCGCTGCACCGAAGCGGCGGACGCGTCGTGGACATCAGCTCGACGGGCGGACGTATCGCGATGCCGGCGTATGGCGCCTATTCGGGCAGCAAGTTCGCGATCGAAGCCATCAGTGACGCGATGCGGCAAGAGCTCGCGCCTCAGGGCGTCCAGGTCGTCATCGTGGAACCGGGCGGCGTGCGCACGGCGATGGGAGACCGCGGCTCCGCCGTCGCCAGAGACCTCCACTCGCAGATGACCGTCGAACAGCACGACAGGTACGACCGGCTCATGGCAGCGTTCCTCAGCCACTCCGCGACGTTCGCAAGCGAGGGAGTGTCTGCAGAAGAGGCAGCCAAGGTCATCGCGCGAGCCGCAACGGACCGTCGCCCGCGGACCCGTTACACGATCGGGCGCGACGCCGCCCTTCTCACTCGCCTCGCCCGAATCCTCCCCGACCGCATGATGGACCGGGCGATCGCCCGCACGCTGCGGCCGCATTACCCGAAAGCCTGACTCACCTTGATGCAGGGGCAGGCCCTCAGACCGAGTGGCGCGGCCACCTCCGCGTGAACCACAGCAGAGCCCACACGATCAGCCCGATTCCTGGCACCAGCAGCAGGATCGCCGACCAGATGATCTTCTCGCTTGTCATGAGCTGGTCAGAGCGCACAGTGACGACCAGGGCCCAAATCGACAGGGCATAGATGGCGAGCACCACCAGAAGGATGATGAGATGCACTGAACTGAACACGACGACGCCGATTCCCGATACAAGAGCCCGACAACTCGATTCGCCGCGGGCGCTCGGTCTCCCACCCTACGTCGCTCGCTTCCCCTCGACGAAAGTCGCGCCATTGCTTGCGCGGGTCGAGGCGGATCCCCTATGTTCCTGGTCAAGCGTCCAACTCTCACGCCCGCCATGCCCTCCCCGACCCGACGGCACCAGGAAAGGCATCCGATGTCGGCTAGGCACCACCCCACCGGCTCCATCCCGACGATCGATCTCAACGCTCAGCATGAGTGCTGACACCCCGGCGACCTCGGCGCCTACTCCCGAGATCCTCACCCGCGTAACACCCCGGTGGATCGTAGCCTTCGTGCTGGCCATGGTCGGCGTGGCTGCCGGGTGGTTCGGCCCCTTGCAGATCCTGCTTCCCGCGCAAGCCGCGGCGCTCGAATCGGCCGGAGTGCCCAAGGAGGCGATCCTGGCGGTTGTCACCGGTATCGGCGCCGCAGCTTCAATGGTCGCGAACCCACTCTGGGGCGCAATCTCGGACCGTACTCGGTCACGGTGGGGCAGGCGCCGCCCGATCCTCGTCGTCGGCACGGTGATGGGCTCGCTCGGCATGGTCATCCTTGCCGTGGCCCCCGACCCGGTCTGGATGGCTGTCGGGTGGGTCACTGTGCAGATCGGCCTGAACGGTCCTTTCGCCGCCCTCGCCGCTGTCATCGCCGATCGCGTCCCCGACGCTCAGCGCGGCCTTGTCGGCGCGTTGTTCGGCGTGGCCCAGACGATCGGCGTCGTTCTGGGCACCGCGATCGCCGTGCTCCTGGGCGAAGGAAGTCTCGGCTATGCGGCGCTCGCTCTCGCCGTACCGGCGCTCGTGCTCTCGTTCGCGATCGTCCATCACGAACCGCCCACCACCGATACCGTCACGAGCAGCAGCGGACGGCCGATGCGCACCTTCGTGGCGGGACTTCGCCCGACCGCGCACTTCAGCTGGATGTGGGCCATCCGCTTCCTCATGAATCTCGCCAACGCCCTGGTGCTGCTGTACATGTACTACTACCTGACCGACGGTGTCGGTCTCGTCGACGCCGGTGAATGGGTACTCATCATCACCCTCGTGAACGTGGTGGTAACCGTAGCCGTCGCAAGCGTCTTCGGTCCCCTGTCTGATCGCTGGGGGCGCCGCCTGCCCTTCGTCGCGAGCGCGGCGATCATCGTCGCGGCGGGCTCCCTCCTGCTGGCGTTCTTCCCAGCATTGCCCGTCGTGCTGCTCGCAGCCTCGCTCATCGGCATCGGCTGGGGACTGTACATCGCGGTCGAGCTCGCGATCATCACCTCGACCCTGCGCGCCGACAGCACGTACGCCACGATGCTCGGCCTGTCCAACATCGCCGCATCCCTCCCCCAGGTGCTCGCCCCCGTCGTCGCAGCTCCCATCGTGCTGCTCTGGGGTGGCTACACCGGACTCTACGGAGCAGCCGCGATCGCCTCCCTCCTCGCACTGGCTTGCGTTCCCGCGCTCCGCTCCCGCCCCTGAAAGGACTCCATGCCCAGCTCACTCGTCTTCCCCCCGGGCTTCCGCTTCGGAACCTCGACCTCGGCCTTCCAGATCGAAGGGGCAACGGATGCCGATGGCCGAGGCGTCAGCATCTGGGACGTCTTTGCGGCGGAGCCCGGACGTGTGCTTGGCGGCGACTCCCCTGCCGTGGGGATCGACCATTACCACCGCTACGCCGAAGACGTCGCGCTGCTGGCACAGCTCGGCGTGCAGGACTACCGCTTCTCGTTCGCCTGGCCTCGCATCCTGCCGACCGGTCGCGGCACGGTCGAAAAGCGAGGGCTCGACTTCTACGACCGGCTGATCGACGCGCTGCTCACGGCAGGCATCAACCCCGTGCCCACGCTCTATCACTGGGATCTTCCGCTGGCACTACAAGAAGCCGGTGGGTGGATGGCGCGAGAGACCGCCGAGGCATTCGCTGACTATGCCTCCCTCCTCGGCGAGCACTTCGCCGACCGCGTCACCGATTGGCTCACCCTCAACGAGATGAGCGTCCACACGCTGTACGGCCATGGTCTGAGCGAGCACGCGCCCGGTCTCGGGCTGGAACTTGCCGCACTGCCCGCGGCGCACTACCAATTGCTCGCACACGGCTTGGCTGTGCAGCGCTTGCGGGCTGCCGGGGCACAACGCATCGGCGTGGCCAACCAGCACTTCCCCGTCATCCCCGCCAGCGACGACGACGCCGACCTGATTGCCGCCCACGTCTTCGCCGACCTCACCAACTGGACTTTCGCCGACCCGATTCTGCGCGGCGTCTACCCGAGCGACGAGATCGCGGGAGGCATCCTGCAGCTGACCGGGGTGTCGCCGGAACAGCTGGCAGCCGACCTACGTGTGATCTCCGAACCGCTGGACGTCTACGGGGTGAACTACTACGAGCCGACCCGCATCGGGGCTCCCCAAGCCGATCGGGACTCGTCCGGCGTGCTCGAGGTCGACATCCCCGAGGGGCTGCCGTTTGCCGCCGTGCCCATCGAGGGTGTGGAGCGCACGGACTTCGGCTGGTCGATCGTGCCGTCTGGGCTGGGCGACATCCTCCGGCAACTGCGCGAGCGCTACCCAGAGCTGCCCCCGATCATCATCACCGAGAACGGGGCGTCCTTCTCGGATGGGCCGGGTGCGGATGGGCGCGTGCGCGACGAGCGACGCATTAGGTTCCTGGACGCGCATCTGCGGGCGCTCTCCGACGAGATGGCCGCTGGCGCGAACGTCGTGGGCTATTACGTCTGGTCGATCCTCGACAACTTCGAGTGGGCTGCCGGCTTCAGCGAGCGGTTCGGGCTCGTCCATGTGGATCTCGACACGCTCGCGCGCACTCCGAAAGACTCGTACTACTGGTACCGGGATCTCATCGAGGCCCAGAACCCAGCGCGGTCAGTCTGAGATCGATCGCGCGTGCGCGGCGAGTCCTGACGCCGCGAACTCGGCAGTGCGGCGCGCGGCGGCGCTGTCGCGGTCAGCCAGCCATGCCAGCGTGATCCCGTCGAGCAGCGCGACGAGCAGGCGGGCAAGCTCGTCCAGAGGCGAGGTCCACTCGGACCCCGTGAGCTCGGCCGCGTACGAGAGCATCTCGGCGGCAGATTCGAAGTACGTTGACCACTGGTCGCGCATCCCGTCCGCGGAATGACGTCGGGAGAACAACGCGAGCTCCATGAGCACGAGCTCACGCTCGGGATTTGCCTCCAGGAGACCGATGTAGGTCTCGAAGCCGCTGCGGAGGGCGCTCTCCAATGAACGGGCGTCCCATGACCCCGCTTGGGCAGCGAAGCGCTCCTGCTCGGTGACGGTGTCAACGACGGCGCGCATGAGCTCATCCTGCGACGCGAAGGCGTAATGGAATGCGCCCAGCGGCATCTCTGCCTCAGCAACGATTCGTCGCGTGGTCGCCTTCCCGACGCCGTCACGAGAGATCACGCGGATCGCGGCTGCCACGAGCTCCTCGCGACGCTGCTCGAGCGGGATCCGACGGACCATCGTTGCCCTCCCCGCCACATTCCCGTAGACGCCGAAACCCGCGGAACTCCGCGGGTTTCTGTTGGCTGGGGTACCTGGACTCGAACCAAGAACAACTGAACCAGAATCAGCCGTGTTGCCAATTACACCATACCCCAAGGGTTCCCGCCGGAACGGGCGCCAAGGGTCAAGTCTAGACGACGCGAAACGCCCCGCCAAACCAGACCCGACAGCGGCGCGTCTCAGTTTGCGGCGAGGTGATCGACCAGCGCTCCAAAGCGGCGAACCGACGCATCCTTGCCCAGAAGCTCCATGGACTCGAACAGCGGCGGTGAGACGCGGCGGCCACTGAGCGCTACCCGCAGCGGCCCGTAGGCGACGCGCGGCTTGAGGCCGAGCACCTCGATGAGCGCCGCGGCGAGAGCCTCCTGAATCGCGGCGGCGGTGAACTCCGCCTCCGGAATCAGCTCGATCGCGCCCACACCGGCGACGAGGACCTCGCCGGCGTTCGCGGGCAGAGACGTCAGTGCATCGTCCTCGTAGGCGACGGTGTCCGTGAACAAGAAGCCGAGGAGGCCGGGGGCGTCACCGAGCAGCTGCATCCGCTCCTGCACGAGTGGGGCGGATGCAGCGAGCATCTGCGCCTGTGCGTCAGTCATCGGATCCGACACGACCCCGGCGGCGACCAGGTACGGAACGAGACGGGAAGCGAAATCCTCGGCCCCCAGCATCCGGATGTGGTCGCCGTTGATCGACTCCGCCTTCTTCTGGTCGAAGCGGGCCGGGTTCGGGTTCACGTCGGCGATGTCGAACGCAGCCACGAGCTCATCGAGCGAGAAGACATCGCGGTCGGGAGCGATCGACCAGCCCAGCAGAGCGAGGTAGTTCAGCAGCCCCTCGTGGATGAAACCCTTCTCGCGCTGCAAGAAGAGGTCGGCCTTCGGGTCACGCTTGGAGAGCTTCTTGTTGCCCTCCTCCCCCAGCACGAGCGGCATGTGGCCGAAGCGTGGCACGAATTCGGTGACACCGGCGGTCACGAGCGCGTCATAGAGCGCGAGCTGGCGCGCCGTGGACGGCATGAGGTCTTCACCGCGGATGACGTGAGTGATGCCCATGAGAGCGTCATCGACCGGGTTCACGAACGTGTACAGCGGAACTCCGCCGGCGCGCACGATGACGAAGTCGGGGAAGGATCCCGCCGGGAAGGTCACCTCGCCGCGGATCAGATCCACGTAGGTGAGGTCGTGGTCGGGTACCCGCAGGCGCCAGGCGGGCTCGCGACCCTCGGCACGGAACGCTGCCTTCTGCTCATCCGTAAGGTCGCGGTCGTAGTTGTCGTAGCCGAGCTGCTTCGCGCGCCCCGCGGCCTCGTTTCGGGCATCGATCTCTTCGGCAGTCGAGTAGCTCTCGTACACGACACCGGCATCGATGAGCTTCTCGAGCACGCCTCGGTAGATCTCGTGGCGCTGCGACTGTCGGTACGGCGCGTGCGGACCGCCGACCTCCACACCCTCGTCCCAGTCGATCTTGAGCCACCGCAGCGCATCGAGCAGCTGGTGGTAGCTCTCCTCGGAGTCGCGGGCGGCATCCGTGTCTTCGATGCGGAAGACGAGCTTGCCGCCGTTGTGCCGCGCGTAGGCCCAGTTGAACAGCACGGTGCGCATCAGCCCGACGTGAGGCAGACCCGTCGGTGACGGGCAGAAGCGGACCCGAACGTCGGATCCGGTGGCGGTCGTGGTGGCGGGATGCGGCGTTCCGGGCATAGATACCGAGTCTAGTTGCGACGCGGACGCCACAACGCGGGGGTCGGGACGACTACGCCACCTGGCGGATGCGGCCGTACGGCGCGAGAAACACCGTTGCGATCACCGCGACACCGACAACCAGCGCGAGCCCCGTGAATCCGATCCACCCGAGGACGATCCCCGACGTGATCGCACCGACGGCGCCCACGAGACTCATCGAGAGGTCGTTGCGCCCCTGCCGTGTCGTGCGGCGCTCTTCGGATGACGACTCGGTCAGCAGCGCTGATCCGGCAACGGTGGCAGCGCTCCACCCCAGGCCCAGCAGAATGAGCGCCACCGTGACCGCAGTGTTTGACTCGGCACCGAGGAACACCGTGACGAGGGATGCCGCGAGCAGCGCCTGACCGATCATGATCGTGGGGATGCGGCCCACGCGGTCTGCCAGGATGCCGAACACCGGCGAGAGCGCGTACATCCCGGCGATGTGCAGACTGATCGTCAGACCGATGATGGTCAGGCTCGCCCCGTGGTGCAGCATGTGCACGGGTGTCATCGCCATGATCGATACCATGACGCCGTGCGCGGCGGCGTTCGCGAAGATCGCGTAGCGAGCAGGCACCGGGCGATCGGGCTTGACGATCTGAGCCACGACCCGGTCCCGCCGCCGCTGGGCGACGGTCTGGGCCACCAGGAGCGGATCCGGTCGCAGCGCGAACAGGTACACGACGATGCTCAGCGCCTGTGCCGCGATCGTGAAGACGTACGGGCCCGTCAGGGGCGGCATCCCCAGGGCATCGCCGATCGCCTGCCCCGGCTGCACGAGATTCGGTCCGAGCACGGCGCCAATGGTCGTCGCCCAGACGACGATCGAGAGGTCGCGGCCACGCGTGGCATCCGTGGCGAGATCGGCCGCAGCAAAGCGCGACTGGAGGTTTGCGGTCTGCCCGGCGCCGACGAGCCCGAACGCCAGGAGAAGCAGCGGAAAAGACCGTAGCGCCGCCGCGACCACGACCAGCGAAACGCCCACGAGCGCGATGGCCATTCCGGACGCCAGCGAGACTCGTCGGCCGCGCCGCCGCGCGAGCGCAGCCAGCGGCACTGCCAGCGCGGCGGTACCGAGGGTCACACCCGCCGCAGCCAGCCCCGAGAGAGACTCGTCACCGGCAATGTCGGCAGCAAGCACAGCGCCGAGCGAGACTGTCGCGCCGAATCCGAGCCCACCGAGCACCTGACCGGCCGAGAGCACCCAGACGGCGCGTCGCTGGATGCCGGCAAGTTCGCTCGCCTCGTGGCGGTCGTCGACCCAGTCCTCAGAGAGTGTCACTGACGCGGCTCCGCATCCCGCGCAGTGTTGCGCAGGATGCCGAGCCCGTCGATCTCGACCTCGACGACATCCCCAGCCACGAAGGGGCCAACGCCCGCCGGGGTTCCGGTGAGGATCACATCGCCCGGCAGCAGCGTGAACGCCGCCGACACGTACTCGATGATCGCTGGCACCGAGTGGATCATGTCGCTGATCGCCCCGCGTTGACGGACCTCGCCGTTGACGCGCGTTGTCAGCTTCGCGTCGCCCGCAAGGTCGAACTCCGTCTCGATGACGGGGCCGAGCGGGCAAAAGGTGTCGAACCCCTTCGCACGCGACCACTGGCCATCTGAGCGTTGTAGATCCCGCGCCGTCACGTCGTTGCCGATCGTGTAGCCGAAGACGTAGTCCAGCGCAGCATCCGCCGTCACATTCTTCGCGATGCGGCCGATGACAACCGCGAGTTCGCCCTCGTAGTCGGTGCGCTCCGACTGCCACGGGCGCACGATCGGCTCGTCAGGCCCGATGACCGCCGTGTTGGGCTTCAGGAACAGCAACGGCTCGCCCGGGGCGTCGCTTCCCATCTCCGCAGCGTGATCGAGGTAGTTCTTACCGACGCACACGACCTTCGAGCGGGGAATGACCGGGGCGAGCAACGTCACCTCACCGACCGGCACGCGCTCCCCCGTCGTCTCATAGCCGGCGAACATCGGGTCACCCGCGAGCACCACGAGTTCGCCCTCGTCGAGGATGCCGTAGGCGATCGCGTCCTCGTGCCGGAATCGCGCGATTCTCATGCCTGGGCGGGAACGTCGAGGCGGTGCATCCAGCCGTGGCGGTCTTCGGCGTGGCCGTACTGGATGTCGGTGAGCTCCTGTCGCAGCTCGAGCGCGAGCGAGCCCACGGGCTGCTGGTCGACGAAGTCGCGTCCCTTGAGCACGCCGATGGGGGTCACCACGGCGGCGGTACCGCAGGCGAAGACCTCCACGATGTCACCGGATGCCACACCCTCGCGCCACTCGCGCAGCGTGATGTTGCGACCCTGCACGTGAAGACCGCGGTCAGCTGCCAGCTGCAGGATCGAGTCGCGGGTGACTCCCTCGAGGATCGAGTCAGACTGCGGCGTCACGACGGTCCCGTCCTTGAAGACGAACACGATGTTCATTCCGCCGAGTTCTTCGACGTTGCCGTCCTGATCGAGGAAGACCACCTGGTCGCACTCGTTCTCGTAGGCCTCTGACTGGGGAAGCAGGCTCGACGCGTAGTTGCCGCCGGTCTTGGCAGCCCCGGTGCCTCCCTTGCCGGCGCGCGAGTAGTCCTCGCTCAGCCAGATCGATACGGGGGTGACGCCACCCTTGAAGTAGGCACCCGCGGGGCTGGCGATGACGTAGTAGCCGACCTTGTTGGCAGGACGCACGCCGAGGAAGGCCTCTTTGGCGAACATGAACGGACGCAGGTAGAGGCTCTGGTTCTCACCCGAGGGCACCCATGCACCGTCGAGCGCGACGAGTTCCTCGAGCGACTGGATGAAGTACGACACCGGCAGCTCGGGAAGAGCCAGACGCCGCGCGGAGCGCTGCAGCCTGCGGCCGTTCTGGTCGGGACGGAACGTGTGGACCGAGCCATCGGCGTGGCGGTAGGCCTTGATTCCCTCGAAGACCTCTTGCGCGTAGTGCAGAACAGCTGCTGCCGGGTCGAGCGAGAGCGGACCGTAGGGCTTGACCTGCGGGCGGTGCCACCCGCCGCCGACCGACCAGCAGATGTCGACCATGTGGTCGGTGAAGTGCTGACCGAAGCCGGGGTTGGCGAGAATCGCCTCGCGCTCGGCATCCGTCTTGGCCTGCAGGTTCCGCATCACCTGGAACTGCAGGGGCGCAAGGCCAGCGTCGGGGTCGGTGTCAAGAAGAGTCATGTCGAAATCCAGTCGTTCGTGCGCGGCGGTGGCGGATCCGTCCGGCGCGGCAAGGAGCCGAGTGCTTCCAGGCTACGCCTGCAGGCGGGCGACGATCGCGTCACCGATCTGCGCTGTGGTGCGGGCGGCCTCGCCCCGGGAAGCGATGTCCTCCTCCACCGCGCGGGTGACGCGGGCGGAATCGTCGTGCAGCCCGAGGTGATCGAGCAGCATCGCGATGGACAGAATCGCAGCGGTGGGGTCGGCCTTCTGCTGACCCGCGATATCGGGCGCCGATCCGTGGACGGGCTCGAACATCGAGGGGAACGCGCCGTCGGGGTTGATGTTCCCCGAAGCGGCGAGGCCGATGCCTCCGGTGACGGCGCCGGCCAAGTCGGTGAGGATGTCGCCGAAGAGGTTGTCGGTGACGATCACGTCGAAGCGGTCAGGGTTTGTGACCAGGAAGATGGTGGCCGCATCGACGTGCAGATAGTCTACGGCGACGTCGGGGTGCTCACCTGCCACCTCGCGCACGATTCTCTGCCAGATTCCGCCAGCGTGCACAAGCACGTTGGTCTTGTGCACGAGCGTCAGCTTCTTGCGGCGACGCTCAGCGAGCGCGAACGCGTACCGGACGACCCGCTCGACACCGAAGGCCGTGTTGACGGATGTCTCGTTCGCGACCTCGTGCGGGGTGCCCTTGCGGATCGTGCCGCCGTTGCCGACGTAGGGCCCCTCCGTGCCCTCGCGGACGACGACGAAATCGACCTCGCCGGGGTTCGCGAGCGGGCCCGGAGCACCGGGGTAGAGCTTCGAGGGCCGCAGGTTGACGTAGTGGTCGAGCTCGAAACGCAGCTTCAGCAGCAGCCCGCGCTCGATGTTGGCATCCTTCAGGCGCGGGTCTCCGGGAACACCGCCGACAGCGCCGAGGACGATCGCATCGTGCTGCTTGATGGCGTCGAGGTCGGCATCCGTGAGCGTGTCACCCGTCTCGAGGTAGCGCGCAGCCCCCAGCGAGAAGGGAGTCTTCGTGAAACGGATGTCGCTGCCTGCGGTCACCGCATCGAGAACCTTCATGGCCTCGGCGACCACCTCGACACCGATGCCATCACCGGGGATGACGGCTAGTTTCACCTCGCGCGACATTGCTCTCCTCGTTCTTGGATCGTGCCGCCTGATTCACAGATGACGGCGCCGATCCCAGCGTAGTGGCCGCGATCACGGCGGCCAGGACCATGAGGCCGGCCCCGACAGCGGCGGTGACCGCAATACCGGAGTCGAAGGCTGTTGCAGCGGCAGCACGCAACGCGTCGGCCATGGGGGCTGCGAGCTCGCCCGCCGCGACATACGCACCGGCGAGCGTTTCGCGGGCTTGCGCGGCGAGGTCGTTGGGCACTCCCGCGGGGATCGCCATGCCCGACCGGTACGAGGCGGTGAGGATGCTGCCGAGCACCGCAGTTCCCAGCACGGCGCCCAGCTCGTACGCCGTTTCGGAGACGGCACTGGCCGCGCCCGCCTTGCTCGGCGGGGCACTTGCCAGGACGAGCTCGTTCGACACGGTCTCGGCGGCACCGATTCCGATCCCCAGCAGCACGCTGGCGAGCAGGAGCCAGCCGAGGTCCCCGCCACCGGCCGTCACGGCCACGAGAAGGTAGCCGCTCATCGAGAACATGAGCGCCGCGGGTACCACGATGCGGGGTGGAATCCGAGACGCGATGGGCACGACGAGCAGCCCCGCGAGGATGACCGAGGCCAGCGACGGCACCAGCGCAAATCCCGCCTGAACCGGGGATAGCCCGACGATCAGTTGCAGATGCTGGGCGATGAAGAACATGAAGCCGACGAGCGAGATGACGCTCAACAGGTTCACGAGCAGTGCGCCACTGAAGGTGCCTCGCGTGAACAGCCGCATGTCCAGCATCGGTGAGCGCGCGCGCAGCTGACGCCGCACGAACAGGATGCCGAACACCACTCCTGCGATTGCCGCAGCGCTGACAGTCGCCGAGAACCCGTGGACCGCGAACTCCTTGATGGCCCACACGATCGGCACCATCATCGCCATCGACAGCACAATGCTGACGGCGTCGACGCGTCCGGCATCCGGGTTGCGGCTCTCGGGAACGAGCAGCGGCGCGAACACCAGCAGCGGCACGAGCACGGGAACCGCCATGAGGAACACGGATCCCCACGAGAAGTGTTCCAGCAGCACTCCCCCGACGATCGGGCCGAGCGCCGCTCCTGCCGAGAACATCGAGGCCCAAATGGCTATCGCGAGGCGTCGCTGCGCGCGGAGGGTGAAGATACTGCGCAGCAGCGCAAGGGTCGAGGGCATGATCATGGCACCGAACAGACCCATGGCGGCACGCCCCGCGATCAGCCATTCGGCCGTGGGCGCAAAGGCCGATAGCGCCGACACGGTAGCGAATCCGGTGGCGCCGATCAGCAGCATCCGTCGCCGCCCAAACCGGTCACCGAGGGTTCCCATGGTCACCAGCAGACCAGCGAGGACGAGCGGATAGGCATCGATGATCCACAGCTGCTGCGCGGCAGTCGGTTCGAGCGCAAGCGCGATTTCGGGCAGCGCGAAGCTCAGCACCGTGTTGTCGACCGAGATCAACAGCACGGGCAGCATCAGCACCACCAGCGCGGCCCAGCCGCGCCAGGTCACCGGCCGCCCCTCGCTTTCGGCGATGCGGATGTCTTCGGTCAGGGTTGTCATGGTGTCACCGTCAGAATTTCTATACCGTCTGGCTGGTATAGTAACAGGCATGGAGTCAGCCTGGCTAGCCTTGAGCGCATGAGTCGTCCCCCGCACGCCCGAGAGAAGGTGCTCGACGCGTTCGAGTCCCTCCTCATCGCCGAGGGTGAGCGGGCCGCCACGATGGATGCCATCGCCCGAGCCGCCGGAGTCTCCAAAGGCGGCCTGCTCTACCACTTCGCCTCAAAAGAGGCGCTTGAAGCGGCGCTCCTCGCTCGACTGGAGCAGCGCGTCGACGACGATCTCGCCCGCATGACCTCCGCCGAGGAAGGACCGGTTGCGTATTACGTGCGCACCTCGGCGATGGACGGCACAGCCCTCGACCGCGCGATCCTCGCGGTCTCACGCCTCGCCCAGGCCGGGCGCAGCGCCGCGAGCGACGCGCTCCGCTCGGTTCGAGAGCGCTGGGCCGAGACGCTCCGACCGCACGTTGCAGACAAGACCGCGCTCGACCTCGTCATGCTCATCAGTGACGGCGTTTACTACAACAACGCACTCCAGCACGATGGCCTGGCAACGCCAGTCCCCCGCGATGCCGAGATGGATGCCTTGGTTCAGCTCATCGCGCAGGCAACCGCTCCGCGCTAGGGTTCGACGATCTCGATCTGGCAGAACAGGTCAGCACCGACGGCCTGACGCATCTGCTCGAGCAGCTCGTCCGGCACCGCGGCGTCCACGGTAAGCACCGAGAGTGCGTGGCCAGAGGCATCCGGGTGCGCAACCTGCAGTCCTTCGATGTTGATTCCCGCGTCACCGAGTGTCTTGGCGTAGATCGCGACGATGCCCGGGCGGTCCTGGTAGCGCATCACGACGTGGTGGCCGGCGATCGGCACCTCGATGTCGTAGCCGTTGATGGCGACGATCTTCGGGACCATCCGCGTTCCGGCGAGCGTTCCCGCAACACTCAGCGTCGTGCCGTCCGACATGGTGCCGCGCAGCACCGTGAGGTTCCGGTACTGGGGGCTGTCGGCCTCGACGATCATGCGGGTCTCGATGCCGCGCTGCTCCGCGAACAGCGGCGCGTTCACGTACGACACGTTTTCGCTGACGATGTTCGTGAAGATGCCCTTGAGCGCCGCGAGACGGTAGACGCTGACATCGAACGCGGCAAGCTCCCCGCGAACTTCGATATCCAGCGAGGTGAGGGCACTGTGGGTCAGGCCCGTGAAGTACTGCCCGAGCATTTCGACCAGCCCGATACCGGGCCGCACGAACGGGTCGATGACACCACCGGCGACGTTGACGGCATCCGGAACCAGGTCGCCCTCGAGCGCAAGCTTGACCGATTTCGCAACCGAAACGCCGGCCTTCTCCTGCGCTTCGTCGGTGGAGGCACCCAGGTGCGGCGTTCCGACGACGTTGGGAAGAGCAACGAGCTTCGCCGCTGCCGAGTCGGGCTTCGGAGGCTCGGCGGTGAAGACGTCAAGCCCCGCGCCTGCGATCTGACCGGTGGTGAGAGCTTCCAGCAGCGCCTCTTCGTCGAATAGGCCGCCGCGGGCGACGTTGATGACGTAGGCCGTGGGCTTCATCGCAGCGAGCTGTTCGGTGCTGATCATGCCGGTCGTCTCGGGCGTCTTCGGCATGTGCACCGTGAGGAAGTCGCTCTCGCGAACGACGTCGTCGAAGCTGAGAAGCTCGACACCCAGCTGCTGGGCGCGGGCAGGGGTCACGTAGGGGTCGTAGCCGACCAGGCGCACGCCGAAGGCACGAAGCCGTTCAGCGACCAGTGCACCGATGCGACCGAGGCCCAGGATGCCGACGGTCTTCTCGAAGAGTTCAGCACCCGTGAACGAGCTGCGCTTCCACTGGCCCTGCGCGAGCGAGGCGTGGGCGGCAGGGATGTGGCGGGCAAGGCTCAGGATGTGTCCGACAGTGAGCTCCGCCGCCGAGATGACATTGGAGGTCGGTGCGTTCACGACCATGACGCCGGCGGCAGTGGCCGCCTTGATGTCGACGTTGTCGAGTCCGACGCCGGCGCGGGCGATCACGCGAAGCTTCTGCGAAGACGCGATGGCTTCGGCATCCATCTTCGTCGCCGAGCGGATGAGGACCGCGTCAGCCTCGGCAAGGGCCTCCAGCAGCGCGGGCCGGTCAGTACCGTCGACGTTTCGGACATCGAAGTCCGGGCCGAGGGCCTCGATCGTGGCGGGGGACAATTCTTCGGCGATCAGCACGACCGGTTTGGACACGGGTGGATCCTTCGGAGCAGACGCGCACGCATGAACCGTGCACAGGATGACGGGGATGCCGCGCCGCACGCCATGACGACGGGCCGCCGCCAGCCTATCGTGGGCGCGCCCGTCGTCCCGACCAGATGACAGGGCGCTGCCGTGCCACACTCAGTCCATGCGCGTGGGTGCTGGCCGGCTCGAACAGGCCTCGTGGTGGGACTCGCTCCTGTCACCGCGGGACGGATCCGTGGAATCAGTGGCGGTCACGCCCGACCTCGATGCCGCCGGAGCGACCAGTCGCATCGATCGGGTAACGATCACGGTACGGTCCAACTCTGCCGCTCACAGCGTGTCCGCCAGCGCTCAGCCGGACACCACAACCTCCCGATATGTCGTGAAGTCGAGCGCTGAATCATTTCGGGGTACGGGACGCCGCTTGCCGCAGTGGCGAACCGAGAAGAGCTTCTACGACCACGTCGCCCCGCACACCACTGCTGGTACTCCACGGTGTGTGTGGTCAGAAGCATCGGATGCCGGCGACGAAGGCGTCCTGGTCCTCGAAGATGTCGCGGCAGCAGGGGCACAGCTCGACCCCCTGTCCACGGCCGACCTCCCCGCCGCGCTGGCAACCTACGCGCTCCTGCATGCAACCCCCGCGCACCACGGGCGAAGCCTGCCCCGGCACAGCTACCTGATGGCAGACGACATCGCCGCCGTCTGGTCGGCGCTTCGACCCGCCGTCGCGCGCCGCCGCCCGAGAGCTATCGACCTGTATGACGGGGTCTTCGCCGCCTATCCGCGGCTGCTGGATTGGGTCCGCGAGAGAAACACCACGATCGTCCACGGCGACGCCACGGCTCGCAATGTCCTTCGTAGCAACGACGGCCGGTTGGTGCTGGTCGACTTCGGCACCGCAACCCGCGGCATCCCCACCATCGACGTTGCCCGCCTCGCCTCCGAAACAGACACGGGGGCCGGCAGCAGAGCAGCCCATTACCACGTCTGGGATGAATGGATGCAACGCATGGCCGACACCGGCAGCCCGCGTCATCCGTCCTGGGATGAATATCTGGCAGGGCTCGCGCTGTGCGCCCAGTTCGCCATGTTCCAGGAAGTGCCGCCGTGGGAGGGCGGAGCGCGCTACGAGTCGTATCTGCGGGGCGCGAAGCTCATGGAATCTGCCCTGCGAGAGTGCGGGGTCATCCGATTCCTGGAGGACCTCTCGTGACCGGTGGCGACCGGCGGCCAGGCGCTGCGATCGCCCTGACGGTGGTGGCGATGAGCAACCTGCTGTTGGCGTGGGACCTCACGGGGATCGCGATTGCCTTACCCGCCCTGGATGCCGAGTTCGACCCGTCAGCGTCGATGCTCATGTGGCTGCAGAACGCCTTTCCCATCGCCCTGGCCGCGTGCGCCCCACTCGCCTCCTTCCCGGTGCGCGCAATCGGCATCCGCCGCACGTTCGCGGTCGCGGCAGCACTCATGGCGTTCGGGGCAGGGATCACCGCCGCAGCCCCCGGATCCGATGTCTTCCTCCTCGGTCGGCTGCTCCTGGGAGCGGCGAGCGCGGTAGCGGTAGCCGCCGGACTCGCGCTGCTCACCGAGACGCGGGATGCCGCCGCACTGTCTCGAGCGATCGGCGTGACCACCGCCTTCACCGCGGTGGGGCTGGCGCTCGGCCCACTCGCGAGCGGACTGCTCATCGATCTGCTGTCGTGGCGCGGGGTCTTCGCCGTGCACGCGGTACTCGCCGTCATCATCCTGGTCGCATCTCTCCCCCTGTTGCGCGCCGCGCGCGCAGACGGCGAGCAGGCGCCGTCCACCGCCGCGTCGGTCGCGCTGCTCTTGAGCGCCGCTATCCTCACGGGGACGGTGGGACTGCAAACGCTGGCTGACCTCCCGGCCCTCGGTGGCGCTCTCATCGCAATAGCCGTGGCAGCCCTCGCCTGCTTCACGATCGCCGAGCGCCGCGTAGGCGCACCCTTCATCCCTCGCGCGCTTCGGCACTCACGAGCCTTCGTCGTAACCCTCGCGATCGGGTTTCTCGTATACGCCGCCGTTTCGGCATCCCAACCGTTCCAGTCGCTTCTGCTTCAGCGAGCCGGCTGGTCGCCGACCGCCGCTGGACTGTTTCTCGTCGCGGTCACCGGCGGGATCGCCGTAGGAAGCGGTGTCTCGTCGTGGGTGGTGAGCCGCGTAGGGCTGCGCACCACCGTCGTCATCGGCCTCGCGCTCTCGGCAGCCGGCACCGCATTGCTGATCGGCATCTCGACGGAGCCGCTCGGTCTCGCTCTGGCAGCCGCGGGGAACCTGGTCAGTGGATTGGGGGTCGGAGTCGCCTCGCCGCAGGCCCTGTCCTGGGGGATGTCGGCGGCCGAGGAACCGTCGACCACGGCACCGGCCGCGACAGCCCAGACCACCGCGCGCCGAGCCGGATCCTCCTACGGCTACGCACTGTTCGGCATACTGCCCGCGTTCGGTATGTCGATGTCGGTGGCGACACCGGTCATGTTCGCAGCTGCGACGATCCTGATGCTCGTGGCTCTGCTCGCCGCGCTCCGGGCGCGCGTGGGTGCTGTCGTTACCGACGCACGTGATACACGAAGCGCGGAATCGGATCCGTCGCCTGCGTGATGCTCGGTGTGACGCGTTCGATCCGCCAGTCGGCGAACAGTCTCTCCAGACCGGAATGGGTGAAGTGCCACGTCACGTCGTGCTCGCGCACGACCTGGATGCGGTCTCCCTCGCCCTCGGCAACACCACCCTCGAACACCAGCAGGCCGCCGGGAGCGAGCGCAGCGTGGATCTTCGCGATCAGGGCCTCGGGCGCCTGCGAGTAGTGCAACGCTGAGACGATCAGCGCAAGGTCGTACTCACCTAGGCGTGGTATCACGCCCTCCCACGGCAGGTCCCAGTCCAGCGCGGCGAACTGCACATCCGGGAACCGTTGGCGCGCGACGGCGATGACCTCGTCTTCCGCGTCGAAGCCGAAGACGAACGCGGCGCCGGACGAGGCTAGATGACCGCTGAAATAGCCCTCGTTGCACCCGACATCCAGCGCCGTCATGCCGGAGACATCCGGGAGCTTCAGCGCCTCCCATTTCGCGTGAGAATCGGAGAGCCCGGGGCGGTCGTCGAAGCTCTCGTACAGAAGCTCGTATCCCTCGTTCGACGAGGCGAACTCCCCATCCACGCGGTCCGCGCTCATCTCAGCCTCCGAGCAGCGATGCGCCGTACACGGTGGCGTACGCGATCACGTTCATCCAGAACACCGCGACAATACCCAGACCCGAGAGCATGATGAGAGCGAAAGCGCCGGCCCGGCGCTTCCACCCGATCGCGAAGGCGAGAGCGAACACGATGATGGGGAAGGCTATCGCGGTCAACAATAGACCCCAGCCGCCGCCGTTGAGTCCCAACGGACCGGTCGCCTGAGAGATCAGGAAGGCGACGGCATTCCAGACCGCGTAGGCATAGAACAGGCCGAAGAAGCCGGCGATCGTGGCGATGAGCCACACCGGAAGTGCGGTGCGGCGCTCGGCCGCCGGTGATTCCGTAACGGATGACGACGCCGAGGTCTGGGTGGGCTCGTTGGTGTTCTCGCTCACTGTCCGATCGCCCCCACCATGATGAACGGCCACGGGAGTACGAGCAGCGCTCCCGCGGCGAGCAGAAGAACCCGAACCCACGACCTGCCGCCCCGGGTGAGGAACAGCACGGTCACGAACCAGATGAGCGGTGTGAGTACCGCGAGCCACAGGCTCACCTGATAGGCCAACGGCGCAACGAGGAACTCCGCGTACTGCTGCAGACGCAGGCCACCGATGATCCACCCGATGCTCTCGAGGGCGTAGATACCGCCGAAGACGCCAAGGATGATGAGCGCCGCGTTGCTCAGTCCCGCAGCCGGCGCAGAGTCAGCTTCCGAAGCCACACCACCATCCGGTGCCGCCGCCTGCTTCGGCGCGGAGACCGTCTCACTCCCCTTGCCGACGGCGACGTAGCCCGGGGGCAGCGTGGGGCCCGCATCGAGCGTCGGGTCGTCATCCCCCCACGAGAGGGCGTCGTCGTCGCGGTCGGTGCTCACGAGTTCAGCCTACTCACGACCGAACCCACACGCCCTGGCAGGGCGTGTGGGTTCGGCGGAAGGGATGAGATCAGCGCGCGGCCGAGCCCTCCACGTAGTCCTTGTCCTGCTGCTTCCACGAGAAGAGCGAACGCAGGTCCTTGCCGACGGCCTCGATCGGGTGCTTTGCAGCCTTCTCGCGCAGCTCGAGGAACTCGACGGCGCCGTTGTCCTGGTCAGTGATGAAGCGTTCGGCGAAAGCACCGGAACGGATGTCGGCGAGGACCGCCGCCATGTTCTCCTTGACGTGCGGGTCGATCACGCGCGGGCCCGAGACGTAGTCGCCGTACTCGGCGGTGTCAGAGACGCTCCAGCGCTGCTTGGCGATGCCGCCCTCCCACATGAGGTCGACAATGAGCTTGAGCTCGTGCAGCACCTCGAAGTAGGCGATCTCGGGCTGGTAGCCGGCCTCGGTCAAGGTCTCGAAGCCGTACTGGATGAGCTGCGAGACTCCACCGCACAGCACCGCCTGCTCGCCGAAGAGGTCGGTCTCGGTCTCTTCCGTGAAGGTCGTCTTGATGACGCCGGCACGCGTGCCACCGATGGCCTTCGCGTAGGACTTCGCGAGCTCCCAGGCGCTACCCGAGGCATCCTTTTCGACGGCGATGATGTCGGGGATGCCGCGGCCGGCGACGTACTCGCGACGAACCGTGTGGCCGGGGGCCTTCGGCGCGACGAGGATGACGTCGACGCCCTCGGGTGCCTCGATGTAGCCGAAGCGGATGTTGAACCCGTGCGCGAAGGCGAGGGTCTTGCCGGGCGTGAGGTTCGGCTTGATCTCGTTGTTGTAGATGCCGCGCTGGTGCTGGTCGGGCGCGAGGATCATGATGACGTCGGCCCACGCGGTGGCGTCGGCGACGGACTTGACCTCGAAGCCGTCCTCCTGCGCCTTCGGCGCCGACTTCGAGCCGTCCTTGAGGGCAATGACGACCTCGACGCCCGAGTCGCGCAGGTTCTGCGCGTGAGCGTGACCCTGCGAACCGTAACCGACGATGGCAACCTTCTTGCCCTGGATGAGGGCGAGGTCGGCATCCTGGTCGTAGATCATTTCGGCCATGGGGGTGTCTCTCCTTGACTGTGCGATTGTGGTCGTTTGTTCTCGCCGAGCCCGCTCAACGACCGGGAGCGGATCGGCGTGGTCTTCTCAGCCCCGCAGGACTCGTTCGGTGATGCTCTTGCCGCCGCGGCCGATCGCGAGCATTCCGGACTGGGCGAGCTCCTTGATGCCGAACGGCTCGATCGCGCGCAGGAACGCCTCAACCTTGCCCTTGTCTCCGGTGATCTCGACCACCATCGCCTCGGGAGCGTAGTCCACGACCGACGCCCGGAACAGGTTGATGACCTCGAGCACGCTGGAACGGCTCGCGTTGTCGGCGCGCACCTTCACGAGCATGTGCTCGCGCTGCACGGATGCCGCAGGGTCGAGCTCCACGATCTTGATGACGTTCACGAGCTTGTTCAGCTGCTTGGTCACCTGTTCGAGCGGGAGCCCTTCGACGTCGACGACCACCGTGATGCGGGACAGCCCCGGCACCTCGGTGACTCCGACGGCAAGGGATTCGATGTTGAAGCCGCGGCGAGCGAACAGACCCGCGACGCGGGTCAGCAGGCCTGGCTTGTCTTCGACCAGAAGACTCAGCACGTGACTTGTCATGGCTCAGTCCTCCTGATCAAAGCTCGGGGCGTGTTCACGCGCGTACTGGATCTCACTGTTTCCGACGCCCTGCGGCACCATCGGCCACACCATGGCGTCGGCCGACACCACGAAGTCGATGACGACGGGGCGGTCGTTGGTTTCCAGGGCGGTGCGGATCGCGTCGTCGATCTCGTCTTCCTTCTCGACGCGCAAGGCGAGGCATCCGTAAGCCTCAGCCAGCTTCACGAAGTCGGGTACCCGCGCGGTGCCGTGGCCCGTATTGAGGTCGGTGTTGGAGTGGCGGCCGTTGAAGAACAGCGTCTGCCACTGGCGCACCATGCCCAGCGACGAGTTGTTGATGATCGCGACCTTGATCGGGATGTTGTTGAGCACGCAGGTGGCGAGCTCCTGATTGGTCATCTGGAAACATCCGTCACCGTCGATCGCCCACACGACCCGATCGGGCTCGGCGACCTTCGCGCCCATCGCTGCGGGAACCGCGTAACCCATGGTGCCGGCTCCGCCCGAGTTCAGCCAGGCGTTGGGGCGCTCATACTTGATGAACTGGGCCGCCCACATCTGGTGCTGTCCGACACCGGCCGCGTAGATCGCCTCGGGGCCGGTCAGCTCACCGATCCGCTGGATGACGTGCTGCGGTGCCAGGAGGCCGTCGCTCGTGGGGGCGTATCCGAGCGGGAACTCGTTGCGGAGCCCCTTGAGGTAGGCCCACCACTGGCTGATGTCGGCACGGCCGGCGTCGGCGTTCGCGCGGAACGCGGCCTCCAGGTCGACCAGCACCTCGCGCAGGTCGCCCACGATCGGCACGTCTGCCGCGCGGATCTTGGAGATCTCGGCGGGATCGATGTCGACGTGGATGACCTTCGCGTGCGGCGCGAAGTGCGACGCCTTGCCGGTCACCCGGTCATCGAACCGGGCACCGAGCGCCACGATGAGGTCCGACTCCTGCAGCGCGAGCACAGCGGGAACCGTGCCGTGCATGCCGGGCATTCCCAGGTTCTGCTCGTGCGAGTCCGGGAACGCACCCCGCGCCATGAGCGTCGTGACCACCGGCGCGCCGGTCGCCTCGGCCAGTGCGAGCAGTTGCTCGGAGGCGCGCGAGCGGATGATGCCACCGCCGACGTAGAGCACCGGCTTCTCGGCCTCGGCGATCAACTGCGCTGCAGCCTGGATCTGCTTGCCGTGCGCCTTGGTTACGGGACGGTAGCCCGGCAGGTCGATCTGCGGCGGCCAGACGAAGGGCGCCTCAGCCTGCTGGGCATCCTTCGTGATGTCCACCAGAACAGGACCCGGGCGACCCGTGGAGGCGATCTCGTAGGCAGCGGCGATGGCGCCGGGGATGTCTTCGGCGCGCTTCACGAGGAACGAGTGCTTCGTGATCGGCATCGTGATCCCGACGATGTCGGCTTCCTGAAACGCGTCGGTTCCCATGAGGCTTGAGAACACCTGGCCCGTGATGCACAGCAGCGGCACGGAGTCCATGTAGGCATCCGCGATCGCCGTGACGAGGTTCGTGGCTCCCGGCCCCGACGTCGCGATGGCAACACCGACCTTGCCGGATGCCGACGCGTACCCTTCGGCTGCGTGACCGGCGCCCTGCTCGTGGCGAACGAGGATGTGGCGAACTGCCTCGTCGTCCATGAGCGGGTCGTAGACGGGCATGATGGCGCCGCCGGGCAGCCCGAAGACATCGGACACACCCAGCAGATCGAGGGAACGGACGACCGCCTCAGCTCCCGTCATCACAGGCGCCGAGGCGCTGCGAGCGGGTGGCCGGGGCACGGCCGTGGCGATGTCGGAAGACATGATGATTCCTTGCGATGGATGTCGAGAGTTGCGAGAGAGAACGCCTAGTTCGTCGTCGCGCCTTCGGATGCCGAACGCACGAGTCGTGTGTACTTGGCGAGAACGCCACGGGTATAGCGCGGAGGAAGCGGCTCCCAGCCCTGCCGGCGGGAACTCAGCTCAGCCTCGTCGACGAGTAGGTCGAGGGAGCGAGCTGCGATATCGACCCGTATCAGATCACCATCGCGCACGAAGGCGATCGGACCTGCGTCGACCGCTTCGGGTGCTATGTGGCCGATGCACAGGCCGGTTGTGCCGCCCGAGAATCTGCCGTCTGTCAAGAGTAGTACATCTTTTCCGAGCCCAGCGCCCTTGATGGCAGCCGTGATCGCGAGCATCTCCCGCATTCCGGGGCCACCCTTCGGGCCCTCGTAGCGGATGATGACGACATCGCCGGCCGAGATCTCGCCGACCTCGAGGGCGTCCATGGCGGCACGCTCGCGCTCGAACACGCGTGCGGGCCCCTCGAAGACGTCGCTGTCGAAGCCTGCCGACTTCACGACCGCACCCTCCGGCGCCATCGACCCGTGCAGGATCGTGATGCCGCCGGTCTCGTGGATGGGGTCGTCAAAGCGGTGGATGACGGTTCCGTCGACCGGGTCCGGATCGAGGTCGCGAAGGTTCTCGGCGAGCGTCTTGCCGGTCACGGTGAGCGCGTCGCCGTGGAGGAGACCCTCATCGAGCATGGCCTTCATGATGACCGGGATGCCGCCGTGGCGGTCGACGTCGTTCATGACGAACTGCCCGAACGGCTTCATGTCAGCGACGTGGGGAACCTTGTCGCCGATGCGGTTGAAGTCGTGCAGGGTGATGTCGACATCAGCCTCACGCGCGATCGCGAGGAGGTGCAGCACGACGTTCGTCGAACCGCCGAGCGCCATCGCGAGGGCGATCGCGTTCTCAAACGCTTCCTTCGTCAGGATGTCGCGCGTCGTGATCCCGAGCTTGAGGAGGTTCACCACGGCCTCGCCCGAGCGGTGGGCGAACGCGTCGCGCCGGCGGTCAGCCGACGGCGGGGCAGCAGAGCCGGGGAGGCTGAGGCCGAGCGCTTCGGCGACGGAGGCCATCGTGTTGGCGGTGTACATGCCGCCACACGCACCCTCGCCGGGCGCGAAGGCGCACTCGATGCGCTTGAGGTCGGCTTCGCTCATCCGGCCCGACAGGCACGCACCCACACCCTCGAACGAGTCGATGATCGTGATGTCCTTCTCGGTTCCGTCCGAGAGCTTGACCCAGCCCGGCGCGATGGAGCCGGCGTAGAGGAAGACGCTCGAAAGGTCGAGGCGGGCGCTTGCCATCAGCATCCCGGGGATCGACTTGTCGCAGCCGGCCAGCAGCACGGTGCCATCGAGGCGCTCTGCCATGACGACAGTCTCGACAGAGTCGGCGATGACCTCCCGGCTCACGAGAGAGAAGTGCATTCCCTCGTGGCCCATCGAGATGCCGTCCGAGACGGAGATGGTGCCGAACTGAAGCGGGTAACCGCCACCGGAGTGCACACCCTCTTTCGCGCCCTGAGCGAGGCGGTCCAGGCTCAGGTTGCAGGGGGTGATCTCGTTCCAGCTCGAGGCGATGCCGATCTGGGGCTTTTCCCAGTCCTCGTCACCCATCCCCACGGCGCGGAGCATTCCGCGGGAGGTGGTGGCTTCGATGCCGTCGGTGACGACCCGGCTCCGAGGTTTGATGTCAATGGTGCTGTCGTGCGGGGCCATGCTCGAAGTCTATTCCTGCGCGTGGCGCCGCTGATCCGCGAGCTCGGTCAGGGTGGCAGCCATCGCCGGGATATCGGGCACGCTCACCCGCGCCGCGGTCTCACCGTCCCCCACGTGGATGCCGAGATCCTGGGGCTGCAGGCTACGCAGGGCATCCTCGTCGGTCGTGTCGTCGCCGGCGAACAGCACGGCATCGGCGTGGACGCGCTCCCGAAGGTTCGCGATGGCGCTGTCTTTGCCCTCGTGACGAAACGCGTACTCCACGATCTTCTTACCGGTCCGGCGCCGCCAGTCGGGAGCTGCGCCGGCGACCATCTCGTCGACGGCGGCGGCCACCTTCTCGCCGGCCTCCTCGGTGGCATTGCGGGTGTGAACGCCGAACCCGAAGGTCTTCGGCTCGATCCAGACGCCCTCGTAGTCCGAGGCGATCTCTTCGGCGCGGGCGCGCAGCAGATCGCGCAGGCCCCGCTCCGCGTCATCCTCAGCCGGCTCGACGGCGCCCTCCCCCGGGAACCAGTACTCAGCGCCGTGCGAGGCGGCCAGAGTGATCGGCGAGTCATCGGTGTGCTCGGCGATGATCCGCAGGTCGACAAGGCTCCGTCCCGACACCAGGGCCACGATAGTGTTCGGCAGCGCGGCCAGGGCATTGACCGCGTCGCGCGCAGCGGGCAGCATCCGCGCCGTCATGGGGTCTTCGACGTGCGGCGAGAGCGTGCCGTCGAAGTCGAGGGCGACGAGCAGGGTGGGGATGCCCGCGACAGTGGCGACAGCTTCACGCACCTCGGGCGCAACAGCGTCGGAAACGGGATAGGCGTCGGGAGTCGTCATCTCGGACTTTCGGGTTCGGACGTGGGGGTGTCTCAGCGCTTAGCGGCGGCGAGCGCTTCCAGGAAGGACTTGGACCAGTCGCTGACGTCGTGTTCGAGCACGCGCCGTCGCAATGATCGCATCCGTCGCCCCTGCTCAGCGCCGGGCATCTCGATGGCGCGCATGATTGCGTCCTTCATGCCACCGATGTCGTGCGGGTTGATGCGGATCGCCGACCCGAGTTCGTCGGCAGCGCCGGCAAACTCGCTCAGCAGCAGCACCCCGCGGTTGTCGATGCGGCTCGCGACATACTCCTTTGCGACCAGGTTCATGCCGTCGCGCAGCGCTGTCACGAGCATGACATCGGCGGCGAGGTAAAGCGCGACCATCTCTTCGCGCGGGAACGCCTGGTGCAGGTAGCGGATGGCAGTGTGATCCATCGTGTCGAAGTCACCGTTGATGCGGCCGACCGTCAGCTCGATCTCGTCGCGCAATTGGATGTAGGCCTCCACGCGTTCGCGACTGGGGCTCGCCACCTGCACGAGGGTCGCGTCGTCGACGCTGAGCTTGCCGTCTTGCAGAAGCTCGCCGAACGCCTTGAGGCGGTGACGGATGCCCTTCGTGTAGTCCAGCCGGTCGACCCCGAGCATCACGGTCTTGGGGTTGCCGAGGCTCTCGCGGATCTCCTTGGCTCGGGCCTGGATCTCGGGACGCCGCGCGAGTTCGATGTACGACTCCGCGTCGATCGAGATCGGGAACGCCTTGGCGAGGACGTTTCGCGTGCTGCCGTCCTCAAGAGGCACCGTGATGCCCGAGGCCTTGGTCGTGTAGTGAAACTGGCGACGCACGGCGCGGGCGAAGTTGCCGGCATCCGCCACCCGCTGGAAGCCGACGACGTCAGCCCCCAGAAGTCCCTCGAGCACCTGACGCCGCCAGGGCAGCTGCGAGAACAGGCCATATGCCGGGAACGGGATGTGGTGAAAGTAGCCGATCGTGAGGTCTGGTCGAAGCTTGCGTAGGAGCGCAGGAACCAGCTGCAGCTGATAGTCCTGAACCCACACGGTGGCGCCCTCGGCGGCGGCCTCCGCCGATGCCTCGGCGAATCGACGATTGACATCGACGTAGGCATCCCACCACACGCGGCGATAGCGCGGCGCCGCAATCACATCGTGGTACAGGGGCCAGATCGTGTCGTTTGAGAAGCCCTCGTAGTAGTTCTGCACCTCGTCGGCGCTGAGGGTGATGGGCACAAGATGCGTGCCGTCAAAGTCGAACGGTTCCAGGTCGAGACCCGGCTTGCCGGCCCACCCGACCCAGGCACCCTCGGTCTTGCGCATCACGGGCTCGAGCGCTGTGACCAAACCACCCGGAGAGCGCCGCCAACCGCCGTCGTCATCACGGTCCACGGGGAGGCGGTTGGCAACGACGACGAAATCAGCTTGCGACACGCGAGCTCCTTCACAGTGGCGGACGCGGGCATTCCCAGGCTAGCCGCTTCACCGGGATGCCCGCCGGGGGTGGACAGTGGCTACCGGATGTGTACCGTGGGTCGCATGGGCAAGTACCTCTTCGGAACCGGCATCATCGGCGCAGTCATCTCGGGCTTCTCGCTCCTTCGCGCGCTCCGGGAGGAAACCTTCACCTGGCGCACCGCGCTGGCGTGGATCAGCTGGGGTATAACCGTTGCGCTCGCCGTCGGGGCGATCATCGACATGCGTCGCATCGACCAGGGCAAACCGGTCCCCGCCGACTCCCCCGCCGCGCGACGCCTCGAGGGCTAAGCGCGCACGGATCCTCGTTCAGCGCTTGAGGATGAGCGCGTCGCCCTGTCCGCCTCCGCCGCACAGCGCGACGGCTGCCGTGCCGCCACCGCGGTGCAGCAGTTCATACACGGTGTGTACGACGAGCCGGTTGCCCGAGGCACCGATCGGGTGACCGATCGCGATGCCGCCCCCGTGGATGTTGACGACCTCGTCGGAGAGGCCGAGCTCTGCTTGAGAGCGCGCAACCACGGCACCGAATGCCTCGTTGATCTCGACGAAGTCCAGGTCGGAAGCGGTGATCCCCTCTCGTTCGCACGCGGCGAGGATCGCCCGGGCGGGCTGGGCGTGAAGGGTGTTGTCGGGGCCTGCGACCTGACCCGCCGACCCGATGACGGCGAGCACGGGCCAGCCGTTCTCGTCGGCGTGCGCGCGGCTCGTGACAATCACCGCCGATGCGCCATCGGAGATCTGTGACGAGTTGCCCGCCGTGATCGACCCGTCTTTCGAGAACGCCGGGCGAAGCCCCGCAAGAGTGTCCACGGTCGTCTCGGGACGGATGCCCTCGTCACGGGTCACCAGCTTCGGGTCGCCCTTGCGCTGCGGAATCTCGACCGGGACGATCTCGTCGGCGAACACGTCTGCTTCCCACGCGGCGGCCGCGCGCTGGTGGGAGCGGGCGGCGACGGCATCCTGGTCCTCGCGGGTGACCTCGTAGCGGGCATTGTGCCGCTCGGTGGAGCCACCCATGCTCTCGCGGTCGAACGCGTCGGTGAGGCCATCGTGGGCCATGTGGTCGAGCACCTCGATGGATCCGTATGACCAGCCTTCGCGCGAGCCCATGAGCAGATGCGGCGCCTGCGACATCGACTCCATGCCCGCCGCGACGACTACCTTGGCATCTCCGAGGCGCACCATGCGGGCAGCGTCGATGACGGCTGTGAGCCCCGACAGGCACACCTTGTTGATCGACGATGCGGGAACATCCCAGCCGATTCCGGCGCCGATCGCGGCCTGGCGGGCAGGGTTTTGTCCCGCACCCGCGGGAAGTACCTGGCCGACGAGAACGGCATCGACCACCTCGGGACCGATCCCGGCCTTCTCGAGCGCGCCGCGGATTGCGATGCTGCCCAGGGCCGTGGAGGGCAGCGATGACAGCTGACCCTTCAGCCGGCCCTGCGGGGTGCGCGCGGCGCCGACGATGACGACATCCTCGTGGTTCATGCCTCCACCTTAAGGTCCCTCGAAACGGTGATCTCGGGCTCGGTCGCAGCGACGACGTCCTCGACGCTGACTCCCGGTGCAAGCTCGACAAGGACGAGTCCCTCGGGTGTCACGTCGAGAACCGCCAGGTCGGTGATGATGCGGTCAACGACGCCCTTGCCGGTCAGGGGCAGCGAGCAGTCGGTGACGATCTTCGGTGTCCCGTCTTTGGCGACGTGCTCCATCAGCACGATCACCTTCGCGGCACCGTGCACGAGATCCATCGCGCCGCCGGGACCCTTCACCATCTTTCCGGGGATCATCCAGTTGGCAAGGTCACCGGATGCCGACACCTGCATCGCCCCGAGGATGGCGGCGTCGATCTTGCCACCCCGGATCATGCCGAAGCTCGTCGCGGAATCGAAGAACGCGGCGCCCGGCAGGGTCGTCACTGTCTCTTTTCCTGCGTTGATGAGGTCGGGATCGACGTCAGCTTCCTGCGGGTAGGGACCGACGCCCAGGATGCCGTTCTCTGACTGCAGCACGACGGTGACGCCGTCGGGAACATAGTTGGGCACGAGGGTCGGCAGCCCGATCCCCAGATTGACGTAGGCGCCGTCTGCCAGTTCCTGCGCGGCACGGGCGGCCATCTCGTTGCGGGTGAGTGCCATCTCAGGCTCCTTCCGGGGTCACCGAGACAGTGCGTCGCTCGATGCGCTTTTCAATGTCGGGACCGACCTCGACGATGCGGTGGACGTAGACGCCGGGCAGGTGCACGGCATCCGGATCGATCTGACCCGGCTCAACCAGCTCCTCGACCTGCACGATGCAGATGCGGCCCGCCATCGCGGCCAGCGGGTTGAAGTTTCGAGCTGCCTTGTTGAAGACAAGGTTGCCGTGGCGGTCGCCCCGCAGCGCGTGGACGAGGGCGTAGTCGGTGACGATCGCTTCCTCGAGCACATACTCGCGCTGACGCCCTGACACCTCGAACGTACGGACGTCCTTCACCGGCGAGGCGACGGCGACGCCACCGGACCCGTCGTAGCGGCGGGGCAGTCCCCCCTCGGCGACCTGCGTTCCCACGCCGGTCTGCGTGTAGAACGCCGCGATACCAGCACCCCCAGCGCGGAGCTTCTCGGCGAGGGTCCCCTGGGGGGTCAGCTCGAGCTCGAGTTCGCCCGAGAGGAACTGCCGCTCGAACTCCTTGTTCTCGCCGACGTACGACGAGGTCATCTTGCGGATGCGCTTGTCGGCCAGCAGGATGCCGAGGCCCCAGTCGTCCACGCCGCAGTTGTTTGACACGATCGACAGGTCGCCGACGCCGCGCGCGTGCAGCGCCTCGATCAGTGCCATCGGGTTGCCCGACAGGCCGAACCCGCCGACGGCGAGGGTCGCGCCTTCGGGGATGTCGGCAACGGCCGCGGCCGGCGACTCCCAGGTCTTGTCGATCACGGATGAGCTCCTTCGGTCTGCCGGTTCGTTCCGGGTCGCCGCATCATGGCGCGCCCGCATGGCGATCGTCGCCGCCGGGCACGCACCGACGCCAGCATCCGCTTGCGATGTGGACACCACCCCGGCTAGCGTCCACATCATGGACACCGCTCGTTCCGTACCGGGTGCGCAGGCGATCGCGCGCGCAGCCTCTCTGCTGCGCCTGGTGTCCGCAGGGGGCGCTGCTGGCCTCACCGTGTCGGAGCTGGCGCGGCGGGCTGACCTCACTCGACCGACCACCCACCGACTCCTGACGGCGCTGCGCCACGAAGGGCTCGTCGACCAGGACGAAGCGGGCGGCACGTGGATGCCGGGTCCCGAGCTCTACCTCATGGGTGCTGCCGCAGCGTCGCGGTATGACATCACGAGCCTTGCCCGCGACATCGTGCGCTCGCTCGCGGTGCGCACCGAGGAGAGCGCCTTCCTCTCGGTTCGCCGAGGCGACGAGACAGTATGTCTGCTGCGCGAGGAAGGGAGCTTCCCCATCCGCTCGTTCGTGCTGGCGGAGGGGGTGCGGTTTCCCCTGGGCGTCGCCTCGGCGGGACTTGCGATCCTGTCTTTCCTCCCGGACCACGATGTGGACGCGTACTTCGAGCGGCATCCTGAGCTCCCTGAGCGGTGGGGTGCCGCTCACGCACCGACGCGGCTTCGAGGGCGCCTGCGTGAGACGCACGAACGCGGCTACGCCGTGAACCCGGGCCTCATTGTCGCGGGAAGCTTCGGGGTGGGAGCTGCCGTCTTCACCCGCGAGGGGCACCCGCAGTGGGCGCTGAGCCTCACGGGAGTCGAGTTCCGTTTCGGCCCCGACAGGCTCCCTGAGCTTGGCCGCATCCTGCTGGCGCACGCGCACCAACTCACCACGCGGGTGGCGGCAGCCCGCGGCTGAGGCGACCCGGGCGAGCCGTCGACTACGTCAGCCCACAGGGTGCTGGTGCGTCACCATCGCCCTGGCCGCTTCACCGACGACAGCCGCACCCTGCTCGCTCATCACGATCGTGTAGTGGTTGAGGTCATCGAGCCGCGTGTGCTGAATGCTCGGATACGCCGCGAGCACCCCTTCGAGGTGATCCGGCGCGTAGAGCCCGGGTTCCTCGTTCTGCAGTCCGCGCGGCGCCGTGATGAGGGCAGTCGGATGCCGCAGGTCGGCGAGCGCCTCCGGCAGCGAGGATCCCGTGTTCATGTCCACCGTGTCGTCGACCATCGTCGCGTAGCTTGTCGCCGGTCGCAGCATCCCCGATCCGTCGTCGACGAGGTCGTAGGCGAAGTAGCTCTCGAGCTCGAGAGACCACGAATGCGCGAAGGCGGGGTGTGGGCGCCAGAACTCGAGATAGTCATCGATCGACCCGAACCGCATCGACAGTCGCGCCGCGGTGGGACCGAGCACGTAGGCGGCGACAGCGTCGGCATCCATTCCCGCGGGAACGTCGAGCGGCAACCCGCCGTCGATGAGCAACAGGCTCTCGACGCGCGACGGATGCCGGTGCGCAAACACGACCGACACGAAAGCACCCATCGAGTGGCCGACGACCGGGATGCTCTCGATTCCGAGGTCATCGAGCACAGCCGCCAGGTCGTCGGCATGGGCCGCGAGACCCGCGGGTCCGGTGACCTCGTTGCTGCGCCCACGCCCGCGGAGGTCAGGTGCGATGGCACGGATGCCGGGGAGCTCGTCGACCACGAACGGCCATGCCAGGTGCGACGAGGTGACGCCGTGAACGAGCAGCACCTGCGCGGTCTGCGGAGCGACCGGATCCCAGACACCGACGTGCAGGTCGCCTCCGGGTACGGCGACGTCGATCGTGCGATACGTGTGGGCGCTCATCGCGCGGTCCACCCACCATCCATCGTGTACGACGCGCCAGTGACCATGCCGGCTTTGTCGGAGGCGAGCCATCCGGCAAGCGACGCCACTTCGTCCGACTCCACGAGGCGCTTCACGGCGGTCTCGGTAAGCATGATCTTCTCGACGACCTCATCTTCGGGAATCCCGTGGACCTTGGCCTGATCGGCGATCTGCTTCTCGACGAGCGGTGTCCGTACGTATGCCGGGTTGATGCAGTTGCTGGTGACCCCATGCGGGCCACCCTCGAGTGCCGTCACCTTCGAGAGTCCCTCCAGTCCGTGCTTGGCCGACACGTATGCGACTTTGAACGGACTTGCGCGTAGCCCGTGCGCGCTGGAGATGTTGATGATCCGGCCCCACCCCTTCGCGTACATGTGCGGGAGTGCGGCGCGCACCAGCAGGAACGGCGACTCGAGCATCAGCCGCATCATCATGCGGTAGGTTCCCGGGTCGAACTCGGCGATGGGGCTCACGCGTTGGATGCCGGCGTTATTGACCAGGATGTCGACCTCGAGGCTCAGGTCATCGAGCGCTTCGGTGTCAGAGAGGTCGACGACCCAGGCTTCACCGCCGATCTGGTCGGCGGCGGCGTGAGCGGCATCCGCGTTGAGATCGGCAACGACGACAGTTGCGCCCCGGGAGGCGAACTCGGTCGCGCACGCAAGGCCGATGCCGCTCGCGCCGCCGGTGACCAGGGCCCGTCGCCCCGCAAGGTCTTTCTCGGTCATGGCGTCTCCTCCGTAGTCGTGCGCTCGTCTGCTCGGGGCGCGAGTGCGTTGTCGATAAGGGTTGACATCGACGCCATCACGGCGGGGTCAAGCTCGGCGGGCGGGCGACCCTCGGCATCCCGCTCCCAGAGCAGGAACCGCATGCCGATGAGCTCCCCCATGCCCATAAGCGCCCAGGCCGTGACCTCGGGATCGAGCGTGGGGTCGACATCCCCACTCCCCTGCGCGGCACGCAGCCCCGCCTCGTACCCCTCGACGATGCGGGTGTAGTGCAGTCGCAGAGTTTCGGGCGAGACGAACTCCGCCTCGCGCACGACGCGGTACAACGCAGGATGCGCGGCCGTGAAACGGAAGAACCCGGCAAAGCCCGCGCGTTCGGCCTCGAGCCTGCTCGGCGCTCCCGCCATCGCTTCCGACATCGAGTGCCGCACCCGGCGGTTCAAATCGATCACGAGCGCTTCGAAGATCGTCTGCTTGCTGTCGAAGTAGAGGTAGAAGGTTCCGAGGCCGATGCCGGCACGCTCGGTGATCTTGACGATGGATGCCTCGTGGTAGCCCTGCTCGGCGAACACCGTCTCGGCAGCCTCAAGCAGCCGGCGCCTCGTGGCTTCGCCGCGCTTGGTCAACGGTCGTCCCGTCGCCAATGAGACCGGCGTGATGTCTTCCTCTTCAACGGGAACGCTCATGCGACACCTCCTGGGCCGATGCCACGATCACGCGGGCACGCTCACGCAGCCGCGACCTGGCCAACTTGTCGATCGACGAGCGGGGCAACCGTTCAACGATCTCGACAGCGATGGGAGCTTTGAAAGCCGCGAGGGTGCGCCGGGCGTGCGCGAGGATCTCGTCCTGGGAGACGAGCGCGCCGGCTCGCAGCGTGACGAAAGCAACACCCCGCTCGCCCCACACCGGGTCGGGGACGCCGACCACAGCAGCGCCGGTGACCAGGGGATGCAGACACAGCGCGTGCTCGACCTCGGCTGGGGCGACGTTCTCGCCGCCGGAGATGAAGATGTCTTTGAGCCGGTCGACGACCGTGAACACGCCGTCTCGGTCGCGGTGGACGAGATCGCCGGTGCGGAGCCAGTCCCCGTGCATGGCCCGCGCGGTGGCATCCGGGTCACCGAGGTACCCCGCGAACACGCTCGGACCTCGCACCCAGAGCTCGCCGGTCGCATCGCCCCGGAGTGGAAGGAGCGTGTCGGGGTCGACGACCTGAACGCTGACGTGCGGGTAGGGCCGCCCTACCGAGCCTTCGTGGCCGTCGGTACTACCGGTCGGGCAGTGCAGCACGTTGGGGCCCGCTTCAGTGAGCCCGTAGCCCTGAACCAGCTCGACCCCGCGGGCCTGCCACGCGTCCCGAACCGCGCCGGGAAGGGTCGCCCCACCCACGAGCGCGAGGCGAATCGACGAGAGGTCGCTGGTCTCCCAGCCACGAGACTCGGCGAGCATGGCGTACTGCGTCGGTACGCCCATCAGCGCAGTGACCCGGCGATCTCGGATCAACTGCAGCACCCGCTCGGTATCGAACGAGCGCTCGAGCACGACGGTCGCCCCGCCCCACCACGCGAGGAGCGGCTGACAGTTCCAGGCGGCGACGTGGAACTGCGGCAGGACGGTGAGCACGACATCCCTCTCGCTCAGCGGCAGCGCGCGACCGAGGGCGAGGTTGTTCCAAAAGCAGTTGGCGTGGGTGAGGATGACGCCCTTGGGCGCCGCCTCGCTTCCCGAGGTGTAGACGATCAGCAACGGGTCGTCATCGCGGACCGGTCGCGCTGGCCGCGCATCCCGGGCCTGCGGAACGGCATGCTCGATGCCGGCGGTGCCCAGCGCTGCCAGCAGGGGCGGATCGGCGAGTTCGCGTGTGGCCTCACCCGCCGCGACCGCGAATTCGTCATCCACGACCAGCAGCGCCGGGTCGCTGCGGGTGATCGTGTCGACGAGCTCCCGGGTGCTTTGACGCCAGGAGAGCGGCACGAAGGCGGCACCGACCATCGCGCACCCGAAGAAGAGAACGACATGGTCGATCGAGTTGCCTGCGAGCGTCGCGATGCGAGAGCCTGCGCCGAAGCCGGCATCCGCGAGGCGATCCGCGAGTTCGCGCGCGCGGCGCGCCAGCTCGGCGTAGTCGATCGTCACCCCGCGATCATCGATCGCAACACGATGCGGTGTGTGCGCCGCGCGCTCGATCAGCCACCGGCCGATCGTGTGCGACTCGTCTTGTACGTCGTTGCTCACGCTCGAACCTCCGAGGCACCGACCGCGTCAGCATCTGCCTCCGCGTCGTCGATGCTCCGCAGACTATCGCGCACGTGGCGTTCGCCGTGACGACGACGCCACCAGGCATCGATCGTGCCGGCGATGCCACCGGGCAGGAACATCACGACGATGATGAACAGTGCGCCGAGAAGGAAGAGCGGCTCCGACAGGGGGATGCGCAAGAAGTCGGGAAGCGATGCGATGGCTTCCGATCCGGCGAGGACGGTGAGCCGCTGATCGAGCAGCGTATAGAGCACTCCCCCAACGATCGCCCCCCACCGGAATCCGACACCACCGAGAACGACCATGACCAGCACCGTGATGGTGAGGTCGGCCGAGACAGAGCGCGGAACTGTACCTGACTGCAGCAGCATGTACGCGACCCCGGCAAGGCTCGCGAGCACGGCGGCGATCACGAAGACGATGAGTCGCACCCGGTAGGGCCGCAGGCCCAGGACGCGGACGCGCTGCTCGTTCTCGCGGGTGGCTCGGGCGAGGTGACCCAGGCGAGAGGTGTCGACCCAGAGCGTCACGAGGTACACGATGACCAGAACGGCGAGCGCGAACCAGTACAGGTTGCGGGTGTTGATCACGCCGACGAGGAAGTCGGGAACCTGTTCGGTGTTGAGGCTCAGACCTTCCTCACCGCCGGTGATCGCGGAGTTACGGCGGACGAGCACGGAGCCGGCCTGCGCGAACGCGAGCGTGACCATCGCGAACGGGATGCCCGAGACGCGCATGGCGACGGCACCCGTGACGAACGCGATGATCATTCCGCCGATGAGGGCGACGAACACCCCGGGAAAGAGCGGCACACCAAAGTTCTCGAGCGCGATGCCGAGGCCATAGGCGCCGGCCCCGAAGTACAGAGCGTGCCCGAACGACAGCATCCCGGACGTGCCCAGCAGCAGGTTGTACGACAGCGCGAGCGAGGCGAACACCATGCACAGCGACAGCAGCGCGAGGGTGCCGGGCTGGTAGGTGGGGGTCGGAAGGATGCCGGGGATCGAGATATTTAGCAGCGGCAGAACCGCCATGAAGATCACGAGCCCGACGCCGACGAGGGCCGGCCAGTATCGACGGATGCTCATGCCTTCCTCCCGAGAAGTCCAGAGGGTCGTACGAGCAGCACGACCGCCAGCAGGATGACGACGATGAAGTCTCCGGTGCCGCCGAGGTAGAAGTTCGCGAACTGCTGCAGCACGGCAACCACAACGGATGCCACCGCTGCCCCGGTCAGCGACCCGAGGCCGCCGACGACCGTGACGATGAACGCGAAGATCAGTAGCGTCGATCCGAGGTGCGCCGACACGAAGGTCGAATAGTGCATCGCCAGCACGCCGCCGATGCCGGCAGCTGCCCCGCCGATCGCGAAGACGAGGGTGAACGAGCGCCGGACATCAATCCCGAGAGCGGTCACCATCGAGCGGTTCTCGACGCCGGCGCGGATGATCATGCCGTACCGCGTCTTCTGCAAGAACAGCACGAGTGCCGCCAGGACGAGCCCCGCTGCGAGCATCAGAATCCAGTACACGTTGGGGATCCGGGCTCCGAGGATCTCGGTGGTTTCCTTCAACCACGGCGGACCCGAGATCGGGATGGCGTCAGTCCCCCACACGCCCTCGAACAGCGCAACGGCGGCGAACGACAGACCCACGGTGACGAGCACCTGCTCGATGTGTCGCTCGTAGAGCGGGCGGATCAGCACGAGCTCGGTCAAGGTTGCAAAGATCGCGCCGACAGCAGCGCCTACCAGGATCGACACCAGGAACGACCACCACGACTCGGTTCCGAGCGCCTGCGCGACCATCCAGCCGAGGAAGGCGCTGAGGGTCAGGAACGCGCCGTGCGCGAAGTTCAGGACGTGCATGAGGCCATAGATGAGGCTCAGTCCCGAGGCGACGAGGAAGTAGAGGGCGCCGAGACCGACACCGGTCACGAGCGTCAGGATGATGGTGCTCACGAGTGCGCCTCCGAGGATGGTGCGGTTCCGGCATCCGCCTGCCGCTCGGCGTGGACACCGAGCAAGCGCTGGGTGAGGTCCTCGTCGTCGAGGATCTCGCGGGCGGGTCCGACGTGGACGACGCGGCCGCTGTCGATGACGATCGCGTCATGCGCGAGGCGCTTCACGACCTCGAGGTTCTGTTCGACCAGCAGGATCGGCACCGTCTTGGCAGCCTCTTCGAGGGCGTCAGCCACCTCGGTCACGATCTTGGGGGCGAGCCCCTTCGTCGGCTCATCGACCAGCAGCAGTTTGTTGTCGTTCATGAGCGCTCGGGCAACCGAGACCATTTGCTGCTGTCCGCCCGAGAGCGTGCCGGCCATCTGGTCGCGACGGTTCACGAGGTCGGGAAAGAGCTCGGCGACAAACTCGCGGCGCGGATTGCGCTGCCGTTCGGCGAGCGCGAGATTCTCAGCGACCGTGAGCTTGGCAAACACCTCGCGGTCTTCCGGGACGTACCCGACGCCGCGCTGCGCGATCCGGTGAGTGGCCAGCCCGTCGATCCGTTCGCCGGCAAGACGCACGTCGCCCCTGCGATGGATGAGACCCAGAATGCCGCGCAGCGTCGAGGTCTTGCCGACACCATTGCGTCCGAGGACTGCGGTGATCCCGGTGGCCGGGACCGAGAAGGTCACGCTCTCGACGACGGGTTGCCCTGCGATCGAGCAACGCAGGTCGCTGACTTCGAGGATGGCGCTCATGCGGCATTGCCGAGGTAGGCGCTCTGCACGAGCGGGTTGGCCATGATCTCTGCGGGCGAGTCGTAGGCGATGATCGAGCCGAAGTACATCACGGCTACCTTCTCCACGAGTCCCATCAGTACGTCGATGTGGTGTTCGACCATGAGAACCGTGCATCCGGTTCTCTCTTGGAGCTCGCGGATGTTGTCGACCAGGCCCGCGACATCGCCGGATGCGACGCCAGCCATCGGCTCGTCGAGCAGCACGATCTTCGAATCCATCGCGAGCAGCACCGCGATTTCGAGCTTGCGCTTGTCACCGTGCGAGATGTCTCCCGCTGGCGTCGAGAGCTTGTGGATCAGGCCCACTTCCTCGAGGTTTCGCAGGGCGCGCTGGGTTGCGGCATCCTTCTTCGCCGGAAAGTGGAACAGCGAGTAGTCGTGCCCGATCGCCACCTGAGCGGCAAGTCGGACGTTCTCGAGCACGCTCAGCTTGGGGAACAAGCTCGAGGTTTGGAATGTGCGCCCCAGCCCCGCCCGCGCCCGGGCGGGCACAGACATCCTCGTGATGTCTTCGCCGTTCATCACGACCCGACCTGCTGTGGGGGTCATGATGCCGGAGACGACGTTGAACAGCGTGGTCTTGCCTGCGCCGTTCGGCCCGATGACGCCGACCAGGGAACCCGGGGCGACATCGAGGTCGACATCCTTCAGAATTGTCGCGCCGCCGATCTGCAGACCCAGCTTCTCTACCCGCAGGGCGGAGGGAGCCGGATGCTGCGGGGACGCGGACGGAACCGGAGTGCTCATTGGTTCTCGGCCTTACTGCGCTTCGGCGGGGGCTACCGCGTCGGCAGACACCGTGTCGATCAGCTCGGGAACGAAGCTGCCGCCGTCGGCGACGAGCTTGACCTGGTACATCTCCTGCAGCAGCGCGTGGTCGCCCGCGCGCACCGTCAGGGTGCCCTTCGGGCCGTCGAACGAGTAACCCTCGAGGGCCGCGATCATCGCGTCGACATCGCCCTGACCCTCCTCGATCGCGTGCACGATCATGAGCGCAGCGTTGAAACCGTCGGGGCTGAAGAGATCGGGCGTGCACCCGTCCTCTTCCAGGAGGCTGATCATCTCGGTGTTGACCGCGTTGTCGGGGGCGCCCGGGAAGTAGTAGTTCAGGAAGTTAATCTTCTCCGAAGCCTCACCGTAGGCACCAAACGTGGCGGAGTCGCCGAGACCGGTGACCACCGGAATCGCGTCGAGCACACCCTGCTGGCTCATCGCCTGCCACATCGCACCCGAGGTGGCACCTGCCCACGCGACGAACACGAGGTCGGGGTTTCCAGCGAGCACCTGCTGGGCGAAGGGCGTGAACTCCGTGACGTCCTCGGCCACGAGCACCGAGTTGACCGTCGCACCCTGGCCACCGAGGATCGACTCCACCGCGGCGACGTTGCCCTGCCCGAACGCAGTGTCCTGCGCGAAGACTGTCACGGTCTTGCCTTCGATGTCGTCGAGGAAGGTTCCTGCCGTGGCGACGTCCTGCGAGCTCTGGCGGCCCGACCGGAACGTGTATTCGTTGATTCCGGTAATCGCGTCGGCCGCCGCGGGGCCGGAGATGTAGAGGACCTTGTTCTGGGCCGCCTGCTCGGCGACGGCGAGCGCAACACCCGATGATGCGGTGCCCGCGATGATGTTGACGCCGTCACCGATGAGTTCCTTCACGGCGGTCACTGCCTTGTCAGGATCACCGGCGTCGTCGCGGTATTCGACGTTGATGGTCGTGCCGTTGATTTCGTTGGTCCCGTCGGTCGCGTACGACATTCCGGCGCGGAACCCGCAGAGGTACTGCTCGCCGTAGCTGGCCAGCGGTCCACTTTCGCTCGAGACGATGCCGACAGTGACCTCTGAGGGTCCAGCCGTCTCGCCGCCGCCGGCGTCGCCGCCGGTTTGCGGCGCACAGGCCGCCATAACAAGGGCGCTGGTGGCGACCACCGTGCCCAGGAGCAACTTCTTCGTAACCCGCATCTGCGTGCCTTTCACCGTTGGAAGGGGGCATACCTGAAAGCCGATTCAGGTGGCACCTACAGTAAGCGACAGGCGAACAAGGGGCAAGTCGTGGCGGCGGAATGTCGGCATCCGTTACCGATTCGCGATCGGATCCGCATTACATGCCTTAGTTATATATATGAGGTATATAGTCGAGATCGTGACAGACGCCGGCCCCATCGAAACGATCATCAGCGCGGCCTACTCGCTGAGTCGCATCGCCGCACACCGCACCGGAAACGACACCCCCGCGGCGCAGTGGCGCGCTCTTGCCACCCTGGAGCGGGAGGGTGCGCTTCGGATCGGCGAACTCGCCTCGGCTGCGCGAACGACGCAGCCCGGGATGACGCGGCTGATCGGCCAGATGGCGGATGAGGCGCTGGTGACCCGATCCCCCGATCCCGATGACTCCCGGGCGACCGTGGTGCGCATCACCGCTGATGGACGAGCAGAGCTTGCGCGCTGGCGGGTGCAACTGAGCGAGACACTCGCTCCCCTCTTCGCCGATCTCACCGACGACGACCGTGCCGCGCTCGAGCGCACCGCTCAGCTGCTGCGCGAGCGCACGATCGATGTGCCCCTCAACACCTCAGGACTGAACCAATGACCGCATCCACGCACGCCCCGACATCCGCCTCGTCGGTCTGGCGCCAGCCAGCTCAGGTCTGGGCTGTCGCGTTCGCTTGCGTTGTCGCATTCATGGGGATCGGCCTGGTCGACCCGATCCTGCCGGCGATCGCCGCCTCGCTCGACGCAACGCCCGTGGAAACCGAGCTGCTGTTCACGAGCTATCTGCTGGTCACCGGGCTTGCGATGCTCGTGACCAGCTGGGTTTCGAGCCGCATCGGCACCAAGGCCACGCTCATGACGGGGCTCGGACTCATCGTGGTCTTCTCTCTCCTGTCGGCTCTGTCCGGCAGCGTCGACGCGATCATCGGTTTCCGCGCCGGCTGGGGGCTGGGCAACGCCCTGTTCATCTCGACGGCCCTGGCGACGATCGTCGGGGCCGCCGCAGGTGGGAGCGGCGCGGCGATCGTCCTCTACGAAGCGGCGCTCGGTCTGGGAATCGCGATCGGGCCACTCCTCGGCGGTCTTCTCGGTGAGGTCAGCTGGCGCGGGCCGTTCTTCGGTGTTGTGGTGCTCATGGCGATCGCCTTCATCGCGGTCGCCGTGCTCGTTCGCGGGACCGGCGAGCGCCGGGCTCCCATCCCACTGTCTGCGCCCATTCGCGCACTGCGCACCCCCGCCCTTGCCGTGCTGGCAACGGCTGCCCTGTTCTACAACATCGGGTTCTTCATCCTGCTCGCATTCTCGCCATTCCCCCTCGGGTTCGGTGCCATGGGCATCGGCCTGACCTTCTTCGGGTGGGGAGTTGCGCTGGCGGTCACGAGCGTCTGGGTCGCGCCGGCTTTGGCACGACGGATGCCGCGCACGACGATCATGCAGATCGTCCTGGTGCTGCTTGCCGTCGACCTGCTGGTCGCCGGGCTGCTCGTCTCGTCGGCGGCGGCGCTCGTCACCTGCATCGTCATCGGCGGCCTGCTTCTGGGCGTCATGAACACAGTGCTCACGGAGTCGGTCATGGAAGCCACAGATCACCCGCGAGCCGTCGCATCCTCGGCGTACTCCGCCGTGCGCTTTCTCGGTGGCGCTGCGGCTCCCCCGCTGGCCGCACTCCTATGGCACGCGTTCTCCGCGAGCGTTCCGTACTACGTCGCGGCCGTCGCGGTACTGCTGTCGGGGCTGATCATCCTGCTCGGGCGCGGCGCGCTTACCCGCATCGACGGTCACGTCGCCGATGCGCAAGAGGAAGGCGCCGCAGTGCTCATCGGAGACGCCGGCTGAGGCATCCTGCCGACGGGTTCGCTCGCGGACAGAAATGCGGCCCGGGGAGAAACTCTCACCCGGGCCGCCATCTTCGCGGTTACCCGAATACCGCGAAGGTGTTGCTCTGCTAACAAACCTACCCTTGGCGCCCACGATGCGAACGCTATGTGAGAGCACTCTCACGCGAGGCGGCCGGATGCGGCAGCACGACCTTCGCGGAACGAACACGCGACTGCGGAGAAAAGATGGTGCACCCCCAGGGACTTGAACCCTGAACCCACTGATTAAGAGTCAGTTGCTCTGCCGATTGAGCTAGAGGTGCAGAGGTTTGCGACGCTCAGATTGCGCGGCGAACCGAGGGTCAACTCTAGCATCACGATTACGTCACCGGGAAATCGCGCGAGGCGCTGCCGCCTATCCTTGATCCTGTGATCTCTTCCCCCGCGATGAACAGCTTCGACGCTCCGTTCGACGGCGATCTTTCGGCAGAGCTCGACCTCGCGCTGCGGCTCGCGGATGCCGCCGATGCCGTGTCGATGGCCCGGTTCGACGCGGCTGATCTCGACATCCGTGTTAAGCCGGATGCCACGCACGTGACGGAGGCTGACCTGGCCACCGAGCGGGCGATTCGCGACATCCTCGAGGCCGAGCGGCCAACGGATGGGATCTTCGGCGAGGAGTTCGGGTCGTCGGGCGACGAGTCACGGCAGTGGATCATCGATCCGATCGACGGCACCGCGAACTATCTCAAGGGCATCCCGATGTGGGCGACGCTCATCGCCCTCGCGGTCGACGGCGTCCCTCGCGTGGGCGTCGTCAGCCAGCCGGCTATCGGGCGCCGCTGGTGGGGCGCCACCGGGCTCGGGGCGTGGACGGCAACGCCATCGGGTGAAGCGACTCGGCTGCAGGTATCCGACATCGACTCCCTCGACAGGGCGAGCGTGAGTTTTCAGAGCATCGGGCAGTGGGACGAGGTGGGCCGCGTCGATGACCTCATCCGCCTGACCCGGGCCGTGTGGCGAGACCGCGGATACGGCGACGCCTGGCCCTACATGCTGCTGGCCGAGGGCCGCCTCGAGATGGTCGCCGAGTTCGGCGTGAAGGAGTACGACATCGCACCGTACGTCCCGATTCTTCAGGAGGCGGGCGGCCGGTTCACGGCTGTCGACGGAACCCACACGCTGAGTGATCGATCCGGTATCGCCACGAACGGCATCCTGCACGCCGCCTTCATCGACCTTCTCCGCGGCGACGGAGCAGTCTCGTGACCTCGCGAGCGCTGCACACGACCCTCCTGGCCCCCATCCTGCTGGGCGCGCTGGCGCTAGCCGCATGCTCAACCACCCCCGCGCCTTCGCCCACGACAACGGCCACGGAGTCCGCCCCGCCCGCAGCGCCGATCGAGACCCCGGATGCCTCCCCCAGCGCGAGCGCGGAGGCATCAGCACCGACGTGCGACACGCTCATCTCCTCCTCGCTCGTCGACGAACTCACCAGCTACGGGTGGACCTCGCGAACCGATGACTTCCTCGTCGGCGCAACGGTCGTCGAGGGCGGCCTGCAGTGCACGTGGGCGGACTTCGACGGCCCCGCGACCGACAACCTGCTGGTCTTCGGGTGGGCCCCGATCGCTGCAAGTGAGGCAACGCGCCTGCAGACTGAGCTCATCAGTCAGGGCTGGCTGCGCGAGGACGGCGCCCAGGGCACCTACATCACGACAGACCCGCAGTACGCGGTCGCGGTCGATGAGGACGGGTACGGCATGACCTACCTGTTCGGCGACGGGTGGGTGACCGTGGCTCTGACCAAGCAAGGCCTCATACTGATCGAGCGACCCGACGCCTGAGTTCGCTCCGGTATGGACGCGCGCCGTTCCGATAAAGTCAGAGCACTGTCGCCTGACCCGAACGGACGGCATCGATGCCCGGACTGTCCCGTCGCCACTTCCTCACCGGCGTTGCAGCGCTCGCTGCCGCCACCGGACTGAACATCGACGTGCTCGGACGCGGTCTTGCTGCCCGCGCACAGACGACCGCACAGACCGCTGCCGGCATCCCGACGACCCTCCAGCAGACGATTCTGCAGGGCAGCGTCATCCAGGGTTCTTACCGCGGACTGGTGACTGGGCCCGGCGAGCCCTATATCCCGCGTCTCGACATCCTTCGTGCCGCGCCCTCGAGCGCGCGCACAACGGCGCGGCGCTCTCTGCTGTACCTCGGGCACCTCTCTGATCTGCACGTCATCGATGCGCAGTCCCCCGGTCGTATCGAACCGATGATCGTGCAAGACCACTCGGCGTGGGGCTCAGCCTTCCACCCGCAGGATCCCCTGAGCCCGCATGCGACAGCGGCGATGGTGCAGGCGTTTTCGGATGCCCGGTACAGCCCCCTCACGGGCGCGCCCATGAGCGCGGCGATCGTCACGGGCGACTCCGCCGACATGCACTCTCACATGGAGCTGCGGTGGTACATCGATCTCATGGACGGCCTGAGCGTCGATCCGGCCTACGCGAGCTCGACCTACCAGGGAGTGCAGGCCTGGTCCGAAGCCACGTGGGCGTACCGACCCGGTGACCCGAGCGGCGGAGCCTTCGGCGACTATGGATTCCCGCAGCTTCCGGATCTGCTCTCGCAGGCGATCGCGAAGCCCGTGGACTCCGTGGGCCTGCCCGCCCCCTGGTACGCCGTGTACGGAAACCACGACACGCTGCTGCTCGGCACGTTCAATCTCAGCCCACAGCTGCACGCCCTGGCGATCGGCGCCCAGAAGTCCTACGCACTCGAAGGCACCGCGGGAATGGCGCTCGGCGGGTGGGCGGCTGCGACCGGCATCCTGCAACAGGCCGTCGATGCGCTGGGACTCGCGTGGGGTAGGCCCGGCTTCAAAGAGGTCGCCGCGAGCCCCGAGCGCTATCTGTTCGAGCAGCGCGAGTTCATGGCCGAGCACTTCAACACCCAACCGACGCCTGGCCCCGTGGGGCACGGCTTCACCCAGCACAACCTCGACTCGGGCGAGACCTGGTGGTCAGCAGACCTCTCCCCGAACGTTCGCGGCTTTGGCCTCGACACCTGTAACCAGGTTGCCGGGCCCGACGGCGGGGTTCCCGACGTGCAGTTCCGCTGGCTTGAGGCGCAGCTGCAGCAGGCGCAGGCCGAGAACAAGCTTGTCCTGATCTTCAGCCACCACAACAGCCTGACGCTCGAGAACAAGGCGCAGCGGTTCGATGATCCGCAGAAGCTCTATGGCGCCGAGGAGTTCGTCGCGATGCTGCTGAAGTACCCCGTGGTGATCGGATGGCTGAACGGCCATACTCATCTGAACCAGATCCTCGCGCACTCAGACGGCGAGCGCGGCTTCTGGGAGATCACGACGGCATCCTGCATCGACTTCCCGCAGCAGCAGCAGGTCGTCGAGATCGTCGACAACCGCGACGGCACCCTGTCGCTGTTCACGACGGTGCTCGATCATGCGTCCCCCGCCGTTCCCGGCTCCAGCGGCAGCGTCGCCGACCTCGCCTCACGCTCGCGCGAGTTCGCATCGAACGACTGGGCAGAAAGCCCGATGATGCGTCGCGGCTCACCGCTAGATCGCAACACCGAGCTACTCCTGAAGGCTCCGTTCGATCTCTCGCGAATCACGGATGCTGCGCTCGAGAAGCAGCACCTGACCGAGAACGCACGGATTCTGGCGTATGAGACGGAGCGTGGACTGTGAAGCGGCGACTGATCACGGCATCCGTGCTCGCGGCGAGCATGCTGGCGGTGGCCGGATGCTCGCAGGTCGAGGCTCTGGCACCGGTCGGTGGAAACCACATGACCGAGATCCGGTACGCCGCTATCGACATCCTGCTCGCGAAGAACATCGACGTGCTCGTTGCGCCCGTGTGTGAGCAGTCCGGCGAGGCGGTGTCGTGCACCGGCGAGACCGCGGACGGCCAGGAGATCACCGTCACCTCGCCCGCCGATGCGACCGACACCGTCGTCGTGACGGTTAGCGACGAGACGATCTACAGCGGGAAGTACTGGGACATCCTGGATGACGCGGTGCGAGGTGACCTGTGAGCGCGTGGATGCTGCTCGGACGCGCCTGGCGGGTGTGGGTCCCTGTCGCCCTGCTGAACACCGCGGTGCAGGCGCTGCTCGTGGTGCCGTTCGCGACGCCCGCGGCATCCGTCGTCTTCGTGCTGCTCGCGCTCGCCTCGCTCGCCGGAGTCGTGGCGAGCGTCGCGCTGGTCGCGTCTGCGTTCCGGTCGGCGCTCGGGGGCGGCAGGCGGTGGCCGACCTGGGGGGAATGGATCGCGGTGCTGCTTCTCACGGTCGCCGTCTCAGCGAGCGCGCTGGCCGCGTCGTGGCTCGTGATTCCCGCGCTCGTAGTCGCCGCCATCCTGCTGCCTGCCGTCTTCGGGGTTCCGCAGCGCACGGCGTGGGGCTTCGGCCTTTTCGCGCGGGCACCGCTGCGCGGCATCCTGCTCACGCTCATGACGGTCGCCCTCGTGGCGCTGCTGTGGTTCGCTGCGCTCATGTTCGGCTTCTTCGTCACCGGATGGGTCGGTGCCGCCCTGACGTGGCTGGTCTTCGGCCTGGTCGGGGCGTTCATCCTCGCAACGTGGTTCGCCACTCCGCGGCGCGACCGGGTCGGATCTAGCCGCTAACGGATGCCTGCATCGGCGTGATCGAGAGATCGACCGACCCGAACGAGAAGGGGAAGACAAATCCCCACGGGCCGTCGGGGCTCCAGTCGCGAATGGGCAGAAGCCCGAACCAGACGAGCGAGACGACCAGCGACACCGCGGCGATAGCGAGGATCACAATGGTCGCGCGGTCGAGAATCCGCAGCGCCGCCGGAACCGTCTGCGCTCGTCGAATCACGAGAGTGAGCGCGACGATAAAGGTGAGCACGACGGCGATGATCACCACCGGGCTCGGCCCCAGCGTCAGCGAGATGCACTGCGGCACCGTGTCGGTCTGATCGCCGTTCGCGTCGATGTAGCCGCCGTCCGCGCCGACTCCGCCGACGCACGTTTCTGCGCTGCCGCGCGTAAAAGTCACGTACGCGAGGAGCGCGAGGGCGGTCACCGTCGCGACGCGACGGATGGCGGCGACGATCTCAACACCGGGCAGCACCGAGCTTCCGGCGACGGATGCCTGGGTGTCGGCATCCACGTGAGTGATGGCCCCACCGTAACCCGGTTGACCCGGGGCACCGCAAGACACGGAAGAATCGAACCGTGAGTTCGTCGCTGTTCGCGCCACCTCGGTTTTCCGACCTCGCCGCTGCGGCGGCGGGCGAGAAGCCCCTGACCTGGCGGCAGCGTCGCGCCCGGTTCCGGCAGATCTGGGGGCTCGCTCGGCGCCACGGCCTCATCCCCTTCCGCAAGCTCGACTTCAGCTACGACCCCGCGACTGCCGATCTTCGTGCACGCCAGGCACGGGGCCTGCGCGAAGCGCTCGAAGAAGCAGGCGGCGGCTTCATCAAGGCCGGGCAGCTCCTCTCGACACGCGACGACATCCTTCCCACCGAATGGGTTCGCGAGCTCTCGCACCTGCAGAAGGAAGTCAACCCCGCTCCGGCCGCACAGATCGAAGAACTCCTCGAGCGCGAACTCGGCGAGCGTCGCAGCCGCTTCGCAACCTTCGACGCGGAGCCGCTGGCTGCGGCATCCATCGCCCAGGTACACCGGGCGACGCTGGATGACGGAACCGTCGTGGCCGTGAAGGTGCAGCGCCCCGGCATCCGTGCCCTGCTGGACTGCGATATCGACATCATGCTGCGCCTGGCCGGCTGGGCGACGCGTCGCATCAAGCAGGCCCGCCAGTTCGGTGCGCTCGATATCGCCAAGCAGTACGCCCAGGATCTGCGCAATCAGGCCGATTTCGCGCGTGAGGCGAGCAACCTCGAAAGCCTCGCCCAGTCGGCGAAGTCGGCACGCGACGAGGTGAGCATCCCGCGGATTTTCCCCGATCTCTCGACCGACCGCGTCCTCACGATGGAGTTCGTCGAGGGCGAGACGATCACGGCGCTGCGGCGTGAGGGGCAGACCGACGAGATCGAGGATGCCCTGCGCACGGTTCTGCGCAGCTTCTTGCGCCAGCTCGTGATCGACGGCGTCTTTCACGCCGACCTACATCCGGGAAACATCATCATCGACCCCGACGGCACGCCGGCCCTCATCGACTTCGGGTCGGTCGGGCGACTCGACCGCGACCTGCGCCAGACGGTGCAAGACCTTGCGATCGCGTTTCTGCAGGGTGACACGCGGCGCGTAGCGGATGCCGCGCTGGCGATCATGCCGCTGGCCAACCCCGCCGATGAGCCGGCGTTCCGCCGTGCGCTGGCGGAGTTCGTCACCCACGATCTCGGCAGCGGGTCCCGGGTCACCTTGCGCACGATCGACAACGCCAGCGACCTCTTCACCCGCTACGGCACCGCGCTTCCCGCCGACCTCGTCGCCGCCGGCCGCGCTTTCGCGATCCTCGAGGGTACCCTCCGAACCGCAGCGCCGACGATGGATGTCATCGGCGAGTCGCGTGATGCTGCGCAGGCGCTCATCCTGTCGCAGTTGCGCCCGCGGGCTCTGGCCGGGGCAATCGGCCGCTCCGCGCTGGGAGCGTTCCCCCGCCTGCGGCGACTTCCCGATCGGATCGAGACCATCGTGGGCGATCTTGCCGACGGCAAACTCACCGTCAAGATCCGCCTTTTCGCCGACGATCGCGATCGCCGGGTCGTCACGGGCGTCATCCGTCGCGTCTCGACGGTGATCCTCGGCGGGATGCTGACCGTCGCGTCCTTCGTGATGTTCGTACTTCCGCCGTTCGAAGGTGGCTCGCTCTCCCCCGTCGCCGCCGGTGTAGCCCTCGCGCTCGGCGCCGCGGCATCCTTCGTCACCGCGACGGTCGATGCGTTGCTCGGGCGCCGCCCCTGACATCCTGCTGCCCGTGATCACCCGAACAGTGCAGAATCAGGGCATGGAACGCTTCGACACTGTTATCATCGGCGCGGGGATTGCAGGGCTCACGGCCGCTCGACTGCTCACCGCTGCGGGTCGCTCCGTCGTCATCCTCGAGGCGAGGGATCGCGTCGGCGGTCGCGTGCAGACCGATCGCACAGATGGTGAGGTGACCGACCTCGGTGCGTCCTGGATCCACGGCATCACCGACAGCCCCGTCGCCGCGGCGGCCGAGGCGTTTGGGATGCGCACGGTGGAGTTCACCGTCGGTGGCTACCAGCCCGACAGCCGGCCGATCGCCTACTACGGCCCGGACGGCGTGCGACTCTCGGATGCCGAGGCCCGCGCCTTCGCCGACGACGTGCGCACGGTCGATGCCGCGCTGCTCGCGGTGATCGCGGCATCGGCACCCGACGCGTCGTACCGAGATGTCACCGAGCAGGCGTTGGCGGGGCAGGGGTGGGATGCCGAACGCAGCCAGCGGGTGCGGGAGTACCTGGAGCACCGGGCCGAGGAGCAGTACGGCGCCTGGATCGAGGATCTCGCAGCCCACGGGCTCGACGACGACGCGATCGAGGGCGATGAGGTCGTGTTTCCGGACGGGTACGACGTGCTCGCCACGCGGCTGGCCGAGGGCCTGGACATCCGTCTCGAGCACGTTGTCACGAGCGTCGAGTGGTCGGATGACGGGGTCGAGGTCTCGACCGATCGGAGCGTGTTCGGCGGTAGCACTGGTGTAGTCACCGTTCCCGTGGGCGTCTTACGGTCGGACGAGTTCGTCATCCGTCCCCCGCTTCCCGAACCGGTCGCGGGCGCGCTCTCTCGCCTGACGATGAACGCGTTCGAGAAGGTGTTCCTTCGCTTCCCGGCGAAGTTCTGGGACGAGGGGGTGTATGCCATCCGTCAGCAGGGCCCCGAAAGTCGGGCCTGGCACTCCTGGTACGACCTGACCGCGCTCCACGGGACGCCGACTCTGCTGACGTTCGCTGCCGGCCCCACTGCACGCGAGGTCGCCGAGTGGGATGCCGAGCGCATCGTCGCCGACATCCTGACTCAGCTTCGCCGGCTCTACGGGGATCGTGTCGTCGAGCCCACGAGCGTCGCGATCACGTCCTGGCACGATGATCCGTTCGCGCGCGGCTCCTACGCGTACATGACGCTCGGTTCGACCACGGCTGACCACGACGACCTCGCGACGCCGATCGGCGACGTGCTACACCTGGCCGGCGAGGCGACCTGGACCGACGATCCCGCAACAGTTCCCGCCGCGATGTTCTCGGGCCACCGCGCCGCCGAGAGGATCGCGGGTCACGACATCCCGATCGAGACTCTCTGGAGCTGACGCTACCCCGAGCCTACGCCTCCGGGTCGTACTGGAACTCGCGCACTTCCTGCGGGCAGCGGCACGCGACGGCGATCTTCGCCGCCCACTCGTACGCCTCGGCCGCGGTCGGCACCTCGATGATCGTGTAGCCGCCGAACATGTCACCCGTGCTCGGATACGTGCCCTCAGTCACGACGCCCTCGCCGTTGACGGTGACCGGCGCGATGCTCTCGTTGACACCGCCACCGAAGACGTACACGCCAGCAGCCTTCGCCTCACGGATCACGGCATGCGCGGCATCCCCCACGGCTTCCCACTCGTCGTCGGGAACCACCATGGCCGAGCTCGGGAACGAGATCATGAACTTCGTCATGGAGGCAGTGTGACACCCGGCGTTATCGCGATCCAGCCCTTTCGTCGCCGTGCGAGCTTTGCCTCAGGCGCGCGGCTCGGCGCCTGTCGCGACGGGGCGGCCAGCCGTGTTGGACCACTGGCTCCACGAGCCGGGATACACAGCAACATCCAGGCCCGCCACCGCTCCCGCAAGCGCCGTGTGCGCCGCAGTGAGGCCCGACCCGCAATACGCAGCGACCGATGTGAGGTCGCTCACTCCGACACTCTCGAAAGCTGCGCGAATCGCCGTGGGCGATGCGAAGCTCGCTCCGTCGAGCACTGCGTCGGCGGGCAGGTTCACCGCGCCGGGGATGTGCCCGGCGACCGGATCGAACGGCTCGGACTCCCCGCGGTAGCGCTCCGGCGCACGCGCGTCGAGCAGTACTCCCTGCTGCGGCCAGGCAGCAGCCTCGTCGATCGAGATGCCCTCATCCAGGTCATCGAAATCGATCGATCCCGGTTCGGGTGAAACGTCGCCCATCTCGAGCGGAAGCCCAGCCGATCGCCACGCCGACAGCCCGCCGTCGAGAACGCGGATGCCGCTCACCCCAGCGCCGCGCAGCAGCCACCAGGCCCGAGCCGCCGAGACCGAGCGGTAGTCGTCGTAGACGACCACCGCGTCACCCGCGTGCAGACCCCAGCGGCGGGCGGCATCCTGCAGCGTCTCGCGCGACGGCAGCGGGTGGCGCCCCTGAGATGGCACGCCGTGCGTTGCGAGCTCGGTGTCCATGTCGACGTACACGGCACCGGGGAGGTGCCCCGCGCGGTAGTCGTCGCGACCGTCCGGCTTATCGAGGCGATAGCGAACGTCAAGAAGCCGGATGTCGCTTCCGGCCTCGAGCAGATCGTGAAGTTCGTGGGCCGAGATGAGCGGAGAGCCGGGCATAGCGGCATCCTCGCACGCGCGTACAAACGAAGAGCCTCCCGCACCGCCGCAACCGCGCGGGTCAGGAGGCTCCCTCCGACAGTGTGACAGCGGCTTCGGCATCCATCTTCTGTGTGCCGTGGTGGAGATGGGGGGAATCGAACCCCCGTCCATCGCTGGGTCATCGCGCCTTCTCCGGGCGCATTCTGTGAAAGCGTTCTGCTCGGCTCCGACCTTTGTCACAGACACCTAAGTCGACAAGCCCAGCCTGGGAGAAGTCCCGCGTGACGTCCAGGCGCCGTCACGCAGCAAGATCCCTTAGATGACGCTAGGAACCGTAGCGGGATCGCCTACGGGCTAACGGACTCGGGCTCGCTGCTCAGGCAGCGAGGGCGAAGTCAGACTGCTTCTTATTGGCAGTTATTTGTTTGCAGGGGGCGTTTACGAGATAACCCCGCATCCTCGGCCCGCTTCTCGCGAATTCGCAGACGATGTCGAAACCGATCATCCCCGTGAGTCCCTCTTGCGAAGGGCCGCTGTCACACTGTGGAGTTTCGAAGGTTCAGGATGCAAAGCACCCGAGCGTTACAGGATACAACGGATGCCGCATCCAGCGCATTCCCCGGCCTCAGCCGCACGACGTAGAGTCGCACTCATGCGCGATGTCATCATCACCGTCCGCGGCGAACACGAAACCCAGGTCGCTCCCGAAGAGGCTGTGGCACGTCTCACGATCAGGACCGAGGGCGGCGAACGTACCGACGTCATGGGCAGAGCGACGGATGCCGCCAGCATGCTGCGCGCCGCCCTGACCGCCCGACAGGACGCGGGCGAGATCCGCGAGTGGTCCACAGGACGGCTGGCCGTGCGCTCTGAACGCCCCTGGAACTCCGAGGGCAAGCAACTGCCTCTTGTTCACCATGCGTCGCTCGACGTGTCGGCGACGTTCGCAGACCTCGACGCCCTCTCGGGCTGGCTTGGCGAGATCGCCGAGCTCGACGCGGTCCACATCGACGGGGTGCAGTGGATGCTCACCGACGCAACGCGCGCAGTCGTCGAGGCGGATGTCGCTGCCCACGCGGTCCGGGTCGCGATGACCCGCGCGACCGACTACGCCGCGGCCCTCGGACTCGCCGAGGTCACCGCGGTCGAAGTAGCAGACGTGGGCCTGCTCGGTGGCGGATCGCCGGCTGCGGCATCCGGCCCATCTCCTCGGATGATGCTCGCGGCGAGCCCGATGGACTCCGGGAGCGCCCTGGAGCTGCAGCCCGCCGACATCGTGATCAGCGCAGCCGTCGAAGCGCGTTTCAGCGCCCGCTGACCGGGCGCGCCAGCTACTCCCCCAGGCGGTTCTTGGTGCGCATGGCGCGTTCGGCCTCGCGCTTGTCTTGGCGCTCGCGCAGCGTCTGACGCTTGTCGTATTCGGCCTTACCCTTGGCCACCGCGATCTCGACCTTGGCGCGCCCGTCCGAGAAATAGAGCTTCATCGGGATGAGCGTGTAGCCGCCCGCAGAGACAGCATGGCTGAGCTTGATGATCTCGTCCTTGTGCAGCAGCAGCTTGCGCACACGCTTGGCAGCGTGGTTCGTCCAGTGCCCCTGCGAATACTCGGGGATGTGGACGGCATCCAGAAACGCCTGACCGCCGTCGATGTACGCGTAACCGTCGGTGAGGTTGGCGCGTCCCTGGCGCAGCGACTTCACTTCGGTGCCGGTGAGCACGAGGCCCGCTTCATACGTCTTCTCGATGGAGTAGTCGTGGCGCGCACGACGATTGGTCGCGATGACCTTCTCTCCGCGTTCGCGTGGCATGGCTCCTCCTTTCGACGGCAGCCCACCAGTGTACCAAGCGCGGGCCGCGCGGCAGTCGGCTGGGTCAGCCCGGCCCGTTGCCGAACTGGATCGCCAAGAGTGCCAGGAAGAACCACAGCAGGTATCCGACGACGCCGGCGAAGATCGTGACGGCCGCGACCGTATAGCCCCAGCCGATCTGTCGGGCCCGCAGTAGGCGACGGATGACGAGCACGGCGAACACGGTCGTCGCGAGTACCGGAAGCCCGAACACGGCAACCGAGATGAGCGGGCCACCGAGGTTCGCAGCCGCGGCCACACCGAAGAGCAGCAGCGGACCGAGCCCGAGGATGATGCCGGCAGTCCCCCAGGCCGGCGCTGACCCTACTGGTTGTGCTGCTCGCGGATTCTGCGCCATCGCTGTTCTCCTCGCTCCTGCCGGCTCAGGCCCGGAGCCACCGCCGGATCGCGAATCCCGCCGAGAACGCGGCGAGCACGATGCCAATCCCGATGAGGACGGGGATGACGACCAGCACATCAGCGGTGTCGACCCAGGTCGCCACGAACGTGATGCGCGAGCGCAGGTAGTCCTGCACACCGAACTGCACACCCGCCACAACCGCGATGCTCGCCAGCACCGAGCCGATAAGTGCCGCGAACACACCCTCGAGAATGAACGGCGTTTGGATGAACCGGTTGGATGCTCCAACGAGCCGCATGATGCCGAGTTCTCGTCGTCGCGCATAGGCCGATAGACGGATCGTCGTCGAGATCAGCAGCACGGCCGCGATGAGCATGAGCCCGGCGATCCCTACGGCGACGTAGGTCGCTACGGTCAGGGCGGAGAACAGCGGCTCGAGGTATTGCAGCTGGTTCTTGACCTCTTCCACCCCGTCCGACCCCCCGAACGCCTCGGAGATGACTGCTGATTTCGTCGGGTCTGCAAGCGTGACTCGGAACTGCGCACCGATCTGATCGGCGGTAAGGATGCCGTCGTACTCGTCACCGAGCAGCTCGAGCGCATCCTGGTAGGCCTGCTCTGCGCTGTCGAATTGCAGATCGCTGATCAGCGGAGCGAGCGAATCGGAGTCGAGTTTGGCCTGGACCGCATCGATCTGCTCCTGCGTCGCAACCCCGTTCGCACAGGTGTCGACCTGAGACAAGGAGCTGCACATGTAGATCTGCACTTGGGCGCGATCGGCCCAGAAGCTCTGCATCGTGCCGATCTGTAGCTGCATGAGCATCGCTGCACCCACGAAGGTGAGCGAGACGAAAGTGACAAGAACGACGGAGATCACCATCGACGCGTTGCGGCGCAGGCCGCTGAGCGCCTCACCGAAGACGAGCCCGGCCCTCATGAGGTAGGTCCGACTTCATCGTCGCGGTGCTCGCCCGCAAGGCCCAACCGGTCTGCCAGTCCCAGCTCTTCGACCTCGACTTCGGGGATGTCGATGACCGGCACGGGCTGGGTTGTGGGTCGCGGTGCGGGCGCGGGCTGGGCCGCAGACACCTGCCATTCGGGCGGCGCTGACGGTGCGCTCGACGCGGGAGCCGGTCGCTCTGCGGGCGCAGGCGCCGGAGCGTCCGCCGTCGGGGCCTCGGCGACAGCCGGAGCGGGCACCTCGGGATCGACGGGAGCGGGCCTAACTGCAGCGAGGGCAGAGACCAATGATGCTGTCGAGGGATCGTCGGCGACATCGACCGCCGCAGCGACCGCGATCTCGGCATCCGTCACCGTCGGCTCGATGCCGACCTCACGCTGCAGTTCGAGGACCGCGGTGAGCGCAGCTGCAGCAGCGGCGCCACGCACCTGCTCGGGCTGAAGCCGGGGCAGACCCGACGTGTCGCCGTAGCCACCGTGGCGCTCGTCACGCATCATCTGGCCGCCACGCAACTCGATGACGCGCCGCTTCATCTGGTCGACGAAGCCCGCTTCGTGGGTAGCCATGACGATCGTGGTGCCGCCGGCGTTGATGCGCGCCAGCAACTGCATGATGTCGATGGATGTCGCAGGGTCGAGGTTTCCGGTGGGCTCGTCGGCCAGCAGCACCTGGGGGCGGTTCACCAACGCGCGGGCGATCGCAACACGCTGCTGCTCACCACCCGAGAGCTCGTGCGGCATCCGCTTCTGCTTGTCGGCGAGTCCGACGAGGGCGAGCGCCTCGGGAACCGCCTGCTTGATGAACCCTCGTGAGGAGCCGATGACCTGCAGCGTGAACGCGACGTTCTGAAAGACCGTCTTGTTCGGCAGCAGCCGGAAGTCCTGGAAGACGGCGCCGACGTGGCGGCGGAAGTACGGCACCTTGCGGTTGGCGAGGGTGCGCAGGTCGCGCCCGAGCACGAGGACGTTGCCGGAGGTGGCGACATCCTCTCGCAGAATGAGGCGCAGACAGGATGACTTACCCGATCCCGACGCACCCACGAGGAACACGAACTCGCCGCGGAGCACTTCGAAGCTCACCTGGTCGAGGGCGGGTTTCGCGGTGCCCCGGTATCGCTTGGTGACGTTCTCGAACCGGATCATGGCCATCTGAGCCTAAGCGCGAGGGCGATCACCGCCGGGTGCGACACCCGAAGCGGGCTCAGTCTTCATCGAGAACGTTCAGGCTCCCCTCGAGGCGGGGACAGAGCGTCAGTCGTCGTCATCCTTGCGCTTGCGCCACCGGATGCCCGCGGCAATGAACCCGTCGAGGTCTCCGTCGAATACGACCGCGGGGTTCCCGACCTCGTGACCGGTGCGTAGGTCTTTCACGAGCTGCTGGCCGTAGAGGAAGTAGGAGCGCATCTGGTCGCCCCAGCTGGCCGTGATCGTGCCGGCGAGTTCCTTCTTCTTTGCCGCCTCTTCTTCGCGCTTGAGCAGCAGCAGGCGGGTCTGCAGAACGCGCATGGCAGCGGCGCGGTTCTGGATCTGGCTCTTCTCGTTCTGCATCGAGACCACGATCCCGGTCGGGATGTGGGTGATGCGAACCGCCGAGTCGGTCGTGTTGACCGACTGACCGCCAGGACCGGACGAGCGGAAGACATCGACACGGATGTCACCCTCGGGGATGTCGACCTCGACGGCCTCTTCCATCACGGGGATGACCTCGACAGCAGCGAACGAAGTCTGCCGCTTGTCGGCGGCACCGAACGGGCTGATCCGGGCGAGACGGTGGGTTCCGGCTTCGACCGAGAGCGTGCCGTAGGCGTAGGGCGCGTCGATCTCGAACGTCGCCGATTTGATCCCCGCACCCTCGGCGTAGGAGGTGTCCATGACCTTCACGGGGTACTTGTGGCGCTCGGCCCACCGCAGGTACATGCGCATGAGCATCTCAGCGAAGTCGGTGGCATCGTCGCCGCCGGCGCCCGACCGAATGGTCACGACGGCGGACCGATCGTCGTATTCGCCGTCGAGCAGCGTCTGCACCTCGAGATCGCCGATGACCTTCTCGAGCTCGGCGAGCTCGCGGCGCGCCTCGGCGGCCGACTCCTCATCATCCATCTCGTTGGCAAGCTCAACCAGCACTTCGAGGTCATCGAGGCGCTGTGCGACTGCCGTGATGCGAGACATCTCCGACTGCCGGTGGCTCAGGGCGCTCGTGACCTTCTGCGCCTGCTCGGGGTCGTCCCAGAGGTCGGGCGCGCCGGCCTCGTCGCTCAGTCGCGCAATCTCTGCGGCGAGCGCGTCGACGTCGACAACGGACTGGATGTCGTTGAATGTGGAGCGCAGGGCCTGGATGTCGGCGGACAGATCGAGTTCGAGCATGACAGTCCAGACTAACGTGGAACCGATGTCCGATCCCCCCGCCCCGATCCGCGCGCGGGACGTGTTGTGGAGATTCGGACCGATGGTCTACGTGCCGACGGTGCTGTTCGCGCTTGGCGAGGGCGCCGTCATCCCCCTCATTCCGGTGATCGCAGCCCAGTTGGGCGCGGACGTCGCAGGAGCAGCCCTCGTCGCGTCGGCCCTCGTGGTAGGCCAACTGGCGGGAAATCTGCCGGCGGGCTGGGCTGTCGCCCGTTTCGGTGAGCGGGTCACGATGGGAGTTGCCGGCGCGTTGGCCATGGTGGGAGTGGCAGGCATGATCGTCGCGCCCGTGCTCGGCGTTTTCGCGGCGGCAGTCCTGCTCATCGGGCTGTGCGCGGCAGCGTTCGGTCTCGCCCGCCACTCGTTCATGACCACCCGAGTCCCACTGTCGTTCCGCTCGCGCGCCATGTCGCTGCTGGGTGGCACGTTCCGGCTGGGGATGTTCGTGGGCCCGTTCATCGCGGCCGCGCTGCTGGCGATCTTCGGCGACGAACACGCGGCGATCTGGTTCTTCGGCGTGTGCCTTCTCGCCACCGTCCTGCTGGTGGTCTTCGGGCCCGACCCCGAGCAACAGTTCGCTCCGATCACGGCACGCGCAGGATCTGATGCGACCGCGAACAAGACCGCAGACGAGCTCGATGAAGAGGACACTGGCGAGGCGATCACGGGCAGCATCCGGGTTCCGGGGAGCCGCGAGAGCGTCTTCGTCGTCGCCTGGCGGTATCGCGCGGTGCTGTCTCGGCTCGGCATTGCTGCGGCATCCCTCGCTGCCGTGAGATCGGCCCGACAGGTGGTTCTACCTCTGTGGGGCGTGTCGATCGGGCTGGACGCGCAGACGATCGCGCTAGTCGTCGGAATCTCGGGGGCGATCGATTTTGCCCTGTTCTATGCGAGCGGACAGGTCATGGACCGCTTCGGACGGCTGTGGGCAGCCCTGCCAGCGATGCTGCTCATGGGCCTCGGGTTCCTCGCGCTCGCGTTCACGCACGACCTCGACTCGGCAGCAATGTGGTTCGCGATGTTCGCCGCAGTCCTGGGGGTTGGCAATGGGCTTTCGAGCGGCATCCTGCTGACCCTCGGCGCCGACGTCGCTCCGCGCACGGACCCGGCCCCGTTCCTCGGGTCCTGGCGCATGTTCACCGACGCCGGCGGGGCTGCGGCGCCGCTGCTCGTCTCGGGCATCGCAGCACTCTCGACCCTGTCGGTGGCAACCGGCGCGGTCGGCGTGCTCGGGCTCCTGGGCGCGGTGGCCTTCGTGCGCTGGGTCCCCCGGTTCGTTCCGCGGTCGGGTCGCGCCGACTGAGCCGGTCAGTCCGTGACGATCGGGATGCCGGTCGCCGCGGATGCGTCGCTGACGCCGCCGGCATCCGTGACATCGCCAAAGCCGAGCTCGGTCATGATCGCCACGGCCTGCGCTGAGCGGTTGCCGGTGCGGCAGTAGACGATGTAGGTGCCATCGAGGGGCTGCTCGGCGATCTCCTGCTCGAACCAGCCCGACTGCAGGTTGACGTTGATCGCACCTTCGAGGTGACCCTCGGCATACTCCTCAGGCGTGCGCACGTCGATGATCACGGCACCGTCGGGAACCTCGACCGACGGCGTCGCCGAGCACGCGGCGAGACTCGTGGCGAGAACGGCGGCGGCCAGTGCGGCCAGGATCAGACGGATGCGTCGCATGAGGTGTCCTTTCTGAGCGGCGCGGGCGGCATCCCGATGTGAGCGCACGGGAGAAGCCCTCGGGGTATACCCCCTAGGGTATGATACAGATCATGGCAACACGAGAGATCACCCTCGAAACGATCGAGACGACCATCAACGAATCCGGCATCGTGCTGCTCGACTTCTGGGCGGCGTGGTGCGGACCGTGCCGCATGTTCGGCCCCGTCTTCGAGAAGTCGTCGGAAGAGCACCCCGACATCGTCTTCGGGAAGATCGACACCGAAGCCCAGCAGCAGCTCGCGGCGGGCTTCCGCATCACCTCGATCCCGACGCTCATGGCCTTCCGCGACGGTATCCTCGTCTTCTCACAACCCGGCGCGCTGGCCGCTCCCCAGCTCGAGCAGGTGATAACCGCGGTCGAAGGACTCGACATGGATGACGTGCGACGCCAGATCGCGGAGCAGAACGCGGCCCAGGACGCCCCGAGCGCACCGTGAGCCTGCTCCGGGTTTGCACGATTACGCGCGGCGAGCGCATCGCGCGATGGGCGGCTGCCGTCTTCGTCGCAGCCATCGCCGGGAGCGCGGCGACCACGGGCGTGTGGGCTCTGGCTATTCCTGCGTTGCTTGGCGCGCTCTTGCTCGCGGCGATGGCGATCACCGGCTGGTGCCCCGGGGGTGTGGCTACCGAGTCAGCGGATGACGGCCCGAACGCATGGGATATCCCCGAGGCGCGTCAACGCATCGACCTCGATTGAGGCCAGCGAGCGAAGACTCAGACCGCGCTCAGCGCTCGCGTCGGCGCACGCAGTACGTCTTCGAGGACGTCGAGCAACGCCTCGGGCTTGAGAAGCTGCATTTCGTGGCGGCTGAGGAATTCCCGCACATCCCAGCCGTAGGCCTTGAGTCGCTCGAGGTAGCGCCCGCGAAGAAGCCGGGACTTCGTCGCCTTCACGATCGTCGACGGCACCGGCGGCACCGCGGGTTCAACCCGGTGGGCATCCAGCTCCTGCACGACCGACAGCGCCATGAACCTGTCCCAGCGGCGGGTGCTGGCCCGAAGGCGTCGACGCAGGGGCGCCGGTACAGCGGGGTCGACGACCGACAGCATCCGCGCCACGACCGGACCGGCCATCCGGTAAGTCAGCAGGCGACGACCGGCAACTCCCGCGTCGACGTCGAGTGCCGGGTCGAGGTAGATCGCACGGTGCGGCTGCAGCCGCTCGGCGGCGTCGGCAAGGGCCCGCCCGCCCAGGGAGTGCCCGATAGCGAGGTCGAGGTCTGTCGGCAGCGTCTCGACGAGATCGTCGGTGAAATCCCGGAGGCGGTAGTGCTCAGAACGGGGGCTGGATCCGTGACCACGCAGATCAACGGCGAGCACTCGCATGCCGTGTCGCCGCGAGAGTCGCTCGGCGAAATCCTGCCAAAGCAAACCCGATCCGCTAATGCCGTGAACGATGGCGGCGGTGCGGTCACCACTGCCGAACTCGTGTACTGCCAAACGCACTCTTCGACGGTACGACCGGCAGTTATGAGAAGGCTCGGAGACCACCCGTGAGAATGCTGAGCGTTCGGCCTTCGATGAGGGACCGACGGCACTGTCCGCGACGGCGCTCGCCTCGATAGGATCAGGCCCGGCGAAGGGACCGGCATGACCGAGCAGACCAGACCACAATCCACCCAGGCCACGCCAGTGCGGGCATCCGATACCACCGCGTGGTGGACCCTCGATACGGATGCCGTCGTCCGCAGTCTCGGGACGGATGCCGCGAACGGCCTGACATCAGCCGATGCGGCGCGGCGCCTCGCGACCGGCGGCCCGAACACGATCGCCGCTCCCCCGGCGCCGAGCGCCTGGACGATCGCGTTGCGCATGCTCGCCGACCCCATGAACCTCATGCTGGTCGCGGTGGTCGTGGTGAGCCTCATCATCGCCCAGTTCGCCGTCGCCTTCATCGTCGCCGCTCTTATCGTGCTGAACGTCGTGCTCGGCACGCGGCAGGAACTCGCCGCCCGCGCGAGCGTCGACGGACTTTCCAAGTTGCAGATCCCGCACGTGAAGGTCGTGCGCGACGGGTCGCTGCGTGAGGTGCCCGCACCCGAAATCGTGCCCGGCGACCTCGTGCAGCTCGAAGCCGGCGATCTCGTGCCGGCCGATGGCCGCATCCTGCGCTCGGCGAACCTGCAGACGCAGGAGGCAGCGCTGACCGGTGAAAGCGCGCCGGTCGACAAGGATGTCGCGACGATCGATGGACACGATGTCGCGCTCGGCGATCGCGCGAACATGCTGTGGCAGAACACCACTGTCACCCGCGGAACCGCCGCGATGGTCATCACCGGAACGGGGATGTCGACCCAGATGGGGCAGATCGCGGCGATGCTCACCGCCGTCGCGCCGTCGAAGTCGCCCCTGCAGCGAGAACTCGACGGACTCACCAAGGTGCTCGGGTTCGTCGCATGGGGCGCCGTGGCGATCATGATCATCCTCGGGCTCTTGCGCGGCGAGACGATCGCGACAGTACTGCTCGTCGGAATCGCGATGGCTGTCTCGGCGATCCCATCTGCGCTCCCCACCTTCGTGCAGGGGATGCTCGCGTACGGCGCCCGGCAGCTAGCCGAACACCGGGCTGTCGTGAAGAACCTCAGCGACGTCGAGACGCTGGGCGCGACATCCGCCATCAACTCCGACAAGACCGGAACGCTGACCCTCAACCAGATGACCGCCACCAGGCTCTACGCGCTCGGGCAGTGGTTCACCGTCGAGGGCGAGGGCTACCGCAAGACCGGTGCCCTTCGTCACGCCGCCGGCAAGGAGGTTCCTGACTTCACGCCGCTCGCCTACGGCCTATGCCTGAACTCCGATGCGACGGTCTCGGATGCCGGTGTTGTCGTCGGCGACCCCACCGAGGCTGCGCTCGTGGTCTTGGCCGCGAAGCTTGGCGTGGATGCCGAAGAGAGCCGCCGCGCCTACCCGCGCGAGGCCGAGGTGCCCTTCGACTCTGCATACAAGTTCATGGTGACCTTCCACCACGCGCCGCTGCAGGGCACCGAGACGTTCCTGGCGACGATGAAGGGCGGGCCGGATGTCGTGATCGACCGCTGCTCGCACGCTGTCACCGCCGACGGGGTCGTCCCTATCGCGGACGCGAAGGACGGCATCCTGGAAGCGAACGCCGAGCTCAGCCGTAACGGCCTACGGGTCCTGGCGTTCGCTGTGCGCGACCTTGCCGGCAAGGAGGCGGCCGCCAAGTCCGACCCGATGTCACTCGCCGAGGAGTTCACCTTCGTCGCTCTCGTCGGCATCATCGACCCGCTGCGCCCCGAGGCGATCGAGGCTGTGCGCATCGCGGGCGAAGCGGGCATCGAGGTTCGCATGATCACCGGCGACCACGCCGTGACGGCAGCCGCCATCGGGCGGGAGCTGGGCCTCGGCCCCGGCGCCATCAGTGGCCCCGAGCTGCGGGCGCTCAGCGACGAAGAGCTCACCGCACGCCTGCCGGAACTCCACGTGTTCGGTCGCGTGACCCCCGAAGACAAGCTGCGGATCGCCCGCCTCATGCAGGAGCGCGGCGACGTCGTCGCGATGACGGGGGATGCCGTCAACGACGCCGCAGCCCTCAAGCAGGCCGACATCGGTGTCGCGATGGGATCGGGAAGCGAGGTGACGAAGCAGGCCGGCAAGATGATCCTCACCGACGACAACTTCGGCACGCTGGTCGAGGCGATCCGCCTGGGCCGCACGATCTACGACAAGATCGTCAGCTACATCCGCTACCAGATGGCGGGACTGTTCTCGCTCGTGCTGCTGTTCCTCGTCTCGAGCATCTTCGACATCAACAACGGGACTCCGATCACGCCGCTCATGGTGCTGTTCTTGAGCTTTTTCATCACCTTTTTCCCCGTGCTCGTCATCACCCTCGACCCCAGCCCGGCAGGACTCATGTCGCAGCCGCCGCGGAACACGAAGATTCCGTTGGCCAACCCCCGCTCGATCGCCCAATGGCTGCTGTACGGCGTCGCGATCTTCGGCGCCGCGCTTGCCGCGATGCTCCTCTCGCCAGGAACCCCGAGCCAGACCGAGCCGTCGGTCCCCGTCACGATGACCTTCGTCGTGCTGAGCCTGGGCATGGTCCTCGCCGGGTTCGCGATGCGCCGCGATCCCGCATCCGGTCTTGCCGCACCGATCAGCAACGCCCTGAAATGGATGTGGATCCCGATCGTGCTCACGGTTCTCTCGGTCGAGCTCGACTTCATGAACGCGCTGCTCATGACGACGCCGCTGGATGCCGCGCAATGGTGGCTCGCCATCGGACTCGCCCTCATCCCTCCAGTCGTTGTCGAGGTCGACAAACTGATCCGCCGGTCGCTTGCCCGGGAGCGCGCCGCATGAGCGGCCTGGTCCCGTACCTCCACTTCGATGGCACCGCGCGAGAGGCGCTGACCTTCTACCAGTCAGTGTTCGGCGGAGAGCTCGAGCTATACACCTACGGCGAGTTCGCGCGCACTGACGGACCGAAGGACGCGATCGCCCACGGAGCCCTCTCGGGCCTCGTGGCCCTGTTCGCTGCGGATGCCGCACCTGGCGAAGCATCCGTCTCGATGGCCGGTGTCGAGTTCTCGCTGCTGGGCACCGCATCGGCCGAGGACCTGACCGCCTGGTTCGGCACGCTGGCCGACGGCGGCGAGATCGTGGATGCCTTGCAGCAGCGCCCGTGGGGCGACTACGACGGCATGGTCCGCGACCGGTACGGCATCCGCTGGCTCATCGGCTTCCAGAGCTGAACGCGGTGCGCAGCGACGCCTGATCAGGCACCCGTCTCACCACTCCGTCGCCCGCAACGACGAGAATCCGTTCTGGCGCCCCCGGATGTGTCGCCCGAGTGAATTCTCGGCGCCGGAACGGATTTTCAACCCAGGATGAGCCGATCACGTGGGCCTCCCACTGAGCGGCGGGACATATCCACGATCGAACGCTACCGCGCGGCATCCGTCTTGAGGGGGATCCGCTTTCCGCGGGGCGGACGTACTCTCGGCCCATGTTGGACTCGTTCGGGTGGCTCGGGATCGCGGTACTCGCTCTCGTACCCGCGGGATTCGTGGTCGGCGGCGTGATCGCCTGGCGGCAGGGCCGATCACCGCACTCTCGGCCAACAAGCTCGGGGGGAGCCCTCGGAATGGATGAGTTCTTCTACCCGTCAGCCCACAACGCGCGGTTGGCGTGGGAGCAGGAGCAGATCATCCCCGCGCCCGCGCCAACTCCCGACAAGGGGCCCGGGGTCATCGGAGCCGACGGCCGGATCGTCATCGAGGTGAACGACTCCGACTGAGTCATCTCTCATAGACGTCCCGCCGATGACCGGCACGCACGACAACGATCGTCAGGATGTCGTCCTCGATGCGGTAGAGCACGCGGTAGTCGCCAGTGCGCACCCGCCACTCGGGTCGGGCCGTCAGCTTCGTCGCCGCGGGCGGCCGGGGATTCTCGCTCAGCAGTTCGATGACGGCTTGCACGCGCCGCTTCGCTTCTGAGGGAAGCTTGCGGATTTCGCGAACCGCCGCGGGAAGGACCTCGATGCGGTAGGTCACAGCCCGAGCTCGCGCTTCACGTCCTCCCACGGGATGGGCGTCTCGGCCAGTCGCTCGGTCTCGGCCCAGGCCTCATCGACCGCGCGAATGTCGCTGAGTTCCTCCGAGTCAGCCTCAAGCTGAGCGAGGGTTTCCGGGTCAACAATCGCCGCAACTCGCCGATCACGTCGGGTGAGATACACGGTCCCCCGGCGGGCTTCGTCGATCACGGAGGCGAGACGATCGCGCGCATCCGTGATCGGGATATCAGTCATGACCACACGCTACTCCCTTTTCGAGGTATTACGTACGTTTCGTGGTGATTCACCGCAGCGCGTTGCGGCTGGTGGCGGTGGCCTGGAGCGAGACGCCGTCGGGCACGAAGAGGCTGAACACGGGCGGATGCCACTGCCCCGCGACCGTCACCCGAGCCGACACGCCGTCGGGAGTGGATGCCGAGACCAGACTCGCGTCGGCATCCGACTGCGCCAGCAGCGCGCTCGCCTGCGCGTACACGTCGCCCGACGAGAGCTCGGCCCTCGGCGCACCACCGGCGATCGTGAGCGTGAACCCGTCAGCGCCGGCGAGCGCCGCAGCATCCGCGACGCTGTCGAGCCGTTTCTGCGCGAGGTACAGACTCGTCGCGTCGACCGTCACGAGGATCAGCACGAGCGCGAGCATCGCGTACCCCAGCACGAGCGGCAGGATGCTGCCCTCCTCGTCACCCGCGGCAGGAACCGACTCACGAAAGTGCCTCAGCACAGCCCTCATCCCCCGCTCCAGAAGCGGGACATCCGCTGCACGGCACTGGCCTCGACTGGAACGCTCGCGATCTGATCGAGTCCGAGCACCGGCGGCGCGAGAGGCAACGAGACGCGTGTCGCAACCGAAACCCGCACGGTCGCACCCGCGGTCGGACAGGAAGCCGACGCCGGAACGCACGAGATCGATAGGGATGTGGCGGAGGCATCGAGGTCGTACTCCGCCATCACGGCCGACAGCACCTCAGATGCGCTGAAACCCGCGGATGCCTCATCCGTCGACAGCGAGATCGCGCGCGCAACGTGGCGGGCTGCGGCTTCAGCGCCAAGCGCCTGATGCTGAATCTGGCCGAGCGCGACGACGACATAGATGAGCGGCACGAGCATGAGGAGTCCGACGGTGAGGAACTCGAGCGACGCCGATCCGCGCTCCTCCCGCAGCATCCGAGCCAGTCGCCTACGCACCCGGTCAGCGATCGAACGACTCCAGCGGAGCATGGGCGGTCACCTCCGTCTGCAGACCGCTGGGCCACAGGCCGACGAGCGGGATGCTGGCCCGCACGGTGACCTCGACGACAGACTGACCGTCGATCATGATCTCGCGGGTGCCGACATCCGTGCCGTACTCGGCTCCGATCGCCCGGGTGATCACCTCCCGTGTGCGATCGACGGCTGAGCCGGTGGAGGTGTCGGCGAGCGCGCCGTAGTACGCCCCCTCGACCGCCGCGTCGTGCACGACGTTTCTCACGTAGGTAGCGACTCCGAGCTGAATCACCCCGAGGGTGAGGGCCGTGAGCAGCGCGGCGACCATGACGAACTCAACCGGAGCCGAGCCCCGGTCGTCGCCCCAGAAGCCACGCTCGTTCACAGCCAGCCGCCTCAGAAGCCCGAGACGCGGGAGATCGCCTGCTCGAAAAGTCCCGAGAGCGCCGGCCCCGCGAGTGCCCAAATCAACACGACCAGTCCCGCGGTCATCAGCGTGATCAACACCCACCCAGGTACGTCACCGCGGTCTTCACGCAGCGCGGCGGCGACGCCAGCATCCTCCAGGTCGGTCCCCGCGCGTGGCGCGATCGCTTCACGCAGGCGGTCCAGCATCCGTCTCATCATCATCTCCTTCGGTTCGGTATTCTCTGTTGGTAGGCACTTATCCGAGGTCGAGCATCACGACGCCGGGGAAGATCGCGAACAGCACACTCACCGGCAAAATCAGAAACACCAGCGGCACGAGCATCGCGATTTCCTTGCGGCCGGCCTGCTCGATGAGCTCGCGTTGCTCCCCCGCCCGCGCGTCGGCAGCGTGGGCGTGCAGCACATCAGCGAGCGGCGTTCCGCGGTCCACCGCCGCCACGAGCTGATCGATCGCCCGCGACAGGGCGGGGCTGTCTTCCCTGCGAGCGAAGGCGAGCAAGGCGTCCGTCAAGGCCGACCCGGTGCCGACCTCCACGACGACCTCCCGGATGCCGCTAGCAAGCTCCCCAGTTCCCCGACTGCCCACGCGCCGCAGCGCATCGAGCAGTCCTTCCCCCGCAGACAAGCAGAGTGCAAGGAACTCGAGCACGACCGGGAGCTCTTCATGTAGTCGCCGCTCGCGCGCCTTCTCGCCCGCGCGTCGGAGCGACTGCTCGCCTACCGCAGCAGCGGTGGCGCCGACCAGTGGCAGTGCGAGCAGGCCTGGATGGGGACCCTGCGTCAGCGCAACGACAGTCGCGAGGGCAGCTCCCACTCCCGCTCCCAGCAGCGCCCAGACAAGTGCACGCGAGCGCTGCCACGAGGAACGGATGCTCGACAGTCGCTGCGCGGCGGCATCCCACGCTGGCGCGGCCGATCCGAGAACGGGCACGGTGATGGCGCTGAACGCCCGGCCGGGGTCCCCGTCCGTGACATCGCGCAGGTACGGGGCAAGGCGCGCCGTCAATCCGCGGGCGCGCCAGCGTGGCGACGCGGAGAAGACGAGGAGGATGCCTCCAGCGAGCGCGCCGCCGAAAACCACGGCAAGGGCTCCATCCGTGGGGTTCACGCGAACCACCTCCGCGGCTCGGCGAGCCTTCCTACACGGACCATGAGCCGGAACGCGACGACGGTGACGACGGCGCCACCGATGATCAGCGCGACTCCCTGGGGCGAGCCGTACGCGGCGGCAGCCTCGGGGCGAAGCGCGAGAAGACCGAGAATCACCCACGGCGCCACAGCTCCGAGAACCGCCGCCGCCCGAATCCACGACTGACGCGCCTCGACCTCGGCACGCAGCGCCGCATCAGCCCGGACTGCCGCCCCCAGCGCGCGCAGGGTCGGCACGAGCTCCGTACCGCCGACCTCCCGCGCCATCCGCAGGGTCTCGACGATGCGGTCGGCGATCGGATCTGCGAGGCGGGTCTTCAGGCCGGCGAGCGCGGCATCCAGGTGCCCGGATGCCGAGACGTCGCGGGCGAACCTGACGAAGTCGGGTCGAAGTCGCTCGGGACCCGACACGGCAAGGCTCGCGACCGCGTCGGCGAGCGACATCCCTGCCCGAACCGACGACACGAGCAGGTCGCACACATCGGGCCAGAGGCCTCGGCGCTCTTTGGCGCGTCGCCGAGCGCGAGACTGCAACCACGCGATGGGAGCGTATGCGCCGACGAGACCCGCCAGAAGCCACAGGGGCAGCGTGGGAAAGACCAGCCACACGAGTGCGGCGGCGATGGCCCCGACAAGAGCCGAAGAGGCCAAGACGTTGCGAGAATTCGCCCGCTCCGCGAAGCCTGCCTCGCCGATCAGCCGGGTCAGCGCCGAGGGTGCCGCCGGCGACACAGTGCCGCGCCCCGCCGGCCAGAGCCAGGGCGACATGATCAGCAGCACTCCTGCGCCGAGCATCACGCCCACGAGCAGGATCATCGGTCTCTGCTCCGCATCAGTGATTGCCGTTCCCGCCGGGCTGCGGGCCGGGTCTGGATGATGCCATCCTCGATCACCGTCGGCTCGACGATCTCGGTCACCCGGCGTCTGCCGGTCGCATCCCGCTGGCAGTGGACGACGAGGTCGACGGATGCCGCAACCGCCGGCACCACGAAGCCGCTGTCGATGTTGCGGCCCGCCAAGAGCGGGAGGGAGCAGAGCTTGCGGAGTGCATCGGCTGCGGAGTTGGCGTGGATCGTCGCAGCGCCGGGCACGCCGGTATTCAGTGCCAGCACAAGATCGAGAGCCTCGACGTCTCGCACCTCGCCGATGACCAGCCGATCTGGCCGCATCCGCAGCGCCTCTTTCACGAGGCGGCGTAGCGTCACCTCCCCTCCCCCTTCGAGGCTCGGCTGACGCCCTTGCAGCGCGACCAGATCGGCGGCTTCGACGGCGAGTTCGAACGTCTCCTCTACCGTGACGATGCGCTGCGACGGCGCACACGCGGCAATCAGCGCCGCAAGCAGCGTCGTCTTGCCGGCGTGGGTGGCACCCGAAACGAGGATGCTGCGCCCCTCCCGCATCGCGATCGCCAACAGGTCAGCATCCGCCGCCGTCACACTGCCCGCCGCGACGAGGTCATCCAGCGACCGGTACCGCGGCAGGAACTTGCGAATGTTCACGACCCAGTGACGCCGCGTGATGTCGGGGATGACGACGTGCAAGCGGCTCCCGTCAGGAAGTGAAGCGTCGACGAAGGGCTGGCTGAGATCGACGCGGCGGCCGGTCGCGTGCAGCATCCGTTCGACGAGGTCTCGCACCGCCGTATCGGTCAGCGCGAGCGGGACCCGGGACGCGACGCCGGCGCGCGCGACGAAGATCCGGTCGGGAGCGTTGATCCAGAGTTCCTCGACCTCGGGGTCATCGAGGTAGGCCTGCAGCGGCCCGAACCCCGAGAGCTGGGCCAGAATGTCGCGGACGTGATGGGCCTCGTCATCGAGGGTCCGCTCGCCGCGGGCCAGCGCGAAATCGTTGTGCCGGCGCACTTCCGACCTTGCGATCTGACTCGCCCGATCGGGGTCGCGTTGCGGGTCAATCTGTGCCGCCCGCAGCGACTCGCGCACACGCGCGACGACCGAAACTGTCGGGTCCGCGGGCGAGGTGAGGGTCACCCGTGCATCCTGACAAGGCCGCGCGCCGCGCCGCGAGAGTTATCCACAGCGAGGGGCGCGCTCGGTCACCCCGCGGGGGACGTGGCGGGTCGCCCGATCCCGCTCGGCGCACCCAGCGCCCGCAGCGCGTACAGGATCGTCGCGACATCCACGAGTTCCTGAATGAGGGCGCCTGCGACGGCGGGGATGACCCCTGTCATCGCGACGATCATCAGGGCGATGCTCAGCCCGATCCCCACACCGATGGCGGTCAGCGCGACGCGCAGGGTATGGCGCGCGATCCCGACGGCGTCGGCAACCGGGGCAAGAGCATCCACCAGGATGACGACATCCGCCGCATCCCCCGCAGCCGTCGCGCCGCGCGCGCCCATCGCGACGCCGATATCGGATGCCGCGAGCACCGGCGCATCATTCACCCCGTCACCGACCATCATCATCGGACGCGGTTGCAAACCAGCGGCAAGTTCGACCTTGTCGCCGGGAAGAAGCTCCGCGTGAACCTCATCGATCCCCACCGCCGCCGCAACCGACTGCGCGGTAGCGCCGACATCGCCGGTGAACATCGCAACCCGGCTCACGCCGGTCTCTCGGAGCCACGCGACGACCCCCGCGGCATCGGGGCGTGGGTCGTCGGCCAGGATGATCGTTCCCGCGAAGCGCCGACCGATCGCAACGTAGGCCGCGGCCTGGCCTGCATCCAGGGTCTCGCGTGGCGCCGTTCCGGTGAGCGCCGCGACATACGCGGGCTTGCCGACGGTGACGGGCCGACCCTCTACCGATGCGTTGACGCCGTTGGTGGCCTCTTCCGAGGCGTCAGACGCAGGGAGCAGATCGAGCCCGCAGTCGAGGGCGGCGCGGCGCACGCTCTCTGCCAGCACGTGCGTGGAGTACTGCTCCGCAGAGGCCGCGAACTGCAACACCTCGTCAGCGGTGAACCCGTCCGCGGGCCGCACGGCGACGAGAGAGGGACGGCCCCACGTCAGCGTCCCCGTCTTGTCGAAGGCCGCCGAACGAACGCGTGCGAGCTGCTCGATGACCGCGCCGCTCTTGATGATCACACCGGCCTTCGCCGCACGTGACAGACCTGCCAAGAACGCAACCGGCGCGGCGATCAGGAGCGGACACGGGGTCGCGAGCACCAGCACCTCAGCAAAACGCACCGGGTCTCCCGATATCGCCCACGCCGTTCCCGCCAGCACGAGAGACACCGCGGTGAACGGTACGGCGAACCGGTCGGCCAGGCGAACCACCGGCGCCCGGGAATTCTCGGCGGCATGCACGAGCGCGACGATCTGCTGATACTGACTGTCGGCGCTGCGTCGCGTCGCGCGAACCTGCACCGCCCGAGAGCCGTTCACCGCTCCCGAGTAAACCTCGTCTCCCTTGTCGCGTTGCACGGGAAGGCTCTCGCCCGTGAGCGACGATTCGTCGAACTCCGCACTCTCGCTCAGCAGCACAGCATCCACCGGCACGATCTCGGCCGGCCGCACCAGCAGGATGTCTCCCACGACGACGTCATCGACGGGGACATCCTTCGCGATCTCGACAGCCCCCGACCCGTCGCCGGTCACGATGTGCGCCGTCCGCGGCGATCTGTCCAGCAGCGCACGAAGATCGCGCCGCGCACGCCGGCCGGCGATATCTTCAAGCGCCGCCCCGCCCGCGAGCATCAGGACGATCACGAGCGCCGCCAGATACTCACCGACTGCGAGGGTCGCGATCATCGCGGTGACGGCGAGAACATCGAGCCCAACATGCCCGCGCAGGACGTCGCGCACCATGCCCACGAGCGTCCAGACGATGACCCCAGCGACCCAGATCGTCGCGACCCACCGCGCCCCATCAAAGAGGCCGGATGCCGTAAGAACCCCGACGGCGAGGAGCACCAGCGCGGTAGCCGTGACCAGCGGGTACGCCCAGATCCAGCGCAGATACCTCATTCGAACCTCCCGCGCCGCAACCGGGGCGGCGCCCCCGAGCCTAGGCACGCGCAGCCGCACACGCCAGGGCACCTCGTCCTGCTCCGCAAGCCCCTGTCGCTGTCCGGCATCCGCGTTGCACAATGGCACCAGAGCATGCGGACGCGGCATCCGGAGGGCGGGGAACATGACGATAAAGACACCGAGCCACGTGGCACGGAAGACCGGCACGGGAATCGTCGGCGGACTGGTCGGGGGCGTCATCCGCGCGGCCTGGGCGGGCCTCGCGTTCTGGGACCTCTATCTCCGCCCCGAGAACAAGCTCAACGGCAAGAAGCCGCTTTGGGCCTTCGTGATCCTGCTCGGCGGGGTTGGTCCGCTCATCTATTTCTTCTTCGCTCCCAAGCGCTGATTCTGGACGCCATAGCGCTAACGCCTGCACCAGTAGACTGATCGCACCCGCGGGAGTGGTGAAATTGGCAGACACGCAGGATTTAGGTTCCTGTGCCTTCGGGCGTGTGGGTTCAAGTCCCACCTTCCGCACGCGAGGCATCCTGCCGCACCCTTGACCGCCGACACCGACGGAACCTTCGTGCACTCACTGGCTCTCATCCCCTGGCTCGACCCCGAGACGATCATTTCCGCGGCAGGGCCGTGGGCTCTGCTGGTGGTGTGCCTGATCATCTTCGCCGAAACGGGCCTGCTCATCGGGTTCCTCTTCCCCGGCGACACTCTGCTGATCATCTCGGGGCTGCTGACGCACACCAACGACGTCTTCGGCGTGAACATCTGGGTTGTGTGCTCACTGATCGCACTTGCCGCTTTCATCGGTGGCGAGGTCGGCTATTACATCGGGCACAAGGGCGGACCTGCCGTGTTCGAACGCAAGGAGTCGGGGATCTTCAGCAAGCGCAACGTCGAGCGCACCAACGCGTTCTTTGAACGCTTCGGCGGGATCACGGTCATCCTCGCCCGTTTCGTTCCGATCGTGCGCACCTTCGCTCCCGTCGCTGCGGGCGTCGGGCACATGCCCTGGCGCCGGTACACGCTCTACAACCTGATCGGCGCCCTGCTGTGGGGCTTCGGTCTCACCATGGTCGGCTACCTCATCGCCTACATCCCCTGGGTTCGTGACCTCGTCACCGAGTACATCGACATCATCCTGCTGGTCGCGGTCGGCGGCACGGCGCTCGTCGTCGCGTACCACTACTTCAGTGAAAAGTGGAAGTCCCGGAAGGAGGCTGCGTCGGGCGGGACGCTCGAGACCGATGCCGCCGAAGCACGCGACCTGGCTCTGGAACCCGACGTGTTCGAGCACCGCCCCGAGGACTCTCAGTAAGGGTCGTCCTCAACCGGCGCGCGTCGCGTAGTCGTTAGCACGACGCGCCACGTCATCGACGTAGCTGTCCAGGTTGTTGTAGCTGAACACCGCAGCCCGCCAAGCCTCTGCGACTGCAACCGCCCCGGAGGCGCACAGGTAGCGACCCGCGGCGAGCGCTGCGTCGTCGATCTGGTTCGGATTGGAGTCACCGTCGCCGTTGCCGTCTGAGCCCCAGCGCAACCACGTCGAGGGAATGAACTGCATGGGTCCCACCGCCCGATCCCACACCGTGTCGGCATCCCACCTCCCGCCATCGGTGTCGGGGATCGCCTGAACCCCGTTCCCGTCGAGCGCGGCACCCCGAATGGCGGGCTCGGGGAATCCGTCTGTGCCCAGCACCGCTCCCCCGTGGCGCCCGTGGTCTGACTCCACCGATCCGATCGCGGCGATCGTGTTCCACCCCAGTCCGCAGCCGGGTTGCATCGTGGAGATCGCCAGTGCTGCTGACGCGTACGCGGTCATGGCCCGCTCCGGGATGCCGGTAGCGGCGGCTACCCGCGCCACCCAGGCCGGATCGGGTACGGGGCTCGAGGACGCTGGGCTCGAGGTCGTTGCATCGTGCACCGCTTCTTCCGCAGCATCCGCGTCCGCGATGGGCGGTTCCGGCGCCACGGCAGGCGGCGCCTCCGGCGCGCGCTCCCCCGCGGGAGCTGACACCACAGCAGAGACGTTCAACAACACCCAGACGAGCGTCCCTGCAATCACGAGAATCGCTGCGAGCAGGCCGAGGGTGCCACCGATGCCGGAGCGCACTGGCGGGTCGGGTGAGTGGTTCATCGGTTCAGTCATGTCGAGTCGCCCAGATGATAACGATGCGAGACGAACGGATGCCGACACCATCGGCATCAGCGATCTCCATCCTCGGCCCGCTACTGTTCGTAGCGCACACCTACGGAGACCCGATGACCCTCTTTGACGAACCGGATGCGGCGGGCGACGACCACCCGTTGACGCCGACGCGGCGGCGCAGCGCCACCGCGTGGTGGGTTGCGCTTGGCGCGCTCGTCATTGCGATTGCGCTCGGCGCGAGTGTGATGTTCGCTCAGTCATTGCCGGAACCTGTGCGTAGCTGGCTGCTGCCCGCCCAGGGGTGGGTTGCACAGACGCTCGATCTGCCCGGTGACTGGGGCCCTGTGCCCGAACCGTCAACCGCGGTCGCGGCACTCGCCGATCAGATGTCGCTGACGGAATCGGGACGTGAGGTGTTCTACCGCACCGAACCAGAGCTGGTCGGCGACGAGATCCTGACGCTGTGCGAACGAGGTCACGGCGGTGAACCCGATCCGTCCCCCTCGCCATCGGTGAGCGGCGAGGACGAAGGCGGCGCGGTGACCCTCGGCTGCTACCGCCCGAGCACCGACCGCATGTACCTCTTCGATCCGGATGACGAGCGCCTGACGGGCTTCACGGTGACATTCGCCGCGCACGAACTGCTCCACGCGGTCTATGGCCGCATGAGCCCGGATCAGCAGCGCGAGGTCGATGCGCTCGTCACCGCCGAAGCGGCCAGAATCCCCGAAGGCGATCCGGTGCTCGCCCAGATCGAGGCGTCGGTGGGCGCAGACGAATCACGTCGCGGTAACGAGCTCTTCGCCTACCTCGGCTCACAGGTGGAGCTCGACGGCGGATTCACTCCTGAGCTTGAGGCGCTCTATGCCGAGACCTTTGCCGACCGCTCAGCCCTCGTCGCGGTGCACGCGGCGTCGATCGCCGTGCTCGACGGCGTGCGGGCCGACGTCGATGCCGCGTGGTCTCGGGTTGCCGAGGTAGAAACTGCGGCCGGGCAGGCACGCGCGCAGTGGAACGCCGACCAGAGCTGGTACGACCAGGCTCTGGTCCGGTACACCAGCGATCTCGCCCAGTTCGAGGCGACACCGGAGGCCGAGCGCGGGTCGTACGTCGTGACGTTCACGACCTTCGCGGGCGAGCGGCGTCAGACGTCGTGGGAAGAGTACCTGCGCTATCGCGCCGACGAACTCGACGGCTTGGCAGCTGACCTCGCCGCACGGGAACCTGCCATCGCCGCGCAGGAAGCTTCGGCGGCCGAGCTGCGCGCGCAGACCGAGGCGCTCACTGCCGACGCGAACGCGCTGTTCGCCGCGGCCTTTCCCGGTTCGTCCTGAACAGCACGTTTCGTCTCGCTCCGCTCGCTCAACGAACGGGGTGGGCGCGGTCTCCGCTTAGCCGGACTTTTTCTCGCGGGCGGCCCGTGAGCGTTCGACGCTGGCGCGTAGCGCCTCCATGAGGTCGATGACTTCGCCGCCCTGCTCTTCGGTCTTCTCGCCGAACGTCTCGGACGTATCGAGTGCGTCCCCTTTCTCGAGCTTGGCTTCGATGAGGGTCCGCAATTCCTGCTGATACTCGTCGACGAAGTCGGCGGGGTCGAAATCGCCCGAGAAGCTCTCGACGAGGGATGCCGACAGCTCGAGCTCTTTGTCAGAGATCCTCACCGACTCACTGAGCGCGGGGAACGCGGCCTCGCGCACCTCGTCTGCCCACAACAGGGTTTGCAGCACGAGCACGTCGCCGCGCACCCGGAGCGCCGCCAGCCGTGTCTTCTGCCGCAGCGAGAACCGCACGATCGCGGTGCGGTCGGTCTGCTCCAGCGTCTTGCGCAGCAGCACGTAGGCCTTGGGGGACTTCGAGTCTGGTTCGAGGTAGTACGCCTTGTCGAGCGTCATAACGTCGACCTGCTCGCTCGGGACGAACTCGACGACCTCGATTTCGCGACTGCGTTCGGAGGGAAGCGCCGCGAAGTCCTCTTTCGTCAGGATGACGGTCTTCTCGCCGTCGTCGTAGGCACGGTCGATCTCGCTGTAGGGCACAACCTCGCCGTCGAGCTCGCAGACGCGCTGATAGCGGATGCGGCCCCCGTCGGCGGCATGGACCTGATGCAGCGACACGTCGTGGTCCTCGGTGGCGGCATAGACCTTCACCGGAACGTTGACCAGTCCGAACGTCAACGCGCCCTTCCAGATCGACCTCATCACCCCAGTACACACGTTCGCGGCGCCCAGTGCCAGCATCTGACCCGTCTTAGGCACCGCGGGCTAGCCTGGGCCCATGGCGGGTCGGGAGCAGACTGTGCAGGTGCAGGGGCACCGGTTGCGCCTCACCAATCTCGACAAGGTGCTGTATCCGGCAACCGGCACCACCAAGGGTGAGGTCATCGACTACTACAGCCGCATTGCCGCCGTCATCCTGCCGCTGCTGGCGGGTCGCCCCGTGACCAGAAAGCGCTGGCCCGACGGTGTGGGCGACGCGGAGCATCCGGGCATGTCGTTTTTCACAAAGGATCTCGAGCGCGGCGCGCCCGAGTGGCTCCCCCGGATGCCGATCGAGCACTCCTCGGGCACGAAGACCTACCCGCTCATCGATTCGCAGGCGGCGCTCGTGTGGCTTGGGCAGGTCGCGAGCCTCGAACTCCACGTGCCCCAATGGCGTTTCGCGTCGGATGGATCCCCCGCGAACCCGGACCGGCTGGTCTTGGACCTTGATCCGGGACCCGGTGTCGGACTCGCCGAGTGCGCCGAGGTCGCCCGGCTCGTGCGGGAGATCCTGCGCGGGATGTCTCTAGAAGCCGTGCCCGTCACCAGCGGCAGCAAAGGCATCCATCTGTACGCACCGCTTCCTGGAACCCTCACGAGCGACGGCGCCTCGAATCTGGCGCGGGAGTTGGCTCGCGCGCTCGAGGCTGACCATCCGGACCTGGTCGTCAGCTCCATGTCCAAGGCGGTGCGTGCGGGAAAGGTCTTTTTGGACTGGAGCCAGAACAACGGCAAGAAGACCACGATCAGCCCGTACTCGCTTCGAGGGCGTGAGCATCCGACGGTGGCAGCTCCCCGCACGTGGGACGAACTGTCCGAGCCGGATCTGCGCCAGCTGCTGTTCTCGGAGGTCCTCGAGCGCGCGGCGGCGGGGATCGCCCCGTTCTTCGGTGCGTCGACGGCCGCTGCTTTGGACCGCTACCGCGAGAAGCGGGATGCGGCGCGAACCCCGGAGCCGGTTCCGGATGCCGGAGCCCGGCCGACCGCGCGCGGCGCCGGTGATCCGCCGCGCTTTGTGGTGCAGGAACATCACGCGTCGCGTCTGCATTTCGACCTGCGACTGGAGCGGGACGGTGTCCTGGTCAGCTGGGCGGTCCCGCGCGGTATCCCCGAGACGCCCGACCGAAACAACCTCGCCGTGATGACCGAGGATCACCCGATCGAGTACCTGACGTTTCACGGCACGATCCCGAAGGGCGAGTACGGCGCCGGAACCATGACGGTGTGGGACACGGGCACCTACGAGACCGAGAAATGGCGCGCCGATGAAGTCATCATCCGCACCCACGGCACCCCGGGTGGCGCGATGGATGGCGTTCGGTTCGCGCTCATCCGAACCGCTGGCGAGGGCGAGAAGTCGCAGTGGCTCCTCCACCGGATGAAGGACGCGCTGACTGCGAAGAAGCCCGCTACACGCGCGATTCCCGAACCACGCGAGTCCCCCAAGCGTGAGTCCCGCGCGCCTGCCGGCGGCGTCGCCCCGATGCTGGCAACCCTGTCGACGCCGGGGCTGGCCGCAGGGGCGATCGCCCGCTGGGGCGGCGATCCCTGGGTGGAAATGAAGTGGGACGGCATCCGTGCGGTGGGGACCTGGGACGGGAGAACCCTCACCCTGCGCGCCCGCAGCGGCAACGACCTGACAGCGACCTATCCCGACCTACAGGATGCTGCGCTGGGCGAGGCACCGTGCGTGGTCGACGGCGAGATCGTCGCGCTGGACGAGAAGGGCAGACCGAGCTTTCCCCTGCTGCAGCAGCGGATGAACCTTGCGAACCCGGCCGAGATCGCGCGCGAGGCCACGCGCACGCCGGTGAAGTACTACCTGTTCGATCTGCTCCAGATCGACGGGCAGGATGCCACGGCGTTGTCGCTGCGCGATCGCCGTGCACTGTTGGAGCGTCTTGCCGACGGCGCGAGCGAACGTGTCACCGTCCCACCGGTCTTCGACGATCTGGATGCAACGCTCGACGCGGCACGCGAGGCCGATCTCGAGGGGCTGGTCGTCAAGAACCCTGGGTCCCGCTACCGACCCGGCGAGCGCTCGCCCGATTGGCTCAAGATCAAGCTCACCCGCACCCAGGATGTCGTCATCGGCGGCATCCGGCCCGGTCAGGGTGGCAGGTCGGGAGCGATCGGATCGCTCCTGGTCGGCATCCCGAGCCCGGACGGATTGCGGTACGCGGGTCGCGTCGGTACGGGCTTCTCGGATGCCGCGCTTGCGACTCTCGGGCGCCTGCTCGCCCCTCTCGGGACCGACGAGAACCCGTTCGTCGGCGTGCCGGTGGCCGACGCACGCGATGCGATCTGGGTCAGGCCCGACCTTGTCGGCGAGGTCGAGTTCGCCGAGTTCACCCCCGGCGGCATCCTGCGCCACGCTCGCTGGCGCGGGCTGCGCCCCGACCGCTCCCCCGACACCGTCGTGCGCGAGGACAGCCCCTAGGCGTGCGTCGCGTCGCCCGAATCGACGTGGCCCGCGGGCTCGAGCTGAAAGGTCGAGTGCTCGACGTCGAAGTGTGAGGCAAGGCAGGTCTGCAGGCGCGACAGGATCTCGCCCGATCGCCCCGCGGCGATGGCATCCGGGTCGATGACGACGTGAGCGGTGAAGACGGGAGCTCCGCGGGTCAGCTGCCACACGTGGATATCGTGCACCGCGACGACGTCCTCAGCCGAGAGGATGTGCTCGCGGATATCGGCGACGTGGGTGCCTTTCGGCGCCGATTCCGACAGGACGTGGAAGACCTCGCGCAGCAGCCCGACCGCGCGCGGGACGATCAGTGCGGCGATCAGGAGTGACGCGACGGCATCCGCTGCCTGCCAGCCGGTCACCATCACAATGATCGCGGCGACGATGACCAGAGCCGAGCCCAGCAGGTCGCCGAGCACCTCGAGGTACGCGCCGCGGACATTGATGCTCGTGCGCTGCGCGGCAGAGAGCAGCCACATCGCTGCGGCGTTGGCGAGAAGTCCGATGATCGCGACGATCAGCATGATGCCGCCTCGCACCTCGGACTCACCCGGATCGAGCAGGCGCTGGATCGCCTCGACGACGATCCAGACGGAAAGTCCGATCAGCAGAACCGCGTTGATCAGGGCTCCGAAGACCTCGGCGCGCTGGTAGCCGTAGGTCTGCCGGTCCGTCGCGGGCCGGGCCGCGACGATGCTCGCGATCAGAGCAATCACGAGGGCAGCCGTATCCGTGAGCATGTGGACGGAGTCGGCGAGCAGGGCAAGCGAGCCGCTGAGGAACGCACCGACGACCTGGACGACCAGAACGACCGAGGTGATGGTGAGCGAGGCCGTCAGAAGGCGACGGTTGCTCGCACCACGGATGCCGGGAGCGTGATCGTGCACGCCACCCAGCGTAGGGGCGAGAGCAGGCCGCGGCAGGGCTTTGCGCGCAATCGGGAACGAGTCTGATTCTCGCTTCCGTAGCGGCTGTCAGAGTGCCGACAACAGGGGCGCGAGGGCGATGAACGCTTGGGCCCGGTGCGACGCTGCGGTCTTCTCCTCGGGGCTCCACTGCCCGACAGTCCGCTCGGCGCCCGGTTCCTGGCCGTCGGGGATGAAGATCGGGTCGTATCCGAACCCACCGTCGCCGCGCGGCTCCGCGGCAAGGCGCCCGTGCCAGCGCCCCTCGACCACGTGCTCCATTGCGAAGGCCGTCGACCCCGGTTCAGGGACCACCAGCGCAATGGTCGACACAAAGGATGCCTTGCGGTGCGGGTCCGCGATGTCGGACAGCTGGTCCAGCAGCAGATGCATGTTCGCGACGGCATCCTTCTTGTGGCCTGCCCAGTACGCCGAGAAGATCCCGGGAGCCCCGCCCATCACGCTGACCGCGATGCCGGAGTCATCGGCGAGTGCGGCAAGTCCGGTGTGACGAGCAGCTGCCCGAGCTTTGATCAGCGCGTTCTCGGCGAAGTTGACGCCGTCCTCGACGGGCTCGGGTCCGTCGTAGCCGATGACATGGAGGTCGGGTCGAGTCGCCGCGACGATCCTGCCGAACTCGGCGACCTTGTGGGGATTGTGGGTTGCCAGAACGATCTGCTGCGGCATCCGGTCACCCACCCGTGCGGTCGGAGTCAGCGTTGAGCGTTTCGGTCTGGATGTCGCGCAGGCTCGCGCAGCCGGAGAGCCCGAGTTCCAGGAGGGCATCGAGCTCCCGCTTGTCGAAGGGCGCACCTTCGGCGGTGCCCTGCACCTCGACGAACAACCCGCGCCCGGTCACGACGACGTTCATGTCGGTTTCGGCACGAACGTCCTCGACGTAGGCGAGGTCGAGCATCGGCTCACCATCGATGATGCCGACAGAGACGGCAGCCACCGAGTCGAGCAGCACCTGCGACTTCTGGCCGATGAACTTCTTACGCCGGCCCCACTCGATCGCGTCGGCGAGCGCCACGTAGGCTCCCGTGATGGCAGCGGTTCGGGTTCCCCCGTCTGCCTGCAGCACGTCGCAGTCGATCACGATCGTGTTCTCGCCAAGCGCCTTCGTGTCGACGACGGCCCGCAGAGCCCGGCCGATAAGGCGCGAAATCTCGTGCGTGCGGCCGCCGATCTTGCCCTTGACGCTTTCGCGGTCGTTGCGATCGTTGGTCGCGCGCGGCAGCATCGCGTATTCAGCGGTGACCCAGCCCTTGCCCTTGCCGGTGAGCCAGCGCGGCACACCGTTTGTGAAGGATGCCGTGCACAGCACGCGGGTTCCACCGAAGCTGATCAGCGCTGACCCTTCTGCCTGGGCCGACCAGCCTCGTTCGATCGTGATGGGGCGCAACTGGTCGACGGTGCGTCCATCGGCGCGGGTGATCTCGCTCATGCGGGTTCTCTTTCGGGTCGGATGCTCCGCCTCGGCGGAGCGTCGGTCTGTGCGGCAGGTCAGTGCCGCAGGTCGATGGCTCCGGTCTGCACGAGGCGCACGTCTCGCACCTCGCGGCCCATGAGCCGGTGGGCAAGTCGCACGAACTCGTCAGCGGAGCCGCCGGTCGCTTCGTAGGTGTGGGTCGCCGTGGCATCCGTTCCTGCCAGCAGATCCCGGCTCACGAGCTGCCGATAGACATCGTTCGCCGTCTCGGTGTCGCTGGAGACGAGCGAGACATCCGGCCCCATGACGTAGCTGATCGCACCTTTCAGGAACGGGTAGTGCGTGCAGCCGAGCACGAGAGTATCCACGGCGGCGTGCCGAAGCGGCGCGAGGTACTCCTCGGCGACGGCGAGCACGTCGGGGGTATCGGTCTCACCCGCCTCGACGAAGTCGACGAAACGCGGGCACGCCTGCGCGAACACTGCGAGCCGGTCGTTGACCTCAAGCATGTCCTGGTAGGCGCGCGAGCCGATCGTGCCGGTCGTGCCGATGACGCCGATCCGTCCCGACCGGGTCGTCGACATCGCCGTCCGGACTGCCGGTCCGATCACCTCGACGACGGGGACGTCGTAGCGTTCGCGAGCGTCGCGCAGCACCGCAGCGGATGCCGTATTGCAGGCGATCACGAGCATCTTCACGCCCTGCGCGACGAGCGTGTCGAGCACCTCGAGCGAGTAGCGGCGCACATCGGCGATGGGCTTGGGCCCGTAGGGCGAGTGGGCGGTATCGCCGATGTAGAGCAACGACTCGCGGGGCAGCTGGTCCGAAATGGCACGCGCTACCGTGAGCCCGCCGACACCGGAGTCGAAGATCCCGATCGGCGCGTTGTTCACGGTGCACCAGCCTACGCCAGCGCTCGTCACCCGCCCGCGCGTGGCTGCACGAGATGGATGTCGCGACGGCCAGATCACTAGGCTGGCGCGCATGACAGCATCCGTCAGCACGGCCCTGCTCACCGACCGGTACGAACTGACGATGCTGGATGCCGCGCTGCACGACGGCACTGCCTCGCGCCGGTGCGTGTTCGACGTCTTCGCGCGTCGCCTCCCCGGCGGCCGCCGGTTCGGCGTCGTGGCAGGCACCGGGCGGCTCCTGAGTCTCCTGCGCGACTTCCGGTTCGGCGATGACGAGCTGCGCTTCCTGCGTGACGAGCGGGTCGTGGATGCCCAGACGCTGCGTTTTCTCGAGGACTACCGCTTCACGGGGTCGATTCACGGTTACCGCGAAGGAGAGCTCTACTTCCCGGGGTCGCCGCTGCTGACGATCGAGGGAACCTTCGCTGAGGCCGTCATCCTCGAGACCCTTGCCCTGAGCGTTCTGAACTACGACTCCGCGGTGGCCGCGGCCGCGGCACGCATGAGCATTGCCGCCGGTGACCGCCCCCTCGCCGAGATGGGCTCGCGGCGAACCGGCGAATGGTCAGCTGTCGCTGCCGCGCGGGCCGCCTTCATCGCGGGATTCGGCGCGACGAGCAACCTGGAGGCTGGGCGCCAGTGGGGCATCCCCACGATGGGCACGGCAGCGCACAGCTGGACGCTGCTCCACGACACCGAAGCCGACGCTTTCGCAGCACAGCTGCGGGCCCTCGGCGACCAGACCACGCTTCTCATCGACACCTACGACATCGAGTCGGGCGTAGCCGCCGCGATCGAGGTCGCCGGAACGAGGCTCGGCGGGGTACGGATCGACTCGGGTGATCTCCCCATCGTCGCTGCGCAGGTTCGACGACAACTCGATGCCCTCGGTGCTCGGGACACGCGCATCACTGTCACGAGCGACCTCGACGAGTTCGCGATCGCGGCACTGGCGGCATCCCCGGTGGATGCTTACGGCGTCGGCACGGCGCTGGCGACGGGCTCCGGCTCGCCGACGGCGGGCCTGGTCTACAAGCTCGTGGCACGCCAGGATGCCGGCGGAGCGTGGATTCCGGTGGCGAAGACCTCAACAGCCAAAGCCTCGCAGGGCGGGCGAAAGACGGCTTTTCGCATCCTTGAGGACGGGATTGCCCGCGAAGAGTTCATCGTCGTCGCCGAAGGTTTCGAGCACCGCGAGACGCCGGCGCCGCATGCGGATGCCCGTGCCCTGCAGGTTCCGCTCGTGGTCCACGGCGAGATCGATGCTTCGGCCGAGGGGCCCCATGGGGTCAGCGTCGCTCGGGATCACCACGCCCGCGTCCGCGCCGAGCTTCCGCTCGCGGCACTGGCACTCAGCCGCTCGGAGCCGGCTCTCGAGACCACCTACCAGGCAGGCTGACTGCTCGAGCGCGGTGGATCAGTGCTGCATCCGCTCGTAGATCTCTTTGCAGGTCGGGCAGACCGGGAACTTCTCGGGGTCGCGACCGGGCGTCCACTTCTTGCCGCACAGCGCTTTCACGGGCTTGCCAGTGAGAGCGGACTCGAGGATCTTGTCCTTCTTGACATAGTGCGAGAACCGCTCGTGGTCCCCGGGTTCGACGGTCTCTTCGCGGAGGAGCTCTTCGAGCTCGCGGTCGAGGGTCGCAAGTCCGCCCTGGTCGGGGCTGTCCAGCGGAATGCTCATGGTCAGTCAGTGTAGTCCCGGCATCCGGCCGCGGCTCGGGCTCACCCGCCCGCATCCTGCACGAGCGACAGCGGAGAAGGGCCGTCAGGATGCCTCGGCGAACTCCATGATCCGCCCGGTGCGGCGTGAGAACACGGCAGCCCCGATGGCCACGCCGAGCACGAGCACTCCGAGCCCTGTCGCAACACCGACCCAGAGCGCGAGCGAGGCTGCTTCGATCGTGCGCGTGAGGGCGAGCCAGGTCCACCACAGGCTCGGCGCCGACACGGCCAGGGCGCCGAGCATGACGAGGGCCTGGGACACCGCCCCGCTGGATCCGGTGCGCTGCGGTTGCTGGAACGGACTCTCGCCCGGCGGTGTGACGGGATAGGGCGAGGCAGCCGAGGCGATACTCGACAAGCCGAGGCCTGAGAAAAACAGCGACGCGCACACGCCGACGATGGCTGGTGCGATCGCCCACCGCCCGTGAAGGGCGACAGACACCGGAATACCGATGGCCAGCACCGGTATAGCGATGACGAGGATCGGAACAAGCCGCCCGACGCGGTCGGGAAGGCCTCGCAGGCCGCTCGCGACATGCATCCAGATCGCCGTCGAGTCGTACGCGAGATCGTTGTGCGGCAGCCATCCGAAAAAGAGCGCGACGAACAGGATCGGAACGAGCGCCGCGACGTTGGCGGGAACGCCGGCGATCAACAGGGGCACCACGGTCGCCACGGCGGCGACAGGAATCACGAGGGTGTTCACGAGGTACCGCCGGTCGCGCAGCCAGTACACCAGGCTCCGGGCGGCGACAGCTCCCCCGGGCGTGCCGGGAACGACGCTGAACCACCCGAGTCCCCCACGTTCGCGCGTGGTCAACGGCTTCTCGATGCTCGAGAGGAAGTAACGCACCAGCGCGAGCCACGCAAACCCCAGCGCGACGACAGTTGCCAGGGCGATGATCAGGGCGAGAAGCCCGGACGCGTCGCCCCGCGTGAACAGCAGGGGGAAGGCCCACGCGGCGCCGATGGGTGTGAAACTCAGGATGTCGACCACTTGCTGCAACGGGCCAGGAACCGTGCCACGCCAGTCGAGCGATGCGAGAAAGACGCCCACGGGCACGACGATCACCAGAACCGCGACCAGCAGAAGCCCGGAGAGCTCTCTCGACCGGCGATCACCGAAGATGATGCCGGCAACCCCGAGCGCGACACGGGCGAACAGGACACAGGTCGCCACCCCGATGATGGCGGCGATGATCGCCGAGATGACGGTAGCCCCAGCAGCTACCCAGACAACAGCCGCGCACACGGCGAGCGCGACCAGGCCGAGGACGGGGACGCTGAACAGCCCGGCGAGCGCGAGCGTTCCCGCCAGAGGATCAGGAGCAAGCGCGAAGACCCGGAACCGGCGCGGATCGAGCGGATCGGTGACCGCGGCGACGATGGGAGCCAACGCGAAGGCGAGCGTCAGCGTTGCCCCGCAGAAAACGGTGATTGCCGCGACAGCGGCGGTGGATGACTCCTGCACACCCAGAAGCGCCCAGCAGGCGGCAACGGTCGCCGCCAGTAGCAGGAGCCCCCCGACGACACCCCGGGTGACCTTCTGCGGATCTCCGCGGAAAGCACCGAGCAGCAGCGCGAGTCTCAGTCGGAGAACGTGTGCAACCACTCGAGGCCCTCCAGCTCGCCCGCCCCGCCGACGAGTTCGACGAATCTCTCTTCGAGGCTGGCCTCGCCCCGCACCTCATCGATCGTTCCTTCGGCCACCAGAGAGCCGGCGACGATCACCGCGACGCGAGAGCACACCCGCTCAACCAACTCCATGCCGTGGCTGGAGAGGATGACAGTTCCACCGTGCGCGACGTAGGCGTGCAAAATGTCGAGAATCGCCGCGCTCGAGACCGGATCGACGGCTTCAAAGGGCTCGTCGAGCACCAGCACGCGGGGCGAATGGATGAGGGCGCCCGCGAGCATGATCTTCTTGGACATACCGGCGGAGTAGTCCGACACGACTCGGCCGAGCGATTCGGTGAGATCGAAGGCCCGAGCAAGGTCGATCGTGCGTCGCTCGACCTCGGCTGGCGGGAGGCCCCGCAGTGCACCGTAGTAGTAGAGCAGCTGACGACCGGTCAGCCGGTCGAACGTACGGAACCGGTCGGGAAGCACGCCCATGAGCCGCTTCGCAGCCAGAGGCTTGGCCGCGGCATCCACGCCCGCGATGGTGATCTCGCCGGAATCGGCGCGGAGCAGACCGGCGATGATCGACAGGGTCGTCGTCTTACCCGCGCCGTTGGGTCCGACGATCCCGTAGAAGCTGCCGACGGGAACGTCGAGACTGATCCCGTCCAGTGCCTGCAGATCGCCGAACGACTTACGGATGCCGCGCAGCACCAGCGCTGGCGCCGGCGCCGCATCCTCGGCCTCGACGGGCGCAAGGTTGGTCGACCCCGCGATCGTCGCGACGGCCTGCTCGGCCGCGTCCGCGGAGTCAGCTGTCGCAGAGTCGGCGACCGATTCGGGCTCGTCGGTCTCCGGAACCACGGTCGCGACGATCTCATCGCGGGTCTCGCTTGCCGCGACGGACTCCACCGGCGTGCCATCGACCGTGGTCGCATCGAGATCAGCGGCGGCCGCATTCTGTTGCTCCGGCGGCTTCGCTGCCGAGACAGGTCTCTTGCGCGGGGTAGCCGGTCGCGTCGCCGCGGGCTTGCGTGGCGTGCGGGGACTGGAGCCCGACGCCTTCGAGGCGGTCGTCCGAGAAGTCGACGTCTTGCGCGGTGCGCGCGGCGTGCGGGGCGACGCCGGCTTCTTCGCGGAGCCCTCCCCCGGTGTCTTGCCGGACTCGCCGGAGGACTCGTCGGGAAGATCCGTCGCCTCAGTCACCGCTCCAAACTATCAATCGACCTCTGCTTCAACCCCCCGATGACACTCCATGCCAGGCGGATGCTCAGCCGAAGCGCCTAGGATCACGCCATGGCCGAGAAGGTCCACCAGATCCATTCGCTGCCGGATGACGCCCCCTGGTCGGGTGGGCTTCCTCCGGAAGGATCGGACGAGCACCCGATGTTCATCCGAGCGCTTGATCGCGTGCTGGCAATCCAGCGGCCCGTCGTGCTGGCTCATGTGCGCAGCATCCGTCTTCGCCAACCGAACGCAACTTCCACTCAGATCATCCGCACCCTCGAGCGGCGATACCTCGCCGCGGTGACCACCGGCGGCGCGGCGGTAGGCGCCACTGCCGTCATCCCCGGTATCGGCACCGGCGTCACCCTCGCGTTAAGCGGCGTCGAAACCATCGGGTTCCTGGAAGCGACCACACTGTTCGCACAGTCTGTCTCCGAAGTGCACGGCATTCCGGTCTCGGATCCCAACCGCGCCCGCGCGCTCGTGCTGATGCTGCTGCTCGGACAAGAGGGTATTGACCTCGTCTCGCAGCTCGCGAACCAGGCAACCGGGCGAGGGCCGGCGCGCTCGACCTACTGGGGAGAAATGGTCACCAAGACAATCCCGAAGGCAGCGTTGGGGCCTCTGGTCGATCGCCTGAAGACCACCTTCGTCCGCCAGTTCGCCGCCAAGGGCGGGGCATCCTGGATCGGCAAGGCCCTCCCGTTCGGCATCGGCGCGGCTATCGGTGGCACCGGCAACCACATCCTCGGCCGGCGGGTACTCGCGGGCTCGCGCCGAGCGTTCGGCATTCCCCCGCAGGCGCTGCCCCCAGAGACCGCGCCGCTTCCGGGCGCCCGGCGGCTCGAGCACTCTGCGGTTTCGGCCGTGCGGCGAGCGGGCTCTGCCGTCGGTAGCGGCGTGAGCCGCGGTGCGTCAGTGATCAGCAGTGGTGTCTCCAAAGGCACGACGGCGATCGGCGGGGTGGCTCGAAGCATCACGCGTCGCCCCGACACAGACACAGGAACGCACGCGACAGACGCCGCCCCGGAATAGTCCGGGGCGGCGTCGGTCGGGTCTGTGGAGATCGAACCTCAGGCTGCGATCACGAGCCGAGCTGGCCGAGCGTTACATCGACCGTGCGGGTCTGACCGTCGCGAACGAAGGTCACCGTTGCATCGCTTCCGGCCGCAGCAGCGCGCACCTGGGCGGTGAGGTCGGTCGCATCCGAGATCGGCACGCCGTTGAAGCCCGTCACGATGTCGCCGGCCTGCAGGCCGCCGCGCTGGGCCGCGCCGCCGTCGGTGACCTCGGCGATGTAGGCGCCGGCGATCGTCGAATCAGCGATGGCTGCCGCATTCTGCACACTCGCACCGAGCAGTCCGTGCGTCGCCGAACCGGTATCGATGATCTCCTGCGTCACGCGCTCGACAACGTTCGAGGGGATCGAGAAGCCGACGCCGATGGAGCCCGACTGACCTGAAGATCCGCCCGCAGAAGCGATGGCGACGTTGATGCCGATGAGCTTGCCGTCGGAGTCCACCAGCGCACCACCCGAGTTTCCGGGGTTGATGGCAGCATCCGTCTGGATCACCGCGATCGAGATCGTCTCGCTCGACCCGGTGCTGCCCTGGTTACCCTGACCGAAGTCGAAGTAGAACGGCCCCTCCGTCCCGTTGCCCTCGGAGTTGGGGTCGCTCTCCTCGGTGTCGGGCGCAGCGGACGACGAAATCTGGATCGATCGGTTGAGTGCGCTCACGATACCTGTGGTCACCGTGTTCGACAGGCCGAGCGGCGCGCCGATGGCCACAGCCTGGTCGCCGACGTTCAGATCCGAGGAGTCCGCGAACTCGATGGGCGTCAGGTCCTCGGCACCGACGAGCTTGATCACGGCGAGGTCGTAGGTGGGGTCGGTGCCGACGACGTCAGCATCGTAGACGCGCCCGTCTGACGTGGTGACCCGGACCGTCGCGTCTCCGGTCGCACCGTCGAGGGTGACGACGTGCGTGTTCGTGACGACGTAGCCGTCAGAGGTCAGCACGACGCCGGAGCCTGTTCCGCCGCCGCCGGAGGAGGTTGCCTCGATGGTCACAACGCTCGGGAGAACCTTGGTCGCGATCCCCGTCGTCTGCGTCACAGAGGATGTGTCGTTGACCGTGACGCTTGCGGGTCCGGATGCCGTCGTCACGGTATCGGGGGCGAACAACGCGGCCCCGGCGTAGGCACCGCCAAGGCCGGCGGCACCGCCCACGAGAGCTGCAGCAATGATGATCCCGGCAACCGCGCCAGCGCCGACCTTGGCGCGGGGCGCCGCCGTCGTGGTGGGAGCGAAGGCGTACTGCGGGGCAGTGCCCGGCGAGGTGAACGGCGCCTGCGCGTAGGGGGACTGCGGATGGTGGGTACCGGCCGCGGGAGGAGCCCATACCGGCGAAGAGCTTGCGGCAGAGGGCGCCCCGGGTGCAGGCGGCAGCGGCTCCGTCGGCTGCGTCGACCCTGCGGGTACAGCGGCGTTGACCGCCGCCGCATCAGCGACCTGCGCGGAAGCGTCGGTGGTCGGCGCTGCGGCGTCGGTGGTCGAGGTGGAGGCGTCGGTGCCCGGTGCGGTGAGGTCTGTACCCGCGGTGTGAGCGGGGCGCTCTGAGTCGGTGGGGTCTGCGGTGTTCTCGCTGCTCATGGATGCTCCTTCCAAGCACCATCAACGGTGGCGCCGGATGCTGTGTGAATCCTATGGCTGAGTCGGGAGCGGACTATGCAGTCGTCATGCTCTCGTTCGGTGCCGCACCGACGACACCGGTCACGGACGCGGGATCACGTCGAACCGACGCAGCCGGAGGGCCGGGTTGACGCGCCGGACGCGATCCACGGCATCCGGGTCCACGTAGCCGACCGCAACGTCGGTGCCGGTTCCGACCCCTGCGATCGCCACACCCTGGGCGTCAAGCACGACCGAGGCCCCCACCCCGAGCGGTGGCGGGTGGTCTGCTGCCGCGACGAACACCGTGTTCTCGATCGCGCGGGCCGCGAGCAGCGTCTGCCACTGGAACTCCTTGAGCGGCCCCCGGACCCAGGCTGCGGGCACCACGATGCCCTCCACTCCGGCATCCGCGAGAGTCCGTGCGACCTCGGGGAAGCGCAGGTCGTAACACGTCATGAGCCCCCAGCGCAGCCCGCCGACCTCGAAAGTCTGCGGTGGCGCGATCTCGCCCGCTTCTACCCAGTCCGACTCCCGGTGCCCGAACGCGTCGTAGAGATGGAGCTTGCGGTACACGGCGAGGACGCCGCCCGGACCAACAGCGACCACCGCGTTGCGCACCTTCCCGGGGGTGCTTGCCGTTTCGATCAGGCCCGCGACGATCACCGCGCCGGTGCGCTGCGCTGACTGGTGCAATGCCGCGACAAACTGCCCATCCACGTCCTGCGCGTGACGCGCGAGCGTCTGATCGAACGGGTCCATGAAGTAGCTGGAGTACTCGGGGAACACCACCAGTTTCGCTCCGCGATCCGCTGCAACGTCGACCATTCGATCAATCTGGCGCGCGTTGGCCTCGCTGTCTGCAGACGGCGCGAACTGCGCGATCGCCACGGCGACGGCCGGTGCCGGCATCCGGGTCATGAGCGGTCAGCCTTTCGCGAATGGTGCCTGCGCAAATACCCCGGCACCACGAGCCACAGGATGACAACGGTGGCGCCGAGGGCGGCTGCCGCGATCCAGGCCGGGTCGAACCCCAGAACGACGTCGAAGACGAAAGCGACGACCCCCACGAGAAGGATACCCACCGTCGCCAGAGCACCAATGAGCGCGCGGTGGCCGAAGATCACGACGTCGGGTTTGGCGAGCCTACGGAACAGGCTGCGGTGCATCGCCACCGGCGCCAAGGCGATGATCGCGCTGAGAGCCGCGAGCACCAGGAGAACGAGGTAGAAGGCACGCTGTGGGTCGGTCAGATCGCCGAACGCTGGTTGGAACGCGACAGCCAGCAGAAATCCCGTGAGGATCTGCGTGCCGGTCTGGAGCACGCGCAACTCCTGCAGCACGTCATCCCAGTTGCGATCGGCGCGCTGGCTCGGCGTCTCGGATCGTCCGTCGAACGCGGCGTCGCCGGATGATGCCGCCGAAATCTCGCCCGAGGTTGCCATCATGCGGCCATCCTCCCCGGCGTCGACGAGTCGAGGCAACCGGCAACCCCGGCTCGGTCGCCCGAGGTGCGGGGCTGCGGGAACCGTGCTAAAGTCGATCCTCGTGCCGCGGGGTGGAGCAGTTCGGTAGCTCGCTGGGCTCATAACCCAGAGGTCGTAGGTTCAAATCCTGCCCCCGCAACCAAGAGAAGGCCCCGGATCCACAAGATCCGGGGCCTTCTGCATTACTCCGGCAGCGCACCGAGGCGAGCTCAGCTGGGGTCAATCGCCTGGCTCACGTCGCTCAAGTACCGCCCGATGAGCTTCAGCTCATCCTCCGTATACGGCTCCGTCACGCGACGCATCTGCTCGAGGTGCTCGGAGAAGTGCTTGAAGAAGGTCGCCCGCGAGTGCGCGGTCAACGTCAGGATGCGCGCCCGGCGATCACGGGGATGCGGGTGTCGCTCGATATAGCCAGCGCTCTCCAGCCGGTCCAGCAGCTTCGTCGTCGAAGCCGTCGATATCCGCAGGTGCTTCGCGATGTCGTGAGGGCTCACGGAGTCGCCCCGCTGCTCTCGCACGATCATCATGCGCAAGGCCGCGAGATCCGTCGCGTTCATGTCCATGTCGTCTTTCATGCCGCCATTCATGCGGTCCATGGCATCATTGAGCGCACGGATGCTCAGCAACACCTCCAGCACAGCCCGCTGGTGCGGAGTCTGAGGATTCCACGGCGTGGTCATGATGGACACCCCTTTCCACTCCTTGTTATCATCAGACGGGAGATATCGCTAGCTAAACTAGCGATATAGGAGGAGGAACAATGACGGATGGCGACCATGTGGTCTTGCTGGACGACGACGGCAACCCGGTAGGCACCGCCCCGAAGAGCAGTGTGCATGGCACCGAAACCGCCCTCCATCTTGCTTTTTCGTGCCATGTCCTCAACGCCGATGGTCAGGTGCTCGTCACTCGCCGAGCACTCGACAAGAAGACCTGGCCGGGCGTGTGGACCAACTCGTTCTGCGGCCATCCCCGACCTGCAGAGCCTCTGCTGTCGGCAGTTCAGCGTCGCGGCGAGTTCGAGCTCGGCATCCGTCTGACAGACATCGAGCTCGCTCTCCCCCTCTTCCGTTACCGCGCGGTCGATGCAGGCGGAATCGTCGAGAACGAGATCTGCCCCGTCTACATCGCGCGCACCGAGGACGAGGTGGCACCGAACCCGCTCGAGGTCGCCGAGGCGCGCTGGGTCGATCCTGACGAGCTCGGCGCATCGCTGATCACCACTCCGTGGGCCTTCAGCCCGTGGCTCGTCTTGCAGTCACAGCAACTCCGCCTCTTCGAATCGCCGCAATTGCAGCGAAGAGCGTCATGATTCCCGACGCCGCCCGCATCGCCGTCGACACCGCTATCGACGACGCCCTCGCGCGACTTGCCGCACGGGCGACGAAACAGGGAGAGTCGATGTCGGCGCTCACGGCAGCCGTGAGCAGCGCGACCGCCGGCGGCAAGCGCCTGCGGCCCCAGCTCGTCGTGGCATCCTTCCTCGCGGTCGGCGGCGACCTTGAGCGCGCACCCGCCCTGTCGTCGGTTGCGGCGGCCTTCGAGCTACTGCACAGCGCCTTCGTCATCCACGACGATGTCATCGATCACGACGTGACCCGGCGGGGCGTGCCCAACGTCGCCGGTCGATTCCGCATCCGTGCGAAGGCGCAGGGAGCTGACGCGAAAGGAGCGGCACTGCTCGGGGACGCTGCCGCGATCCTCGCCGGCGACCTGCTGCTGCACGAGGCTACCCGGATGGTGGCCCTGGCGGATGTCCCCGATGGGCAACGCACCCGACTTCTTGACCTCCTCGATGATGCAGTCTTCGTCTCGGCCGCTGGCGAACTGGCCGACGTCGAGAACAGCGTCACCCCCGACCTCGCCGAACAGGCAGAGATCCTCGCAGCGACCTATAACAAGACCGCCGTCTACTCGTTCACCGCCCCCTTGTGCGCTGGGGCGATCCTCGCCGGTGCACCCTCGACCTGGATCGCTGACCTCGAACGTATCGGCGGCTCCCTGGGCCTCGCTTTCCAGCTCGTCGACGACCTCATCGGCGCGTTCGGCACGGCAGAGCAAGCGGGTAAGGATGCCGGTAGCGACCTGCGCGAGTCCAAGCGAACACCACTCATTGCGCTCGCTCGCGAGAGCGCGCAGTGGCCATTGGTCACCAGCACCCTTGCTGTCGCCCATACCGGTCCGATCGCGGTCCGTCACGCCCAGTCCGCGCTCGAAGCCAGCGGCGCCCGTGAGCGGCTTCATCAGCTCATCGCCGAGAACCTGTCGGATGTGCGCCGACGCGCCGCCCGTTCGACGCTCCCGCCCCGCGCGGTGACCTTGGCCGATACGCTCGCTGCGGCAGTGGAGGAGCGCATTCCGTGAGTCATCAGCCGACGGGCATCGCACTGTACGACACGGCAGCCGACGACGCTGCGGCAGCCGTGATCGCGGCATACTCGACCTCGTTCGGCATGGCCACGCGCCTCCTCGGGTCCCGAGCCCGCACACACGTGCGCAACATCTACGCCCTCGTGCGCGTCGCCGATGAGATCGTCGACGGCCCCGCCATCGAGGCCGGCCTGGATGCCACACAAGCCGCTAGCCTCCTCGATGCCCTGCAAGAAGAGACGATGACAGCGATCGGTCGCGGCTTCAGCAGCAACCTCATCGTGCACGCCTTTGCCCGAACAGCCCGCGAATGTCTCATCGGAGCAGACCTCACCGATCCGTTCTTCGCCTCGATGCGAACCGACCTCACGGTTGCCTCACACGACGACGCCTCCCACGACTCGTACGTCTACGGATCGGCCGAAGTCGTGGGGCTCATGTGTCTGCAGGTGTTCGTCAACGCCGGCCAAGCTTCCCCTTCGGGCCCCACTCCCGAACTGGTCGACGGAGCCCGGCGCCTCGGCGCTGCCTTTCAAGACGTGAACTTCCTACGCGATCTCGACCACGACGAGGCCGCGCTCGGACGCGACTACCTCGGAATCACGACCGGCGCCCACGACCGGGTCGCAATCCTCGACCGCATCGATGGGGATCTGGCCGCGGCAGCAGCCGTCATCCCCCATCTGCCCCCGGATTGCCGCCGAGCCGTGACCGCAGCGCACGACCTGTTCGCCGAGCTCTCGAGACGGCTCCGCGCCGACCCCGCACCGACCGCACGGGTGCGGGTGCCCAATATCGTCAAGGCCGGACTCATCGCCCGCGCCCTCGTCGGAGTAGCACCACGCCGAACCAGCCCGTGAGCGCGGCCTTCCCGGTCACGTCGCCCCTGAATCCGCCCGCCCGAGGAATGAGGACTCCGCATGAGCGAAACAGCTAGCGCACGACCCGCAGCCCCCCGAACGGATGCCGACCGCGCGGTCGTCATCGGGGGTGGCATCGCCGGCCTGGCAACCGCAGCCCTCCTCGCGCGCGAGGGGTGGGCGGTAAGCCTGTTCGAGGCTCGCGATCAGGTCGGAGGCCGCGCCGGCGTCTGGGAGGCTGACGGATTCCGCTTCGACACCGGGCCCAGCTGGTACCTCATGCCCGAAGTGTTCGACCACTTCTTCCGGCTGATGGGCACGACCACCGCCGAACAGCTCAACCTCGTGCGCCTTGACCCGGCCTACCGCGTCTACAGCGAGCCGCCGGCCGGCACCGCAAGCGATCCGATCGACATCCGCTCGGGTCGGGAGCTTTCCACCCAGCTGTTCGAGAGCATCGAACCGGGTGCGGGTGCTGCCCTTGCCGAGTACCTCGACTCGGCGAAGGATGCCTACGATCTGGCGGTCACCCGGTTTCTGTACGACACGTATGAGACGACGGCGGGTCTTCGCGACCCGGCGCTGCTGCGCCGCGTGCCGCAGCTCGCTCCGCTCCTGACCACGACGCTCTCACGTCACGTCGAACGCCGCTTCAGCGATAAGCGCCTCCAGCAGGTCCTCGGGTATCCCGCAGTGTTCCTCGGCGGGTCTCCGTACGGAGTGCCGAGCCTTTATCACCTCATGAGCCACCTCGACCTCGCGGACGGCGTGCTCTACCCGCAGGGAGGGCTCTATGAGGTCATCCGTGCCGTCGAGCGAGTCGCGCGAGGGGCAGGCGTGTCCATCGAAACGGGTGCCGAGGTCACCTCGATCATCACGACGCCCACCGCAGGCGGACGCGCGCAGGCGACCGGAATCACGCTTGCCGATGGACGCCGCGTGGATGCCGACCTCGTCGTCTCGTCGGCAGATCTGCACTTCACGGAAACCCAGCTGCTTCCCGAGCCGCTCCGCACCTACCCCGAGCAGTGGTGGGAGAAGCGCACTCCCAGTCCCGGTGCACTCCTCCTGCTGTTGGGAGTCGAGGGCGACCTTCCGCAGCTCGCCCACCACACGCTGTTGTTCACCGAAGACTGGCGCTCGAATTTCGATGACATCTTCGGGGAGCACACCCGCATCCCCGACCCGGCATCGATCTACGTCTGCAAGCCCTCCGCGACCGACCCGACAGTCGCCCCCGAGGGCAGCGAGAACCTCTTCGTCCTGGTTCCCATTCCCGCGGACCCGAGCCTCGGACACGGCGGTGTCGACCGCGGGGGTTCGCCGCGGATCGAAGCCGCCGCCGATCGTGTCATCGCACAGATCTCCCAGTGGTGCAACATCCCCGATCTTGCCGAACGGATCACGGTCCGGCGCACTATCGCACCGGGCGACTTCGAACACGACTTCCACGCGTGGCGCGGTAACGCGTTGGGCCTTGCCCACACTCTGCGCCAGAGTGCGGTCTTCCGCCCGCGGAATGCATCCAAGAAGGTCGACTCCCTCGCTTACGCCGGGGCCTCGGCCCTGCCGGGGATCGGGCTGCCGATGTGTTTGATCTCAGCCGAGCTCGTCGTCAAGCGCCTCCGCGGTGACCGCTCCCCCGGGCCGATCGCTGAGCCGGCGGCTGTCTGAGATGCCGGGTCTGTATCTCCTGGCGATCCTGGTTTCTGCGGCGGGGATTGCGGTGATCGACGCGCGATGGCGGCTGGCAGCCTTCGCGGCGCCGGTACGGACGCTCGCGGCCGTCGGGATCGGAGTGATGTTCTTCCTCGCGTGGGATGCCGTCGGCATCCTCACCCGCGCGTTCATCAAGGGCGACAGCGGCCTGTTCATCGGGATTGATCTCGCACCCGAGCTTCCCCTGGAAGAGCCGTTCTTCCTCGCGTTCCTGTGTTACCTCGGGCTCGTGATCTATGCCGGTGCGCTCCGCTTTATCGACTCCCGCGCCACGCGGTCGAGCAAGGACAGGGCGGTGAACGAGCGATGACGTACGCACTCATCATCATTCCGTTCGCGCTGTTCACTCTTGTGGTGACGCTGCTGTCGGCGACCCAGCCCGGCATGAAACGGCGGATGCTGGCATCGACGATCAGCGCTGCTGTCCTCGTGGTCCTTACCGCAATCTTCGACAACGTGATCATCTCTGCCGGGCTGGTCGCCTATCCCGAGGGCACCTCGAGCGGCATCCGCATCGGGGTCGCACCGATCGAGGACTTCTCGTACGCGATCTGCGCCGCGTACCTCGTGCCTGCCGTCTACGTCCTGTTGCCCAAGGCTCGCGCGGGGGTCGACCGTGAACACCGCTGAACCGGCGCTCGGGCCCGGCAGAGTGATCCGCGAGCTCTTCGTCTCGTCGCGGCCGGTGAGCTGGATCAACACGGCCTATCCCTTCGCGGCGGCCTACCTCCTCACGACCCGCCAGGTCGACGCGACGTTCGTCATCGGCACCCTGTTCTTCCTCATCCCCTACAACCTGGCGATGTACGGGATCAACGACGTCTTCGACTACGAATCGGACCTTCGCAATCCACGCAAGGGCGGCGCGCACGGGGCAGTCCTCGATCGGCGGATGCACCCCATAACCCTGTGGGCTGCTGGGCTCTCGTGCGCCCCGTTCGTGGTCTACCTGGCCATCGTCGGGTCACCGCTGTCGTGGGTGATCCTCACGCTGAGCCTGTTCTTCGTGGTGTTCTACAGCGCTCCACCGCTGCGCCTGAAGGAGCGACCCTTCGCCGACTCGATCACCAGCAGCATCCACTTCTTCTCGCCCGCCGTCTACGGTCTCGTGCTCGCCGGAGCTACCTGGACGTGGCAGCTCGGACTCATCATCGTGGCTTTCGGCCTGTGGGGAGTCGCCTCACACGCCTTCGGTGCAGTGCAAGATGTCGTCGCCGATCGGGAGGCGGGGATTTCGTCGATCGCCACAGCCCGAGGTGCGCGATGGACGGTCTGGTTCGCTCTCGTCTGCTACGCCCTGTCGGGACTGGTCACGCTCGGCACGGCCTGGCCCGGCCCGCTGGCAGCGATCGCAGCAATCCCTTACCTCGTCGCAGTGTGGCCCTACCGGTCGATCCGTGACGCCGACGCCGAACGCGCAACCATCGGATGGCGCCGATTCCTGTGGATCAACCAGTTCGCCGGCTTCGTAGTGACGCTGCTGCTGATCTGGTGGTGGATTCTCGGGTGAGTCCCATAGCGTGGTGTCACTCTCCCGAGGGGTTCTCG
>SWBZ01000129.1_pt1 | contig 157845 bp, 141 predicted proteins | sample 4693031 | NCBI WGS metagenome assembly SWBZ01 (sample SAMN10267274, study PRJNA491770) | bioreactor metagenome | isolation source: DHS bioreactor inoculated with | place: Japan: off Shimokita Peninsula
TCCGGCGCGCAGTCGCGCTTGCCAAAGGCACAGCCTTTGGAGATGAGTTCCCTCGCAAACCCTGCAAGGACACGGGTCCGAGGCGATAGCCGAGGCAAGGCCAAAGGCCGCCCGAGCGTATGCGAGGAAAGCCAAGCGGACAGAGGTCCGCGCCGGCGATTGAGGCAAAAAAACAGAATCACCGCGGGGTGGAGCAGCCCGGTAGCTCGTCAGGCTCATAACCTGAAGGTCGCAGGTTCAAATCCTGCCCCCGCAACCAAGATTAACGCCTCTATATCAACAATATAGCGGCGTTAATGCGTTAACCACCCCATCTATAAAATCATCAATGGAAGCATATCGGAAGCATCTATGCTGAGGTTAAGACAAAAAAACACAGTCGCGGAAAGAGCCATCAAAGAAACCATTTTGGAATCAACTGACATACTATTTTCAAACAATTTTTTCTTCGAATTTCGTGCCAACATTCGCCAATTCGATGGATCCATTTGGGAGCTTCCAAAACATCAGTCTTAAGCCTTCATGGCTTTTGGTCAAATGACAACGCCATGCTGTTGCAGCATCTGAATTCCGTACTACTTGTTCTGCATTTGGCTTTTTTGAAGTTCGAAAAGGATCGCAATTAATATTTCCTAAGTTGGCAACGAGCCGTGAGATAAAAGTGAGTGTTAATTTCGAAAATCTACCTGTTCGAATTGCTTGGTGGTTTTCTAAAGATGAAAAGAACTCTGACCCAATACTAAAAGTAGTTTTGTTTTCTATCGGATTTTGACAACCGCTACCTTTTAAAAATTGAGATGATAGAACATGAACCGCGAAGTAGATGTCATCATCACAATCCGCAGTTTCCCATATTTTTTCTGGATTAAGAACCTCTTCAAAATGCATTCCGGATGCAAAATTTTGAACAGGGCCAAAGAATGAAAATGGGGTCGAAAATTGAACCGACAACGCTTCATCTGAATCGATTAGTGAAAGCTCCCCCTTTACCGGTACAGCGGCGCTTTTTAACGGCAATAGCGTCAAGCATTGTATTGAATTTGAAATAATTCCGAGCTGATTTAGAGCTACAGCAACTATGTTTTTTTGTTCTGCTTCACGCGCATCGATTGGGATATGGCTTAGATCGGCGCCATCCACTTCAACGTTTTCCGCAATAAGATCTTTAAAACCAAGATGTTGAAAATTAGTTTCCGCTTTCTCCATAATGTTATGAAAGCTACTAATAAAATCCTGAAGCGTGTAAACTCCTTCAGCAATTTCTTCGCGAAGAATATGTTCTAAATTGTTTTCAAAGGGGTAATTTCCTGTAACTACTAACGATTGAACTGTTTCTGCGGGTAGGAATATACGAAAATGCTTAGGATATTTTGCGAAAAAAAATAACTGCCGATATAAATCGATGAACTTTTTTTTCGACTCCTGATCATGAGCTGTAAATGCATCTATGAAAAAAGATGGATTTATGGTCACGGTCAAAGACATTGTTGTTTAGCTAAGTAATTTTTTTCTAGTGGCAGCTTCAATAATTTTTTCGATCTCTTTGTCTGATTGATCAAAAAAGTCCTTTGGCCATTCGGATACGGAGCCGTAAGCATTTAAGTTAATTGGTTTGTATGACGACACCCCGTTCTCTCGTTCGACGAAATATATTCGCGTTAATCTTGCCAATGTTTCTCCATCAAATTCTGCTGTTCTCCTTCTCAACCGTTTAATCAAATATTCGCTATGTGTCTCTATGAGGCATTGCTTCCCTTGAAGCGTGAGGCAAATAAAAAAATCAGCAAGCCTTGATTGAACTAATGGGTGTAAATGCAGCTCTGGTTGCTCGAATATTAAGAGAGAGTCTTCATCAGCTAGCAATGCCATAATAATAATGGGTAATACTTGGCTTACCCCTACACCAACATTTGTCAAATCGTGGGTTTTCTCAACACCCTTCGTCTTAACTTGCATTTCATGTCCAAATTTCCCTTTGTCGGAAGTTGCTACATCTTCTGCCACTCCTAAATAAGAGAGCCATATTTGAGCAGCATCGTGCAGGGATTCAGATTGAGAGAATTGAGGTGTGTTCCCAGATTCAATAGATTTGGGGTTTACAAATTCGACAGTCCTATTTCGATTTAGCTCTAGGACTGCAGCGGTATGTTCGCCCCGATATCCTATATCCAGTGGATTAACTAAGGCCTCAAGAGGATAGAGCGGTTTCGGCTCATCTCTCAAAGGCCCGAGATATTTAATTGTTCGTGCAAAAAGCGCTCTAACGTATTGGGCCGAATCTCCGATCGAGCCGGACGTAAACTGCATTTTCTCTTTTCTTGGTTTTGCGTTTTCCGTCAACTTATTGGTTAATGTTTCTTGATAGTCTTGCATAGCCGCTCTAGTCACCCGTATATTTGGGTCGGACAATAGGCCGTACCTCATCCGTGAAAAACTACCCAAACTGGGCGAGTGCCGTAAGCCCTTCCCTCCAAAATGATCGTGAATGAGTTTGATCACGTCTCTAACGCTAAACTTTCGCTCGGACTCAATTTGAGAGTCGAGTGGTTCCGCCGCCCTATCAAATAAATCATTTTCGGATAACTGCGTTCTAAGATAGTCCAATAGTTCTGATACAATTGAACCAGCTATTTTGTAATCATCATTCTTATGCCGCCGTCGCGCAGAACTAGAGAGCAAACAAATCTCTTCTGCGGCATTTTTTGCATCGGTTAAAGCGGCATCATATTCGACTTCGAAAGAATAAGGCATAAAATGAAGAGTTGTCGCCCCCATAATTTCTGCGTTACTAAGGCTGTCAAGTGCTTCGTGACGCGAGTCCTCATCAAGTTTGGTAACATCGTATTTTATTCTTTGCTCCCTTTGAATATTTTCTGTTTCTTTGCCATTGGAGTCAGTGGATAACGATGTTCGATTTTTATTCTTAAGTGTTGTGAAGGTGTTACCCGGTTTTTGCTCGACTTCGATCTCCTCAACTTCACCACCACTATGTTCTAAAAATTCCAAATAAACTTCCGGTTTTGGTTCAATTGATAAACTCACGAAGTTCAGCTGCGGTTGCAATTGCGCTAATTCCAATTTTGGATCGCTGACCTCAAAATCGGCCTCGAATCTCAAGGATTCAAAGGACTCAAGGGAGCGTGAAAAAATTCGGCTTCGGACTTCTAGTGGCTTGTTTGAAATAACTTGAGGCGAATAGTCAATGTCTAATTGGAAACCTATTTTGATACGGGCATCCCTTGCAGAAGCATGCAATACGTCATCAAAACGTCCAAGCTTTAATATCGGGCCATTTAAAGCAAGGGGGCGGTTAATTGGTGCATATTGGGCTGTCTGCTTAAGAAGAAGTATGCTTTGAAGGATCGTGCTTTTTCCGCTGCTATTCGCGCCAGCAAATATTGTCAAAGGCGCTAGTTCTATATCTACCCGCGCACCAATAGATTTGAAATTTTCTAGCGACCAACTTTTTAACAATGTTAAACCCTTCTTTTTTCTAATTCAAAGATAGATGAATTTGATGTTACATTCAATTTGAGAATAGAGAAACCTACTGTAGATGTCTTGTTAGACGAATGTTCAAAATTAGTAAGAAATTGGATAATACACCTTACAAAGTAAACAATTCAGCCGATGGCCGGAAATAGAACCTTTATTTAGCAACCCCTATAAAGTAATTCCAAAGCTGGCTTCCTTGCTAATATATAGGACTAGGTTATTGTTTCATCGGTAGCTGGCACATCATCCGATTGATAAGTTTTTGAACCTATGTTCTAAGAATATGTCCGACGCGTTTCTTGGCCCGTTCTAAACTCGCCCAAATGGTTGTTTTGGGATCATTAATCTTATTCGAAATAGTCTGTCCGATATCTCGCCCCAATGTTTCCCTGATTTCTTCATCTGTTAATTCCAGCACAGCCGCAAGCCCGGCGGCATTGCCCGTGATCTGCTAAATATAGGTTTCAATCTGCTTATCCCGGAATACTTCCCGTATCTGACCGGGAACAAGCCCAGATCGGTAATCTATGAGCTTCTTCGATAGACATACTATTGCGGCCAACCAAAGCGGATGCATACGCTGCCGGGTAACGTTGCCATCGGTCTGGAAATCATCAAGATAGCGTATCTTCTCGATGGCATCATTAAACACGTCACCAATGGAGTTTTCCAGATCGTCAAAGGTCCGAATGTTCCATTTGTCCTTAAGCTCCTTTTTCCCCGCCCGAAGCTCAACCCGCCATATGTTCTTTGTCGTATCCTTAGGGTCTATTTCCCAAACCTTGAACCAGTAATAGGCGCGCTGCTCGATAGCTGCTTTTCGCTTGTCATAGACGATTACCTGCCGACCTGGCATCTTGCCGATGGTGACAGATTCAGTCCGCCGTCCCCGGAAGACGAGGGCGCATTTATCCGTATCTGTTTCTTTTGTTTCCCCCTTGCTCCCAAAATATGGCGAGACTTTAGAGCGGTGATGCGTGACGAATTGCATATGATTAAGTTCAAAGGTTTCCGGCATAAGAAAATCCATGGAAAAATCCACGCGTCGGATACTCTCTGCCCCGAAACGGCAACCCATGGCTTTTAGTGTTTCAAGAATGCGTTCCTTGGTTTCCTGATAGCTGTGGCAGGCGAGGGCGCTTGCATGGGGTTTGACGGCAATATTCCACTTGCTGGGGTCTGCAGTGTCCTTAAAGCTCCAAAGGTCCCCCGTAGGTCCGGTATCGAAGAGGAAGGCATAACCACCGGTCAGACCGTGGGAGGCTATGTGTCCTGCAACATTTTCGGGGCCTATGGTTACCAATTGCCGTTCTTGGTCTTTCTTCGCATTCTGCTTGGCGTCACGAAAGGTTTCCAAAGCCTCTAATGGCAAGGCTCCCTGAAAGGCGATTTCGATCGTATCGAAACCCGCATAAAGCTGCTTGATTCTCATTTTTGCGCTCCTTTGCGCCTAAGTAATTCTAGAGGGGGGTGTTACAAAGCCCCCCCTTTACGGAACTATTCCGTTAGTAGGTGATTATTGATTTGTCTGTTGGTGCGCTCCGCGCCGGGGAAGTTTTTACTGGTTTTGAGGGAGGGGCGAGGGGGGATGTGCGAGGCGAGAGGCCTCGCAACCCCAAAAAAGCCATGCGGGCTGGATTACCCCGCAAGGCAAAAATCTCAGAGAGCCGGATATTGAGAGGTGTTTGAAACCCGGTGCGCCTCAGCCCAAGCAATCAGATCGCGGCGGCGATAGCGAATGGCCCGCCGCGACGATTTGATAAAAGCGGGGCCGCCGCCTCTTACCCGCCAGTTCTGCAAAGCCCGGACGGTATAGCCTAGAAACTTGGCCGCCTCGGTTTCCTTGATCATGCTGTCCAGATACTCGGAATTGTCATTAATTTCTGTCATTCGATTTTACCTTTTACGTTTATCTGCCGCAAAATTGCGGTGAGATGAGTTAAAGGCAAATTCAGCGTAGGGTCATTTAAAACCGCTGGCAAAAACCAAACCCTAAAATGGGGTCGGTTTTTGTGAGGTCCTTATTTTCTATATCTCAATTTGATTAAAGCGGATCAGACAATTCTTTCTAATGTTGCCGCTTGACAGGAAAAAGTGATTGTGATTACGTAACCAATAATAATAATTACGTAACCAACCGGATTCCGAAATAATGGCAATTTCGAACGCAGAAAAACAAGCGCGATTTCGTAAGAAAGAAGCTTTAGCTAAGTACGTCAATCAGGCGATACGCGAGTGTCAGCTAATGTTTTCAAAAAACTTCGACAATATGAAGCCGAGTGACGTAGCGATGCAGCTACGTGCCGCCGCTGAACTTCCGGCGGGGTGGACAGATCAAGACCTTGAACAAGCCATCAAACGTGTCAGGAATGTGCAGATGGATTTCTATGGAGCAGGCGATCCGGTAGGCAATGACGTCGATGGGGGGCGGAATTCGAGGGAGGAGTTTAAAGTAACACCGGATCCACAAAAATGGATCACTGAAATGAAGAAGGCCAAGCACGACGCGCTTGCTCTTGCAGGGCACCTCATTTCCGCACTTGAGATTTCTCAATTACGAAATGAAGACCAAGCGGCGGCACTCATGGAAGCTCTGCGGTATGTGGGGCGCGCCCTAGCGAACGCAAACTCAGATGGGAAGTCTGACGCAATGGCTGTGTGCCTTTCTTCCGTAAATTCTCACTACGAACGACCGGAATGGTTTGTTGAACAATATGCGGGATGGCTGGAGTATCGGCTCGATGACGAAACCCGGCAAGCGCTCGGTGCACGTTTGCTGAAAAAGACTGGCGGCTTCAGATGATACGCGCAGTGCAGCTCGATTTTTTTGAAACCGAGAACAGCTGCGCCTATCGCGGTGAAGATTACGTCGTGCGGGACAATGGGTCAGTATTCCGGCGGTCTCGGCTCAATAAACGTAAACGCCCTCTTGATGAAATATGGACTTTCGGCACGCCGAGTAAGAGCGACGGTTACATGGCTGTAGCCGATCACAAGGTCCATCGCATTGTTGCCATAGCCTTTCATGGACCTCCGCCAAGCAACGCCCACGTAGTAGATCATATCGATACGAACCGTCGTAACAATCGTCCGGAAAACCTTCGATGGGTGACAAGGCTTGAGAATATCCTTCTCAATCCGATCACAGCGAAACGTGTGGAATATCATTACGGCAGCATCGAGAACTTCCTTGCCAATCCGAATGAATTACAGAATGGAACGCTAACAAAAGATTTTGAATGGATGCGGACGGTGACGCCCGCCGAAGCCGAGTACAGCGAGAAACGTCTTCTTGCATGGGCACAGTCCGATGAGTCTTCAAACGGGGGTAAACTCGGAGACTGGATATTTGGGCGCAACGTAGTGCAAGAGCAGAAGGAACCGCTTGAGCGGCTCGTAGTCTCAAAGTCGCCGGGAGCACTTCAACGCTTCTGGAATGTTCCTGCGGAGTTTCCAGCTTGCCCGCCAGTGAGCGAAGAGAACCCTCTTGAGGCATATTTTGACCGCTTAAAGATTGGAGAAATCTTTGCTATTTCTCCATTTGGCCAGACCACAGTAGAGAAGACTGCCATGTCCTCCGACGGAACCGCTTTATTTGTTTTAGGTGGACAAGGGGGGAGTTCGATTAAACCGTGGTCATTGGCGCGCGTCACGGTGGAGGATGGCAGTTTTGTTCATGAGAGCTGCGGCACATTTTTTGAGTTTGATGGGGCAGACAAGCAATTCACATTGGCTCAGGGATTGCCTTGGGAAGGTGGCGATACGATTGACGATTATTGTTAGACAACATTCCCCTAGTTTCAGCGTTCCCCTTTTTTGGCAATGACATAGCGCATGGCAGTGATAATCTCTGGCTCCGTCGCGTCATACGCGGGCGCAAGCATATCTTTGACAAATAGAAAGGCTTGGCTTGTCCCGCTTCCTCTGTGGTAATCGAGAGTAAAGGGCCTGCCTAATTCGCCAGCCCAAAGCGTCCACATATATTCTGTGAAGCCTTGCAATCCTTTGTTTCGTGGGCGACCACCTTTGTTCACGAGTGCTTCCAATTTGTCTTGAAGAACGCCGCGAAACACGGCAAGTGAGATATCCAAAAATTCCCTTTCCAATTTTGAGGTTGCTGTCGGATTGTCGGTTTCGATTTTTGCTGCCGGTTCGTAACGTTTGAGAATGTCATCCAGAAAAATATAACTGTCCAAACCTTCAACTTGTTCGAGCGAGATTTCCAGTTGCTCCAAATGAACAAGCGCCTGCTTAAGTTGTTTTCTATTCGCTTTTGCGATTTCTCTATCTTCTTTAGCTGTACCGTTTCGATACAGCACGGAAACAGCCCTGCCCAATAAATGGCATATCTTGGTATCGTCGGCATTAAATCCATATTGCGATCCGAGACCCTCAAGGACGGGGTCGGGATAGTATTGGTTCAACAATTTTTGAGATAACGACATAGGCAGCCTTGGGTTCCTTACTTCGTTTCGTATCGGATTAGAAGTGCTACCGGACAGACCGGCTTTCGTTACGTATCGTATCGTAACGAAAGTCTATGCATTTCCTATTCACCTCGATGGCTTCGGCTATCGCTAGTTGGGGCCCGGGAATTTCTTGACCGATACAATTTGATAGTAATTAATGACTAATAATTCTATCCGTAAATCGAAGCGCAATGAAAATTTTTTTGATCATCTATAACGTGCTTTTAATAATGTCGTTGTTGCTATGGCCCATGTTTCTTATTGGGTCGGCATTTGCATTTGATTCCCCCGGCTCAGAAAATTCGTTTTTGACGAAAATGTTTGTTTTCTCCATCGCGGTGTATCCAGTGGCGGCTCTGGTTGGGGGGATAGGGTTTTGGATGGCGCTTAAGAAAAATAGCCTATCGATGATGAAGCTTTTTTCGTGTATTTCGGCAATTTCTCCAATTCTTGTTGTTTGTTCTATTATTCTGCTCACAGTCGTTTGCGGGGGCCAATTTAGTTGTCGAATTTAGGGCATTTACGGTCGTCGGCTATGTGCTCTGCCCCTTCAACAGCCGTGCCAATTCACTCGATACGCGTTCGGCGGCATTTTGCATGGGATCATCGGCAAGATGCGCATAGCGGGCGGTGGTCTGCACCTGTGTATGCCCGAGCAGCTTGCCGATCATGGGAAGGCTCTCGCCCGAGCCGACGGCGATTGAGGCGAAGGAATGCCGGAGGTCATGGAGGCGCACATCTTCGAGATTGGCCGCCTTTCGTATCCGTCGCCATGGCTTCTGCATATCCGTGATATGGGAACCGGGAAGCCTGCCGGTGATCACATAAGGGTTATCTTCGATACGTTCGACATTTGCGAGAACCTCCAATGCAGCCGGTCCAAGATAAATCCGCTTCGGTCCCGTCTTGGAATCCGGCAAGAAAGCCGAGTTGCCTTTTATAAATTCCCATTTGAGGGTCTGTATCTCCCCAAGGCGGCAGCCGGTCAGGATCAACAGCCGAATGCAGTTAATTGCCGATTGCGATTCAATGCCCTCCGCTTCCAGATTGGCAAGGGTCTGGCCAAGCCGGGAAAGCTCCTCGCCGCTTAAGTACCGCTCGCGCTTCTTCTCCTCATATTTTTTGACATGGCGGCAGGGGTTTGTCCCCTCGGGACGGAGGCCCCAGACTTCGGCTTGATTAAACATCACAGAGAGAACGCCCAAAGTCCGGTTTGCCTGATATGGCTTGTCCCTATGCTTGTGATGAAGATCAGCGATATCGCTTCGCTGCACTTCCTCCACTTGTAACGTTCCGAAGGCAGGTTTTATAAATAGGTCCATGCAGCGCCGGTATTCCTTCGCCGTGCTTTCCCGGCAATGGGAAGGGACATAGTCGGACATAAACCTCTCGCAAAGCTCCGAGACAATAGCGGCCCCGCGCTTGCGCTTGGCTTCCTCGGCAGGGTTTGCCCCATGGGCAACGCCTCCCAGCAGCTCACGGGCCTTCTCCTTGGCTTTTTCGGCTGTCACAGTCCCATACCGGCCCAACCCTTTCCGCCGGGTGCGCCCGCCGCCGTCGCGATATTGAATGAGGAATGTCTTTCGCCCCGACGGCAGGACCCGCAGGCCATATCCGGGTAGGTTTTCATCCCAGACGAAATAGTCTTTCTCTTTCACTGCAAGGCCGTCAATGCTACGCTTGTTCAATCTCATTTTCGCTTCCATCCTCCGTTATGGAAGCATAATGGAAGCAATTGACAGCGAAAGGCAACTGAAAAAGAGAGGATACGGCGTAGCGGTACTGTAAATATAGTTAATATATTCAATGAATTATGTGGGTTTACCGCAAGTCACGATAGTTCATGAAACCGTTGATAAACTAACTCATAACCTGAAGGTCGTAGGTTCAAATCCTGCCCCCGCAACCAATAATCCATGAATATATTCCGTAAAAGATAGCCACCGAAAGAGGAATACTTCGATGGCTAGTCGCCTGTCCAATTCAGCGGCTATTCTAATTCATCGATGACAATGCACCAGTAGATGCCGCCGTTTAGATAGTCCGCCATATCGCAATCAAACTGGTCGCGTTCTCTGGATATCACTGTCGATATCTGTCGGTCGGCGAGTAAACGGCTCCAGACGGAAAGCCCATCCTGCGTCGAGGTGGACTGAAAGTCCTGGATTGCGGGAGGGTCGTAGAACATGATGAGCTTTACTTCGGGAAACCTAGCCAGGAATTCGATTTTTTCGGTTCGCTCGAAGAGTAGCTTGCTTTCCCGAATTGCGCCGAGACCGCTGGCCAGAATGCAGCCGATAAATGACAAGAGAGCAATGCCGACAAGTATGCGGCTAACCATCTGCATCCGACCTCTACCTTCCAGAAAAATAGCCGCGACGGATAAGAATAATACGCCCGGCCAGGCGAAGGGGACGTATCGAGCCCACCAGGATTCTGGAAAAAACATGGAGATCGCGATCATGGCGATGCCAAATAGCGCTAAACTATCTCCCGTGCGATGCCATTTGTATTTGGATTTGTCGCGGCTGGCCAGCTTGACTATTCCATACGAGGCGATCGAAACAATAAGTGCAAGACTGAAAAACGGACCAAAGCCGCCCCGCCTCGTGTCGAACCGCATAAATTTAAATTCCGAGACATGAAAAGTCCCCGGAACTTTTATTTCAATAGGGGCGTCAATGGGCCATTCACTGTGATCCGTCCGAGCAAAAATGCCATATATGAACTTCATCGGCGCAGATAGCGGTATTACATTTGACGGTTCATTGCCTTTCATAATTTGTTCGACGGGCGGATAAAGAAGGTCCCCGTGATCTGCGATATTCGTCACATAGGGTTTGTAACCAACGGCAACAACACTGAAAATGAAGGCAAAGCCATATAGGATTCCCTTGTGTTTTATCCAGACGAAAACCTCTGTGAATGGGCTGTTATTGGAACTTCTATACGCAATTTCAGCAATAAAGCCGCCGAAGACGAGCAGCGGTGCGTAATAAAGCGCAGCCGTCTTGGTGTTGACCATCAAAATTATGCAAGCCACGATGCCGAGGCGGGTCAACCAGTTGGGCGAGACGGTGTCTGACAACATGAAAAGAACGAGGGCCGCTCCAAAAACATAGAGCGGAGCATCAACGTAATGGGTTAGGAGTTGTCCGATCACCACCGGATTCCCGGCGATTATACCGGCAAACAACAGAGCTAAAACCTGATTACGGTACGGTAGAAGAGTTTCGAACCTTTCAATGAAAAAACTATAAGCAAGAAGAAAGACAGCTGCCGTCAGCCCGGCAATCAGGGATTGGCCCGACATCAGTAGTCCGGTGGCGCCGACGATATAGGATTGAAGAACCCAGTATCCGTTGGGATAGGAATCCACCCATATATTGGAATGGGAAGAGAGAAACGGGTTCCAGCCCGCCGCAATATCCCAAATTGCACTCAAATGATACGCATAGCCGTCGAATCCGGGGTCGTAAAAGGATCTGGTCGCGAAACTCCAGACCAGGAGAATGGCAAAAAAAGACAATATGCTTGACAGGCCGATGATTACATCAGTGCGTTTGCCCATGAGGGCAACAATACCAAGCGAAAGGACCACCGATGCCGTAATAAAAAACGCGCCGGAATGCCATGTTTGAGTTGAAAGGCGGCTAAATATGAGAAGAATTGCCAGAAATAAGAAGATCGATGACGCGCCAATACGTGCAAATCTCGTCATAAATACTTTTCCCCTAAATCCTCTAAATTATAATTCAGGATCTTTCGTTTCTCATACTCATACAAAGGTCGCGTCATTTGCGGACGCACCATAGAACATTTCCATCGAAAAAGCCAAAATGCTCGCATTCTTCTTTATTGATTTCCTGTACTATCGTCGTATTGACCCCTCTATCCTCCAGAAGCCGGGTCCAAGTCTTGTCAGAGGAGGAAATCAATGTCGATTGATGGTCGACAATGGTCCGTGGGTCTTCAATGAGAGCGAGTTCAACGACCGGAAAGGATTTCATCTGTTCTATTACGGCGGTTCGTTGGTACGTATGCCAGCTCTGTCGAATGGCGCCGAGGGCGCCCGCGGCGATATTGACTACAAAACATATGACGACGAGGCCAAATAAGAGGCGTGAAAGGGAGATGATTTTTCCATTTTCCGCCATGCGCATCGCGGAATAGGCGATGAGAAAGACACTCAGCCAAATGAACGGGATATAACGGGCCCACCAGGATTCTGGAAAAAATGCCGATGCACCGACCAGGACGAAGCCAAACAATGCGAAAGCATCTTCTTCCTTGCGCCAGATGCCGGCACCATTTTTCCGGCGAGCTAATTTCCCTACGGCATAGGCGGCCAAGGCCAGAATAAGCGATAAACTAAATAACGGACCAAATCCGCCACGCCGCGTATCGAAATCGAGATCCTTGAACTCCAACAGCTTTACTGATCCGGGTATCTTTAATTCAACAGGCGCCGTCACCGGTACGGGCCAGACGCTATCTTCCGTTCGCGAGAGAATTCCATACACAAATTTCATGGGGACGGAAAGCGGCTCAAGATTGACGGGGATATTCGTATCCATAATCTTGTCTACGGAAGGATAAAGAAACTGTCCGTGATCGCTGACATTTGTGATATAGGGCTTAAAGCCGATCAGCAGAATACCGATAAAAAATGCGAGGCCGTAGGGGATGCCTTTTGATCTGATTAATACAAAAAGATTTTGAAAACGGGAAATTCTGGTGTTGCTAAATATCCACTCTATTGCCAGCGCCCCGAGCACAAACAACGGCACATAATAAAGAGACGCCGTCTTAGTGTTGACCATCAGAATAATGCAGCTCATAGCGGCCCAGCGGGCCAGCCGGTTGCTGCCGAATGCGTCGGACAGCAGAAATAAAATGAGGGCAGTACCAAGAAGATAGATTACGCCGTCCACATAGTGAGTCATGATCTGGGTGAGAACGACGGGATTGGCCACGACGATTGCCGAGAAAAGCGCGGCTTGGAGTAACTGCGAAAGCGTGGATCTATATGTCGAGCGGTCCAGAAAAAAGCCGCAAGCGAGTAAATAGACAGCGGCGATAAGACCGACTGTAAGGGCCCGTCCCGACAAAAGAATTCCCGTCATTGCGACAATATAGGATTGCAGCGCCCAGTAACCGTTCGGATAGGAATCAACCCAGATATTGTCGTGCGAGGAAAGGAATGGGCTCCATCCCTCCACAAATGCCCAAATCGCGGGAAGATGATATGAATGGCCATCGTGGCCGGCGTCATACAGGATCTGTGTCGCAAATGCCCAAATTGCTATGACGACAAGAAAGCCGACAATACTCAGTATTGCCGGTAACATTGCCTTTTTTGCCCCGGCCAAACGCATTATTAAAATGGTGATTAAGACCGAAAACAACAAAAGAAAGGTAGGGGGGACTAGGTTCAAGTATGGCGGCCGACCTGCTGCGAGCAATATCGTCAGAAATAGAAAAATCGCTGCCGCCCCCATGTTGGCGGACCGGCCAAGGGGAATATTGTTTGAGGTTCGTTCCATGGGCGGAAATTCTCACATTAAGTACGCAGCGACGCAACCACAAACGGCCGGATCTTAGATTGCGGGCTGGCCTCTCGCCAAATAATCCGGACCGCCCAAACGGTTATATTTTTTTATTCAGCCGTTGTTCCGGATTTCTTGGTCGCGTCTTTTGGAACACACCATATAACGCCGCCAAGAAAATATCCGTCCAGCAAACATTTTTCATGATTGAAAATGGGTTGCTCGATCGTATTTACACCCCGCCGCTGTAAAATCGAGGCCCAGACGGCCACTGCGTCGGATTGGCTTTTTGACTGATAATCTTGGAACACTCGTATATCTTTTACTAAGGTAAGTTCGACGACCGAATACTCCTCCATTACGTCAATTGGAAGAATGCGGTTATAACTGTGATAATGCTGGCGAAGCGCGCCAAGGCCACCTGATAAAACGCATCCAATCAACGAGAGAACAGCAATGACAGACAATGTCCTTACGATTACAACGGATTTTTTAGCGCCTTTCAAATAAAAGGCAGGAAGGACAAAGAATATACAGCTAAGCCATGCAAACGGGATATACCGGGCCCACCAAGATTCAGGAAAGAACATTGACGACGCTAGCAGTACTCCGCCAAGCCCGGCAATCGCGTCGCTTTCCCTGCTCCAAGAATATAATTCGGTATTTCGAGCTACAATGCGGCACGCAGCATAGGAAATTAGCGACAGTATCAACGCAAGGCTGAAAAACGGACCAAATCCGCCACGGCGAATGTCAAAGTACGGGGCGATAAATTCCTTAATTTCAAATGTACCGGGGAACTTTAGATGAATTTCTTCCTCGGTTGGTACACCCCAAAGATTGTCTTCCGTTTTCGCAAAAACACCATATAGAAACTTCATCGGCGCCGGCATCGGTCCCTTAACGTTCATCGGTGTATTCGTGTCCATAATCTCGTCACTCTGCGGATAGAGCAAAGCCCCGTGATCCAGGACATTCGTTACATATGGTTTGTAACCGATCGCGACGATAGCGAAAATGCCGGCGGCCGCATACAAAATGCCTTTAGATTTGAACCAGTCGATCACGCGCGGGAATAACCGTAAATTCGCTTTGTTTAAAATCAGCTCCATCACAAAACCGCCAAAAATGATCAACGGTCCGAAATAGAGTGCACTGGTTTTGATGTTCAAAAAAAGGATGATGCCGCCGCAAACTCCCCATTTTGCCAATCGATTAGGCTCAATAGCGTCCGTCAACATAAAAAATACAATGGCAGTTCCGACAATATAGAGTGGGGCATCGACATAATGCGTCTGAATTTGTATAAGGACGACCGGATTTGCGATGACAAGGCCGGCAATTATAAGCGCCGCGACAAAGCGAACTCGTGGGCGTTGAGACGACAGACGTCCGTTGAAAAAGGCGAATGCCTGCAATCCGACAAAAATTGCCAACCCGCCTAGTAAGGCCAGTCCGGCAAAGGGAAGCCCGGTTGTCGCAACGATATAGGACTGCAGGGCCCAGTACCCTGTGGGATAGGAGTCGATCCAGATATTATTATGCGGGGTGAAAAACGGATGCCAGCCAGCGGCTAAATCCCATATCGCGGGGAGATGATAGACGTAGCCGTCGTGACCGACCGGATATAAGGACTGGGTGCCGAAAGCCCAGATCGCGAGAACCGCAAAAAAAGCAAGAAGCGCATATAAGGCAACACGCGTAGACCTCCACCCATCGCTTGCGAAAACCAACAAAAGCGTCACGCCGGCCGAAATAGGAGCTATAATCGCCGCCGATAGGACGCCCTGCACGGGAAGCCTGTTGGCAATCAGTAACAAGGCGGCGAAAGTAAAAATAGAGGCGGCAACCGTATTGGCAGTTCGTATCGAAAATTGATCGATCATTGAGTTAAGCTGTCTTTTTTAATAAGGAAACTCTGACTATTCACCGGGATCATGTCAATTTATGAATATATGTAAAGATCAAAGTTAAAATGCGTCGCAGAAATAGCGGCATTCGAAAAATATCTGATCTCCAGTCGGCATTTGGTCAACAAGCAAAATGGCTAAATGAATGCCTTATTTACCGCCTGTCTAGGCGCGCAGAATTACACCTAATTTCCGACAAAATATAACTAGCGCCGCGTCGCCGACATTGGTTTGATATTTTTTGCTGCATGGCAAAGAGTTGCAATAAAAAATTTGCTGACGTAAGTGATACTACGATATTCGTGAAAGAACGCATTTTCTTGGCACTGGTTTTTTTGGCCGTTTAATGGCAGGTTGATCGCTGTTCTTGAATGGATTTTATCGTGTATTATTAACTCACTGCGACGGAAAACAAATGCAGCGTTCCTATTTTGACGACAAAAAGCAAAATACTGTCTTAGTCTTTTTAGTGATTGTCAGTGTTCTGATAATACTTAGCCTGGCCTCAGATGTTTTGCTCTGGGTACTAAATTTAGACAGATTTTCGCTCGGCTTGGTCAGAATTTATTTTGCCTTTACGCTGGACAGCGCGGATTCATGGTGGCCCATTAATGAGGCTGTACAGGTCTACGCGGCGGATCCCGAAGCCGGCATTTATCAGACGGTATTTTTTGAAAAGAAAATCAAGTTTCAATACCCTCCCATGTCTTTGCTGCCGTTTGTTGCGTTTGAGAAAATGGGGTACGGCTTTCATGCGGTGGTCAAGCTGATGATGCTGCTGTCGTTCGTGTCGATTATTGGAATAATTCTAAGCCTTTATCGCACGGTGGTGACCAGCTGTTCGGCCATCGGGGAGGGCGAGTTCATCAAGGGAAGGTCGATGAAAGTGGCGCTTCTGGCGATGCTTATTATCGGCACATTGACCTTTTATCCGGTCGTTAATGGGTACCGGCTTGGCCAAGTTCAGGTTTTTATCAATCTGGCGATTTGCCTGATGTTCATGTGCTGGCTGGAAAACTGGAAATTGCTGGCGGGCATCATGGTCGCGCTTGCGGCCATCGTGAAACCGCAATATGGACTTATCCTGATCTGGGCCTTGTTCCGAAAGGAGAAGGACTTTTTGATCGGGATGTTGCTTGTGCTGATCCCGACAGGGATTGCCTCGCTGATTGTATTCGGTTTTCAGGAGCATCTCGATTATCTGTCCACACTTTCGGTCATGGGGCAGCATGGCGAGGTCTATCGCTCTAATCAAAGTATGAACGGTCTGCTTAATCGCCTTCTATCTGGGATGAGTACGATTGAATTCCAATTTTATTCTTTTGCCCCCTACAACGTCATTGTCCACGCCGGTACCCTAATATCGACCGTATTGCTTCTTTTATTCGGGATGTTCTATCGGCCCGGAAGCAATAAAAGTGTTTCTGCGGGTGAACTGAACCTTAACTCGGCGCTGGATTTGGCGACGATGGTTATCATCGCGACTATTGTGTCACCCATCGCGTGGTCCCATCATTACGCGACCTTTTGGCCAATTCTGATTTTGGGATTTTTGGTTGCGATCAAGATCTTCCGGAAACAACGCAATTGGCTCTCAGTTGTCAACCTAGTGCTGCTGAGCGTAAGCTATCTTTTTGTCTCGAACTATTTCTATTGGGCGTTGGATGACGCGTCGGTAATTGACCCGCCATGGAATCTCCTACAGTCCTATATATATTTCGGGGGTCTGATCCTGCTGATCTCTCTGACGGGCATGCGAAGAACGATCAAGACGGGATTCGCAAATGTTATTTCGAAATAAAGCGTTTATCGACTGTCCCGGGCCTTTGACTTGACGGATTGCCGGTTGATAACCCGCGATCGCTATTGGGTGCCGTAATCTATTGTGCGGCATCCCTTCGCCAGAGGGAAATAACCAGGCCGGCGATAACCAGGAAGGTTCCGATGAAATCGGCAAGGGCGAGCGGCTGGGAAATAAATATTGCACCAAGGATAGTTGCCGTGATCGGACTGAGGCCCAGGAACACGGTCACATTCGAGGGCGGGATATGCGCGAGTGCATAGAGCCAGCAAAAATAGCCGACAGCGCTCGCCAGGCCGACGAATAACAGGACGAGCCAGATGTTGAGCGAGTAACTTGGAAGTGCGCCAAGCTCGCCTTCCATCAGGGCTAAACCAAACAGAAATACGACAGCGCAGCCCATCGCCATGGTACTGATTTGAAGAGTTGGATAACGGGGCATGTAGGCCGCGTATAATACTGAGCAGAGGGCACCTACAAAGGCGCTTGAAAAAGCGGCGCCGACCGCAACCCAGCCCATGGTGTCAATTTCCCCTGTGAAGGCGGTTGCGCCGACAGCAAAGCCGACCCCGGCGATCGTGAGGACAATCCCTATCAGTTTGCGGAGAGTAAATGTCTCGCGTCCGAAGAGAATGGCGAGGGCCATCGTCTGCAGCGGGAGGCTGGCGAAAATCAGGACGGCAAGGCCGGCGGTAATGTAGATTACCGAAAAATTCAAAAGGGTAATGAGGACGGCGAACTGGAAAGTGCCAAAAAGAAAGATCGCTATAAATTCTTTAGGGGAAACCGGGTTCCATTTTATCCGAAGGGCAAGCGGCAGCAATAGGAGGACACCGATCAGATAACGGATAAAAGCAATCGTCACCGGACCGATCTCGCTGACAATCGAGCCGGTAGCGACCGTCGCCGCCCCGACAATGGCGCCGCTAATCGCAGCGGCGAGAAGTGCTGCCCACTCCCTGCTCATAGCGTGAGATCCCAGGTCTGGCCGATCAAATCCTGTCCGAAGCTGTGATGCGGTTCTTCGTTGACGAGCCTAAATCCGGCCTCTTCATACAAATGTATCGCGGCATGAAGAATGCTGTTCGTCCATAGGGTCAGCGTCTTGTATTTTTTTTGGCGGGCAAAGGCGATGCATTCATTGACCAGGTTGCGGCCGACACCGAGACCGCGGGCTGATGGCTCGATATAGAGTAGTCTCAATTGCGCAGTCGTCTTGTCTTTTTTCACGAGAAAGACGGAGCCCAGAATGCCGCCATTTCGCTCTGCTATCCAGCAATGTTCAAAGGCGGGATCGAATTTTTCAAGGAACTCGCCCGCGACTTTGGCGACGAGGGCTTCGAAGCTGTCATCAAAGCCATATTCACTTGCGTAAAGAGAGCCGTGCCGGTGAATGACCCATCCAATGTCGCCTGGCCGGTGAGCGCGGATAATGACAGGCGTTGCTTTTTGACGGGCCCCGTCCAAAGTCGATAATATAGCCTGCATGGCGGTGAGGAGTTTCGTCTGTTCGGCTTCCGAGAGCGCGTCAAGAACAGCCGCTACTTCATCACGCGACGCCTTGATATAGGGGGCGAAGACACGCCTCCCTTCTTCCGTAAGGGATAGGACCCGTTGTCGTCTGTCCGTCACGCTTCGGAGGGTTTCGATAAGGCCGGCTGATTTGAACCGCTTCAATATCCGGCTTAGATAGGCGGGATCAAGGGACAGGCTCTTGGCTAGATCGGCGGCCATCAATTCGTTGGCGGTATGCAGTTCATATAGGATACGCATTTCGGTCAGGGAAAAAGGGCTCTTAAGGAGCCCTTCGTTAAGTGCGCCGACATGTTTGGTATAAAAGCGGTTGAATTCTCTCACCGCATCAATTCGGTCCTCGGAAATAGCCATGATCCCCTCCTTTATTGACACATGACAATAAATTAATGGACTAAGTCAAGTAAATTAAGGCGATTTGTCGGGGAGGAGAAATGGCGCAAGGCTGTCACGGAATTGTACGATAAATTCCTGCATCAAAAGCGACCGCGGATGGTACTTCGGATAAAGAATATCGAGGCGGAACGGCAATTGCGGCTCGAACGTTCGGGTGACCAGCCCGCGGCCTATATATTCTGCCGCATCGATGGAACTGACGATCGCGATCCCCACCTCCTGCTCCGCCAGCAGGCAGGCGGTGGCGAACTGGCGGACTTCGACACGGTGATTGAGGACGGCGCCGGAGGTATCGAAGGCGGCCTTGACCGCATGGTAGAAGCGGTTCTGCCGGTCCTGGATGATCATCGGCAGGCCATCGAGATCTTTTGGCGTAATAGTCTTCTGGCTGGCAAGAGGGTGGCGGCTGGAAATCGCGCAGACAGTCCGGATATTGACCGATTCATGATTAACGGCACTATGTCCTTCGAATTCATCCGCGATGCCGATGTCATATTGCTGCGCGGCGATCCATTCGCGTACCCGGGCGGAACTTCGGGTCTGGATGGACATGGTTACGTCCGGGCGATCAGCCAGAAATTCAGCGACGACCCGAGGCAACAAAGAGGTTGCGAACCCCGGAAGGCAGGCTATCCGCAAGTGACCGGCCTTCTGATTTCGGATATCCGCGGCAAGCTGAGCGACATGATCGAGATTGGCAATTGCGCGATCGACTTCCCCATAGAGAAATTCTGCCTCCGACGTCGGATGGAGTCGCCCTTGACGCCGGTCAAAAAGCGGGATGTTCAGTGACTTCTCCAGACTTGCAATCAGACGACTGACCGCCGGCTGGGATATATTGAGTATATGCGCCGCGGAGGTTACGCCGCCGGCAATCATAACCGCCCGAAAGGCTTCCAATTGTCTCAACCGATTCATGCCATTACCTTCCCCATCTCCCTATTTTATATAACATGATGTTATGGAGTTATTCAGCAAGATTATCATTAACGACGGAAATTGTGGAATCTTGATTTAGATTGCGGCGCTGTCATCAAACCGTAATTGAAGGTCGCACAAATACCTATACTCTGTAGGGAGGGGACGGGTTGCCTCCGACAGAAAGAAATCAGATTCGGGCATCGCCGGCGGCGATGTTTTATAAACAACCTATAGGGAAACATGATGTCTATATTCAAAAAACTAGTTCTACCGGCAGCTTTGGCTGCCTTTATGAGCGGAACCGGTGTCGCCTCGGCGGTCACCGAAATTCAGTGGTGGCACGCGATGGGTGGCACCAACGGAGAGCGCGTTAACAAGATTGCGGAAGACTTCAACGCGACACAATCCGACTTCAAGGTCGTGCCGACCTTCAAGGGTAACTACACGGAAACCATGACGGCGGCTATTGCGGCGTTCCGGGCCAAGAAGCAGCCCCATATCGTGCAGGTCTTCGAAGTCGGGACGGCGACGATGATGGCGGCGAAAGGCGCCGTCTATCCGGTTGAGCAAATGATGAATGACGCCGGGGAGCCATTCGATAAATCCGTCTATCTGCCCGCCGTGATCAGTTATTACCAAACCTCTGACGGCCAACTTCTTTCGATGCCGTTCAACAGCTCCACACCTGTTCTTTGGTATAACAAGGACGCGCTGGATAAGGCGGGCGTCGCCAAGGTTCCCGAAACCTGGCCAGAAATGAAGGAAGCGTCGGAGAAACTTGTCGCGGCAGGTTATAAATGCGGCTTTTCTTTCGGCTGGCAGTCCTGGGTGATGGTCGAAAACTTCAGCGCCTGGCACAATATCCCCATGGGAACGGAAGAGAACGGCTTCAAAAGCACCAAGACTGTTTTTGAGTTCAATAACGATACCGTCAAGGCCCATATGAAAAACCTGCAGGACTGGCAGAAAGGCAACCTTTTCACCTATGGTGGTCGCCGCGGCGACAGCCTGCCGATGTTTACCAATGGTGAATGCGGCATGTGGATGAATTCCTCCGCCTATTATGGATCCATCAAGAGCCAGGCGAAGTTCAACTTCGGTCAGTCCATGATGCCCTATTATCCGAACGTCATCGACAAGCCGCAGAACTCCATCATTGGCGGTGCGACGCTTTGGGTGCTGCGCGGCAAGCCGGATGAAGAATACAAGGGCGTAGCCAAGTTCATGACCTATCTGTCATCACCGGAAGTGCAGGCCTGGTGGCATCAGGAAACCGGTTATGTTCCGATCACCACGCCGGCATATGAGCTTTCCAAGAAGCAGGGGTTCTACGATTCCAACCCAGGCACGGATACAGCTATCAAGCAGCTCAGCCTGAATACGCCGACACCAAACTCCCGCGGCATTCGGTTTGGCAACTTCGTTCAAATTCGTGATATCATCAATGAAGAGATGGAAGCGATCTGGAGCGGAGCGAAGACGCCTGAGCAGGGAATGGACGACGCGGTCAAGCGTGGAGACGTCCTCCTCCGTAAGTTTGAAGAAGCGAACGGATCGTAACCGTTTGATTTTCTGATTACGGCCGCCGCAGCGCGCTTGCGCTGCGGCGGAACATTCGGAGGGGTTTCAGTTCATGTTGAAGAACGTTCACTTCGGGCCGTCTGTGCTGCCGTTTCTTCTGGTATTGCCGCAGATAGCCGTTACTCTCGTCTTCTTCATTTGGCCGGCCAGCCAGGCGCTCTATCAGTCGGTCCTGCTGGAGGATGCGTTCGGGCTTAAAACCGAATTTGTCTGGTTCAGGAATTTCGAGGAACTCTTCAGCGATCCGCATTACTGGAGCTCATTCGAGATCACGGTCGTCTTCTCCTTTCTGGTCGCCTTTCTGGCCATGTCCTTTGCCCTGGTCCTCGCCCTTCTCGCGGACCGCGTCATAAAAGGTTCTGGCACGTACAGGACGCTTCTTATCTGGCCCTATGCGGTTGCCCCGGTAACAGCGGGCGCGCTCTGGGTTTTCATGTTCAATCCGACACTCGGGATTGTCGCCTATGCGCTTTCGGCGCTGGGGTACGAATGGAATCATCAACTGAATGGCGGCGAGGCGATGGCGCTGGTTGTGATGGCCTCCGCCTGGAAGCAGGTGGCCTATAATTTTCTGTTTTTCCTGGCCGGCTTGCAATCCATTCCGAAATCCTTGATTGAGGCGGCGGCGATCGACGGGGCGGGGCCCGGCCGCCGGACGATCGATATTATTCTGCCCCTTCTGTCGCCAACAACTTTCTTCCTGCTGGTCATCAATATCGTTTTTGCATTCTTTGAAACTTTCGGCGTCATACATGCCGTCACCGCCGGTGGACCGGCCGGCGCCACCAATATTCTTGTCTACAAGGTGTTCAATGACGGCTTCGTCGGGCTCGATCTCGGCGGATCGGCGGCGCAGTCGGTAATTCTGATGATTATCGTTATCGGCCTTACCGTCGTACAGTTCAAGTATATCGAGAAGAAGGTGTCATACTGATGGTAGAGAACAGACCCCTACTGACATTATTCTCTCATATTATGCTGATCCTTGGCGTTGCCGTTATCGCCCTGCCAATCTGGATCATGTTCGTGGCGGCCAGTCATCCGGATATCCGGATGACGCAGGTCCCGCTACCGATACTGCCAGGCGGGTATTTCTTTGAAAATCTGGATATTGCCCTGAACAGGGGCCTTTCCGGGCAGAGCGGCCAGGGCGTTGCGCATATGATGGTCAACAGTTTGATCATGGCGATGATGATCGCCGTTGGCAAAATTGCGATTTCGCTGTTGTCCGCCTTTGCGATTGTCTATTTCCGCTTTCCTTTCCGGATGTTCTTTTTTTGGATGATTTTTGTCACGCTGATGCTGCCGGTCGAAGTGCGTATCCTGCCGACTTATGAAGTCGTCGCCAATCTTGGCATGCTCGATACCTACTGGGGGCTGTCTATTCCCCTCATTGCGTCGGCCACGGCGACCTTCATGTTCCGGCAGGTTTTCCTGACGATTCCCGACGAAATGCTGGAGGCGGCGCGAATTGACGGTGCGGGCCCGATGCGGTTTTTCTGGGATATCCTGATACCGATGTCGCGCACCAACATTGCAGCGCTGTTCGTGATCCTCTTCATTTACGGCTGGAACCAGTATCTCTGGCCGCTGCTAATCACGTCCGAGCCGCAGATGTATACGGTGGTGATGGGGATCAAGCAGATGCTGGAGGCGGCGGAGCAGGCGCCGGAGTGGAATGTTATCATGATGACGGCGCTGCTCGCGATGCTGCCGCCGATCTGTGTTGTTATCTTCATGCAAAGTCTCTTCGTCAAGGGGCTGACGGAAACCGAGAAATAAGCGGGGAATATCGGACGATGGCTAGGGTGGTTCTAGAAGGTCTTCGCAAGACATATCCAAACGGATTTCAGGCGATCCACGGCGTCGATGTGGAAATCGAGGAAGGGGAGTTCCTGGTGCTTGTCGGGCCTTCCGGCTGCGGTAAGTCAACGCTGCTCCGGATGATTGCCGGGCTTGAGTCAATCACGGAGGGTCAGCTCTCTATTGGTGACCGCGTCGTCAATAATCTGGAGCCCTCCGAGCGCAACATTGCCATGGTTTTTCAGAATTACGCCCTGTATCCGCACATGAGTGTCTACAAGAACATGGCTTATGGTCTCAAAATCATGGGACTGCCGAAAGCCGAGATTGAGGAGCGGGTCCGGAAAGCCGCGGCCATACTCGAACTCACCGATGAACAGCTCACCCGCAAACCCCGCCAGTTGAGCGGGGGGCAGCGCCAGCGCGTCGCCATGGGGCGCGCCATCGTCCGCGAACCGAGCGTGTTTCTTTTCGATGAGCCCCTCTCAAATCTCGATGCGAAACTTCGCGTCCAGATGCGTCTCGAAATAAAAACGCTTCAGGCTAATCTGGGTATTACGAGTATTTACGTGACCCATGACCAGGTGGAGGCAATGACGCTCGGCCATCGGCTGATGGTGCTGAACGCGGGAAATGTTGAGCAATTGGGAACACCGATTGAACTTTATCAGCGTCCGGCCTCGCTTTTTGTGGCCGGATTTATCGGCTCGCCCGCCATGAATTTTGCCGATGCCAGGATAGACGCGGCGGGCAAGAATATAACTATCTCCGGTCAGGCGGCGCTGCCGCTTGGGGATGGCGGAATGCTCGAGCATGGCGGCAGGGATGTAATCCTGGGTATCCGTCCTGAGCATCTGGAACTGGTCGCGGACGCACCCGACGCGGTGCCGATGACAGTTTCCGTCGTTGAACAACTCGGCGCCGATACGCTGGTGCACGGTCATTTCGGAGAGAGCAAATCGAACCTGACTGTCCGCCTCGACGGTATTCGCCACATCAAACGTGGTGAGACGTTGCCGATCCGCGTGACCCCTGATCATCTTCATGTCTTCGATCCGAAAACTGAAAAGCGCCTGTAACCGCGTTCCTGACCGGATCGACAGATAGCCGGGACAACGCGTCGTGATTTCGCTATGCTGTTGACGGGTAAGGGGCGGGCTCGGAATCTGCTCCTGTGCGAAACATAAAAAAGGAAAAAGAAGCAATGGCAGGGATAGCACAAAACGGAACCGGAGCGCTGCGCGACTTGAACGGCAAGGTGGCCTGGATAACGGGCGCAGGCACGGGTATCGGCCAGGCGGGAGCGGTCTGCCTCGCGCGCGCCGGAATGGATGTCGTGATTTCAGGGCGGCGGCGTGACAAGCTGGTCGAAACCGAGGCACTGATCATGGCCGTCGGCAAGGAACCGGTTATTGAGGAACTAGACGTCGCGGACGCGGATCAGGTGGCGGACGTTGCCGCGCGTATTGAAAAGCGCTTTTCCCGGCTTGATGTCGCGGTATTCAGCGCCGGCATCAATGTTAAGAACCGGAGCTGGGGAGAAGTTGAAACGGACGGATGGGATTCCGTTGTCGACATTGATCTCAATGGTGCATTTTATTGCTGCCGCTCCGTTCTTCCCATGATGCGCCGCCAGAAAGAAGGGCTGATCATCAATGTTGCGTCCTGGGCGGGCGTTCGTGTATCGAAGCTGACCGGTCCCGCTTACACGGCCGCGAAGCATGGGATGGTCGCCATGAGCGAGAGCCTGAATATGGAGGAGGCGATCAACGGCATTCGCGCCTGTGCCCTCTGTCCGGGAGAGGTCGCAACGCCGATCCTTGATAATCGTCCGGTTAAAGTGACGGATGAAGAGAAGGCCGTGATGCTGCAAGGCGAAGACCTTGGCGAAACGATCCTGTTCCTCGCGCAGCTCGACAAGCGTGTCTGCGTCAATCAGTTGGTGATCAGCCCGACGGCCAACCGGATGTATACAACGCCCGGGATATCCTAGGAAGCAACGCCTGCTTTCCTGGAGTCGTTGAGATCGGAAAAGGCATCTAGGGCGCGGCGGCGAGACGTTTTCAGGTCGACAAGCGGCGCGGGGTAAGTCTGACCGAGAACAATACCGGCATCCTTGAGGATGTCGGCGGGCGCTTCCCAGGGATTGAACAGCCATTTATTTGGCAGCGCGGCAATTTCCGGAACGTATTTGCGCGTATATTCGCCGTTTGGATCGAAGCGGGTTCCCTGGGTGACCGGGTTGAAAATACGGAAATAGGGCGCGGCATCGGCGCCAGTTCCGCTGACCCACTGCCAGCTCGCGCTGTTGTTCGCAAGATCCGCATCGACGAGGCAATCCCGGAACCATCGCGCGCCTTCCCGCCAATCGATCATCAGGTTTTTCGAGAGGAACGAGCTTACGATCATCCGCACGCGATTGTGCATATAGCCGGTTTGCCAAAGTTCCCGCATGCCGGCATCAACAAACGGAATTCCGGTGCGCCCCTCCTGCCAGGCTTTAAGCGCCGCGGCATCCGACCGCCAGGGGAAATTATCGAACTTCTGCTGCAGATTGACGTTCGAAAGGCCTGGATTGAAGAAAAGCAGGCTGTAAGAGAATTCCCGCCAGGCAAGCTCTGTTTTAAAGTTGCCGATATCGTCATCAAGCTTGGGCATATGTTCTTTAAAGGAAAGCGCATGCCAGACCTGATGCGGGGATAACTCGCCGAAATGCAGATGTGGAGACAGCCGGGAGCAATTTTCCGCCGCCGGGAAATTCCGGCGGATCTTGTAGCCATTGAGGCCATTTTCAAGAAAATACCGCACTTGCGCTTGAGCGCCGGCTTCGCCCGGATGCCAATCCGGCTCTCGTTTGAGGGTCCAGTTTGACCTCGGCAGCAAATTCAGTTCCGAGAGATCGACGGTTTCCGGATACTTGTCTGCTGGCGCAAAGCTGATGGATGCCGGTGCCGCTATCGGCTCTCTTGGCAATCGACCATTGAGACGGCCCTGACGGTAAAAGGGCGTAAATACCCGATAGGGCGAACCGTCACTCTTTAGTATTTCCCATGGTTCCCAGAGGAGAGATCCGTTTTCGGTAATAACGGTGATGCCGTCTTCTTTAAGCATCTCCTTTATTGCCGTATCGCGCTTTATCCGCCAAGGTTCATAGCACCGGTTCCAACTCACCGTTCCGGCTCCGGTTTCAGCGGCTAATTTAGGTAGAATTCTGGTGGCGTCGCCGCGATAGAACCGCAGATTTCCCTTCAGGCTCCGGTTCAGTTCCATGAGGGAATGATGCAGCCACCAACGGCTCGCATCGCCCATTTGTGCGCCCTCGGCGTTAACCTCATCCAGGATATAGATCGGCAGCAGACGGCCAGATTTCAGCGCCGAGGAAAGCGCCGGGTTGTCTGAAAGCCTTAGATCCTGCCGGAACCAGTGAATGACAATGGAGTTGGAAGCAGAACCCAATGGTGACCGTCCTTTGCATGATGGTTTCAATAATAACCGGATACGATATCGAACCGGCTGTGGATCACCAGATAACGGCGGCACGCAATGATCAGGAGTTTACTCTCGGCTGTTTCGCCCCCGAAATTTCCCAACGAGTGCGATGAAGATGCGGGCCTTGCAAATACAGTAAATATTTCCTGTGATCCCGGGCCGCTCAGGCATTTTCCGGCGATGCGAAAAGACCAGGTTTATCGGCGATCGAACCGTTCCACATGAATATTATCCCACTGCTTTACTGTTGCGGAGGCATATTCTTTGGCGAGTATGCTTCGGGTAACGTGGTTGGGATCAAAAAGCGCTTCTTCCCGGGTAACCAGAAAGACCCGGTCCTTGCCCTTGATCAGGGATCTGATGCTGTCGGCATCTTCCGGGCGGATGCCGGGAACAGCGGGAAATCCATCTGGATAAAAATCGGAGAATGTCTGCGCCGGATATTCGGCTGGAACACTTTCGATCTTGGCGGCGAGTTGTGTCTCGTCCACATAGAGGCGCGCCGGCAGATACAGGTCGTTCGGCAATAAGAGAATGACGTCATTTTCCCGGGCCTCCCCATCGATGCTCGCCATAATTTGATCCCATGGCTCTTTCTCGGCCGCCCGCAGCGTCGCGAACAGCCCGAGCCCGATCACCACAATATACAGTGCCTTGACGGCGTTTCGAAATGTCGACTTATCAATATATTCTATTGAAATCGACAACAGCAGAAAGTAGGGGATTAAGCCGGGCAACAACGTCCGTTCCAGAAAGATATTTGGGCCCAGAAAAGAAATAAGCGCGGAAATAACCGGAACCGCGAAACAGCTCAAAACGAAGAAACAGGCAAGCGAGACTCTTTTTTGCTGAACTAGTTTGAACAGACCCAATAGAACGAGTGCACCGGAGACCAGGCTCACCAAAATTCCCAGACCGATCCGCGCCGCCCAGACAACTGAATAGCCGCCGAACGCTACATCCATGTATTTGTCGGCATAGCCAAAACCAAAGATACGGCGCATGATCTGCACAAAACTGGTTAGTGTGGGCTCCGCCACCCAACTCGACTCTTGCCAGTAAAGCAGCTGCTTCAATATCTGAACGATCAGCGGCGCGGAGACCGCGAGGACGATGATCGTGCAGAAAAGTATCTTTAAGAAAAACCGCTTTTCGAATTTTCGTTCCACCGTCCAATGTGCAAATAATGACAGGAACAGCACCGCGGAAAATATACCGCCCAGGTGATGTGACCAGTTGGTAAGAACCGCGCCGAACGTAAAGACGACCCACCCGCGGAGCGTATCGTCTTCACCATCCGAAAGAATTGAAATGAGGCCGAGAACGGTGAGTGAATAGGCGAAGAAGAGCAGGATGTAGGGACGTGCCTCTATCGAATACCAGACGATGACCGGGCTGAAACAAATAAGAATGCTGTTGAAGAGGGTGGCGCGGGCGTCATCAATTTGCAGATAGCGCGCAACTTTCCTTGTCGCGACATAGGTGGTGGCAATGAGGAGGAGGCTGATGAAGATCGATAGCGAACGATGCCATATCCCCGTTTCATCTGCCTCCACGATCCCCCAAAGCCTGACAAGGGAGTAATAGACCGGCGGGTGCGCTTCGATTTCGGGCAACCAGAACCATATATCGTGGAAGGACAGATTTGCGAACCATGCCGTGTATCCTTCATCCAACCAGTAGGGAAGGGAATGTTCGTTGATAATCTTTATTAACAGGGAAGATAGAATAACGACAGCGAGGGCGAGGAAATGTCGTGCTTGAATGTTTCGGTTTTGCTGCCGCTGCATGCCCGCTATTCCGGTTTGGTTGCCCACAAAAATGTCACAGTCGAGAATGCTAGATTAATATGGTTAAAGCAATCCTTATATGCTTCCTGCAAATTATAAAGTATGAAAAATAAACATAAAATTAAGTTTTTTTGGTTAACAAACGAGCAGATGTCGGAACTATCAACATTGAGGATGAAAGTCTTTTGATTGATAAAATAAAGTATGTCGTTGTTGATCTTGATGGCACGTTGGTTCGAACCGATTTGTTCGTTGAATCCCTGCTGCGTTATCTGAAGGGTAACCCATTTAAGATTGTCCGACTGCTCCTCTGGATTTTGAAGGGGCGCGCCTATGCCAAGCAAAAGGTAGCGGAAAATATTGATATCGACGCGGCCTACCTCCCCTATGAAGAGTCCCTGATTGCCTATCTCAAGCAACTGAAATCACAGGGAAAAGAAATCATTCTCGCGACGGCGTCACACCGTAACTATGCCGATCGGGTTGCCGAACATCTGGGGATCTTCGATCGGGTGATGGCAACCGAAGAAAATCACAATCTGAAGGGTCGTAACAAGCTGGCGGCCATCAAGGAATTAATCGGCGACGAAGATTTCGCTTATGCGGGCGACAGTGCGGCCGACACTCCAATCTGGCGGGCGGCCGCTGCAAATATCATGGTGAATGCGCCGGCCGCGAACGTGGCGGAAGCCGAAAAAGACGGAAAATTGGTATGGCAGGCGAAATCGGAGACCTCTGCCGTCAAGTCGTTTGTAAAGGAAATGCGGCCGCACCAATATGCGAAGAACGTCTTGATATTCGTTCCTCTGGTTACTTCCCATGAATATTCTGACCCTACCCATATTGTCACCACGTTGCTGGCCTTTGTGTGCTTCAGCTTTTGTGCGTCCGGCGTTTATTTCCTGAATGATCTCCTTGATCTGCAGGAAGACCGCCGTCATCGCAGCAAGAAATATCGGCCGATCGCGTCGGGAGCGCTACCGCTTGTGGTCGGTGTCGCCGGGGCAATCGGATTTCCGCTCCTTGCCTTCGCTCTTTCGATCGCGTTTCTGCCGCTCGCTTTCTGTGGCGTGCTGCTGGTTTATTTCGCTATCACCAACGCCTATTCTTTCCTTTTAAAGCGGATCACGACCGTTGACGTGATGACGTTGGCAATCCTTTACACGCTGCGGGTTGTCGCCGGCGCCGCCGCATCGGGCGTGAGCCTGTCATATTGGCTGATCGGGTTTTCGGTGTTCATCTTTGTCAGCCTCGCCTTCATGAAGCGCTATATCGAAGTCGCCGCCCTGTCGGAGAAGAGCGGGCAGGTGCGCGGACGGGGCTATTCCAGAGATGACCGCGAAACAATGTTCAGTCTCGGCATTGCAAATTTTACCGCGGCCGTCATCATTCTTACGCTTTATATAAACAGCCCATTTGTTCTGACATCCTATTCCACGCCTGAATTCCTTTGGCTCCTCTGCCTGATTGTCCTGTTTTGGGGAAACCATATCTGGGTTTGTGCACGGCGGGGCGATATACCGGATGATCCCGTCGTTTTTGCCATTAAGGACAGGGCCAGCCAGCTGGTCGGGGTCAGCTTTGTTATCGTTCTTTTTCTGGCGAAATATATTGAATTCTGACCTGCCGGATGCGCGGCGCGTGAAATATAACTTAGGAGACGATAAAAAATGTCCATGCTCGTTCTCAGCCTGATTTTGCTGACGGTCTTTTCATCCGCTTGTGCGCAGCTCGTGTTGAAACTTGGCGTGGCGGATCAGAAAATGCAGGCGGCGATGCAGTCGGGCATTTTTGACTCCCTGATGGCCGCGGCGTTGTCGCCCTTCATCTGGCTAGGGTTGATTATTTACGCCCTCAGCGTGGCGCTCTGGCTCTGGGTGCTGTCGAAAGTCGATTTGAGCGTCGCCTATCCTTTCGTCGGAATCGGCTTTGTCGTCACGATGCTTTTCGGGATACTCCTGCTCAACGAGAATGTGACGCCGATGCGCATCATCGGGACCATGCTGATCGTCGGGGGATGTGTTCTCGTCGGCCGGTCAGCTTAGGCCGGCGGCGTTCAGGTCATAACCGCAACGGCGCCCGATTTCATAAATCAGGCGCCGCCGCGGAATAAAGTGACATTGTCGGTGTTCAGGCTGCGGGCATATGAAAGCCCGGCGTTGACAAGGAAAGCGCTTTTTCCTCATCCGTCATGTCTTCGACGATATTCTCAAATAATGGTGATGATAGATACCGCTCCCCGGTATCGGGAAGCATGCAGAGGATGACCGATCCCGGTGCTGCCTTTGCCGCAATCTTCATCGCGACGCCGAAAGTCGATCCGCCGGAAATACCGGTGAAAATCCCTTCCTTCTGCGCCAGCTTTTGCGACCAGTCGATGCCCTCCGCGCCGGCGATTGGGATCAGTTCGTCATAAAAGCCGTTGTCCAGGGCTTCCTGCAGAACCAGCGGAATAAAGTCTGGGGTCCAGCCCTGAATAGGATGGGGTTCGAAGGATGTATGGCCCTCGCTTGGTGAGCCGCTGGCATCCCGCTTTTGTGCAACGCCGCTGCCGACGAGCTGGGCATTGGCCGGCTCCGTCAAGATAATCTTTGTCTCCGGGCGTTCTTTTCTCAATACCCTGGAAACGCCGGTCATCGTGCCGCCGGTGCCGTACCCGCTCACCCAGTAGTCCAGGCGATGGCCCTTGAAATCAGCAAGTATTTCGCGCGCCGTCGTGTTCTCGTGAATGAGCGCGTTGTCATCCGTCTCAAACTGGCGGGCAAGGAACCAGCCATTGGCGTCCGCGAGCTCCTTCGCTTTTTGATACATGCCGAAACCTTTGGCCGCCCGCGGTGTCAGGACGACCTTCGCGCCCAGAAAACGCATCAGCTTCCGGCGTTCAATCGAAAAGCTGTCGGCCATCGTGACGACGAGAGGATATCCCTTCGCCGCACAGACCATCGCAAGGCCTATTCCTGTGTTCCCGCTGGTGGCTTCAACCACGGTCTGGCCCGGTTTCAGATCACCGCGTTTTTCCGCCTGTTCGATAATGGAAATTGCCAGCCTGTCTTTCACCGAAGCGGCCGGATTGAAAAATTCCGCTTTTACATACATCTCGACGCCATCTGGCGCGAGTCTGTTGATGCGGATACAGGGGGTATCTCCGATTGTCTCGACGACGGAATCAAAAAGACGGCCCCGACCTTTTGTGCTTCTTGAGTCACCTTGAGGATTTTGTTGCATTTTCCACTCCCAATTTCAGGTCCGTCGTGTGTGACGGCGCGTCCTGATTACATCCAAATATTAGAAAAGCAGCCTAGACGCAGCCATTTTAAAAAGCAAACGCAACAGGGGAAAACCGGGAGAAAATCTATATGTTTTGCAACCGCCATCACGCGCCGCAACATGTTTCTTGTCTAATAAATGCCCGGTTGTTTCTTCCGCCCACTTTTAACCTTGAGTAAAAGTTTTCCCATGAAGCAATTAAAAAATAATTTCTATACTTTGTAAATTCTACTAATAATTAAATAAAAAAACTAAATCATAAATTTTTATTTTAAATCTGAAAAATAGATTTTTCTTATTGCAGTTGCGAACAAAAAAACAACAGAGTTCCCGAAATGTTTTATTGACGCTCCTCAAGCGGCCTGCATATACTTCCGCTTCCACCGCATGGGTCCGACACGAAATGCGGCGGGGAAAAATAACTAAAAAAAATCGGACAATAGTGGGAGGCTATCCTGTTTGAGTTTTTGCAGTTAGTCGTCGGAGGTGTGTCAATTGGGTGTATCTACGCCCTTGTCGCTCTCGGTTTCGTCTTGATCTATAAAGCCACAGAGGTCGTCAACTTTGCGCAAGGCGAGTTGATGATGCTCGGTGCTTTTCTCGCCTATACCTTTATTTCTATACTGGGGTGGAACTACTGGGTTGGTGCCGCGGCGGCAATTATTTGCATGTTTTTCGCGGGCAATCTTGTCGATCGGGTTTTCTTGCGGCCCGTCCTCGGCCAGCCACAGTTCTCAATCGTCATGGTAACCATCGGCTTTGGCTATATGGCTCGAAGCGCCGCTGGCATGATGCCCGGCTGGGGGACCGAGACCTATGCGATCTCTACTCCTTTTTCAAGCGAGGGAATGCAGCTGATTCCGGAATCGATGGGCTCCCTGGTTATCTCGCAGACTGACCTTTCGGTGATTATCGCCACGGTCATTTTATGTGTGGTGCTCTATACCTTCTTCACTCATACGCGGCTCGGTATCGCGATGCAGGCGTCCTCGCAGAACCAGCTTGCGGCCTATTATATGGGGATCCCGGTGAAAGCCGTGTTTTCCATGATCTGGGGGATCAGCGCCGCCGTGGCCGCTGCCGCTGGCATCCTGCTCGCGCCCACCACCCTGATCGATACGAGTATGGGCTTTATCGGACTGAAAGCCTTTCCGGCAGCAGTTCTAGGGGGGTTCGGGTCGATCCCCGGGGCTGTCGTCGGCGGATTGATCATCGGCATTATTGAAACGCTTGCGGGCTTCTACCTGCCGCCCGGCTTCAAGAATGTTGCAGCCTATGTCGTGCTTCTCATCGTATTGGTCGTCCGGCCGCAAGGGCTGTTCGGACAGAAAACCGGAAAGCGAGTTTAAGAATGCGGTTTTTGTTTAAAACAGACTACGATCAGGACATCCGGATCGCGAAGCATTCAGGTTACTACTGGTCTTATGGGTTGTTGCTTCTTGTGGTCATTGCGGCGCCTTTCTTTCTCGAAAGTTATTATATCGGTCAGATGACGCAATTATATATCATCGCGATAGCTGGCGTTGGCCTGATGCTGCTCGCGGGATATACGGGACTGGTCAGCCTCGGCCATGCGGCATTTTTTGGCATAGGCGCCTATACAGAGGCGGTTATGACGGGCAACGGTATTCCGCTTCCCTTCATGGACGAACCGATGGTGTTCTCGTTCCTCGTATCGATGCCGATGGCAGCAATTTTCGCGGCTCTGGCGGGCGTCGTGATCGGCATCCCCGTACTTCGACTGACAGGTATTTATCTCGCCATTGCGACCTTCGCCTTCGCGATCGTGATCGAGGAAGTGCTCTCGCGCTGGGAAAGTGTCACTAACGGCTATACGGGACTTCTCGTGGAATCGCTCTATGTCGGTGACCTGGAGTTATCGGACGGTCCGCCCTTTTATTTTCTCTGCCTCGGGTTATTAATCCTCGTGATCCTGATGTCGATCAATTTGCTGCGGTCACCGACAGGGCGCGCGATGATGGCCATTCGCGACTCGGAAATTTCCGCGCAAAGCATGGGCGTCAATCTCGCACGGGTAAAAACGACGGCGTTCGCCTTGAGCGCCGGGGTCACCGGACTTGCCGGCGCGTTGTTCGCCCATAAGCTTGGCTTTCTCTCGCCTGAAAGCTTTACAGTATTTCAGTCTCTCGAGTTGCTGGTGCTTGTTGTCGTCGGTGGGATTGGTTCGCTGCACGGAGCAATATTTGGTGCCATGTTCGTCCTTGCGTTGCCGCAGGGTCTCGCCATTCTCAAGGACTACCTGCCAACGTCGATTGCCGAAACACCGGGTATGGAGCCGTTTATCTTCGGGCTTATTCTGGTGCTTGTGATCATTTTTGAGCCCTATGGCATTTATGGCAGGTGGCTGAAGATAAAACATTATTTCCAGATGTTCCCTGTCTACAAGCGAGCCACCTTTAAACGCCAGAAAGCCTATATGAAGTCGGAACGGTTGAAATGAGTTTATTCAAAGCGGAAAATCTGGCGATTAACTTCGGCGGCGTCAAAGCTGTCGACGGGGTGAATTTCGAGATCGAAAAGGGCGAGTGTTTTACGATTATCGGCCCGAATGGAGCCGGCAAGACGACCATTTTTAACCTGATCAGCCGGATCTACGATTCGACGGATGGAACGATGGTTTTTGATGGTCAGGACATTACGAAGGTGCCGCCTCATGCCATCGCCAGCCTTGGGATAGCGCGGACGTTCCAGAATATTGAACTGTTCGAGCATGCCACGGTCCTGCAAAATCTTCTTGTTGGCCGGCATTGTCATTCCAGGACGGGCCTATTCTCGGAACTTACGTTTCTGCCATCCGTCCGCCGGGCGGAAGTTGCGCATCGCGAGAAGGTGGAGGAGGTCATCGATTTTCTTGATCTGCAGCATTATCGGGAAAGCCTTATCACCAACCTTCCCTATGGCGTCCGGAAGGTTGTCGAACTGGGCCGCGCGCTCTGTACCGAGCCCAAGCTGATTCTGCTGGATGAACCTTCCTCCGGTCTCAATGTTGAGGAGACGCAGGATATGTCCTTCTGGATCGACGATATTAAAAAAGACCTCGGCATTACCGTCTTGATGGTTGAGCATGACATGAAGCTGGTATCCGAAGTGTCCGACCATGTGCTGGTGCTCAATTACGGTCGGATGCTCGCGCACGGATCGCCGCAAGACGTGCAGAACGACCCCGAAGTGGTCAAGGCTTATCTGGGAGAGTAGTGATGAGTGATACGATCCTGAAAGTCCGGAATATCGAGACATATTACGGCCCGATCATGGCCATTCGGGGCATTTCGCTCGACGTTCGCGATGGCCAGATTGCGACTGTTCTGGGGGCCAATGGCGCCGGTAAGACGACCATCCTGAAAACCATCAGCGGCATTATGGATCCGCAAAAGGGAGTTGTCGAATTCGACGGACAGGAAATCCAGAAACGTGATCCCGACTGGGTGATGCGACAGGGGATCAGTCATGTTCCGGAAGGGCGGGAGGTGTTCCCCTTCCTGTCGGTTAACGATAATCTGTTGATGGGGGCCTATACACGCAGTGACCGTGACGCGATCGCCAAGGATATCGAGCTTGTCCACAGCTATTTCCCGATCCTGAAAGAGCGTGCAGATCAACCGGCCGGCCAGCTGTCCGGCGGCGAACAGCAGATGCTCTCGATCAGTCGCGCGCTTATGGCACGGCCGAAAGTGATGCTTCTCGATGAACCGAGCCTCGGCCTCAGCCCGCGTCTCGTGAAGGAAATTTTTACCATCATCAAGCGGCTCAATGTCGAACAGGGCATGACGATGCTCCTTGTTGAACAGAATGCCAATATCGCCCTGCATACGGCGGATTTCGGTTATGTCCTGGAGGTCGGCCGGATAGTGATGGAGGATACGACCGAAAACCTTCTGCAGAAAGAAGATATCCGGGAGTTTTATCTCGGGATACAGGACCATGGGGTTCGCGGCAAGCGCCGCTGGAAAAAACGGAAAACCTGGCGTTAGAACAATCTGAGGCTGGAGATAAAAATGAATGCAATGACATATCCCCCGACAGTCATCGACGGTGCCGAAACGACCTGTCAGCTTTTCTGGATTCGCGTCAAGCAGAATGATCAGAAGATCGCCATGCGCGAGAAGGATTTCGGCATCTGGCAGAGCATTACCTGGGCGGAATATGGTGAAAAGGCACGTGCCTGCGGCCTTGGCATGGTGGCGCTTGGACTAAAGCGGGGCGAGACCGTTTCGATATTGAGCGAGAATAATCCGGAATGGCTGTATCTGGACATGGGAACGCTCGGCGTCGGCGGCGTCAGCAATGGTGTTTACACGACGGACAGTTCTAAGCAGGTCGAATATCTCTGCAAGGACTCGCGGACCCGCATTTTCGTGGCGGAGAATGAAGAGCAGCTCGACAAGATCCTGGAAATTCGTGAACGGCTTCCCGATCTTCTGAAAATCATCGTCCTCGATATGGAGGGTCTTCGTGATTTCAAGGATGACATGGTCATCAGCATTGATGAACTTTATGCAATCGGTGAGGAATATCACAAGCAGCATCCGGATTTCTGGGAAGAGCAGATTGCACTCTCGAAGCCGGAAGATCTGGCGATCCTGATCTATACGTCCGGCACAACCGGGCCGCCCAAGGGCGCCATGATTTCCCATCGCAACCTGATGTTCCAGATTTCCAATCTGACGCCTATTATCGGTTATAGTCCTGAAGACGAGCAGCTTTCCTTCCTGCCGCTTTGCCATGTCGCAGAACGCTCATTCAGCGTTTTTCTGCCGCTTTTTGCCGGATCCGTGATCAATTTTGTCGAAGGCCCCGACACCGTGCCAGAGAATATCCGCGAAGTGTCTCCAACCGTCTTTTTCGCGGTACCGCGTATCTGGGAAAAATTCTATTCCGCGATAACGCTGCAGCTCAAGGAGGCAACCAAGCTTCAGCAATGGGCCTATGGCTGGGCGATCGGCGCGGGATATAAACTGGCCGAGCACAAGTTAAACGGAACGAAGCCGTCGGCATTTGAAAAGTTAAGGTTCTGGCTGGCGGATCAACTGGTGCTGCGAAACATCAAACGGCTGCTTGGCCTGGACCGCGCGCATTATCTTGGATCCGGGGCGGCGCCCATCGCGCCTGATCTGATCAAATGGTATCTGGCGCTCGGGCTTGATATGTATGAGGTATATGGCCAGACGGAGAATACCGGCGTCGCGACAACCAATCTGCCCGACCAGTTCAAGCTGGGTTCCGTCGGCATTGCGGCCCCCAAGACAGAAGTCCGTATTTCGGACGAAGGGGAAATTCTCCTTAAGGGGCCCCATGTCTTCCTCGGCTATTTGAACCAGCCGGAGAAAACGGCGGAAACAGTAACGGACGGTTGGCTTCATACCGGCGATGTGGGGTATGTCGACAACAACGGTTTCGTGAAAATCACCGACCGTATGAAGGATATTATCATCACCGCCGGCGGCAAGAACATCACACCGTCAGAGATTGAAAACCAGCTGAAATTCAGTCCCTATATCTCCGATGCCGTGGTTATTGGCGACAAGCGGAAATATCTGACCTGCCTGATCATGATCGATCATGAAAATGTCGAAAAATATGCGCAGGATCTCGATGTGCCGTTCACGAATTTCCAGAGTCTCTGCAAGGCGAAGGAAGTGCTGGACCTGATCCGCGAGGAAGTCGAAAAGGTGAACAAGAATTTTGCTCAGGTCGAAACCATCAAGGATTTTCGACTTATCGAAGAAGTTTTGACGGCGGAGGATGACGAACTGACTCCGACGATGAAATTGAAGCGTTCCTTCGTCAATCAGAAATACAAGGGAATGATTGACACGATGTATCAATGACACGGAATTTCTGGAAATTCGAAAAATAGTGTATCATGTTGTTATCAGGGAATAAAATTGGGAGAATAATTATGAAACGGAGAAGTTTTCTACATCTGTCGCTTACGGCGGCGGCGACCGTGGTGGCGGCGTTTGCCGGATCCATGAGTATCGCTTCAGCGGATCAGGGCATTTATGATGACAAGATTGTCCTGGGTTCGCATCAACCGCTTTCCGGTCCGGTCGCGCTCTGGGGTGTACCCGTGACCAACGGAATGCGTATGGCCGTTGACGAAGCCAATGAAAAAGGTGGCGTAAACGGGCGCATGATTGAACTCATCGTTGAAGATTCTGCCTATCAGCAGAACAAGGCCGCGCAGGCCGGCGACAAGCTGCTCAAAAAGGACAAAGTTTTTGCGCTTGTCGGGGCTCTCGGGACTCCCACCAATATGGTGACCATGCCCCGTGCGCTGAAAATGGGCGTCATGAATATTTTTCCGGTGACCGCCGCGAATGAAATGTATGAGCCCTATCACAAACTGAAGTTTGGTGGTTTCACGCCGTATAGTGACCAGATGCAGGCCGCAGTCAAATATTTCGTCGAAAACAAGGGGATCAAGAAAATCGGCGTCCTCTATCAGGATGACGATTTCGGCAAGAACGTTTTGCACGGATGCGAGAACCAGGCCAAGGATATGGGCCTTCCGGAAGTCATAAAAACCAACTTCAAGCGCGGCTCAAAGGATTTTTCCTCGCAGATTGCCCAGCTGAAATCCGAAGGCGTGGAACTGGTTTGCCTCGGTACAATTATTGGCGAGACAATCGGCAGCATGGCGACCGCGAAGAAAATTGGTTACGATCCCATCTTCGTTGTCAGCTCGGCCGGTTACGTTCCGGAAAATATCTCGCTGGCCAAGGGCCTGACGGAAGGGCTTTACGGTACCAGCCAGACGCCAATCCCCTACTATGATGAGGCGACCCCGGAAGTGAAGGCCTGGATGGACGACTACAAGAAGCGGTTTGGCGACGATGCTGTTTTGCAGTCCATTGCTGGCTATGACGCGATGGATGTTTTCATCATGGCCCTCGAAAAAGCCGGCCCTGACCTGACCGCGGAGAAAGTTGCGGAAGCAATTGAAAGCATTAAGGATTATCAAAGTATCTTTGGTGGCGCACCCTACAGCTTCTCCGCTGAGGATCATTTGGGCCCGGATGCCCGCAACAGCGCGCGTCTTTCCCAGGTTGTTGGGGATCGATGGAAGCTGATTGGTCCGATCAGCTATTGATCCTGCAAAAAATAAACGTGGAAAACCCGGCTTTAATGCCGGGTTTTTTTATGCGAACTAGTCTTGCGTATTTCTTTCTACAAGCTCTTTATAAAGCTCCCGAATTCGCGCGGTCACAGGCCCCATACCGTCATGGTCGCCAATTTTCTTTCCGTCGATTTGCGAAACGGGCGTCTGGGCCCCAAAGGTGCCTGTGAGGAAGGCTTCGCTCGCTCCATAGGTGTCGACCAGCGAATAATTTTTTTCATACACCGGAATATTATTGGCGCGACATAGATCGATGACTTTTTGCCGGGTTACGCCGTTCATGCAGTAGTCTCCGGTTGAGGTCCAGACCTCACCCTTTCGGACGATAAAGAAATTACAGGCGTTTGTCGTGTTCACGAAGCCATGGGGGTCGAGCATCAGTGCCTCATCCGCGCCGGCCTGTTCCGCTTGCAGGCAGGCGATGATGCAGTTCAGTTTTGAATGGGAATTGTATTTTGCATCCTGCGACATGGGGAGACCGCGTACTTGCGGCACCGTGGCAAGTGAAATGCCCTTTGCCTGAAGATGTGTCGCGGGCTTCGAATGCTCCATGATGATAACAATCGTCGGACCCGATTGCGACAAGGCAGGGTGCTGAAACGGTTTGACCTTCACGCCGCGCGTGATCATCAGACGGCAATGCACATCATGTGTCATGTCGTTTGCGGCGGCGGTTCTGGTCAAGGCATCCAGAATTCCGGCGCGATCCATGCTGATGTCAATTGATACGGCTTTGCAGCTATCGAAAAGACGATCCATATGTTCATCGAAGAAGGCCCATTTGCCGTTATAAAGGCGCATCCCTTCCCACATGCCGTCACCCAGCATAAAGCCTGAGTCATATACGGAAACTCTGGCTTGGTTTCGGGGAACGATCTCGCCATTTATGTAGATTTTGATGTCTTTGTTGCGCGGATCATCTTCCGCGTCGTGGGTTGTATTGCTGTTATCCTTCATCGAGATGTTACCCTTTATTTTGGCGCTTCCTTGAATTTGCGAGACGAGTGCGACGGCAAGTCAGGGCTTCCCTCCGCGTCTGGCGGCGCGCCAACTGCTTACAAGCAGAATGACGGCGCATCCGACAAACAACAGGGGAGCGGGCCATGCCGGATCACCAATGAGGCTCGGGATCTCTATAATATCAATGGCGATCCAACCCAGTAGTGCGATGGAGAACCAGACATCGTCGACGAACAGGGAGAACAGTTCGACCGCGGCAGATTTCAACCATGTCATGCGACATCTCCTGCTTTTTCCGCACTTTTCGCGACTTGAACAGCCGCCCAGGCCGCGACCGCGAAGCCGGCGATCAGTCCTATAATCGACAGGTCCTCCCCCGGCCAGGAAAGACCCGCCCCTTCGCCAATCCAGAACACGCCGAAGCCGGACAAAAGAATCCCCACAAAAAGCTTGAGAGCATTTTCCGGCACCTGCGCAAGCGGTTTATGGATCGCTATGCCGGCGACGATAACCAGAAAAAGGGCCGCCCCCGCGCCCGCCGCCGCGGGGACAAGTGCCTCGCCGGTCGCGCCGACTGCTATAACGATGAAAATTACCTCCAGCCCTTCAAGGAGCACCGCCTTGAAACTTGTCACCAGCGCAATGGGATCCCAATTCCCTCTCGCTGCCTTGTCCAATTGCATATGCTTCGTTTCTTTTGCGAAAATTTTTGTTTCATCGTGAAGGGGCAGGACGCCGGCGGACCGTAAAACAGCTTTGCGCAGCCACCGCATGCCGAACAGCAGCAGCAGGGTTCCCACAATGAGCTGAAGCCAGCCAAGGGGTAATCTTGCCAATAACGGGCCGGCCACGATCACCAGTATGCAGAGGAGTATACCGCCCGCAGCGGCGCCGATCAGCGCCGGCCGCCATCCGCGAACCGTGCCGACGGCTAGAACGATTGTCAGTGCTTCGACGAATTCGACGATTGAGGCTAGAAAGGCGGCCACTGCCGCAGTTGCCGTCGACGGGTCGGTTATCCAGGAAATAATATGCATTACGGGCGCCATTCCATGAGATAAAATACGACTATACCTCATATAAAAAATTGGAGCCAACCATGGAACTTGCGAAATCACATCTGGATATCGGTCTTTTCACCAATAACCGGGAAAAGATGTTGGCTTTCTGGCAGGGAAAAGTTGGCCTCGCATACGACCATCTGGGCAAGCTCGGCGGGGGCGTGCATCAGTTGCGGCATTTTCTTGGCGACGGACCGGCTGGCCCCATTCTTAAGATCAATGACTCCCGCAATCCCTTGCCGGCCGCCCCACCCAGCGGTTACCGCGAACTTCTTATCGCGCGGGAGGAAGTTTCCGTTCCCCAAACACTTGTCGATCCCGATGGCAACAGGCTGGCGCTGGTGCCGCCCGGATATTGCGGTGTAGGAGGAATTGGCATGCGGATGGGTGTGCGGAGCCTGGCAGCGTTTGAAGATTTCTATGGCCGTATTCTCGGGTTGCCGAAAGTTCCCGTCGCAGACGGTCCCGCCTTTGCCTGCAGCGATAGCGTGATTTTGGCCTTTCACGATCCCGACGCAAGCGGCGACGCCGTCCAGTTTGCACAAGGTTACAGATACCTGACGGTACAGATATTTGACGCGGATCATGAGTATGAGACGGTGCTTCAGCGCGGTGGGAGTGGTGGCATGGCGCCGAAGACACTTGGCACAACTGTCCGCTACGGCTTCATCCGTGACCCAGATGGAAACTGGATCGAACTTTCTCAGCGAGCGACCCTGACAGGTTCGATTGCCTCGTCAAAGGACGTGACGGCGGAAAACGGGTGACATAACATGGCATTCCCCGGCTCTCTTGCCGCCATTACCAGCTTTCCCTTCGAATGCCGCATCAGCAGATCATAATATAATTGATATGTGTCAATTCTTTTGCCAGTTTGAATGCAACGGCGGGAATTTAAGCCTTTCGCCGACTAAAAATAACAGGGAGTAAATGAGAGATGGATCACGGATTTGAACTAAGACGCATCGTCACCGGCCACAATGATAAAGGTCGATCGATTGTCACCCTGGATGGCCCGCCCGGTCGGCGTATCGGGAACCTCCGCGATATCTGGAATGAAGCCGGGCATGCTGTTAACAGCACGAATATTGAAGATCGCGGCGCGCACCCGGTTACCCTGTCACCGGTTCCGGGAGGCAGCAATTTCCGCTGGTTTATGGTTCCGCCCGCAGATCCCTCTCTTGGTGAAGAAGAATATGCGCGGGTCGTGAAAGAAAGATTCGCGGCCATGGGTGCCGCGCACGAGCAGCCGGATACATCCCGCCATCCGGCCATGCATAAAACAGAGACGATAGATTATATTATCCTCCTGTCGGGCAATGTGACCCTGTTGCTCGACGACGATGAACGGGATCTCAAACCCTATGATGTCGTTGTCCAGCGCGGCACCAACCATGCTTGGGTCAACAAGGGGACTGAGCCAGCGCTCCTGTGCGCCATACTGATAGATGCCGACGTCAAGTAGAAGGGCGCGCGGAAACACCGCGTGAAACGTAGTTTCCGGTTCCTAGTAGCTGCAATATTCGTTATGATGGATATTCGTTTTGTGGGGGGCGTCGTAGATGCGCCAAGAACCGTTTGACGATGTCAACGCCCTGCGAAATAAGGAAAGCCCCATGGACATAGTTGTGAATACGCAGAAACTGGCAGCCATACTTGCGGCTGACATGGTGGGCTATAGCCGCTTGATGGGCGAGGATGAGAAGGGCACGCTAGCGCGTCTTAAAACCCACCGCCTCGAACTGATCGATCCGGCATTGGAAAAGAACAATGGCCGCATTATCAAAACCACCGGCGACGGCATGCTGGTCGAATTTACGACCGTCGTCGATGCGGTGCAGGCGGCCGTCGAGATCCAGCGCCGGATGGCGAAACGCAATTCGGATGTCCCGGCAAACCGGCGGATCGAATTTCGGATCGGCATCAATCTTGGTGATATTATATTCGAAGATGGCGATATTTTTGGCGATGGTGTCAATATAGCTGCTCGACTCGAAGCTCAGTCGGATGCCGGCGGCATCTGTATCTCCCGAAGCGTCCATGATCAGCTCGGCAACAAGCTGGACGTCGCATTTGAAGACATGGGATCGCTGGATCTCAAGAATATCGGGCGGCCGATACAGGCGTTTCGTGTCCTGATAAATAGCTCGGGCAGTTCCCCTTCCGAGCAGATGACCGCCGAGCAGGAAGCCGATAAGCCTTCTATTGTCGTCCTGCCGCTTCTCAATATGAGCGGTGATCCGGAACAGGAGTTCTTCACCGATGGTCTGACGGAAGATATCCTGACGGAGCTCTCCCGCTTTCGGGACCTTATTGTGATCTCGCGGACATCCTCCTTCGCCTACAAGGGAAAAAATGTCAGCGTCCAGACGGTTGCCCAGGAGTTGGGCGTGCGTTATGCGCTGGAGGGGAGCGTCCGGAAAGCGGGAAATCGCGTGCGGATCACCGTGCAGCTGGTCGATGCAATTGCGGACAAGCATATTTGGGCGGAAAAATATGACCGCGATTATGAGGATATTTTCGCCATCCAGGATGAGGTAACGTCGGCGATTGTGGCGACGCTTCCATCCCGGATGGAGGCCGCCACCCAGGAGCGGGCACAACGGAAAAGACCCGAAAATCTTGCTGCCTATGAATGCCTTTTGACGGGAAAGCGGCTTCATCACCGATCCAACCGCGAGAGCAACAAACAGGCGCTGGAAATGCTTGGGCGGGCCATCGCACTCGATCCGAATTACGCCCATGCCCATGCATGGAGGGCGTGCGTTCTGGGGCAGGGATGGGCGCAGAACTGGTATGAGGATAGCGATGCAACTATGCTTGAAATTCAGTCGGAGCTCGAAAAGGCGCGGGCGCTGGACGACGAAGACAGCGACGTGCACCGCATTCTCGCTGCCGCCAATCTCATACAGAATGAGTTTGACAAGGCGGTATATCACCAGAACCGGGCCGTATCTCTTAATCCCAATGACGACCTGATTGTCGTGCAGATGGGGGAAATGCTCTCCTGGACGGGCCAGCCGGATGAAGGCGTGAAATGGATAAAGAAGGCGATGCGGCTTAATCCGTACTTCCCGGAACGGTTTTGGAATCATCTCGGTCGGGCGCAGTTCATCGGACATCATTACGAGGACTCGCTCAATTCCTTCCGTCAGCTCTCGACGCCTGATCATACTCACCACGCCTTTATGGCGGCGAACTATGCCTATCTTGGCGATATGGTGGCGGCCAAGGGATATGCGAACGAGGTCATGCGGCTTAATCCTGATTTTACGATCACGAGCTATATGGATACCCTGCATTACAAGCATGACGCGGATGCGGATCATCATCGCGAGGCGCTTGTCAAAGCCGGTTTGCCTGAGTAAACCGCGACCCGCGGTGCCGGCCAAATCCTCCGACCGTTCATTGTCATTGATAATTTCCTCGATTGGTCCGACAATATCCGGATTGACCCCCATGATTGCGGGGTTGGTTAAGCTCAACAATAAAAGGCGGATAACGCCGGGAGGACGGAAATGAGCGTCGACTTCACACCCGAACAACAGCAAATCAAGGACAGCGTTAGTCGGCTGTGCCGCAAGTTTGACGACAACTACTGGCTGGCGAGGGATCGGGATGGTGAATTTCCCGAGGAATTTTGCAGGGCGATCGCTGATGAGGGTTGGATGGGCATCGCCATGCCCGAGGAGTATGGGGGCGGCGGGCTCGGTATCTCGGATGCCGCTGTCATGGTCCAGGCGATAACCGAATCTGGCGCCGCCAATGCCGGTTTTGCCGCCATCGCCATCGGGATTTTCGGCCTTAACCCGGTCGTGGTGTTCGGAACGGAGGAACAGAAAAAGCGATGGCTGCCGCCGATCATCAAACGGGAGGACATCGCCTGTTTTGCGGTGACGGAACCGAATACTGGGCTTGACACCACGCGCCTGAAAACACGAGCGATCCGCGACGGCGATGGCTATATCATCAAGGGCGAAAAAATCTGGACATCGACCGCGCTGCAGTCGAATAAGATGCTGCTGATTGCACGAACCAAAAGCGAGGAAGAAACCGAGCGGCCGATTGACGGATTATCCCTTTTTTATACGGATCTAAACCGCGACTATGTGGAAATCAGGCCGATTGACAAGATGGGTCGGAAATGTGTCGATTCAAACCAGCTTTTCATAGATGGCCTTCCCGTCCCGAAAGAAGATCTCATCGGGGAGGAAGGGAAGGGCTTCCGGTATCTTCTGCATGGTCTGAATGCGGAAAGAATCCTGATCTCGGCGTCGATGGTCGGCCTCGGACGTTGCGCGCTCAACCGCGCGGCCAACTATGCGCGGGAGCGCGTGGTGTTCGGTCGGCCGATCGGGATGAACCAGTCGATCCAGCATCCGTTGGCGCAATCCTGGGCGGAGCTGGAGGCGGCCAATCTCATGGCCTTCCGGGCGGCAGGCCTATATGATGCCGGCAAGGAATGTGGCCTTGAAGCCAATGGGGCAAAATATCTGGCGGCAGAGGCGGCTTTCAAGGCCTGCACCAATGCCGTTATGACTCATGGCGGCATGGGATATGCCAAGGAATTTCATGTGGAACGATATTTGCGCGAATCCCTGATCCATCGCCTGGCGCCGATCAGCCCGCAACTTATTCTCAGCTACCTCGCGGAACGGGCGCTCGACCTGCCAAAATCTTATTAGGTGCTGCGGGCGGCAAATTGTTGCGCTGTCATTTTTTGCCGGACTCTCGCCGCGACAATTCTTCTGCAAGGCGCGAGAATTCGTCGGGGATCGACAGCTTGTTCTTTTCAGAGTCAATAATCGACCGGAAAATTCTGGTTTTCAATTCGTCGATTTTATCATGGCAAGCGTTTCGGTTTTCCTTGGGAATCGCGGAACAGACAATATCGATCAGTCGTTCGGCGCCGTGAAGCCGCCCCCAGAGATAATCGTTTTCCCGGATAAGGCGGCTGAAGAAACCTGCAAAGCCTTCGAAGGCAAGCCCTTTCAGCGTCACATGCTTTCCGCCGCCCCGTAGCCCCGTCGCATCCAGCGGGCTGATCCGGTCGATACGGATTTCATCGAATTCACCTATATTGCGCCAGTTGGTGATCGAGAAAGTCAGAACGTCCCAATAGGCGTAGCCGATATACGAATGTAGAAGCGCGCGCCGGATCGTTCGGTCTGCCGCGGCCCCCCGATTGCTGCACAGCAGATCCTCGACGGCAACGCAGGTTTGTCCCAAACTCATCTGGCCGTTCAACCATTCCACTATGTTGTCGAAGGCGCCAAAGCATTCTTCTTCTTCCGCCGAGAACAGAGATCTTGCGGATTCGCGAATTTTCCCCCGAAGCTCCGTATCCATAAAGCTTCCGTCGTTAAAGGGCTGTAATGTATCGAGAATTTCGTAAAGGCTCCGCTTTACGATGTTAAGGTCCGCGGCACTCACATCCTTGAAGTCGCTTTCCAGCCGGGCATATAGTTCGTTGAGGCTGCGAATAACGAAACGGATGCGCCGGTCACGAAACCCAAGGTCAAAATGATCTAGAAATTTGAGCCAGGCGGGGCTGCTGCCTTCGGGCGCCGGTCCCTGAATTTCCCGCCGAGTTATTTTCTTGTTGTCGGCCCAGTTGCGAAACCTCTCTTTCAACTGATGCGACCGGCGGCTTTCCGCGGCGATATCAAGCGCGCTGCAGACAAGCTCGAACACATAGTCGAGCGTCGCCTCGATCTTGAGGTCAAGATAGCCTTCGTAGAAAAGCCCTACCTCGGAGGCAACCGACCGATGGGCCCTTTTTCGCGCATGTCTTACCGCCTCGGGGCCTTCGTCGGCTGCTTCTTCGGCGATGGCGGCAATCGCGGAGTCAATGCGCGGGCGGGCAGATTCCATCATCAGCTTTACCCGCCGTATCCTTTCATTATAGCTGCCGATAAAGGCGAGATCGTCGCGGATTGGCTGATTGCGCGGTAGCGTGGAGAGGGAGCCGAGCAGTGTAATCAGGAATTTCGGCATTTCCCGGTTGGCCGGTTGCTGTTCCTCATCCGGGTTCGGGTCGATATAGATCAGGCGGCGATCGATATCGCGAAACGCTACCTGTTGCTTGATGGCGCCGATCGCCGCCGAAAACGGCTTGTTGTCGAGGACGCCGCCATCAATGAAATGGGCGGTTTCCGGATTTATGTCCTGCTGCAGATAGGCCGCGAAATTCTTCTTGATAAAGCTTGTTCTGGCGGGCCAGGAGCGATTTTTGGACGAGAGAAGGGCGTCAAGTTCGGTAAGCGTCGCCGGCGGAAATGCCCCCGGGTAGGAGGATGTGGCGCGGGCAGCGAAAATGAGACCAGGAAGATGATCCCGATCAAACTCACTGACCATGCCGGTCGACGCGCTGACGTAGTCATATTTCAGGAGAAGTCGGTGTTCGCGCTCACTGACGATGGCGGGATCATGAAGCCGCATTGCCTGCTGGTGACCATAAAAGTCCGTTACGGTCACGAATAGGTGCAGATGCTGACCTGCCGGAATCAGGCTTCGCGTGGGTGTCTTTCCGCCGTCCATTTTGTCGATCGAACGGAAAAACATGTCCGAGACAATAGGCCCGTCGAACGGCGGCTTGAACCAGCGAGAGCGCAGGAACATCGAGATTTTCCGCCGCATCTCGGGATCGGGCGCGACCTCGTCCAGTTTCAGCCGGGAGAAGGTATTGATGAAGGGTACGAGCACGGCTTTCGACCATGTGCCGGCCCTAACCTCATCGCTCATCAGAAATTCCACATCCGCCTCATCCAGCCAGGCCCGGGTGACCGGCTCGAGATCGAGGTCGTGAGCAATCGCGCGCGAGAGCGTGACGCCATTAATTCCCCCGGCGGAGGCGCCCGCCATGATATCGACGATGACCCGCAGGTCCATATGCTCCCCGATCATCTTGAACAAGTCGAAGTAGATTTCCTCACTGTCCACATCATCAGCGCGTTCAGGCGCGATGTCCCCGTAGTTCTTCGTTTGTCTCTCACTGTTGGAGGGAATGGCGTGATAGGCGGCAGAGGCGCGCAGCAGCTTCAGGATTTCCTTGGTAATGCCATGCATATAGATGGCCAGCGACGCACCGCCGTAACATACAAGGGCGAGTCGTAATTCTTTTTCCTTCATTGAAGCCCCCCGAACCCCATGCGCGAAGTGTAACGGATTATCCGGTCAGCAGACACTAAATTTTCATACATTACATTACCGCTCTGCGGCTTTTCTCTTGTTGTTTTTGATCAAGTCTGCAAGGCTTATGTTCAAGCGCTTCCAAAGAATAACACGGAGCAAATCCGGAGGGAGGATAACATGCGTGTCTTGATGATCGGCTGCGGCATAGCAGGGGCGGCTCTTTCGCTCACGTTGCAGCGGGCGGGTATTTCCCATTTGATACTGGAGCAGGCCGCAAAATTATCCGAGGTCGGCGCCGGGTTGCAACAGAGTCCGAACAGCATCCGGGTCCTTGAGTATCTTGGTTTGAAGGACGAGCTTTCGCGTATCGGCGTTCCGCCGCAGGCACATCTTTTCAAGGATTATAAAAGCGGGGAGGTATATCTCAAGACGCCGCTGATGCCAAAAGTCGAGGAATTTTTCGGCGCGCCCTACTATCATGTCCATCGGGCGGACCTTCTCGATATCATGGTGAAAGCCATGGAACCTGAAAATATCCGCCTGAACAGCAAGGTGGTTGCCGTCAAGGAAAATGCCGACGGTATTGAAGTCCACTTGAGCGACGGAACGATTGAGAAGGGGGACGTTCTGATTGGCTCGGACGGGCTTCACTCCCTGGTTCGTGAGACCTTTTTCACTCCTGAAAAACCGCGACCTTCCGGCTGTGTTGCCTGGCGCGGGCTCGTGCCGGTGGACGTCGCCCGCAATTTGGGGTTTGAACAGAATTCCTATGTCTGGATGGGACCGCACCGGTCTGCGGTGCTCTACTATGTTTGTGGCGGCGATCTTTTCAACTGGGTCGGAATTGGGCCCTATAATGACAATGCAAAGGAATCCTGGTCGCAAACGGGGTCGCGGGATGCGGCACTCAAGGAATATGACGGATGGCATGAACAGATCCGGGAGCTTATTGCGGGCACGGAAAGCCTCTTCATGACGAACATGATCGATCGTGAACCGCTTGACCGATGGGTGACGGACAGCGTTGCGCTGATGGGCGACGCGGCGCATGCGATGATGCCCTATCATGCGCAGGGGGCCGGACAGAGCATCGAAGATGCCTGGGTGCTCGGCCGCTGCCTGGAGATGTCACAGAACGACATCGCCGGCGCCCTCAAGAAATATGAAGGATTACGCCTGGACCGGGCAAACCGTGTACTCCTGCAATCTCGTGCGGCGGAGCATCTCTTTCATATGACGGACCCCGATGAGATCGCGCGGCGCAACGCCCGTTTCGCCCGCCATCAAAAGGAAGATCGGGATGGCTTTCCCATCGGTCAGCGCTGGCTTTTTTCCTATGATGCGGAAAAAGCAGTGCTGGGAACAGACGACGAATGGCGCCAACTGGCATGGTAGGCGTAACACTTAATTAAAACCAAAGAAGAGGTAGATTTGTAATGTCGGGTCTTTATTACGAAGAGTTTGAGGTGGGAATGGAGTTCGAGCATGCCCTGAGGCGAACGGTGACGGAAATGGATAATGTTATGTACTGCGCCATGACCCATAACCCGCAGCCGCTGCATCTCGACGAAGAATTTTCGAAACAGACGGAATACGGTCAACGGATCGTCAACAGCCTGTTCACGCTTGGCCTCGTCATCGGCGTTACGGTTGGGGAGACGACGCTTGGCACCACACTCGGCAATCTCGGAATGACCGACATCCGCTTCGCTAATCCGGTTTTTCATGGCGATACGATCCGGGTCGTAACCCGGATCAAGGAGATGCGCGAAAGCAAGTCCCGACCCGACGCCGGTTTGGTCGTGTTCGAGCATATCGGCTATAACCAGCGGGACCAGGAAATCGCCTATTGCGTCCGCACCGGCCTAATGAGGAAACGCCCATGAAGCTGCTGCGGTCCTGGCTGTTCGTTCCCGGAGACAGCGAAAAGAAAATGGAAAAGGCACGCGGCAACGGTGCGGATGCCCTGCTTCTTGATCTTGAGGATTCCGTTGCTGACGACAGGCAGGACATCGCCCGGAAAATGGTGGCGGAATTCCTTGCAGCGAACCCCGATCGCTCCGCGCAGCAACTCTGGGTGCGGATCAATCCGCTGGATACGGAACTGGCGCTTCCCGATCTTGCTGCGGTTATGCCGGGCGCGCCGGACGGAATTATCCTGCCCAAAGTCTATTCGGCCGCCGAGGTGAACCGCCTATCGGATTTTCTGCTTGCGCTGGAGGCGCGGGAAGGGTTGGCGCAGGGATCGACGAAGATCCTCAGCGTCGCGACGGAGACGGCCGCTTCGCTCCTCACGTTCGACAGCTATCTCAAGGACGTATCAGACCGCCTTGTCGGCCTCACTTGGGGCGGGGAGGATTTGGCTGCCGCGCTCGGAGCATCAACCAACAGGCATCCGGTCACAGGGGATTATGACGATCCATTCCTCCTCGCCCGGTCCCTGTGCCTTGCGACGGCCCGCGCCATAGACGTTCAGGCGGTCGGGGTGGTCTATGTAGATTTCCGGGATCTGGAAGGGCTCGAAAAGGAATGTCTCCGGGATCGGCGTTCGGGGTTTATCGGTAAAGTCGCCATTCACCCGGCGCAGGTTGAGGTGATCAACCGCGCTTTTACGCCGAGTGAGGACGAAATTGCCTTTGCCAGGCGCGTGGTTGACATTTTCGAGAAAAATCCCGGCGTGGGAACGATCGGACTCGATGGGAAAATGCTGGACATGCCGCATTTGAAGCAGGCGCGGAACGTCATCGCGCTCGTGGAGCAGCTGCGTTAGGCAGGCACAATAAAATCTTGTGGGTATAAAAATGAACGAAGAAATCGCCATACATCACCTTTCTGCCGCCGAACATGCCAAATCAATGGCGGGTTATATCCGCGAAGGCGAAGCCCGGGCCTATGCGCTTGGAAATCGCGGCCCCTTCCGGATGGGACCGGACGGTAAACTTGCGGACGATATTCTCGCGGCATATCGCGCGCACGGGTTTTACGTGTTCGAGAATGTGGTAAGCGGCGAGGAGTTGGAGGATCTTCGCAGCGATGTGGATTATGTTCTTTCCCGGGCTCCGGTAACCCCGGATTCCGACATCGACGCGGAAGGGCGACCTGCAATGGGGCCGGAATTTGTGCGGTCGCCTTACCGGTTCGCGAAACCGCTCAGCGATCCTCTCGGAGGGACGACAAAAAACAAAGGACGTCATCCGGTAAAAATGCTCGACCCGACGCCAGAGGGGGACGCGCCAAACTGGACGATAGAATTGCTGACTGGCAATTTGCATCTCATGGATTCCTGTCTGCGTCTTTATGGGCATCCGGGGTTGCTGGCAGTAGCGGAAGCTATTAATGGCGCTGATTTCGTCCCCTATAATGAAGTGACCTTCATCAAGGAGCCCGGTCTTGGACCGTCGGTTGCCTGGCACCAGGATGGCACCACCCATTGGGATGCGCCGGATTGGGATGAAAACGCGCATGGCTTCAATTTCATGACGCAGCTTTATCCAAGCACTCCCGCCAATTGCGTCTGGGTATTGCCCGGCAGTCACAAGACCGGCAAGGCCGATATTCCTGCGCTGGTTCACGAAAGCGGTTCCGAACAGCTCAAGGACGCTGTGCCACTCGTCTGCGGGGCGGGGGATGTCTTCGCCGTCAACCGTCAACTGGTTCACGGGTCTTTCGCCAATTCCTCACCGGACCGAAGGGTGACGATCAATGCCGGGTTCTTTCCGCGAAAACGCGTTCTCAATGTTGCGACGAGCCAGCTTGACGGCCGCGAAGAAGTCTATGACGCGGACCGTATCCATGCGCGCAGCCGGATCATCGCACTCGGGATCGATGCCCGTCAGCAACGCTATCCGGACGAACCGAGATACGATTATCTTCCCTTGCGAGGCGAGGAAAACGCGAACCGATGGGGCGAGGAAAACCGGGAAATGCTCCTGAAAAACTACAACCTCAAGGATATCTACATTTGACGTTAAGGATTTAGGCCGTAAACTTGCCCTCGCGCCGGTTACTGTCGTGTAAGCGCCCGCCCGAGGAGTAACGTGATATGATTGCCCTGTTAATTGTCATCGGCTTGATAGTCGCTATCGCCCTATATGTCATCGTGACATATAACGGCTTCGTCAGTCTGCGCGAGCGGATTAAGGAATCCTGGAGCGGGATCGAAGTGCAGATGAAGCTCCGTTATGATCTCATTCCCAATCTCGTGGAGACCGTCAAAGGGTATGCCAAGCATGAGGCCGGAACTTTCGAGGCCGTGGTTCAGGCCCGCAACAGCGCAATGGCCAATCATGGATCCCCGGCGGAACAGGCGCAGTCCGAGAATATGCTCGCCGGCGCGTTGAAATCCCTGTTTGCACTTGCCGAGAACTATCCCGAACTCAAGGCCAATGAGAATTTTTTGAGCCTGCAAGGGCAACTCGCCGACGTTGAGAATAAAATCCAGTCCGCGAGGCGCTACTACAACGGCGTTGTCCGCGACAACAATATCAAGATCGATCAGTTTCCGAGCAATTTGGTCGCCAATGCCTTCAACTTCATAAAGGCGGAGTTTTTTGAACTGGCCGAAGATGAAGATGCCGCCCGTAAACCGGTCCAAGTCAGCTTCGACTGATCTCTCGGTATGTTGTCGTTGAGGAAAATTTCTGTTGCCGCCCTGCTCCTGCTCACGGGGCTTGTCTTTGCCGGACAGGTGATGGCGCAGGAAATCATCAGGAATTTCGAAAGCAACATATGGGTCAATCAGGACGCGTCGCTGACCGTGCGCGAAAAGATTACCGTTATAAGCGAGGGACGGGAGATCAGGCGCGGTATTTTCCGCGATATTCCGACCGATTACACGGACGATAACGGCAATCAGTTCCGCGTCGGCCTCGAGATCGAGAAAATTACCCGCGACGGCCAGCCGGAACCCTATCATACAGAACGTCGATCCAACGGTATTCGCATCTATATTGGCGATAAGGACGTCTTTATTCCGGACGGACAGCATACCTATGGCATTACCTATCGGACGACTCGTCAGATCGGCTTTTTTGACGGTTATGACGAAATTTACTGGAATGTCACCGGAAACGGCTGGTCATTCGAAATTGCGAAGGCAAGCGCACGCGTGCATCTGCCGGAGGGCGCGCCGGTCCTGAAATATAGTGGTTACACCGGATTTCAGGGCGATAAAGGAACCGCATTCGCGACCCGTGATTTTACCGATGGCATGGAGTTCTTCACAACCCGGCCACTGGAACCCTATCAGGGGCTGACGATAGCGGTGGCTTTTCCAAGTGGATATATTACCCAACCTTCTGAAATGGAGAAGATCGGGTATCTGCTCGCGGATAACCAGATTCTACTCGTCGGATCCGGGGGATTGGCAATCCTTGCTCTTTATTACTTTTTAGTCTGGTGGCGGGTAGGACGTGACCCGGCCGCAGGCACAATTGTCCCGTTATACGAACCACCGGAGGGATATTCACCGGCGGCGATGCGATATATCCGCGAGATGGGCTTTGACAATAAGGTCTTCTCAGCCGCGATCATCAGCATGGCCGTAAAAGGGTATTTGACGATACGCGAAGACGATTCCGGAAATTACATACTGAAACGGACAGGCAAGAAAGTTCCACTGTCGCTCGGCGAGAAAGCCGCCGCGAGCTGGCTACTGAAGGGCGCGAATGATCAAATCGAGCTCAAGCAGAAAAACCATGCGACTATCCGAAAAGCCAGAGATAATCTAAAGGAATGGCTGCGCACCGAATATGAGAAAACCTATTTTAGTACGAACAGGATCTACTTCATTCCGGGCGTTGTGATTTCGTTGATTGTGGTCGGACTGATGCTCCTCTCGGCGCGAGATCAGGCCGCGGCATTGTTTATTTCCGTCTGGCTCACCGGCTGGACCGCCGGTGTGTATTTTATGCTCCGCCGTGGTTATCGGGCCTGGATGGATTTCGTTTCAGGCCGCAATCCCTTGTCGGGTATCGGTGCGATCCTTCTTACCATCATGGCCATTCCGTTCCTTGGCGGTGAGATCGCCGGGCTGATCTTCTTTATCGATGCGGCGTCGCCGGCGGCGGCTGTGCTATTCCTGTTGCTGCAGATGATCAATCTTGTTTTTTACCATCTACTGAAGGCGCCGACGCTGCTTGGTCGTAAGATGATGGACAAATTTGCCGGTTTCGCGGATTTCCTGAGCGTTACCGAAAAAGACCGGATGAATTTTTTCAACTCTCCCGAAAGGACACCAGAGTTGTTTGAACGGTATTTGCCGTTCGCAATTGCCCTTGATGTCGAAAATGCCTGGGCGGACCAATTCTCCAATGCGTTCGCCAATGCCCATGAAGGCCCCTGGCAGCGCGGAAGTTACCGGCCGAGCTGGTATAACGGCCGGCATTTTAATTCCTCGAACCTTGCAGGCTTTTCAACCTCTCTTGGGCGAGGCTTTACAAGCGCCATATCTTCCGCCTCGACCGCGCCGGGAAGTTCAAGCGGTTCTTCGGGCGGCGGGTCTTCCGGCGGTGGTGGCGGTGGCGGCGGTGGCGGCGGCTGGTAAAGTAAATGCGCGGCCATTGCATCTTGTCCCCTATGATGACCCATCGTAGGATAAAACCCCATTGTGATGAGGTGCGCCCATGAAACATTCACCGCAAAATCCGGCGCCCGCCGATGCGGGCCATCGCAGGTCAGTAAAGCCTGTGATCGTGTATCCGACTGAAACCCTTCCGCATGCTGAAACGCATATCTATGCGGAGGCGCGCGCCAATCTGGAGCCGGTCGAGGAGGTTGTCGTCGCCCCGCGCGACGCGGAGGCGTTTCTTGTTCCAGCCGGGCATTTTTTCCGGATCGTGAGTATGGAAGGGCCGCAGGTCGGTGATCTCAATCTCTGGAATGCCGCGGATCTGAACGAACGATTTTTCAGCGGCAAGACACGCGCGCTTCACGGCACCCATGTCGGTGTCGGTGACCGGTTGTGGAGCAATCTGCCCTATATGCGGCCAATGGCAACCATCACCCACGACACCCTGGACTGGTACGGATGGGATGACGACGGCGGGGGAATTCATGATGTGATTGGAACACGTTGCGATCCCTATACCAACAAGCTGCTAAGTGGCGATGAATACCATTATTGCTGCCATTCGAACCTTATACGAGCGCTTGCCAGGGAGCGGGGAATGTCGTTCGACGAGGCAGAACCGCTCGTGCATGATGTGCTGAATGTGTTTATGTGCACGGGCTTCACCCGGGACAGCCACCAGTATTTCATGAAGGCAAGTCCGGTGCGTCCGGGGGATTATCTTGAATTCTTCGCCGAAATTGATCTGCTGGGCGCGCTTTCCACCTGCCCCGGTGGCGATTGCAGTTCCGGTCATTCCAGTGATGCCGCCAAATGTTATCCGTTGAAAATCGAGATCCTCCGGCCGACGAATGGCTTGGCGACGGAATGGAGGCCGGCGCAACCATCGGACTATTCACGCCAGCATATCGCTGGTGATTAGCGAATGTTGGTGAGTGAAGGGAGGGTCACTTATTCATGAGTGCCCGGCCGATCTTGGTCAGACGTACAGCATGAGCGTTGCGCGCGATATTGAGAGATTTTGTGATATCGCGATAGAGAAGATCAACCTCGGGCCGTCGTGGCGCCGGCATCTTTTCCAATAGGTCCCCGAAGGAGCTTGCGCAGGATTGACATTGTTGATGAAACCCGAGCTGGAGTTCCAGTAAGGGCTGAACGTCCTCACTCGCCTCATCGGCCATGACGGTGAGACGCGAAGCAATCACGTCAAGCGCCATCAGCTTCGTCGCAACCGCGCCAATATCCGCCGCGAGCGCTTCGGGGGCATCCGTTGCGATATCATCCAACAGACAAAACATCGATCCGACCTGGCCGCCCGCGCCGACGGCGTCCTCGATTGCCCGCATGCGCAAGGAGGTTCGGGCAAACGCCTTGCCCTCGGTGCCGATCATATTCGCGACCGGAACGCGGCAGTCCTTCATTGTTATTCCACCGTGCGGGCAAGGGTGAAGGAAGTCGATTTTGACACCCTCGGTTTTTTGAAGGCCGTCGGTCGTGGCTGGAACTAGAATTGCGCTGAATTCCTTGCGCGCATGTTCTTCATTGGTAATGGCAAGCACAATAAAATGATCGGCAATCGGGCCATTAGTGAGATAGGCCTTCTCCCCATTAATTACGAACATGTCGCCATCACGTCTGGCCGTGGTTTTAAGAAATTTCGGATGGGCGCCGGCGCCTGGTTCGGATATGGCGACAGAGATTGTCTTGTCGCCTTTTGAAAGTTCCGGCAACAGCCGTTCTTTAATATCCGGAGGTGCATCTCCCGCGATATGCAGCCGGGTGATCAGCCAGTGGGACATGAACATCATCGCTGCGCCCGGCACTCCGCCGATGCGGTTCAGCAAGTGACCAGCCTTCGAAACATATGTGTAATCAGCGCCAAGGCCACCGAATTCGGCGGGAACGGTCAGCCCGGCGAGGCCACTTGCGGCAAACGCTTTCCAAAGATCTTTTGGAAACTTACCGGAAGATATGAGCGTTTCACGCCGCGGCCGGATTTCCGATTTGGCAAATTCCGTCAGCCTTCGCGTTATTTCGTCGGTATGGGCATTGTTGGAGGTCATGTCGTCCGTTTTTTATTATTAATTCGACAGTCAGACTAGCACAGATTCTATGAATTATTCCTGATTTCGAAAAGCAGATGCAGATAATTGCGATATTCCGCGATCTGCCTTTGCAGCCAGGTGGGGTCACCCATCGCATTCGCCATGATAAACCCGCCCTCAATGATGGTTGTAATCATCTCTGCCAGTTGCTGTGCGGTCACCTGCAATACGGGCGGGCGCGCCTTCCTTCATTTTTCAAGGACGCGGCCTGGCAGAAAAATTATGTTGTGCCGTTATCGATTTTCTGACGAAATAGATGCTTCGGCAAACCGCGGGTTCGTCATTTCATCCTTCGGCAATGCCATCTCAATTTTCTGAAGGGGAGTTATCCAATGAATATCGACTTTGCTGCGCGTGGTATTCTGACAGGTCTCGTGATTGCCGGTTTGACGGCGATCTCGACGCCCGCTCAGGCAGAAGAAAATGATCTAGTGAATGCGACCCTATGGACGCAAACTTCCGTGGAGTTCAAGGCAACATCCCTTGCCGCCTATAAACTCGCGGAGATCATGCTTGACCGGGCACTTGAAGATAAAAACTGGACGGCGGCGACTGAGCAGGGGGAAGCCTATCAGGAAAAGCCTGTCGCTGTAATTCTCGACGTAGATGAAACAGTGCTGGATAACACCGCCTATGAAGCCTGGCTTATCAAGGCTAATGCGAGTTACAGTTCAAAAACCTGGGCGCCTTATGTCAATTCCGCGATCTCAAAGCCGATAGCCGGCTCTAAAGAATTTATTGATTATGCCCGCTCGAAGGGAGTCGAGATATTCTATGTCTCCAACCGCAAGGCCGGCGAAGAGGAAGGCACGCGAAAAAACCTGGTTGATTTGGGGTACTATGTGAACGACAAGATAGATACTATTCTTGTCCGCGGTGAAAAGGAGGAGTGGGGCTCGGATAAAACTTCGCGGCGCGCCTATGTCGCCAAGGATTACCGTGTCGCCCTGATTATCGGCGATAACCTTGGCGATTTCGTCGAAGCCAGAGATGCGACCGTCGCCGACCGGGCGGCCCTTATCGATACCTACAATGACTATTGGAGCACGAAATGGATCACCGTCGCGAACCCCATGTATGGCTCTTGGGAGGCGGCGACTTTCGGTTACAACTTCAAGCTTCCGAACGACGAAAAGCGGAAAATGAAGCTGGACGCGATGGAATATTGGGAACCCAAGGAATAGGGACGGGATGATAGTCCTGAACGCCCCGGCAACGGCACCGGGGCGTTTCCTGATATATCGCTTTCTTTAATCAAGCGAGGAATCGCGTGTTTGGCGGCGGCTTTTTCGAGGAGCGTGAATGCCGAGCCACCAGGTCGACACGAGGGCGAGCATAAGCAGCGCAAGGGCAACAGGGTAGTGAATGACGGCCAGCAGATCGCCATCCAGAATGACCAGGGTTTGCGAGAGGGAGAGTTCGAACTTGTCACCGAGAAAAAAGGCGATAATGAATATGACGACCGAATAGCCGAACAGGTTCATGAGATATCCCATTACGGCGAACACAAGCATGACGGCGACGCCGAAAATACCACCGGTCGATACATATACTCCCGTAATGCAAAGGATGAGTGCCGACGAAAACACCAGGGATTCTGGCGCGGAGATAATCCTGGTCCATAGCCTGAGGCTGGCCTGCCCGATCAGCAGGTTCATCAGATTGGCCATCATCATGGCGCCAAACAGCCCGTAAATCAGCCGGCCTTGCTGTTCGAACAACAACGGGCCCGGCTGGATGCCGTGAATCTTAAAGGCGGAAATGAGAAGCGCGGCGCCAATGCTCCCCGGAATTCCGAGCGCCAAAAGTGGAATAAGGTTGGCTCCCATCACGGCGCTGTTCGCCGATTCCGTCGCTGCGACCCCCTGAATATTTCCCTTGCCGAAAGTTTCGGGTTCCTTCGAGGCCTGCTTGGTCGAGGCGTAGCTCATGAAAGCCGCCGCTGTTGACCCGATTCCGGGTATGGCGCCAAGAAGGGTGCCGATAACCGCACCGCGCAGCATCGTATATCGACAGGACCAGTATTCCGCCCAACTGACATTTTTATCTTTCTTTTCCTGCTTTTCCGGGATGGAAATTGTCGGCTTAATTCCACCGGCGATATTTGCCAGACGGCGAAAAATCTCCGCGACCGCCAGCATACCGATGGCGACGGCGGTCAGCGGTAATCCGTCGAAAAGTTCGAAGTAACCGAAATAAAGGCGCGGGGTCCCGTGTTCGGGGTCGAGCCCGACCATCGCGAAAAATAGTCCCAGAACAGCGGCAATCAATCCCTTGGTCAGGGAATCGCCAATCAACCCGGCAATGATCGAAAAGGCAAAAATCATCAGGGCGCAGGTTTCGACCGGTCCCATTTTAAGGGCAACAATGGCAAGCGGCGCCGAGATCGTGATCAGCACGATATCGCTGAAGGTATCGCCGGTAACGGACGAAAAAAGTGCCATCTTCATCGCTTTCACCGGTTTTCCCTTGCGGGCGAGGGGATGACCGTCAAGCGCCGTGGCGGCAGCGTCGGGCGTTCCGGGCGTATTGATCAGGATGGCCGGTAGGGCGCCGCCAAATAATCCACCCTTATTGACCCCGACGAGGAACGCAATGGCCGCCAATGGATCAAGAACAAAGGTGAAAGGAATGGCAACGGCCATTGCCATCACCGGTCCGGTACCCGGCAGTGCGCCGACGAATTGCCCCATGGCAACGCCTGCTACGACGAATAGAAGGTTGGTCAAGCTGAAGGCATCGCTGAGGCCGGCCAGGATGATGCTGACATCAATCATTTTTCAGGATCCTCATGGCAAGGGGCGCCCAAGAAGCGGCACGACGATCAGCCATATGGCAAGCGGGAGAAGTATTACGCCGCCGATCAGCCAGCTCGGCCGCCGTTCGCCGACCAAAAGCATAAGGCATCCGGCGAATATCGGGACTGCCAGCAAGTATCCAAATTGTGTCATTAGCCATATAGCGATGGCCATAATCGCCGCAAAAACGCACGCCTTCAGCATTTCGCGCCAGTCGATGAAAATGTTTCCACGCGGAAATGCGGCCTGCGCAATGCCTAGAAATAGCAACAAATGTGCGCAGGCATTCGGAACGGACTGCGGCCTCATCCAGCCATAATCCAATGCTTCCGTCTGCTCCGGGATGATCACGAAGTAGAGGAGCAGGCCCAAACCGGCAAAAAATATCCCGGAAAGCCGATCGAGCAGCAACAGTCCGTTCCCTTTCGTAAAACCAGAGGCCACCCCGATATCTGATGCGGCGGTCTCAGGGTCAAATTACTTCCCGAAAAGCTTCTTAACATTTCCGACGCCATCGACAAGCATCTTCTGCGTGCCGTCGGGTCCGAGATCACTGGGGTCCGTCTTCAGGGAATTGACAATGGCTTTTTTCGCCGCATCGGACGTGATTGCGTTATGTAATGCCGCCGCAAGGGTCGCCTTGGCGTCGGATGGCAATCCGGCAGGCGCGGCGATAAAGAAGTACGGGTCGACATAAATCTCGTATCCCTGCTCCACGACGGTCGGTGTTTCCGCCGCATAGCCATGACGTGTTGCGTTGGCGCTTGCGATCATTTTGACATCACCGCTTTCAATATAGGGAATATGCGCGCCCGCCGCGAAGGACGCAACGACGTGACCGCCCAGCAGGTTCTGAAGGGCTTCAGCGCTGCTCTTGGTGGAGATCAGCTTGAAACCCGCTCCCGCCTCGGCATCCACATATTTCATTAAAAGCTCTTGCGGTTTTGCGTCGAAGGCCACCAGCGCGCCGCCGTTCGCCTTGGAATATTCGACAAGGCCAGCGAGGTCATCAAAGGGCGCATCGGATTTCGCAACAATCGCCACCTGTGCCCTTGCGACGGTCGCAAGATAGTCAAAACTGTCGAGCTTGAACGGCAGCTTGTCCCCCCGAAGGACCAGATTTACGAGGATCGGCATATTGACGCCCATTCCGAGTGTCTGACCGTCCGGCTTTGCGACCGCAAGACCTGTAAACATTGCAATTCCGCCGCCCCCCGGCTTGTTTTCAACGACGATATCCCAGCCGGTCTGCTTTTCCATTTCACCGGCAATTACCCGGCCAAGCGTGTCGGTTTCTCCGCCCGCGTCAAAGCCGATCTGAAGTGTAATCGGCCCCGATGGCGCCCAGTCTGCCTGCGCGGTGAAGATCATCAATAGCGACGCTGTCACGCCTGCAAATAGTGTTTTTAATTTCATGACATCCTCCTCTTCCTGTCGTTTCTGGTTTTAATGCGGCTTTACTGTCAAGCTGTCTCTTCCTGGCGCAAGGTCCGCGAGCGACACCCCCTCTTCGAGTATCTCCGGGGGCACTGCGCGCCGACGCACAAGGTGGGCGGCGGCCTTCGCGAGTGCCGGAGCGGTTTGAATGCCGTATCCACCCTGACCGGCCAGCCAGAAAAACCCAGGCACCTCCTGATCAAATCCACATACAGGGCATTTATCGGCGACAAAGCTGCGAAGGCCGGCCCATTTATTCTCGATTCTCCGGATGGAAAGATCGAATGCTCTTTCAATCCGATCGACGCAAATCGCGATATCAATTTCGTCAGGCTGAACGTCGCTTGGCGTTGCTGCCGTTTCATCGGCGGGTGAAATCAGCAACTTGCCGGCATCTGGTTTGAGATAGAATAGTTCGTCGATGTCGATCACCATTGGCCATTTATCAGTCGGCACATCGTTTGGCGCCGCAATGATCATGGCTGTCCGGCGCTTCGGGATAAGGCCGATACTGGCTGTACCGGCGAGCGCTCCGATCCTGTCCGCCCAGGCCCCCGCCGCATTGATAACCGTCTCGGCTTCATAAACGCCGGTTTTCGTGGTGATCCGCCAATGGTCCGCGACCCTCTCAAGCGCCTGAACTTCGCTAGCCGATTTAATGTCACCTCCGTTCGATCGGAACATTCGGAGATATCCCTGATGGAGGGCATGAACATCGATGTCACGCACCCGATCATTGGCAAATCCCGCAGCGGCGTATCCCTTCCGGAGAAGCGGTAGGTGGGCCTCGATCTCCGCTGTGGTGAGCAGATCCAGTTTCCCGGTGTCGGATAGATCGACCATTAATTGGTCGAGAGACCCAAGCTGGTCTCTTCGCGCGATCATGATCACGCCGCGATCCGTGAGCAAGGGCACATCCGCGAATCCGGGCGGCGGATTATCAAAGAAGGAAGATGAGGCCCGAGTAAGCGCGCGGACCGGCGCCGGTCCATATGTATCGACAAACATCGCCGCCGAGCGCCCTGTCGAATGGTACCCGGGTTGGTTTTCCATTTCGAGCAATAGCACCGCCGTGTCATCTGATAATTCGGCTGCCGCTGACGCGCCGGCAATGCCCGCGCCGATAACGGCAACATTATATAATTTTCTTTCCGTCACTCTGCCGCCCGATCCCATTAAAAACCGGCGGAAAGACTAACATAAAAATTTCCGATCGGAAAACTTTTTTTCCGATTAGAAAATATGGACTTGCCGCGCGCAATTCATTATCGTTTGATCATGACATTGCCGAACTCAGAGGAAGAACCCAATGGCGAGAACAGCCGCGCGCGCGTCGCCGAGCGGCTGCGCGACATTCGGCGGCGGAAGGGGCTCACCATACAGGAAGTCGCAACACGGTCCGGATTGGCTATCTCAACCGTCTCCAAGATCGAGCGAAACCTGATGGCGCCGACTTATGACAGGTTTAGCCGCCTGGCGGAGGGGCTCGGCGTGGACGTCTCGGAACTATTCGCGGCACAAGGCGAGCAGTTCGCGCCGGGGGAATTCTCGCTGGCGCGAGTGGGTGACCACAGCTTTCATCAAACCGAAAACTATATTTATGAAATGTTGTTCCCGCATTTGCGCGGCAAGGCCATGATTCCGATGCTTGGCACATTAAAGCCCTTTGAGCAAATGCGCTTCGACAGGTTGGTCAGCCATGACGGCGAGGAATTTTTCTTCGTCCTGAAGGGGCGGGTGATTGTTCAGCTGGAGGGCAAGGATCCGGTCATTCTCGAAACAGGCGAGAGTATCTACTTTGACAGCCGCCGCGGCCATCTATATGCGTCGGCTGGCGACTCTGACGCACGCATCCTTTGCGTTTGTACGAAGATGTAGCGACACTGCCGAAGAGAATTAGTTTCGGGCCGGAGTTCCCTGATCTAAAAAAGTGTAGTGCTCTTTCTGTTTTCGCGCGTCATTCAATTGGCGGTTTTTCCTCGCTTTCAGGTTGGTTTGGCATTCTTCTGTTGCGCCATCTTAGCGGCATCCAGCACGGCTTTTGCCCACATTTCGGGTTCTTCTTGCGGCAGATTGTGGCCGGCATTGGCAAACAGGCGATAGTCGAATGGGCCGGTGAATTTCTTCTTATGATGGGATGTGCCCGTGTTCACGCCGTCCCGGCCTCCGTCAATGGCAATGGTCGGCACGCTGATTTCGGGGCTCTTTGCGAGCTTCGCCTCGATCGCGGCAACAGCCGGATCGCCGGCGACTAGGCCAAACCGGTGACGGTAGGAGTGAATGACGACATCGACGAAATCCGGATTGTCGAAGGCTTTGGCGGAAAGATCGAAGGTTGCATCATCGAATTTCCATGTCGGCGACCACATTTCCCAGAGAAGCCGGGCAATGCCGGCGCGATTTTTTTCAAGACCGCGTTCGCCACGCTCGGAATGAAAATAATACTGGTACCAGAGCGAGGCTTCAACGGCTGGTTGGGAGGGCTCCATCGCGCTCGCAATATCCTGAACATTGTAGGAGTTTCCAGTAACCAAGGCTGTTACCCGATCCGGCCAGAGGGCCGATACGATACAGGCAGCACGTCCGCCCCAGTCATAACCACCGACAATGGGTTTATCCAGATTCAGGGCATCCATAAGGGAGAGAAGGTCAAAGCCAAGCGCTGCCTGCTCGCCCGAACGAGGCGTGCCGTGTGATAGGAATCGTGTTGGGCCATATCCCCGCAAATAGGGAACAACTATTCTCGCGCCTTCTTTGGCCAATATGCGCGCCACCTCGCCATAGGCGTGAACATCATAGGGAAATCCGTGGTTCAAGATAACCGGCCAACCGTCCGTCGGACCGAATTCCAGATAAGCAACGTCCAGAACACCGGCGCGAATTGATTTCAACTCCATTTTCGAATTCTCCCTTGATACGGGTTAGACGCAGTAAACTTACTTTACCGCAGGTGCGGCTATTTGACAGATGAAGTAAAACGAGATTTGGATGTCGTTTTATCACATTGAAAAATGGAGATCCTTTAAATTTCTCCGACTTTACCGGAAGCTTGCTATTTTCCATTCTGCCCTTGATACATATTTCTTTTTCATGAACGCGGCCTCCAAAACGGCTTGATGAGTTTAAGAAAAATTGGAATGGAAAAGAAGAGAATGAGTGACAAGATGACAGTCCGACCGACGATGAAGTCGGACGCCGACCATACCGAATATCACGCCACGTTATGGCCTCGCGCGTAGAAAATGACATGAGACGGATTATCCCGATAGCTGCGAGTAGACGGTGGCCCAACAACCGGATAATGTGGTTTTCGGGGAAAACGTCATCACATCAGATGTAAGCCCTATGAAATTGGCATGCGAGGGAGCTCGCGCCAAAACTTGCCTGGGCCCGTCGATAAAGAATAAAAAGGAGTCATTTTAATGAAGCTCTATGATCTGCCCGCTTCACCCAATGCCCGCCGGGTACGGATATTTGTCGCCGAGAAGGGGCTTGATATTCCGCAAATGGAAGTCGACCTGTCGACGGGATATAACAAGACGCCTGAGTATCTTGAGAAAAATATTCTCGGGCTGATGCCCGTTCTCGAACTGGATGACGGTACGACGATATCGGAGAGTCATGCGATCTGCCGCTATCTGGAGGAGATCCATCCGGAGCCGCCGTTAATGGGCGGTGACGCGCGGGAACGGGCGCATGTCGAGATGTGGAACCGGAGAATGGAACATTATCTACTGCTCCCGCTCGTGAGCGCGTTCGTTCATTCGCATCCCATGTGGAAGGGAATTCGTGAACAGGTTCCCGAATATGCGAAAGTCTGTCAGAATCAGGCGAGAGCGGCGCTGAAATGGTTGGAGACCTCGCTTGATGGTCGGGACTATATCGCGCTTGATGATTACAGCGTTGCCGACATCACCGCGCAATGTGCCGTCTTGATGGGCAAGGCCGTAGAGGTGCGTCCTGATGAAAATCACCCCAATATCAATAACTGGTGGGCTCGCGTCTCGGGACGGCCAAGCGCGCGGGCGTAACTCTTGCGCGCCCGCAAACCCTGAACAGCATCTCTCCTCGAAGGCTTGCCTTTTAAACCTCTGCATGTAATTGGATAAATGTATTCGAGGAGAGGCTATGGCGTCAGCATCGAAAGCCAAACTTTACAGGCGGACAGTTCTCATCGGTCTGATGTGCCTGTTCGCGCTGGCGGTCGTGTTGTATGCAATGCGGGTGCCCCTTCTTGAATTCGCTGGGAAAACCGGATTATCTGTCGCCGGCTTCGAAGACGTGACTGTGACGGTCAAAGAGGTGTCAACGGACCAGATACAAATCTCCGAACTTCTGCTCGGCGATCAGATATCCCTTCAGAATGTGACGCTTCGTTATCAACCTATCGCTTTGTTGAAAGGCGAGTTGGCGGCGATTGATATCGAAAATCTCTTTGTCGATTTGTCAGATCCGGATGGCGGGGCCATTGGCAGGTTGCGTCAGATCGCCGGTGGCGGCACGCAGGACGGCGATGGGAATGCGGGTGAACGCACCTTCCCGGCGATCTCCGTCAGGGCGGGAAAAATTGTCGTAAACAACGAAAAACAATCTTTTGAGGCGGCTGTCTCCGGCGCGATCACGTCGGAAATGATGCTAAAAGGGGAGGGCAGCTTGAACGGGAGGGTCGTAACGGCTGGCGGCCCGATCCTCATCGAGAATATGGTGCTTTCGGTAGACGCCGATATCCCGGCCCGGTCAGGCGAGTTTTTGCTAGGCGGCGGCCGTATCAGTCACGCCGTGGACCCTCCCGATTGGGCGCCGCTATTGCTCTCGGGCGCCGGAAAGCTGGAGGGGGAGCAACTGACTGGCCGGATGATCATCAAAACGACGGCGGGGCAATCCCTGATGCAGTTTGACGGCGATTACGACATCGCCTCGAACACCGGTCGCGCGCAGCTGGCATTAGAGGATCTAATTTTTCGCAAGGACGGATTGCAGCCATCGGATATCAGTCGATATGCGAAGGATGTGCCGCCGATCGATGGCCGTCTCAATATAACTGCCGCCGCAGATGTGGACAACGCCTCGGTAACTTTTAGGGCCGATATTTCGTTTGATGAACTGACGGTTGGTCTGCCCGAAGGGCAAGTGGCCGCCGACCGGGTTCCCATTCAGGTTTCGGGGCGTTTTGCGCTTGAGGATAATGAGCTGAACGCGGAGGCGACCCTGACGGAGACGAATATCGATCTCGGATTTAGGGGGCGCAGCTATGCATTGGAAAATCTACGCTCGACGGCGACGTTGAGCGGTTTCGCGGATAGCCTACAACTCGTTTCACTGGAAGGCGCGGTCAGGGACAGCGCAAAATCACCCGATTTCGCCCCCTTCTTTTTTACCGCCCGCGGAGAAATGGATGCCGCCCGCGCAATATCCTTCGCTGGGGAGATGCGGGATATCGCGTCGAAGCTCGAAATTACTTATGACGGGATGTATCGGGTGGACGATGGGACCGGCGCGATCTCCCTCCAATTGCCGGCGACGAGGGTCGGTATGGACGGGATTTCACTCACGGCACTTTCCCGTCATTTAAAAGATATCGGTGAGGCTTTTTCCGGAACCGTCACCGCCAAAGCGCAGATTGACCGTCTTGCGGATGGAGCCCTCATTGCCTCCTCCGTTTCGGCGGCGGTGAAGGATGGCGGATGGACGCAGGGTGATATTGTGGCGTCGGGTCTTAGAGTTCAATTGCAGGGCATGCAACCCGGAACGTCCGAGCCGTTTGCCGGCCAGATGAACGGTCAGGTCGACAAGCTTGTTATCAACGGACAGCCGGTGTCGATTGAGGCGTTTGCCACGACATTTTCAGGCATGCTGCGTAATCTTTCGCTGCCGGAAGACTCCAGCCTTGAAATCGCAAGACTGAGAATTGCGCCTTTAAGGGGGGCGATCTTCAAGGAAACCCAGACAGCAACGGGTACGGCAACACTGAAAAAGGATGATATACTTTTTTCAATCAGGCTCGCGTCAGACTACCTGGGTTCCTTCGCACATATAACGGGGCGGCATTCACTTTCCGGTAGTAAGGGCGAGGCGGCAATTCAGATAGATCCGCTGACTTTCGATAAGGAAGGCCTTCAGCCAGGCGACCTTATCGCGATAGAGGGTGACATTATGGTGGACGGCCGGATATTGCCGTCGGCAAAGCTGCACTGGGCGCCTGGCGGGCTCAACGGATCGGCGGATATCGGGGTTCGCAATGTCACCGTCAAATCATCGGGCGGGGAGATTAGCGGGCTGAACGGCGATATCCATATAGACGAGATATTCCCGCTCTCCATTGCGACGGCGCAGGAAATCTCGGCGGGACGTGCAGTTGCCGGAATTCCCATTAAAGAGCCCTTCGTTCGCTTTCGGGTTCTGACCAGAAATGGTGCTCCCGTATTATTTATTGACAGATTGACCGCCGGAATTGTGGGTGGTGCTGCGTTTATTGAACAGGCCGTTATTGATACCGGGGCAAAAATCAATCGGGTGGAGGTTCAATTGACCCATCTTGATCTTGAAGAAGTGATGGCGCTCAGTAATGTCGAAGAGTTGGTCGCAACGGGAAAGGTGAGCGGCCGGATCCCGCTTGTTTTTGGCGGCGAACGGTTAGTCGTCGATGGCGGATTGCTGGCGGCTGAGGGGCCGGGTATCCTGAAAATGACCTCCGAAGCTGCCCGGCGGGCGCTTGGTGGCGGTGGGGATCAGGCAAAGCTGCTGCTGAATATTCTCGAGAATTTTCATTATTCGGAACTCTCTATTGAAGTCATGAAAACCGAAGGCGGGGACGATACCGTGAAGTTACATGCCGCAGGCGGTAACCCGGACGTCGAAAATAATCGTCCTGTCGTTTTGAATATCAATCTTTCGACGAGCCTGGACAAGATATTCAACGCCGTTCTCGATGGCTATCTCTTGTCGGAAAAGGCGCTCCGTGCTACCGTCGGCAACAGGTAAATAGGGTGAAGGAAAATCTGTGGAAAGACAACGTCTCCCGATGATCTCAACCATGGCTCTGGTCATGTTGGCTGTCGTTGCCTGCACGCCAACGGTGAAGGTTGAGGCGCCTCCCGAACCGATTACGATTAATCTCAATATCAAACTTGATGCCGAAGTGCGCCTCAAGATCGAGGAACAGGCAAAAGATGACATTACAAACAATCCGGGAATTTTCTGATATGCCAAATGGAAAATATAATCAGAATCTGAACCGCCGGACGATCCTCCGCGGCATGTTTTTCTCGTTGGCCGTTGTCTCCAGCCTTCCGCTTCTGTCGGCGACGCCGGCGCGCGCGGATCAGCTTGACGACCTTCGAGCATCCGGAGCGGTGGGTGAAGCTTTTGACGGTTTCGCCCGCGCGCGCGACGGGTCCGCCTCTGCCTTTGTGAAAAACCTAAATGATCAGCGCCGCGCAATTTATGTCAAACGCGCGAAGTCGGAAGGTGTCAGTGTTGATCAGGTAGGGCGAGTCTATGCCGAGCAAATTATAAGAAAAGCGCCCAAAGGAACTTGGTTGCTCGGTGAAAACGGGCAGTGGACGCAGAAATAAGGACGGCGACGACTAATCCGCTACTTGGCGGTCTTCCGAAAGCGGAAGTCGCACATCCCGTCACCTTTCATACAGGTTTTTTCGCGTTTTAGCTCTAACCCGAGGCCGTCCGCGAGAGCGAAGTCACAATTGCAAATTAGCAAAGGCCCAAGATCCCGGGCATTCAACTCCTCCATCATCCGGGTGTAGGCGCAGCTATGCACGTCGACGTGAAATTCGTCTTCTGTCCGCTTGAGGACATTGAAATCAAATTCGACGCCAATCCCGAAAGAGGCGAATTCTGCCTCCAGTTTCGGAATGGTCATCGGTTCTTTCTCGGCCCGCGCTTCTGAAATCTTGCGATTCCGGCTGTCCAGCGCCTCACGGACCAATGCGTGCGCCTTCTCCCGGCCGAGTTCTTTTTCCATGGCGCGAACCAGAGGAATCTGCGCTTCGACGGTAAGTTTTATATGTTCATACGGCGTGATCTTGTCGGTCATTATTCCCTTCCCAATTATTTGCGCCTGCCCGGCGTTACTTGCCGGGCAGATGCCTGTTGTCGGGAAACGTCAATTCGCGTTTTCAAGGGCTTCCAGCTTATCCTGCGTTTTTGTCTCAAAATCGCTGGCGTCATGCCGCTCGTGAAGCTGCTCTTCCAGTGGACCTGACATGCGGTTGACCATCCGTCCCCGCTTGACCGCGGCGCGGTTGCCGATTTCTTCGGTCCAACGGTTGACGTTCTTGTAGGAGCCGGCATCGAGAAATTCCGCTGCTTCATATACGCGGTTGAGAACAAGCGCGCCATACCAAGGCCAGATCGCCATGTCGGCGATCGTATATTCTTCCCCACCTACGTATTTGTTATCGGCCAGCTGCCGATCGAGGACGTCCAACTGACGTTTCACCTCCATTGCATAGCGGTCGATCGGATACTCGAATTTTTCCGGGGCATAGGCATAGAAATGCCCGAAACCGCCGCCGAGGTAGGGCGTTGCGCCGACCTGCCAGAAAAGCCATGAAAGGCATTCCGCCCTTTTGGCTGGATCGGTCGGGATAAAGGCATCAAATTTCTCCGCGAGATGGAGCAAAATGGCGCCGGATTCAAAAACCCGGACGGGTGTCTTTCCGCTACAATCCAGCAACGCCGGGATCTTGGAATTTGGATTTATCTTGACGAATCCGCTGCTGAATTGTTCCCCTTTTCCAATCCGGATCAGCCATGCATCATATTCCGCACCTGAGATGCCTTTCGCCAGCAATTCCTCAAGCATGATGGTGACCTTGACGCCATTTGGCGTTCCAAGGGAATATAACTGCATCGGATGCTGGCCTACCGGCAGGTCCTTGTCATGGGTGGCGCCGGCGATGGGCCGGTTGATGCTGGCGAATTGTCCGCCGCTCTCCTTAACCCATTTCCAGACTTTCGGCGGCACATAGGCTGCTGTTTCATTCATTTGCGAAACTCCATTCACTTATCGCGTATCGCGACTTGTCGCTCTCTTATTTAAGCGCCCGGCAACATTCTGTACAAAATTGGTGAAAAGGTCCACCAACAGCTTTGTGAATTAAAATATTAATTCGATTTTCCAGCAAAATTGAGACGTGACCTTCGGCGATTATCTGGCGATTTTTTTTATTTCTTCTATGTGGTCTGAAATTATTTCAAACCCGAATTCGAGCGTGAAACGGGGGTCGCCCCGGACCTTTTCCGGTCGTTCCGGGAGGCCCGCCGCAAATCATAAATCCCTGTCTGTTGTTGAAACTTTAAAGGGCGTCAATTACGCTGGCAAAAAGGGTGCGAATAATGACTGATGTAACTGTAAAAGCCCTCCTCTTCGACGTCTTTGGTACCGTGACGGACTGGTATTCTTCCGTGACAAGAGAGGGTGTGAAGATATCGGAGAAGACCGGCATCGACCTGCCTTGGGGGGAATTTGTCAGAAAGTGGCGAATTGACGGGTATCTTCAAGCACTTGGTGAGATATCGACGGGCCGGTGGGAGATCGTTCCCACCGCGGAAATTCACAAACAGAAGTTGCTTGCTTTGCTCGATGAATATGGGGTTGGCGGTTTAAGCGACGCGGAAATCGATGATTTCAACATGGCCTGGAACCGTCTCGATGTCTGGCCCGACGTGCCGGAAGGGCTGTCGATGTTGAAGGCGGACTATTTGATCATTCCTTTTTCCAATGGCGATTTCCGATGTCTTCTGGATATCAGCCGGCGAAACAATCTACCCTGGGACGGAATCATCTCCGCCGATTTCTTCAAGAAGGTAAAGCCCGACCCGACGATCTATCATGATGCCGCCGAATTATTGCAGATGCCTCCCGACCAGATAATGATGGTGGCCTGCCATTCGCGGGATCTGCAGGGCGCAAAAAATGCCGGTTTTCATACAGCATACGTCAACCGGCCCCTCGAATACGGTCCCGGTGTGCCGCCGGAAGACAAGCCGGTCCGTTTCGATTTCGATGTCGACAGCTTCGTCGATCTTGCGAAGGCGCTAAATAGTTTGAAAGCAAAGCAGAATAAAGAACGGTAGAGGCGTTGTCGCGGTTCGCGGCCCTGCTCGTTCATTCGAATTAAAGTGTGCGAGACGTGTCTGCCGAATTCGGCTAAACTGTTCGTTCCATCAAGAATAACAAAAAAGGGAATTGAGATGGCCTTTGAGCATATAACTTTCGAGAAAAAGAATGGCATCGCCACGGTCACCCTGAACCGGCCGGACAAGTTGAATGCCTGGACGCGGATCATGGAACGCGAAGTCAGAAGCGCCATGGAGGACGCGGACAGCGACGAAGCCGTTCGCGTGATCATCCTGACCGGCGCCGGTCGCGGATTTTGTGCGGGCGCCGACATGGATATTCTGAGCGGTATTGAGGATGGATCGCAGAAACGCGAACCCGGCGCCGTGCAGGGCACGACCGCTTACAATGTCGCTATCCGCGCCGATTTTCAGACGCAATATTCCTACTTTCCATCTCTTAGCAAGCCGGTAATCGGTGCGATTAATGGGCCGGCGGCGGGCCTTGGGATGGTGATTTCGCTCTATTGCGATATCCGTTTTGCAAGCCGTGAGGCGATCTTCATGACCGCATTTGCCAAGCGGGGCCTTATTGCAGAGCATGGGATCTCCTGGATGTTGCCGCGGCTCATCGGTCATTCAGCGGCCCTTGATCTGCTGCTTTCATCGCGGAAAGTCACCGCCGAAGAGGCGCTGCGGCTGGGTCTTGTCAATCAGGTCTATGACGCAGATGCCCTGATGCCCGCCGTTAACGCCTATGCTGCCGACCTTGCGCAAAATGTCTCGCCGCGGTCGATGGCCGTCATGAAGCGCCAAGTCTATAACGCCGAGTTCCAGACGTTAAACGAGGCAGTTGCCGTCGGAAACGAGGAAATGATCAAAAGTTTCGCAAGTGAGGATTTCAAGGAAGGGGTTGCTCATTTCCTTGAAAAGCGGCCTGCCCGATTTACCGGACGATAATGGGCATAGGTCGATCCCATGAGAATTTCAGAAGAATAGGGCCCGCCAATTTTTACGTAGACCAGTGAGACGAAACGCTCGACGCGGCATCGGAGCATTCCGCAGTGTTTAGCGGGTGTATCTATAACTTTCCAGAATTGCGTTGGGGCTGGCTGGAAAGGGATATCGGTTTCAGCCGACCGACGATATAGAGGCGGTCTTGAAGGCCGGTGCCGAATGGGGCGGAATGTGTCTTGCTATTCCAGGTCCGATAGGGATGACAGATGACATCGCCGGATACATATGCGGACGTCTGCCGGTTCTCGACATTTCCTCGGAACTCACCCCCGGGCGCCGCCCGCACAGATATCGCGCGCGCGAAATCCTCGCCTGACCGCGCCATCGCATCCCATCTCGATGACAAGGCGGGCGTTGCCGCAGTGCTCACGGCGGGGGAGTGGAGCGCCGAATTGGCGCTCCACCCTTTGTATTAGTTGTAGCGGTAAGGGCGACCTGCCTTTTGCATGTCCGCATTATATTGCTTGAAGATATCCACCACTTTTTTCTTGGTCTCGGATTCAGCGGCGATTTCATCCCAAAAGATGGTCGCGGCTTTTTCAACCTGATCCCACTCCGCATCCGGGATTGTCGTCAATTTCATCTTGGTGCCATTGACGCGAAGCGACGCTTCGCCGCCCCAGTACCACCACTGACGGTAATAATGCGACGAGTCAAAGGTGACCTTTACCAGTTCCTTCAAATGATCGGGTAATTCGTTCCAGCGGTCCATGTTGGCGAAGAACGATCCTGCCCAGGCACCCGAGATATTGTTGGTGAGGAAGTAATTGGTTACATCCGCCCAGCCGACGGTGTAATCCTCGGTAATACCGGACCAGGCGATGCCGTCGAGTTCGCCGGTCTGCACGGCCACCTCAATATCCTCCCAGGGAAGTGTAACCGGAACGACGCCGAACTGGCTCATGAAACGACCGGCCGTCGGGAAGGTGAAGACGCGCTTGCCTTTCAGATCCTCAAGACTGTTGATCGGGTCCTTGGTCGCAAAATGACAGGGATCCCATGCGCCAGCGGAGATATGCTTGACGCCAAGCTTTGAATATTCCGAATCCCAGATTTCATTGAGACCGTACTGGTTGAACAGAACTGGCACGTCCAGGGAATAGCGGCTTGCAAACGGGAAATAGCCGCCGAAAACGGTGACTTCCGTAGGCGAAGCCATGGAGTCGTCATCGGACTGCACGGCGTCGATTGTCCCTTTCTGCATCGCACGAAAAAGCTCTCCCGTCGGGACCAGCGCGTCAGAGGTATAAAGCTCGATCTGCATTTCGTCGCGGGCGATCTTGTTGAAGCTATCAATCGCCGGTTTGATGACATGCTCGGCGAGGGCCGGACCGGCATAGGTCTGCAATCGCCATTTTATCGTCGATTGCGCGTGTACGGCGGGCGCCGCGAAAGAGGAGGCCGCGGCGACACCGGCGACGCCGGCGCCTTTGATAAAACTACGTCTTGTCGTCATTTCTGTCTCCTTCTGCTTGAGTATGGCATTTAAGTAGATTGCCTTCTTTCCCGGTCAGCCGGGTTATTGTTATTTTTTATAAACATAGTCGGGCAGCCAGAGCGCGATTTCGGGAATCGCCATGACCAGAACCAGCGCCAAGATCATCACCATCACAAATGGGATGATCGATCCGTAAATATCGCGCAGCGTTATCTCGGGTGGCGCCATTGCCCGCATCAAGAATAGATTATATCCAAATGGCGGCGTCATGTAGGCGATCTGGGTGGTGATGGTGTAGAGCACGCCATACCAGATCAGGTCGAATCCGAGCGCATCGACCAACGGCACGTAGAGCGGCGCGACAATGACAAGCATGGCCGTGTCGTCGAGAAAGGTTCCCATCACCAAAAAAGAGAGCTGCATAAGGATGAGAATAAGCCAGGGCGATAGACCGAGCTGTTCGGTAAACAGGTTTTCGATGGCCTTCACCGCTCCAAGACCGTCGAAAACGGCCCCGAATCCGAGGGCAGCAAGGATAATCCACATGAACATGCAGGAAATACCGAGCGTCTGCCGCAGGGAGGTCTCGAACACCTGACGCGTCATCCGACGTTTGATAATTGCCGCAAGAAAAGCAGTGAGTGCCCCGATAGCGGAACTTTCAACAAGGCTCGTCCAGCCATTGACAAATGGAACCATCATCGCAGCAAAGATACCGAGGGGAAGAAGGCCTGCACGAAGAAGACGCAGTTTTTCCGCGAGTGTGACGTCCCGGCGGGCATCTTCCTTGAGGGCCGGACCCAGATTGGGGCTGATGCGGCAGCGAACGGCAATATAAATTACAAAGAGGGCGGCCATCATGAGCCCCGGAAATATGCCGGCAAGCCAAAGCTGACCCACCGGTTGCCGGGCGATCATAGCGTAAAGAACAAGCACCACCGAAGGCGGCACCAGAATGCCGAGTGACGATCCAGCCTGGATAACGCCGGTCACCATCTTTTTATCGTACCCCCGGCGGAGGAGTTCGGGGAGGGCAATAGTGGCGCCGATAGCCATGCCAGCGACGGAGAGGCCATTCATCGCGGAGATCAGCACCATCAGGGCGATCGTTCCGATAGCAAGCCCGCCGTTGATCGGTCCCATCCAGACATGAAACATCTTGTAAAGATCGTCGGCAATCCGGGATTCAGACAGGACATAGCCCATGAAAATGAACATTGGCAGGGTCAGAAGCGGATACCATTTCATCAGCTTCATCGCCGCGGAAAACGGAATATCCGCACCGCCGGCATCGCCCCAAAGAAGAAGCGCAGATGCGGCGGCAACGGCACCAATCGCGCCGAAGACGCGCTGCCCGGTGAGAAGCATCAGCATCATGGTCGAGAACATCAACAACGCAATCATTTCATAGGGCATCAGAGCTTCTCTCCCCGCAATGTCGCGATGTCCTTGAAAAGCTCCGAGATTGCCTGCAGCAGCATCATGATTATTCCGAAACACATGGTGATTTTGATGGGCCAGATATAGGGCCGCCATGCTGTGGGGCTGCGTTCCCCGTACTCAAGCGAATAAATTGTACTTTCAAGTCCGCCGAAAAGCAGCACGCCGAGATAGAAGAGCAGCATGAATACCGTAACGGAATCGAAGGCGGCTTTCCTCCGCTTCGACCATGTTGCGTAGAACAGATCCATGCGGACGTTGGAGCCAAGCTGGATCGAGTAAGCACCGCCCAGAATATAATAGGCCACCATAATGAATTGCGCGATTTCAAGCGTCCAGAGCGAGGGCAGGAAGAAGGTCTTCGAAATCGATGACCAGAGCAGGACGGCCATCATCGCGAAGATGCCGTACATAATGAAACGTCCGACATGGTGGTTGAATTTGTCAACAATCCGGACGTATGCGCGCATAAACTCCCTCATGCGCTCCTGACTCCGGCGGTTCCGCGATCCAGCGCCGTCAGGGCGTCGGCGATCACTCTGCTCAGCATATCCGCGATCGTAATTTGTGACGGTGCGTCGGCAATCAGATCATTGCGAATTTCGATCATGACATTGAGCTTGCCATCGGGAAGCGCATGGGCCTTCAGGGTATGGGTCACTCCGTCGGCCGGGCCGTACGGTTCATTCCGTTTAACGGTAAGATCGGTATGGTTTGCGATGATTTCGAGAAGGGCATCGGCGAGCCGGCTGTCCACGTCATGCAGGATGCCGAGTTCAACGTCGCGCCTTTTACCCATATATACCGGCGTGAAGCTATGGATGGTCACTATCGCCGATTTGTTTTTCACGGCGTCCTCGATCCTGGCATAGAACGGAAAATAGAAATCCTCGGCGCGGCGCTGGCGTTCCGCTGAAGTCAGGCCATGGTTTCCGGGAATTTTGATGTTATCGCTTTCCTCGCATATCGCATCGGCGCGGTCAGGGGGGCGATTACAATCAAACAGCAACCGCGAATATTCGCAGGCGATCAAGGGCGCTCCCAGATTTTCGCCAATTCTCTCGGCGACGGCACGGGCGCCGGGGTCCCAGGCAATATGGCTGTTCAGTATTTCCGGTGAGAGCCCAAGCCCCGCATATCGATCCGGGATATAATTACTGGCATGCTCGCATATGAGGAGGAGGTCGCGGCTTTCATTATTCTGGCGCCCGGACGCAAAATCCAATCCTGTAATTTTCCTATCCGACATCGATACCTCCGTTGCAAAATTAAATCTCCTTACCTCGCTTTCCTTTGTCAATATTTTTTGAAAGTTTTTCTTCACTGCGTTAGATTGTGGAAATAAAATTACAAATTGAGGGAATGAGACTTGCCGCCCAAGGACAGCATCGCGGTCAGACTGCAGGGCAAAATGGACAGCCTGACACGGGCGGAGCGCCAGCTTGCTCACAAGATTCTCGAGAATTATCCGGTTTCTGGCCTCGGTTCGATTACAACGGTATCGGAAAATGCCGGGGTGTCGACGCCGACCGCCGCACGGATGGTACAAAAACTGGGTTATGGCGGATATGCTGAATTCCAGGCGGCGCTCCGTCAGGAAATCGAGGCGCGGGTATCAAGTCCGCTCGTCAAGCATGAAAGCTGGGCGGGAAATGTTCCGGACGAGCATATCCTCAATCGTTTCGCTGATGCAGCGATGGAAAATATCCGGCGATCCCTGGCGCAGCTGGATGTCGCGACCTTTGATGCCGTATGTCAACTACTAGCGTCGGAGAAAAGCGCCGTTTTTGTGGTGGGCGGACGGATAACACGGGCGCTCGCCGATTATTTCTTCCTTCATTTGCAGGTTGTCAGGCCGCGGGTCACCCTCATTCAGTCCATATCAAATGCCTGGCCGCATTATATTCTGGAAGTTGATGAGGGAGATGTCATCGTCATTTTCGACGTTCGACGTTATGAAAACAGCACCCTGAAACTTGCCGAGATGGTGGCCGAGCGCGGCGCGCGGATCGTTCTATTTACAGATCAGTGGCGCTCCCCAGTCCATAAGTTCGCGGATTACAGTTTTAATCTGCACATAGATGTTCCTTCCTCCTGGGACTCCGCGGTCGTCATCATGCTTTTGCTTGAGACGGTTATTGCCAAGCTCCAGGAACTTACCTGGGATAAAACACGTCCGCGGATGGAAGCCCTCGAAGATATGTTCGACCGGACTCGTTTTTTTCGAAAATTTACCTGATGAGCCGTGAGAGCATCTCAGGCCGGTATCGGCTTTTGCGGCGGGTTATATAGTGCGAAAATAATCTGCGCGAGCCCGGCGAACAACCCGAGGCCAACCCCCAGCTGCAGGGCCAAGTCGTAGGAGCCCAGTCTGTCGTATAGCCAGCCGCCCCCGAAAGCGCCGAAAAAACTCCCGATCTGGTGGCTGAAAAAGGCGAACCCCTGGATCATCGCCTGCCAGCGCAGGCCGAACATTTCGACAACCGATCCCGCGACGAGCGGCGACACGCCAAGCCAAAGAAACCCCATGACCGCGGCAAAAAGGATTGTCGTCATTGGCGTCGGGGGCAAAATGAAATAAGCGGCGAGGACAAAGGAGCGGGATACATAAATGATTCCAAGCAGTACCTGCTTCGACCATCTTCCGCCGGCCCAGCCGAAGAACAGGCTGCCGACGACATTAAAACCGCCGATGATGCCGAGCGCGGAGGCCCCCAGCATCGGATCCAGGCCGCAGATTACCAGGTAAGACGGCAAATGCGTCGTTAGAAAAACGAGCTGCATGCCGCAGACGAAATAGGCGATGGCCATCACGACAAACGGCGCATGCCGGAACGCGACGGCGATGGCGGCGCTTGCGGACAGTCGGTCTGAGTTATTGGCCGATAATTCGAGAGGCGCTTCCTTGTCGACACGGCCAGCGATCCAGGCCGCGGGCACGATAATCAAGGCGACAATCGTGAAACCGGCGAGGCCAATCCGCCAGTCGTAATGGGATTCAAGAAACTGCCCGAGTGGTGCCGTAAACATCGCGCCGACCGATCCCGCCGCGGACATGACGCCGAGTGCCGTACTGCGTATTGCCGGCGGAACAAGGCGTGACGTAACTGATAATGTCATGGCGAAGGATGCGCAGGCCATGGCGATGCCGACGCAAATTCCGGCGCCGATAATTACCATAATTGCGGCATCCGCGTTGGTGAGAAGGGCCATGCCGGCGACATAGGATAGGGCGCCCGCCACCATTACGGGGCGAAAGCCCCAACGATCCGCAAATATGCCGGCCAACGGTTGGCACAAACCCCACACAAGATTTTGCAGGGCAATGGCAAAGGTGAAATCCGTTATGGTGACGGCTATGTCCTGGGTAAGCGAGGGCATAAACAGGCCGAGACTCTGCCTGAGACCGAAACTCAGGCTGAGCATCACGGCTGCTGCGATCAAGATCGGGAGAACCGGCCGGATGGCCCGCAAGTTCGACATTGGCTATTCTTCGTTATTATTATTTTCCGGCAATCATAGACCCATGTCCGGACGTTTGGCAAATGACATGATCAAGCAAAAAATACTCCCGAGAAATCCACGCTATTAAGGCTCCAGTTTCCCTCGCGTAAGTCACAGTATTTTTTATCTAAAAACGAGTACTTTGGCGGGATATTTACTATCCATTTCCTTCCCAATTGATTTCGTGATATACGCCTCCATCAAGCTGACTACTTAACAAAATTAATAGGAAATCGTTGAGCTTAAGGAGCGCGTGACCGATGCGGGTTGCCATCGTGCAGTCAAATTATATCCCCTGGAAGGGGTATTTCGATATGATCGCCTCGGTGGATTACTTCATCCTGTACGACGACGTTCAATTTACGCGCCGGGACTGGCGGAACAGAAATAAAATCAAGACACGTGACGGTTTGCAATGGCTGACTGTCCCGGTCCTGTCCAAAAACAAATATTTCCAGGCCATAAAAGACACGAAAATCGACGGAACCGCCTGGGCTACAAAGCATTGGCGGTCCATAGACGTTAATTATAAAAAGGCGCCACATTTCGACGCGTTGGCGGAAATTATCCGGCCTGTGTACGAAGGAGAGACCCCTGAATATCTGACTGAACTGAACGTGCTTCTTATTCGCCGAATATGTGATTTCCTGAATATCAAGACGACGATTTCCTTGTCATCTGAATTTGACCTGGCGGAAGGGCAGAATGAGAGGCTTCTGGGAATATGCAAGCAACTGGATGCTGACGTTTATGTGTCCGGCCCGCTCGCCAAGGATTATCTCGATATCTCATTATTTGCGGCGGATGGAGTTGATGTTGAATGGTTTGACTACTCCGGTTACCCTAATTATGACCAACTGTGGGGCGATTTTGAGCATGGCGTCAGCATCGTCGACTTAATTGCGAATACTGGTCATAATGCGGCGGATTTTATGAAATATGTGAAGACATGAAACTTTCAATTGTCGCAACACTTTACAAGAGCGCGCCTTTTCTCGACGAATTTTACAGAAGATGCGTCGAGGCGGCGAACAGTCTTTTTCAGGACGATTTTGAAATTGTACTGGTTAATGACGGTTCGCCCGACGATAGTCTCGCTCGGGCTGTGTCGCTTCATGAACGGGACCCCCGTGTCAAGGTACTTGATCTTTCAAGGAATTTTGGCCATCACAAGGCGATGCTGGCGGGGCTTCGTTACGCCAAAGGTGAATTTATATTCCTAATAGATTCCGATTTGGAAGAGCAGCCGGAATGGCTGGCTAATTTTCATGGAATTTTGACGGAAGAGACGGGCATTGATGCCGTTGATGTCGTGTATGGCGTTCAAGACAAACGAAAGGGTAGCTGGTTCGAAAAAGCCAGCGGCGCACTTTTTTTTAAAGTTTTCAGCTATTTATCCGAAGCTGCCATCCCGGAAAATTTGGTGACGGCGCGATTGATGCGCCGCAGATATCTCGACGCCCTCCTTTTACACAATGAGCGGGAGTTTTTTATTGCGGGACTTTGGGCGGTAACTGGTTTTAACCAAAAGGCGATACTGGTAAAGAAGCTGTCAAGGGGCGGTTCGAATTATGGACTGGGGAAGAAACTGGCCTTCGCACTTCATCATGTGATCTGTTTTAGTACCGTCCCTCTAAAGTTGATCTGCTTTTTCGGGCTTGGTATCGCGAGTCTCTCCGCGATTTTGGCCATCTGGGTTATCCTGCAACATATATTTGGTGGCCTTGCGGAAGGCTGGCCATCCATTGTAGTTGCTATTTGCTTTTTTGGCGGCCTTAATTTTTTTGGTATCGGCGTTCTCGGGCTTTATCTTGGGAAGGTGTTTTCCGAGGTTAAACAACGGCCAAACGCGATATATCGGCAAATATATGATTGATCGCAATTCCCAAATACATAGCAGCGTTGCGAAATATTATAGCCAAAAGCTCCGTGACCACGGGGCGACGGCGAAAGGCGTTGATTGGAAGGATCAGCAAGGACAGTATCTGCGATTTGCACAACTGGCAAAGCTGATAACAGATTCTGGTATTTCCCAGAAGCCCGTTTCGATTGCCGATTTCGGATGTGGATATGGCGCGTTTCTCGGCTATATGCGGAGAAACTTCCCCGAGGGAACCCGATATGAATTTCTCGGAATTGACTTATCTGAAGACATGATCGAAGCATGCCGGACACAGTGGAGCGAGGATACTGATGCGCGTTTTCTCGTGGGGCATGAGCCTGACATCGAGACTGATTTCGCAATTGCCAGCGGCATCTTTAATGTCAGCCTTGAAACTACTGAAGATGAGTGGTTGGCATATATACTTAATACGCTTCAGACAATGTCTCGGTTCGCGCGGAAGGGGTTTGCGTTCAACTGTCTGACGTCATACTCGGACGAGGATAAAAAGGCGAAACATCTCTACTACGCTGATCCTTGCTATTTCTTCGACTATTGCAAAAGGAATTTTTCGCGAAACGTTACGCTGCTTCACGATTACAATTTGTATGAATTTACGATTTTGGTGCGAAAATTATGAAGAAGAACCTGATCATTTTTGGAAACAGCGAGATCGCTGAGCTCGCGAAATTTTATTTTGATCGACACACTGATTATGCGGTTACTGGATTTTGTGTAGATCCGGCCTTTTTACAGGAAGATGTTTTCTGCGGATTGCCGATTATATCATTTGAGGAAGTCCACAAGATTTACCCACCCACAAATCACTCCTTTTTCGTCGCCTTGAGCTATACGAAACTCAATGAATTAAGGCGAGAGAAATTTGAAGCCGCCAAGGCCCTCGGTTATGAACTCGCAAGCTATGTAAGCCCTCATGCCATAATATTAAACGACGGCAGGATTGGCGAGAATTGCTTCATTCTGGAAGACAATACGGTGCAACCATTTGTGACTATCGGTGATAATGTCACCTTGTGGAGCGGCAATCATATTGGCCATCATTCGACAATCAAAAGCCACAATTTTATCTCGTCGCATGTTGTGGTTTCCGGCGGCGTTACAATCGAGGAACAATGCTTTCTGGGCGTAAATTCGACGCTGCGCGACGGTATTACGATTGGCGAGAAAAGCGTTATCGGTGCCGGCGCCGTCATTCTTGGAAATGTAGATCCGCATGGCGTATATATCACCAACAAAACTGAGCGGTCGCGTCTTCCCAGCAGCAAACTTCGTGGGATATGAATATTCCTAAGCATAGCTGGGCCAAGAAAGGACGTATATTTTCGCCTTCCGGACGGCATCCCAAATTGGCCACCCATGCGGCCAATCCGCTTCCCCTGCTTTTGTCCGGCGATGTATACAGAATCTTTTTTAGCGGACGGGATGTGAATAACCGATCTTCCGTGGGTGCGTTTGATTTTGACTTGGCAACTGGCCGCATTGTTGAAGAACATCACGAGCCATTTTTCAGCGCTGGCCCCCCTGGCAGTTTTTTTGAAGATGGCGTGAGTATCGGGAATTGTTACACCGTCGGCGACAAAACCTACATGCTTTTCATGGGATGGCAAAATCCAAAGGATGCCCACTGGCGCGGAGACATAGGGCGACTGGTCGTACATGAAGATCTCACATTATCGCTGGAGCGGGAAGCGGCTTTTATTTCTGGCGATGAGTTTAATTCGATCAGCCTTTCCTATCCCTGGGTGCAGTCGAACGACTCTGGTGGTTACGAAATGTGGTATGGAACTACGGAGGCATGGGATGCAGGAAATGGTGAAATGCTGCATGTCATTCGCCATGCTGGTTCCGCGGATGGGCATAATTGGGAGCGGACGAATAAGGCGGTTCCCTACCAGCTCGGCGCAGCTCAGGCCTTTTCCAGACCGACAATCTTGAGGCACAAGGATGGCTCCCAGGATATGTGGTTTTCTTACCGCGCGGGAGACGGCACAAGCTATAGAATTGGTCATAGCCGGTTATCAGAAGATGGGTGGTCTATGCCTCCCGGGGACCCCGGAATAGACGTGTCCGGCGAAGGTTGGGACAATGAGATGATTGAATACCCCTACGTGTTTGAACATCGCGGCACGTGCTACATGCTGTATAATGGAAACGAATACGGAAAAACGGGAATTGGTCTGGCGGAATTGAAGAAATGATTGCCGAAATCAAGGTTTTTTGGAGTAAGGCGTGGCGTTTTATTGTTACGGGTGTCGTTTCCAACGTGTTGTTCTATTTGATTTATCTTCTTTTACTTTGGCTCTCGGTTCCCTATCAGATCGCGGTGACTATTTGCTACGTACTGGGGATGCTCTGGGGATACGCCATCAATAAGATTTGGTCCTGGCAAGATGAGAGCCCAATTTTGAGGTCTGCGACAGCTTACATACTAGCCTATGGGTTCATTTACTTCTGCCACCTTGGGTTTGTCACTTTTCTGGTGGAGATACAGCAGATTTCACCGCATTGGGGAGGGCTTGCTTCGGTCGTATTTTTGACTATTCCATTGTTCATGTTGCTGGATCGTTTTGTATATCGTTCACCGAAAGCCAGAAATTAATATGCGTGAACCGAATTCTCCCAATTTGTTCGCGGATGATAAACAGGCCGCTCGCTTGCAGGCGGAGGCGGACTTCGGTTTTCGTGAAGTAGCGCCGCATGTGAATAGAATTCCTAGTGGTGCGTCGATCATGGAGGTCGGTTGCGGTACGGGGCTGCTATTAACAAGAATGGCGGAAAAATTCGGTGAATATTCCTTTACGGGTGTCGAACCGATCGGTCCCGGCTTCTCGCAATTTTCGGAAACTTTGAGCGCTTTCGAGCGGAAGTATGAAAACATCAGATTCATCCGCGAGCGCATTGAGGATGTGAGAGAGGATCAGCAATTCGATCTGATATATTCCGTGAACGTTTTTGAGCACCTGAATGATTGGCGCAAGGCCATCGACAAATGTTGTACCATGCTGAAGCCCGGTGGGCGGCTCGTCGTTCTCTGTCCGAATTACTGTGTTCCTTATGAATCGCATTTCACGCTTCCTATTATCATCAACAAACCGCTGACTTACAGGTTATTCGAGAAATCGATAATCCGGACGGAAGAAAAATTGGATGCCAGCGGGCTTTGGCAGTCCTTGAATTTTATCAAGGCGCCGCAAATTCGACGTCATTGCGAATTAAAAGGATACCGTTTTCATTTTGATAAGGCGATCATGAAACGCATGCTGGACCGCTTGGATGAAGATCCGGAATTCAGGGAGCGGCAAAGTGCTCTCGCTAAAATTGCCATTCTTGCCAATAGGCTTGGGGCTGGCAATTTATTGCGTGTCCTGCCGGCTCGCTTCAGTGCCTATATGAAAGTGATTATTGAAGCCGCCGAATGAAAATGTGGATGACATTCGATATTACTTCGATAATGGAAAGTAGAGAATTGAAATGTGCCAACCGTTGGTGAGTAGTGATCACTATGTCGATTGAAAGGTAAACGTTAGATGCCGGACAACATTTTTTTGAACAAAGTGTTCATAACTGGTCGGGAGGCCACCTATGTCGCGCAGGCAATAGCGGATTCGCAGAAGGGCGGTATGCTGTCAGGCGATGGCTCGTTTACACACCGGGTTAGTGAGTTTCTCGAGAAAACTTTCGATACGCATCAGGTTCTCTTGACACATTCCTGTACTGCGGCGCTGGAAATGGCGGCAATCCTGGCCGACATTCAACCAGGCGACGAAGTGATTATGCCGTCATATACATTTGTATCCAGCGCAAATGCGTTTGTGCTTCGTGGCGGCGTTCCCGTTTTCGTGGATGTCAAAGCGGATAGTATGAACATTGACGAGAACCTAATCGAAGCGGCAATCACCGAAAAGACGAAGGCCATTGTCCCTATCCACTATGCCGGCGCGGCCTGCGAAATGGACCGGATCATGCAGATCGCGGAAAAATATGACCTGATGGTTATTGAAGATGCTGCGCAAGCCATTTTCGGCAATTACAAGGGGCGTCCATTGGGCACGATTGGTCATCTCGGATGCTTTAGTTTTCATGAAACGAAAAATATTATCTGCGGCGAAGGCGGCGCATTGCTAGTAAACCGGCCGAATTTGGAGGCACGGGCCGAAATCGTCCGGGAAAAAGGAACCGACAGGACCGCATTTTTGAGCGGACGATCTGACAAATACACCTGGCGTGATATCGGTTCGAGTTACCTGCCATCGGATATGTTGGCGGCGTTCTTGCTGGCACAGCTTGAGCATGGGGAAGAGATAACGCGGCGACGCCAGAAGGCGTGGGAAATATATGATGAATGCCTGCGTAGTTCAGGCCTACTTGAACTGCCACAATACCCCCATGATAGCCGTCCCAACGGTCATATGTATTTCGGCCTGCTTCGTGATGCCAAGAACCGACCGGCGTTTATTGAAGAAATGCGAAATGAGGGCATACAGGTCTTGAGCCATTATGTCCCTCTGCACTCTTCTCCCGCGGGCCAGAAATTTTGCCGGGTATCCGGTTCCTTGGAAAATACGATAAGCGGTGCGTCAAGACTCGTCAGGTTTCCGATGTATTGCGGCATAGAAGACAAGGCCGAAATGATCGCGGGCCTTGCTATGGACAAGCTTAGGAAACTGAATTCCGTGATAGATGCATAACTGTATCTTCTAAGTATAATGTGTGAATGGTGAGCCGCCGTCCTCAACGCCGGGACAGCGGTTCATCTGTAATTCTCCAACCATGACATTATTTGAGCATCGCCGCCTTGCGCGGGGGGAGGGCGGCGATGCTCATGGGTTAAATCCGCTTTTGTGCCAATTTTTCCGCCAATATTTCGGTTGCGATCTGCTTCGAGGTCACTGGAACAGATAATTCGGCAGCCACAACGCGATAACCGGGAAAAACACAATGATCAGGAGACCGGACAACTCTACCAGAGTATAGGGCCCCACCGACCAGTATATGTCCTTCATCGTGACATCCGGCGGCGCGACAGAGCGGAGGTAGAACAAATTGAACCCGAATGGAGGCGTCATGTAGCTGATTTCCATCATGATCACGAAAAGAATGCCGAACCAGACCGGGTCAAAGCCATGACTTGCGACGAGCGGCAGGAACACCGGCAGCGTAATCAGCATAATGCCGACAGGATCCAGCACCATGCCCAGCAGGAACAGAACGAACATCATGAATGCAAGGGCGCCCCATTTCCCACCCGGTATCTGTGCGGTCAGGTGCGTGATGAATTCCTCCGCCCCCATCGCGGTATATGCCATCGAATAGGCATGCGCGGCGAAGACGATCCAGGTGATAATTGTGGTCAGGCGGAAAGTCCGCAAGGAGGATTCAGATATTACCTTCCAGGTCAGCTTACGGTTAATGACACTGGCGACCAATGCGCCGAAGACGCCGACAGCGGCCGCTTCCGTTACGGTCGCATAGCCCCCGAATATGGCACCCAAAACGATAAAGATGATGAAAATCGGTAAAAAGACAGAACGCAATGCGGCGATTTTTTCACCCCAATCCGCTCGCTCTTCCTTCGGCAGGGAGGGGCCCAGATGGGGCTGAAACCAGCAACGCACACCGATATAGATGGAGACCAGGGCGAAAAGCAACAGGCCCGGAAAGACACCTGCGGCAAAAAGCTTGCCCACCGACACTTCGGTAATGAGCGCATAGAGGACCATCAGGATTGACGGAGGGATCAGGATGCCCCAGCCGCCGCCGGCATTGATGGCGCCCAGTGCAAGGCGCTTGTCGTAGCCGCGGTTCAGCATTTGCGGCAGAGCGATCGTGCCCATAGTGACAACGGCGGCACCCGAAATTCCGGACATGGCCGCGAAAATCGTACAGATACCGACAGTGCCTATTGCGAGACCACCCCGCACGCCACCCCACCATAAATGCATCATGCGGTAAAGATCATGGGCGACGCCGCTTCTTTCCAGAAGCATCGCCATAAAGACATAGAGCGGGATGGCGATGAGCGAGGATGTTTCCATCAGATCCCACATCTTTGATGCGATCAGATAGAAAGCAATCGGACCTTGTTCGAAATACAGAAAGATGATCGACAGGCCGCCGAGGACGAAGGACAGCGGCACTCCGAGCATAATGAAAAGAAACAGGAGGCCGAAGAAAAGGAGGGTCAGAACCTCAATGCTAAGAAGATCATACATCAAACAGTTTCCTTCTCGTCATGCTCATCATCGCGCAACGGACCAAAGGCGGTTTCGTCGACTTCGTAGCCGAGGACGATCATAATGTCGGCAATCAGCTTCACAATTCCCTGCAGCAGCAGCAGGAACGCAGCCACGAAGATCATTGACTTGGAAGGCCAGATTGCTGGTCGCCAGGTCGTTTCATAACTGACCTCAAGGCGCGAAATACTGTCGTAGGCCATGGAATAGGCCTCTTTCAATAAAACACCGAGAAACAGGAAAAACAGGAATGAAGTTGCGATGTCCGTTATTGCCTTCTGCCTCGGCGTGAAGTTGCCGTAAAACAGGTCGACATTGACATGGTCCCGCCGCGCCAGCAGATAACCACCGCCAATAATCGCGTAGACACCGAAAACAATCTTTGACGCCAAAGCCGACCATGAAATCGGGCTCTGGGTCACGTAACGCATGATGACATCACTAAGCAACAGCAGGAAAAGGATGAGGACGGCATAACAGGCAATCCGGCCGATCCAGGCGTTGGTCATCGTAACTGCACGCGCAAATGCGGTTAAGGCACCCATGGGATTTTCTCCAGTTCATTTTTTATCAGGCGCATTTTCCGGCGCCGGTTACGGCACGACCTAATAAAGGGTCGAGTTCGCTGGTTCCCCACCGGAACCCCTCGCAATTACTTGCGAAGGATTCTGTGGAGACATCAGGTCAGCGAATGCCGAAATGTTTGGCAGAATAAACGGGCCTTAGACGTAGCCCATTTCTTTCAGGAAGCTGGTAAGCAATTCGCTTGCTTTCGTCGCATTCCCACCCTTGGCGCTTTCCTCGGCCAGAATCGCTGCGGATGCTTCAACAAACTTTTTCTGAACATCCTCAGGGAACTGGGCAACCTTGATATTCTGTTCACCAAGGCCCTTCGAGAGCGCGAGTTTCTCTTTATACTGATACTCGGTTGTGCGCTTCCAGAACCGCATGTCGAGCAGTGTCATGAATTCCTTGCGCAGATCCGGCGGCAGATCATCAATTGCCTGCTGGTTCATGATCAACGTATCAACGGCCAAGCCGAGAGTCGGCTTCATATGGAACTTCGCTACTTCCCAAAGGCTCATTGACAGGGCGCCCTGAGCAGCACCCCAATGGGCCCCGTCAACAACGCCACTGGCAAGGCTGGAATATAGTTCCGGACCGGCAACATACTGCGTTGAGGCGCCGGCCGCTTCCAGGAATTTCTGGTAACTTCCGGAGGAGCGCAGCTTCAGCGTGGAGAAATCGTCAATCGAATTGATCGGTTTGGAGACGACCAGTTCCGTCGGATAGACCTTTTCCGCGCGGCTGACGACGCCATGCACCGCCAGGTCTTCGTTGAACAGATCTTCAAAGCCCATGTTTTTCAGGAAATGCGCAAATTCCCAAGGCTCACGAAATGTTCCCGGAACACCGAGGGCAATGCCCGCTGTCGGCGCTTCGCCGAGGATATACCCCGGGGAGATGGTGCCCATTTCCACAACGCCCTTGCGGACAATGTTGAAGATTTCGCCGCCTTTTGCGAACTCCCCCGCGCCGAAGAGCTGCAGTTCAAATTGCCCGTCTGTATTCTGCTTCAGTTCTTCCGCGATCAGCGCGAGGCTGTCACCGAAGGACGCAGATGCTTTCGGCCAGTGCGATTGCACTTTCCAGGTTACCTTGGTCGCCGCCGCTGCCTTGCCGATAAATGCCGGAGCCGCAAACACGGCTGCGCCGCCGGCCAACGCTCCACGTCGGGTGATGAGATTTTTCTGTTCTTTCATGATGTTCCTCCCTTGTGCGATTGAACTGTCCTATTATTACAGTCGTACTTATGTTTATTTACCGCATCGATTTTTCGTTGGGAATGAGCGCCGGTGCATGAGGCTTATGGATGGTTGGTTGCAAGTGCAATCCGTTGTTTTCTTTTGTGCCCATCCCGGTACATTCCAATTCGATGGTATATGAAAGGTATAGGCTTGACAAGCCTGTGAGCACGGTGAATCCGTTGGCGAGATTTGGTCTGCTTAAGTGATTGAAAAATCGATAATTCGAAAGCCGTTAGTGATTGGCGAACACGTCTGGCGTGCCGCAGGAAGCTTCTGGCTTTTCGGGATCAGGGAAAAGAAGGAACGCAATAACCTGAAATTGGATTCTTCATCAGTTTAATCTCCCGAATGGCCTGCGGGCGGTCTTCTTTTAAAATCAGGATAACGGATTTGGCGCAAGATAATTTGTTACCGGAATTCGCCATTACAGCTTGCTTTCGAAAAACATTGAAGGTAACGGAGTGGGCTAATCATCGTTTGAAAAAAAATATCGCTCAGTAAAACAAGGGTAATAATAATGCTGAAAGACGTCGTAATCTGTGAACCTGTAAGAACGCCTGTAGGCCGCTTTGGCGGGCAATTCAGGGATCTTCATGCCCATGAGCTTGGGCGAACCGTTATTGAGGGATTGCTTGCCCGTTGTGACGGCCTGAAAGAGCGGGTGGAGGACGTCATTTTTGCGCAATGTTATCCGTCTATGGATGCGCCAGCGCTTGGTCGCATGGTCGGTCTGGATGCAGGCCTTCCCATCGGCATCGGCGGCTATCAGCTGGACCGCCGCTGTGGCTCCGGTTTGCAGGCTATTATCAATGCAGTCATGCAGGTGGCGACCGGAGGCTCCTCCGTTGTGATCGCAGGCGGCGCGGAGTCCATGTCGAATGCACCTTTCTATTCGACCGCCGGCCGCTGGGGTATCAAGGGCACGTCGCTGGAGTTCCATGACGCCCTCGCCCGAGGTCGCGTGACGGCGGGTGGAATCAATTACCCGGTACCGGGTGGCATGCTGGAGACGGCCGAGAATCTCCGCAGGAGCCATTCGGTTCCGCGCGATGAGCAAGACCGTTTTTCCGTGGAGTCTCACCGCCGTGCGGTTGCCGCGCAGGCGGCCGGGCGCTTCGATGACGAAATCATTCCCGTTACCGTACGTGGGCGGAAAGGCGATACGGTTTTTGACAAGGATGAGCATCCGCGCCCCGAAGCCAATGAGGAAAGCCTTGGAAAGCTAAAGCCGATACGCCTGAAGCAGGATCCGGACTCGACCGTTACCGCCGGAAACGCGAGCGGCCAGAATGACGGCGCGTCGGCTTGTGTCGTGACAACCCGGGCAATTGCAACTGAGCTCGGCCTTAAACCTTACGGCAGCCTCGTGAGTTGGGCGGTTGCGGGTGTCGGGCCGGAGATCATGGGGATGGGACCCGTGCCGGCGACCGCGAAAGCAATGGATCGTGCGGGGCTGGCGCTCAAGGATATGGATTTGGTCGAGCTCAACGAGGCCTTTGCCGCCCAGGTCCTCGCCTGTACCCGAGACTGGAAGTTCGAAAAATCGGATTTCGAGCGAATGAATGTCAACGGCTCCGGGATTTCGCTGGGGCATCCGGTTGGCGCAACCGGCGGACGGATTCTCGCGACCCTGCTCCGGGAAATGGACCGGCGGAACGTCCGTTATGGGCTCGAGACCATGTGCATCGGCGGTGGTCAGGGCCTCGCGGCGATTTTCGAACGCGCGTAAAAGCGCGGCGCATCTCAAAAGGGGCAGGAATTGCCCCTTTTTTTTCGCTATGTCACGGCTTTGGCCGGTTGCGCTCTTGTTTCACGATAGAAGATGAACAGTCCGGCAAGGACAACGAGTGCCGCTCCGGTCATTTTCATCGGTCCCGGAATGTCCCCCCAAACCATGAAGCCGATTAATGCCGACCAGACGAGGGACAGGTATTTGAGCGGGGAAACAACTGCTGCGGCGGCCATCTGCAGCGACATGACGATGAGCAGATGGGCGAAGGTCACCATAATCCCGCCGAGAATGAACAACCCCCATTGCCCGGGATCCGGCCAATGGGTTCCGAATGGAAGCGTCACGGCGCCGGCGATCAGGGAAATAATGCTGGTATAAAACATCACAGTCGCGGCGCTGTCATGGGTGCCCAGCCGCCGGGTGATGATATCGCGGGATGCGGACCCCAGCGCCGCAAGAAGCGCGAAAATTACCCAGCTGTTGAAGCCATCGGGGCCGGGCTGGATGATCAAAAGGACCCCGGCAAATCCCACAAGGACCGCCATCCAGCGTTGCCAGCCGACTTCTTCGCGCAGCAGGAAGGGCGAAGAGGCTGTAAGCAGGAGCGGCGCAATAAAGACGAGCGCCATGGTCTCGGCAAGCGGCAACCGCATCAGCGATACTGTGACAAATACGCTGGCGGTGAGGGCGGCCATTCCGCGGAGAATGACGCCGCTGGGCTGTTTCAGGCGCAGCGTCTTCATGCCGCCGTTGCGATGGATAAGAATGGCCAGAACCGGAAACATCCAGATGCCGCGATAGAAAAGAATTTCTCCGGCGTGAAAGTCCGCCGTGAGCCATTTCGTGATCCCGTCCTGCGACGTCAGCAAAAGCGTGCCGGCAACCATGCAGAGCATGCCCTTGACGGTAGTTGTTTCAGATTTCGACGGGGACATTCTGCGTCAGATCCGTTCTTTCTTGTTGTTTTTGTATTGTAATAGTCGCGACGCGGCGAGGTCAGTATAAACTTAGAGCGGCAGGATCGCTATTGATTGTTGTCGGGACGCATTCCCGGCATTTTGATCAAAGAATTCTGCGCGTGACCATATCTAATGCCCTTGGGTATCCCCGCATGATGGGCGCTGGTCTGTCTCAGTCGATCTGGCTGCTCGATAAGGATATAGCGGTTATCCGATAGCTCTTTGCGGGCCATTCCGCACATGGAAATGATTCAATTGAATTAATTTTTATAAAATTGATTCAATTGTTGCATATTCCGTTACCCATGGATAGTCTGGTCCGGAACAGAATGGCATCTGCCGTCTGTAGATCGGGGCAAACTGTTGATGGCATCTATGGCAGAAACGCAGTTGGACATACTTAAGGTCATAGAACAGGAATATGGCCAATTGAGCCCGCAACTGAGGGTGGCGGCGCGTTTCGCGCTCGACCGTCCCGACCGTATCGCCTTTCATTCCATGCGGGAAGTGGCGGCGCAGGCGGAAGTGCTGCCGCCGACAATGCTGCGTTTGGCAAAACGGCTGGGGTTCAAGAATTTCAACGAATTCCGGGACAGATTCCGCCACCGGATCGAAACGCCGGGTGGTTCCTATGCGGCGCGGGCGCGGCGTTTGCAGATGCGTGAGGTATTGCCGACTGAAGCAGGCCTGCTGCAGGAGATATCGGACGTTGACAGGCGCAATATTGAACAAACCTTTGAAACTATTGATGATGCTGCTATTTTGGCCGCTGCCGATACTTTCATTCAGGCGGAAACGGTCCATATAATCGGCCTCCGGAAATGCTTCCCGATCGCATTTTATTTTCATTATGCAACCCGCATTTTCTTTCCCAATTCGCGACTGATTCAGGGGCAGGCGGGACTGTATAATGAAGAAATTTCCCGTTTTTCAAAGGATGACGCTGTCCTCGCCATTGCTTTTGACCCCTATACCAATGAGACAGTAAAGGCGACGCGGGTTGCGGCCGCTGCCGGCGCCAGGGTGGTTTCGATTACCGATAGTGTTGTCTCGCCGCTGGCGAAGGGCACTGATCAATTTTTTCTCGCCGCCAACAGAAGCCCCTCCTTTTATCGATCGCTGGTGGGCGCGATGGCCATCGTTCAGGCGCTGGTCGCGGCCATTGTCAGCCGGCTTGGGGAAGACGCAATTGCAAAACTTCAGGCGTCTGAAGCGGACCTTCGTGGCAACAATACCTACTGGATAAACGGAGACCTTCCTTGACACATGTGTTTCATCGAAATCCGCGGGCAGAGCAACCCGTCGTCGCGAGAGGAGACGGGCCGTACATTTATGATACGGCGGGTAAGCAGTATCTCGATGCCAGCGGCGGCGCGGCAGTTTCCTGTCTTGGGCACAGCAATAAATTTGTCGCCGATGCCATGAAGGAACAGATTGACAAGATCTCCTTCGCGCATAGCGGCTTTTTCACCAACCAGCCGATGGAGGATCTGGCCGATTTCCTTGTGGCGCGGGCGCCGGGGAATCTCGATCATGTCTATTTCGTTTCCGGCGGCTCTGAAGCCGTTGAGGCGGCGTTGAAGCTGGCCCGGCAGTATTTCCTGGAGAAGGGGGAGAACAGTCGGACACGCTTTATCTCGCGGCGGCAGAGCTATCACGGAAATACGATCGGGGCGCTGGCCGCGGGCGGGAACCAATGGCGGCGCGAGCCATATGCGCCCCTGCTGATGCCGGTACCGCTGATTTCGCCTTGTTATGAATACCGGGAGAAGCGAAATGACGAAACCTCAGGGGAATTTGGTCAGCGTGTTGCAGGTGAATTGGAAACGGCGCTGATAGACGCGGGGCCGGAGAATGTCTGTGCGTTCATTTGCGAGCCCGTCGTCGGCGCGACAATGGGGGCGGTGCCTGCGGTCGAGGGTTATTTCAAACGCATCAGGGAAATCTGCGATCAATATGGCATCCTGTTTATTGCCGATGAAGTGATGTGCGGCATGGGCCGGACGGGCAGCCTTTTTGCCGTTGAGCAGGAGGGGGTAGTTCCCGATATTCTCGTGACGGCGAAGGGACTTGGCGCGGGGTATCAGGCAATCGGGGCGATGCTGGTATCAAACGAGATTTTCCGCACCATCGTAGATGGTTCAGGATTTTTCCAGCATGGTCATACCTATATGGGCCATCCGGTGAGTTGCGCGGCGGCCCTGGCGGTACAGAATTACATCGAGGATAATGACCTGCTTTCCAATGTCCGCCGTCGCGGAGAGCAGCTGCATGATGCCTTGACGGCCCGGCTCGGCAATAATCCGTTTGTTGGCGATATTCGGGGGCGGGGCCTGTTCCGCGGGATTGAACTGGTCGCCGATCGCATGACCAGGGAACCGCTTGATCCGTCCTTGAAGATTCACGCCAAGATCAAGAGCGCGGCAATGGAGGCCGGGCTGATGTGCTATCCCATGGGGGGCACCATTGACGGTCGGCGGGGTGATCATATTTTGCTGGCGCCGCCGTTCATAATTGACGAGACGCATATTGCGGAAATCGTCGAAAAACTCGGGTCGACGGTTGAAAATGTATTGGCTAAGGCAATCCAGAACTGAGAGACAATTATGTCGGTTCCGGAAAGGAATTGGAAAAAGAGGGTTTTAAAAATTGTAGAAGGGCATTAGCCTGACTGAGAGATTTCCTTTTGGTGCTTTCGTTAAGGGGTTGAAAGGAATAGCTGATTTCGGGGGATAACTCGGAATTGGCACAATCCGTTGCTAGGGGAGAAACATAAGCTAGCAACATATTCGACAGGTGAAGGAGAAACAAATGAGAAAGTTTTTTGCCGTTACAGCTGCGGCGGTCACTGCCTTGGGTGGGATCAGCCTCATGAGTGCACCGGCAAGTGCGGAAACATTTATTACCATCGGCACTGGCGGACAAACGGGCGTCTACTATCAGGTGGGCGGTGCAATTTGCAAATTGGTCAATCGGGGAACGAAGGATCATGACATCAAATGCACCCATACCACAGGCGGCTCTGTGAAAAACATCAATGGGATCCGCGCCGGCGATCTGGACATGGGCGTTGCCCAGTCTGACTGGCAGTATCATGCTTATAACGGGACGGCACCGAAGCAGTTCCCGGATGGCAAGTTCGAGGAACTGCGTGCGGTATTCTCAGTGCATCCGGAACCATTTACCGTGCTGGCACGCAAGGATTCAGGAATCAAGACCTTTGAAGACCTGAAAGGCAAGCGCGTAAATGTCGGAAATCCGGGTTCCGGACAACGGGGCACGATGGAAGTCGTTATGGAGAAAATGGGTTGGACAATGGACGATTTCGCCCTGGCGTCCGAGCTTAAATCCTCCGAACAGGCTGCCGCCCTTTGCGATAACAAGGTGGACGCAATCGTCTTCACCGTTGGACATCCGAACGGATCGATCAAGGAAGCAACGACGTCCTGTGACGCAGTTCTCGTGAACGTTAATAACGACGTGATCAAGAAGCTTGTCGAAGACAATGCCTTCTACGCAATGGCGACGATCCCGGGCGGAATGTACAACGGGACGGATGAAAATGTTGAAACATTCGGCGTTGGCGCGACATTTGTGTCCTCAACCCGGACCGATCCGGAAGTTGTGTATCAGATCGTGAAAGCGGTTTTCGATGACATCGAACGGTTCAAGAAAATGCATCCCGCGTTCGCGAATCTGGATACGAAACGGATGATTACGAACAACCTTTCTGCACCGCTGCATGAAGGGGCAGCGCGTTACTACAAAGAGAAAGGCATGATGTAATGCTCGTTAAGCAGGCGGGATTTGCGTGCCCGCCTGCTTATATTCTAAGATGCTGCAATGTTCGTGTATGATCCGGGCGCGGATCGCATAGTAGAAGAGGGGGAGACTTTCTATGAGCAGCCGCGAAGAAAACAAACCACTCAGCGCCGAAGAGCTTGAGGATCTCGTTGCCTCGACAGATGTCGGTGGCCGTAATCCGTCGAACAGGAATATCGCCTTGTTCATCGCCGCGCTGGCCCTTATCTGGTCATTGTGGCAAGTCTGGATCGCTTCACCCATCCCCTACCTTGTCGGATGGGGCGTATTCTCGGGCAAGGAAGCCCGGCCAATTCATCTGGCCTTTTCCCTTATCCTCGCATTTCTGGCCTACCCGGCGTTCAAAAAATCACCGCGGGACCACGTGCCGGCCATGGATTGGGTGCTCGGTATCCTTGGCGTTGCAACGACCATGTATCTGGTCGTTTTTGACAGTTCCATCGCGGATAGCCTCATGGGGTCGCGCCTATCCGACCGTCCGGGTAATCCGAATACCTTGGATATCGTGGTTGCCTGTGTCGGTGTGGTCGTCTTGCTGGAAGCGACGCGGCGCGCGCTCGGCCCGCCCTTGATGATTGTTGCCATGGTCTTCCTTGGCTACACCTTCCTTGGCCCCTATGCCCCCGGCATCCTCGCCTGGAAAGGGGCGAGTTTCGGTGCGGTTGCGGATCACCAGTGGCTCTCTTCCGAAGGGGTCTTCGGTATTGCCCTTGGTGTTTCTACCGGGCTCGTGTTTCTCTTCGTTTTGTTTGGCGCCTTGCTCGATAAGGCCGGCGCCGGCAATTATTTCATCAAGGTCGCCTTTTCTCTGATGGGGCATATGCGTGGCGGCCCGGCAAAGGCGGCGGTCGTTGCCTCCGGCATGACAGGGCTGATTTCCGGCTCTTCCATTGCCAATGTTGTCACCACCGGCACTTTCACAATTCCAATGATGAAGCGAGTCGGGTTCAATTCCGAAAAGGCAGGCGCTGTTGAAGTCGCCTCCTCCGTCAATGGTCAGATCATGCCGCCGGTTATGGGCGCGGCTGCCTTCCTGATGGTTGAATATGTCGATATCAGCTATTTCGAGGTGGTAAAGCATGCCTTTGTGCCCGCAATCATTTCCTACATTGCCCTTGTCTACATCGTCCATCTGGAAGCGATGAAACTGGATATGCAGGGGCTGCCGCGGGCCGGCGAGGTCAAGCCGGTAAAGCTTGCGTTATTGTCATTTGGTATCACGCTTGCGACCATACTTATTCTTGGCGGCGCCCTGTATTATCTATCCGAATTGTTCGGCCTCCTCGACAGTTCTATGAATCGGCTGATTGTCATACTTGTCCTGATATTACTTCAGGTCGGCATTTTGAAAGGTGCGGTCGAGAAGGCGGAAGAGGGCACGAAGGCGAAAATACTCTCGAAGGGGGCGCTGGTCCTTTGCAACGCGGTTATCGTCGGCTTTGCCGTATTCTTCGCCGTTGATCTGATCCGCCAGTTGGCAGGGCCGGTCTTGACGCCCTGGATCGCCGGGGCCGCAATTCTCGCCGTTTACATCTATCTGATTTCCATTTGCGCCAAATATCCGGATCTGGTGATCGATGATCCGAATTCTCCGATCACTGCCCTTCCCGAACCCGGCCCGACCGTTATGGCGGGGCTGCATTTTATTCTTCCGGTGGGAGTTCTCATCTGGTGCCTGATGATTGAGCGCCTGTCGCCCGAACTATCTGCTTTCTGGGCGGTGGCATTGATGATCTTCATTCTTCTCACGCAACGCCCCCTCTTTGCCCTGTTCAGGAAGAACTCTGGATCGGGATTTTTTAAACAGGGATTTGATGAGCTTATCGATGGCCTGATTTCCGGCGCCCGCAATATGATTGGTATTGGCATCGCGACCGCCGCCGCCGGGATCATCGTCGGGACAGTATCGCAAACCGGCGTCGGTCTTGTCCTGGCGGAACTGGTTGAGTTTCTGTCGCAGGGCCAGATATTGCTGATCCTGATTTTTACCGCCATTCTGAGTCTGATCCTTGGCATGGGCTTGCCGACAACCGCCAATTATATTGTTGTCTCGTCTCTATTGGCGCCGGTCATTGTCAGCCTTGGGCAGCAGAATGGCTTGATCGTCCCGCTGATCGCGGTCCATCTGTTTGTGTTCTATTTCGGCATCATGGCGGATGTGACGCCGCCGGTTGGCCTCGCATCATTCGCCGCCGCGGCGGTCTCCGGCGGGGACCCGATCCGCACCGGTTTTGTTGCCTTCTTCTATTCACTTAGAACCGCAATTCTGCCTTTCCTGTTTATCTTCAACACCGACCTGCTCCTGATTGATGTGACGCCGCTTCAGGGCGTGATCGTCTTCATAATATCGACGGTGGCGATATTGCTGTTCACTGCGGGTACGCAGGGATATTTCATGGCGAAATCGAGGGTTTGGGAGTCGATTTTGCTCATCCTGATCGCCTTTACCCTGTTCCGGCCCGGTTTCTGGATGGATATAATCTCTCCGCCCTATGAAAAAGTTGATCCGGCGGGAATCGTTGACGCCGTGCAAAATGCGTCCCCAGGATCGGAACTGCGTCTTATTGTGCAAGGGATGGACGACGTCGGCGATGACATCGTCTTTACGGCAATATTTCCTGTCGGTGATCAGGCAACAGGCGAGGAAAGGCTGGAAGCCTATGGTCTTGAGCTATTGATCGAGGACAACAAGGTCCTTATCGATAATGCCGCTTTTGACAGCCCCGCTCAGGCCGCCGGCCTTGATTTCGACCAGCAGATTATATCGGTTCTTGTTCCCGTCAGTCAGCCGGCAAAGGAATTGTTATATATACCGGCCATTCTGCTGGTCATCGGCATTTATATGTTGCAGCGCCGCCGTCGGCAGCCGCCTGTCGCATCATCGCCGACAGCCGGGTAATTGAGGAGAGAATAGAATGTTCAAGGATATCTTGCTTGCAGTGGATGTCGAGGACGCGGGGTCATGGAAAAAGCCTGTTGAGGTCGCCACGGAATATGCAAGGGCGTTCAATTCCAATCTGCATATTATGACCGTCGTACCCGATTTCGGCATGAGTATCGTCAGTTCTTATTTTCCGGCGGACTATGAGAAAAAGATGGTGGAAAAAACGACGGAGATGCTCCACAAGTTTGTGAAAGAGCATGTATCGAATGATATTCACGTCCAGCATATCGTCGGGCTGGGATCGATTTACGAAGAAATCCTTCGCGTCAGTGAGGAGATTAGCTCCGACCTGATTATCATGGGCACGCATCGCCCGAAGATGCAGGATTATCTTCTGGGTCCCAACGCGGCGCGGGTGACCCGACATGCGACTTGTTCGGTGATGGTCGTGCGGGATTGATTGTCCAACCTGCCGGCGTCGCAAAGCCGGTAACCTCCTATGCAGTGAGCCGCTTGACGTGGCTGGCGGGGTCGTAAAAAAGGTTGCCGTCTTCCCGACGCTGAACATTTCTTAAATAAATTCCATAGAATGTTGTTCTGTCGACTTACCGTGTTGACCGGAAAGGTTTGCTCGGACATTCGGCGTCGAATTGATCGATCGTCTGGTTAGGTTCGACACTAATTTTTGGCGCGACAGTCAGGTCCATCTCGCTCATAGTATTACCATTGTTAATCACAGCGGTTGACAGAAAGTTGTCAACATCGCAGCATCACCGAGGTTCAACTTTTAATAATAAGGAATAACAATATGTCAGGAACCGACCAGGAGTTGTTTAATCTGGCAATGTCGGAAGAGGCGCGCCCTCTTCTTGACGCCGTGAAAAAGCATATCATGGAAAATGTTGCGCCGATCACCGAGGAATTTTACGCCCTCAATGAAGAAAAGGAAGATCGCTGGAGCTGGCATCCGCGACAGCTTGAACTTCTAGACGGGGCGAAAGCGAAGGCGAAGGAATCGGGTTTGTGGAATTTCTTCCTGCCTGACGCCGAAACCGGCGAAGGCCTGAATAATCTCGACTATGCCTATATCGCCGCGGAGCTTGGTAAATACAGCCTGGCTTCCGAGACCCTCAACTGCAGCGCGCCGGACACCGGCAATATGGAAGTGCTGGAACGGGTCGGGACTCCTGAACAAAAGGAAAAATGGTTGAAACCGTTGCTGAACGGGGAAATTCGATCGGCTTACGCGATGACGGAACCGGGCGAAGCGTCGTCGGATGCGAAAAATATCAGCACCACCGCCTATCTCGAAAATGGCGAATGGGTTATCAACGGCGAAAAATACTATATTTCAGGCGCCGGGGATCCCCGCTGTAAAATCATGATCACCATGGTCAAGACGAGCCCGGACGCGCCGCCCTCAAAGCAGCAGTCGCAGATTCTTGTGCCGATCGACACTCCCGGTGTGAAAATCCTCGAAGGGATGCAGGTCTTCGGTGAGGATCACGCGCCACGCGGCCATATGCATATCAAATTCGATAACGTACGCGTGCCGGAGGAAAATATGCTTCTGGGCGAAGGTCGCGGCTTCGAGATTTCACAGGTGAGGCTGGGACCGGGCCGTATTCATCATTGCATGCGCTCCCTCGGGCAGGCGGAACTGGCGCTGGAGCTGATGGTCCAGAGAGCCGGTAGCCGCGAGGCTTTCGGCAAGACAATATTGAAGCTTGGCAAAAATCTCGAAGTCATTTCCCGGGCGCGCATCGAAATTAACGCTATGCGCCTGATGGTCCTTCAGGCCGCGAAAGCCATGGATGTTCTCGGCAACAGGGAGGCACGCGTCTATGTGAGCGCGGTCAAGGCGATGGTGCCGGAAAAAGTCTGCCAGATTATCGATCAGGCAATTCAGATGCATGGCGCAACCGGCATTTCGCAATGGTCGCCGCTCGCCAGCATGTATACGCATCAGCGACACCTCCGTTTTGCCGATGGACCCGATGAAGTCCATCACATGGTTGTCGGCCGTGCCGAGGCGCAAAAGCATGGTGTCTGGTAAAGGCACATTGGGAGCGCAGGGGATCATGAAGGATCTGATTGTCGAAGAATTCATGGTCCCCTCCGGCGAATCCGGGCTTCGCATATACCTTCGGAACAAGCGCCGCCAGGATACGGAAGTGGGTAAACCTGCCCGGACGTTGCTGTTCGTACATGGCGCGACATATCCGTCATCGGTGACGTTCGATTTTTCCGCCGGCGGATATTCCTGGATGGATACGCTGGCGCACGCTGGTTTTGACTGCTGGCTGATGGACATCCGGGGATATGGGCGTTCCGACCGCCCGGCGGAGATGGAGCAAAAGCCCGAAGCGAACGGACCCATCGTGCATACGGACGTTGCTGTTGCCGATCTGGCTGCAATGATGGAGTTTGTCCTGAAGAAACGCGCGTTGGCGAAATTGCAATTGCTGGGATATTCCTGGGGCACGCTGATCACCGGCGCCTATACGGCCAAAAACAATGACAAGGTCGAACGGTTGGCATTATATGGGACGAGTATGCTGAATTCCGGCGCGTCACTGATTGGAAGTGAGCGGCCGACGATGGCCTATCGCTATGTTGATGCGCAATCGGTCAAGGCCCGATGGCAGCATGAACTCGATCCGGCGGAAATTCAGGATATCATTGAACCGGACTGGCAAAGAAAGTGGCTGGAGGAGGCTATCGCCAGTGATCCCAAATCAGGTGAGCACGACCCGCCCTTGCTGCGTGCGCCGACGGGCGTGGTGGATGACAAGGTGTGCCGCTGGTCTCAGGGTATTTTCCAGTATGATCCCGCTGACATAACAGTGCCGACACTGGTCATCGTCGGGGAAAGAGATATCGAGACGACGCCTGAAGGGGCTTTGTCAGTCTATCACAAACTCACCAACACGCCGCATCGTCGATATGTGATCATCGGCAAGACAACTCACTCGGCGCTGCTGGAACGGCGTCGTGATCAGCTTTTCAGGGCAACCCGATCCTTTCTTGAAGAGGAGTTTGAAGCTTAGGTAGTATTCCAACAGCGACGGTGCATTCTATTGTAAAAAGGATCGCTTTCGTTAAACTTCCAAATGCAAATTTTCCGCGCGCAATCAAGGCGCTTCCAGAATAAGAGAAAATAATATGGATTTTGATACAGTTGTGCGCGGCAGGCGCTCCATCCGTGGCTATAAACCGGACCCAATTCCGAAAGAGGTTCTTAAGGAAATTATAGAAATCGCCACCCGTGCGCCGTCATCGATGAATACCCAGCCCTGGCATCTGCATGTGATCAGCGGCGAACCGCTGGACCGCATCCGGGCGGGCAACACGGAGCGTAACCTGGCCGGTGTTCCGCCGTCGCGCGAGTTCCGGGTTGAGGGTAAATATGAAGGAGTGCATCGCGATCGTCAGGTGAAAGTCGCCGTCCAGCTATTCGAAGCCATGGGCATCGCGCGTCATGATGTCGAACGGCGACAGGAATGGGTCTTGCGTGGGTTTCGCCAGTTCGACGCGCCCGTTTCCGTCATCATTGCCTATGACAGGGAGCTGCAGGGCGATATCCGCCATTTCGACCTTGGCGCCATCACCTACGGACTGGTTCTCGCCGCCTGGAGCCGTGGGATCGGCGCCGTCATCAACAGCCAGGGCATCATGCAGTCCCCTGTCGTGCGCGAGCACGCAGGAATTCCCGAAAATCACGTGATCCAAACCGCGGTCGCCATGGGCTATCCGGACGACGATTTTCCGGCAAATGCCGTTGTCTCAACGCGCAGGCCGGTTGATGAAGTGGCGACCTTCATCGGTTTTGAGGACGAGGAAACCCTCCGTCGGGCGGGCGCCGGAGATTAACTGCCCCGTTGGAAAAGAGGGGATTCCAGCCTGATTATATGCTACTATTTCGCTCTCCATAAAATGTTGACGGTGTCGATTTTCCATATTTCATCGTCAGCCAGAAAAAACGACTGGGGGCGAAATCGATGACAGAATTTGATTTAGGCTCGTACTCCCGAGACATTACCGTAGCGTCACCAGTAGCAAAAAAAGAGTTCGATCAGGGGCTGATATGGCTCTACGGATATAATCACGAAGCTGCCGTGCAATGTTTCGAAAGGGCAATTGAGGCGGATCCGAATTGCGGTTTGGCGCATTGGGGCGTCGCCTATGGGGTCGGCCCGAACTATAACAAACCCTGGGAATTCTTTAACCCTGAAGAACGTGTCGCCGCCCTCAAGCGCGCGCATGAAGCTATTTCCTGCGCGCGGAACCTACGGGACAGTCTGCGCCCTGTCGAGGTGGCGCTTATCGACGCGATTGCCGACCGATTTCCGGACGATCCGGAAATCGAGGACTATGCCCCCTGGAATGACGCGTTTTCCGACGCGATGCGCAAAGTCCATGCCGAGCATAAACACGATCTCGACGTTGTCTGCCTGTTTGCCGAGGCATTGATGAATCGGACGCCCTGGCTTCTGTGGGATCTCGCCACCGGGGAGCCGCGGGAGGGTGCCTCAACCCGTGAAGCTCAGGCCGCGCTTGAGGCTGCTTTCGATGGCCTGCCGAGGGCCTGGGATCACCCCGGGCTGTTGCATATGTATATCCACCTGATGGAGATGTCGCCGACGCCTGAAAAAGCGCTTCGCCATGGCGATCGGCTGGTCGACCTGGTCCCGGACAGCGGGCATCTGGTGCATATGGCGACGCATATCGACGTCCTTTGCGGTGACTATCAGAATGTGGTCTGGCGCAACCGGCGGGCTGCGGAGATCGACAGGAAATATGAAAATGTGGCAGGTGCGCAGAATTTCTACACGCTCTATCGTATCCATAATGTCCATTTCGAGGCTTATGGCGCGATGTTCCTCGGCCAGCCCGACAAGGCGCTTGCGGCATCAGAGGAGTTAATGCGGATGTTGCCGGACCCGGTTGTCCGCTTCTTGCCGGAATTTTTCGAGGCCTTCTATGGCAAGAAAATTCATGTGATGGTGAGGTTCGGCCAGTGGACGGAAATTCTGGAAGAACCATTCCCTGAAGATCAGGAACTCTATAGCTACACGACGGCCGCCATGCGGCAGGCACGCGCGATTGCTTTCGCCAATCTTGGACGGCTGGCGGAGGCCGAAGAGGAGCGAAAACTCGCCCTCAAGGCCTTCGATGTTGTTCAGGAGGGAAGGATGGTCTTCAACAATACCAGTCAGGATGTGCTGAAGGTCGGAGAGGCGATGATGGATGGCGAGATTGCCTTTAAATCGGGGCGGAGGGAAGAAGGGCTGGATCACCTGAGGCGGTCGGTCGAACTGGACGATAATCTTCTTTACGATGAGCCCTGGGGATGGATGCAGCCGACCCGGCATGCTCTCGGTGCGCTGCTGATGGAAGATGGCCGGTTCGAGGAAGCCGAAGCCGTCTACCGGGCCGATCTTGGGCTTGACGATACCTTGGCGCGCGCCTGTCAGCATCCGCGCAATGTCTGGAGTTTGCATGGCCTTCACGAATGTCTGAACCGGCGGGGTGAATTGACGGAAGCGACGCATATCAAGCGATTGCTGGATCAGGCAGTCGCCCGGGCAACCGTTCCGATTCATGCCTCCTGCTATTGCCGGAAGAGGGCGAAAGCTGCCGCCTGATTTTATTGCTGCGTCTGGTTTTGGACCGCTGGAAAGATGATTTGAAAGTTTGACGGGTTCGCGAGGGTGCCGACGTCGCGAGCCCGTCGCCGATTCAGGATGATTTGCGGAAAAAAGGCGCTGCCGCGCTTGGTTAAAAATTTGTTAAGATTCAGTCAGTTAGATATTTTTATCACATTGTAAATTAGCTTTTTTTGTTATTGTAAAAAAAACTCTTGACGATTTCGCGGATCGGAATATTTATGCGAATGTTCGGGAGTGTGGCGACAGAATCGACGATTGTCGCGCGACGGCCCCTCCTGACGCAGAGAACCATCATACGATGAACTCACCAGTAGCTGGCCAAGCGGCAATGGAGGCCGCCAAGCCTCCCAGTCGACGCTTCCTTCAAAGCGAAGATTTTAAACCACTTCCTCACATCATTGCAGATAACACCGCACATGCGGACCCGTCTGCATTTCCCATATCGGAGCGCTCCCGTGCCTTCAAGGACCGGTTTTTCCCCGCCGCAAGCGACGCGGAATGGCTGGATTGGCGGTGGCAGCTCAGAAACCGGATCAGGTCCCTTGCGGGTCTTGAACGGATCTTCAATTTGACCGCCGACGAGCGCGATGCGGTATCGCGTCATACGGGATCGTTGCCCATGGGCATTACCCCCTATTATGCGAGCCTGATGAGCCTCGATAACCCCTCAGAGGGTCTTCGCCGCACGCATATTCCGGTGGGTAATGAATTCATCAAGATGCCAGGCGAAGCCGACGATCCGCTCGGCGAGGACCATGATGCGGCGGTGCCGGGTCTTGTCCATCGCTATCCCGATCGGGTGTTGTTTCTCGCAACGGGCTTCTGCTCCACCTATTGCCGCTATTGCACGAGATCGCGCATGGTCGGCGAGGCGGGCGGCGAGTATGAATTCTCGAAGTCCCAGTGGGAGAAGGCATTCGATTATATCGCGGCGCATCCGGAAATCCGCGACGTGCTGATCTCGGGCGGCGATCCGCTGACCTTGTCGGATGACCGGCTTGACTATCTGCTGACGCGCCTCCGGGCGATCGAGCATGTGGAATTCATCCGCATCGGCTCGAAAATACCGGTTGTGATGCCGATGCGGATCACCAAGTCGCTGACGGATATGCTGAAAAAGCACCATCCGCTGTGGATGAGCATTCATTTCACCCATCCGGATGAACTGACGCCTGAGGTCACCGAGTCGACAGCGCGGCTTGCCGACGCCGGTATTCCGCTCGGCAGCCAGACGGTGCTCTTGAAGGGGATCAATGACGATCTCTCGATCATCAAGCCGTTAATGCATGGTTTGCTGAAACGCCGGGTGAAACCCTATTACCTCTACCAATGTGACCCGATCACCGGTTCTTCGCATTTCCGGACGCCGGTGGCGAAAGGCCTCGAGATCATCGAGGGTTTGCGCGGCCACACGACGGGCTACGCGATCCCGACCTTTGTGATCGATGCTCCGGGTGGTGGCGGCAAGATTCCGTTGCTTCCGGATTATGTGGTCGGTCGTGATGGGGAAGATCTTATCCTGCGTAACTTCGAAGGCGGAACCTATCGCTATCACGATCCGGACGGCGTGATCGGGACGGAACCCTGTCATCAGCAGGCCGCGCAATGAAGCTCGGCCTCGTCTATGACCTGCGCGATGACTATCTCGCCCTCGGGTTTTCGGAGGAAGAGACGGCGGAATTCGATTCCCGCGCCACCATCGACGCGCTTGATGGCGCCCTTGGCCGACTTGGATGGGACGTCCATCGGGTTGGGCGTGGGCAGGAGCTTGCGCGTCGGTTGGTGGGCGGGGAGCGGTTCGATCTTGTCTTCTCCATTGCCGAGGGCCTGCACGGACGCTCGCGGGAAGCCCAGGTTCCGGCACTCTGCGAGATGTTCGAACAGCCCTACGCCTTTTCCGACCCGCTGACCATGGCGGTGACGCTGGACAAGCCGGTGGCCAAACGTATCGTTCGCGACAGCGGTATCCCGACGGCGGATTTCGCGATTATCGCAGACGCCGTGAAGCCCTTGCCGGAGATCGCCTTTCCGGCGTTCCTGAAGCCGATCGCGGAAGGGACGGGCAAGGGGTGCGGCGGCCGTTCGAAGGTATCAAATAGAACGGAACTCAAACGTGAGGCCGCACGTCTGATCGAGAAATTCCATCAGCCGGTGATTGCCGAGAGCTACCTCGCGGGCCGTGAGTTCACCGTCGGCATTGTCGGCAACGGCGCGGAGGCGCGAGTGATTGCCGTGATGGAGATCGCTGTCAAACCCGATGCGGACAGCGGAATCTATAGTTATGAAATCAAGGAAAACTGGGAACCGTTCGTGACTTTGTCACTGGAAAACGATGCCGAAGCGATGCTTGCCGGAGAGCGGGCGCTTGCCGCCTATCATGCGCTCGGTTGCCGGGACGCAGCGCGGGTCGATCTTAAATCCGACGGCCATGGCTCGCCGCAGTTCCTTGAGGTGAACCCGATTGCCGGACTGCATCCAACCCATTCGGATTTGCCGATCCTGACGACGAAGGCGGGCTATAGTTACGACTGGCTCATTGGAGAAATTGTAACGTCGGCGCTAAGCCGCTACGCAGCAGCCACACCGGTCACAAACGTCCGGGCGGCCTGAGACGTCAATGACGGACTATATTCCGGTCCTGCACGGAGGTACTGATCTCCGCGCGGACGAGCTCGATACCATCGAAAGCGCGAAGCACATCGCGTCGGCGCTGGAAAGGCTTGGATATCGGAGCGAGGTTATTGCGCTCGATATTGATTTCACCGTGGTCGAGACAATCGCCCAGGCGAAGCCACTTGTCGTTTTTAATCTTGTTGAGAGTATCCGTGGAGACGGTCGGCTTGGTCATCTCGCCTGCGCCTTCCTGGAGCATTTCGGACTAGCCTATACTGGGGTCGGGGAATCCGCTTTTTTCCAGAGCAATTCGAAGCGGCTCTCTAAAGCGCTACTGCGCGCCGCAAACCTGCCGACACCCTGGGAATGGACGGATGTCGCGGCGGCGGGCCAGAAAGTGATTATCAAGTCAGTTAATGAACATGCCTCATACGGAATGGACCAGAATTCGATTGTCGAGGGGTCAGAGGCTTTGAACGAGATTGCCCGCCGGGAGAAGGAGTATCGTGGTCGCTTCTTCGCCGAAGCCTATATTCCGGGGCGCGAGTTCAATATCTCGATGGTGGAGACGAAAAGGGGACCCATGGTGCTGCCGATTGCCGAAATGCGGTTTGACGGGCTGCCGGAGGGGACCTATCCGATCGTCGACTACAACGCGAAATGGAACGAGGAAAGTGATATCTATCATCATACAAGGCGCAGTTTCGGACTTGAGGCGCAAGAGCCTGATCTTGCGTCGGAGCTTGTCCGTATCTGCAACGATTGCTGGGTTGCTGCGGACCTCTCAGGCTACGCTCGGATTGATTTTCGTGTCGATCCTGCCGGTCGTATCTACATCCTCGAATATAACGCCAATCCCTGCCTTGCGCCCAATGCCGGCTTTGCCGCCGCGCTTGCCGAGGCCGGCATGAGCTATGAAGAAGGACTCCAAATGATAGTCGATGCGGCCCTGGCGAAGGAAACAAACTGATGTTCCGCATTCGAACCCTGACCGATGCGTCGGCCCCCGCCAACCAGAAGGCCATTGCCGAAATTCAGGCGATCATCCGCGATCAGTTTTCGGACATGACGGACAAGGACATCGCCAAGCTGCCGGAACAGATTTCCGACCCGATCACCCACCAGTTCGTGGCCAAGGTTTCGGTCGCGGAGGACGGGCGCGGGCGGATACGCGGTTTCTCGCTTCTGCTTGTCGATCCGCTGCTCAATTTTGGTTATCTCGAACTGATTGCAACGGCTAAGAGCGGCTCAGGCAGCGGTGTCGGCGCGGCGCTCTATCAGCAGATCCAGCAGCGCGCGCGGGAAAAGGGCCTGCGCGGCCTCTATTTCGAATGTCTGCCCGATGATCCGGCACTGAGCCCTAACCCGGATATCCGAAAGCAGAACGAGGACCGGCTGCGATTTTACGAAGGGTTTAACGCCTTTCCGATCATGGGGACGGACTACGAGACGCCGGTAACGCCGGGAACCTTCGACAGTCCCTATCTGATGTTTGATGGCCTTGGCGAATTCATGCTGCCGCCCGCGGTGACTTTACGCCGGATCGTCCGTGCCATCCTGGAGCGGAAATATGCCGATCTCTGTCCGCCGGAATATGTCCAACGTGTCGTCGATTCAATTGAAGACAATAAATTTGCCATCCGCCTACCGCGCTACGGCACTAAAATGCCCGAAATCAAGCAACCGGCCGTTGCCGCGAAAATTCCGCTTATCGTCAATGACCGGCATGACATTCACCATATCCGCGAACGCGGCTATGTCGAGGCGCCGGTCCGTATCAAATCCATCCTCAAGGAACTGGAGCCGACCGGACTATTTGAGGTGAAGGCGCCCAAACATTACGGTGACCGGCATATCAAGGCTGTCCATGACACACGGCTTGTCGATTATATCGAGCGGGCCTGCAAAGACGCGCCGGAGGGAAAATCAATCTACCCGTATGTCTTCCCGATCCGGAACGCGCAAAGGATGCCGAAGGACCGATCCGTGCTTGCCGGTTATTGGTGCATCGATACTTTCACGCCGCTTAATCGCAACGCCTTTCCGGCGGCGCGGCGGGCCGTTGATTGTACCCTGACGGCGACTGAAGCGGTTCTCGATGGCGCAAGGGCGGCCTATGCGCTGATCCGTCCGCCCGGTCATCATGCGGAGAGCCGAGCCTTCGGTGGATTTTGCTATTTCAATAATGCTGCGATATCGGCGCAATATCTCTCCCGTTATGGGAGGGTGGCTGTGCTTGATGTCGATTACCATCATGGGAATGGCACACAGGACATTTTCTATGAACGCGGCGATGTGCTCACGGTTTCGATCCATGGCGACCCGTCCTTCGCCTATCCCTATTTTACCGGCTTTCGTGATGAAACCGGACGCGGGGCCGGGGCGGGATGCAATCTCAATATCCCGCTTCCCGAAACAATCGTGCCGGACGATCATCGCGAGGCGCTCAAAAAGGCGTTCGCGCGCATCCGGGATCATGCTCCGGCCTATATGGTTGTGGCGCTTGGCCTTGACGCCGCAAAAGGGGATCCGACAGGCACCTGGCCCTATCGCGCCGCCGATTTCTACAAGATGGGGGCATTGATTGCCGGAATTGGCCTGCCGACCGTTTTTGTGCAGGAGGGCGGGTATCGCGTGCGCAATCTCGGTGTCAATGCCCGGCGCTTTTTTGAAGGCGTGGCAAGTGTTGCTAAGATGCCGGACCTGACATGGCAACTGAAACGCAAGGGCGGCACAGGCAAGAACGAGCCGATGAAATGGCGCGCGTCCGTTGTGCCTACCGATGTCGCTGAAATCCGCCGGATCGTTATGGCCACCAACGCCTTTTCCGGCGAGGAGATTGATATCGCGGCGGAACTGGCGGAGGAACGTATCACCAAGGGCCGGGCCTCCGGCTATGAGTTCATCCTTGCGATCCAAAACGGCAGGCTCGCGGGCTATGCCTGTTATGGCAAGACCCCGGGCAGCGAGCAGGCCTATGATCTTTACTGGCTCGTCGTCGATCCGGACCGACAGCGAAGCGGGCTCGGGGGTCAAATTCTGGACCGCACCGAGGTAGCTATTCGCAACGCAGGCGGCGCCTTCATGATCGCTGAAACCTCGTCAACGGTTGCTTATGACAAGGCGCGCGCGTTTTATGAGCGTGTCGGGTTCGAAAAGCTGGTTGAAATAAACGATTTCTACCGGCCTGGAGACAACAAGGTCATTTATCGGAAAAGTTGTCCGCCTCAATCCTGAATAGACGGGAACTGATTTCCATAGGACACACCTGTCTGCGACCTATTTCCGAAACGATACGATTATCAGTCTGAAGATTGTTCGAACACCCAAAAGTACGGATTGCAAGAAGTCACGGCCGGGCGGACGGTTGATTAATTGATGAAACCTTCTTCCAACTCGGGAAAATGCATGATAAATTAGTAAAATATTATATTTGATTCAATTCTGAATATGGGGACTGTCTATGGCGCAAACAGAATCCAGCGATATAGCAAACGTCCAAATCAGTTATAGTATCGGTGGTGGGGCCCGACAAAAACTGAACGCTGATTTTCTGATTGTCGCATGTGATCCGCGAGGCCTGTTCGGGATTGCAAATTATACCGCATCTGAGACAGATCTGTTCAAGAGGTTGGTGAACTTCACTTTTCATACAACACTTCTAAAGGTCAAACGCGGGACTAAACCGGATCATGGCGTTCTCTTCGCGCCCAGCCGTCTTGAGGAAATGCGAGGCTGGATTTACGGCTATCGCAACGAAACAGGCAAGACTTACGGGATGGACATAGCCAACGAGATGGAGGAAAACCTTGTTACGGTTTACCAGATCGTAAAAACAGTGGAGCATCCGCCGCCGCCGTTAAAATTCCGGCAGTATCTGGAATATTATCTCGCAAAGCTTGAGTGGTGGCCCTATGGGGCAGATTATGAAGTCCTGAGCGAAGTCACGACCCCCTATTTCGACCATTTCGGCCCGGAAGATCTCGAGTTGAACATGCCATGGAATTATCTCGATATCCAGGGTAAGAACCACACCGCCTTTGTCCATGCGTCGACCTGTTTTGAATCCGTATTGCATTGCTGGCTTTACATAAACCTGCTGTTCACGCCTGATGACCCCAGTAAGAAAAGCAGGATCGAACTGCCAGAGGACAAATCGGCTCCTATTGTGATCTTGGGAGCGGGAGTGAGCGGGCTATTGGCGGGCAATCTTTTGCGCGACCTTGGCTATAAATCCGTCAGGATACTTGAAAAGACGGATCGCTATGGCGGTAAAACTCATACGGTACCAGAGGGGTTTCCCCGCCCGCCAAACGAAATCAAGAATACAATTTGCGAACTGGGGACATGTTACCTGTCGCCGGCCTATGACGAGATGGTTAAGAAGTTTGCGAAATTCACCACGGACGTGGGAAACAAGCGAGTCGGGTTCGGCGGGCCCGGCGGTAATTTTCGCGGAATCATTACCCAAGGGCAATTTTCGGGTAAATTTCCCGTACCGCCGGTTGTGAATTATCCTGAATATATTCTCTTGAAGGCGGCGGATGAAACGGGTATGCCGCCGCCGATGGGGCCCGATGGGCAAAAAAATGCTGCGGCGCTAAAGGCGAAGATCGCGAATGATCTTGATGCCTATTGCAGTGAGCATGCCCATATTATGGGGCAGCAAAAGCCGATGCCGCTGAAGGCGCCCGATCCGTTTCTGCATTCCAAATCGGCGCGGACTTTCCTCGATTTCCTGCGGGCCAACGGCTGGGAATCTCTGGTCGGACTCATGCAATATGGCTATTCGGTTCAGGGATACGGACCGTTGGACGAAATTCCGGCCTACTACGGGCTTGTTTGGGTTACGCCGGATGTGGCACGGCAGATCGCCAGAGAATTCCGTCATCCCAGTGACAAGGATATTGTGACCGCCTGGTCATTGGGTTGGAGTGATGTCTGGTACCACATGCAGCGGGGAATGAACATCACCTATAATGTTGAGGCAATTTCAGTTTATCGGGCGGGCGTTCTGGACGATTAAACCGTTACCCGCCAACAGCTTGAAGGAAGAAGTCTTGTGAGGCGCAGCACAATCTTCAGAAACGGACAGTCTTGAATAAGCTTATGGAAAGACGTCTGACAACCATCGTGGCCGCGGATCTCGTGGGATACTCGCGGTTGGTCTCAAATAACGAAGAGGCCGTGATCACGAGATTTCGGGACTTGCGACGGGACCTTATCGTTCCAACAATTTCGAGCGCGCAAGGCCGGGTCATCAAAACCATGGGAGACGGGTTTCTTGTCGAGTTTCCGTCGCCGCGCGCCGCTTTGCATACGGCCGTCTTTCTCCAACACGCAATGTATGAGCGCGAAGGCGCAATCCCTTCTGAAACGCGGCTGATGTTCCGTATCGGGATCAATTACGGGGAGGTCATTGTCGATGGCGACGACGTGCTGGGAGATGTGGTCAACATTGCCGCCCGACTTGAAAGCATTGCGCCGCCGGGCGGTGTCTGCATCTCCGAGGCAGTGTATACAGAAGTCGCCGATGCCAGCGACACGCGCCTGGTGCCGTTGGGGCCGCAATATGTGAAGAACATTCCGGCGCCGGTGAATGCATGGAATGCGCTGATCAAGGGCGTTGATGCCAGCCCGACCAAACCTGCCAGACGCTCCGAGCGTCCATCGATCGCGGTCTTGGCCTTTGAGAATAACTCGGATGACGACGAACAGCGGTTTCTCGCGGACGGTATTGCCGAAGACGTTATCGTCCAGTTGTCGCGTTTTCGATCCCTTTTCGTCATCGCGCGAAATTCCGCCTTTTCATACAGAAACACGCACAAGGATGTGCGCGAAATAGCCCGTGAGCTTGGAGTGCGTTACGTGGTCGAGGGATCGGTTCGCCGGGGGGGGAGATCGTCTGCGAGTGAGTGCTCATCTGGTCGAGGCAAAAACCGGCGGGCATATCTGGTCTGGCCGATGGGATCGCACGGTCTCAGATCTGTTTGACCTGCAAGATGAATTAACCCACGCGATCGTGTCGGAACTTGCACCGGAGCTTGGTGCGAATGAGCGGTCGCTGGCAAGGCGCAAACCTACTGAAAATTTGACAGCGTGGGAACTCTGCCAAAAGGGATTGGCAGAGTTTTACAATTACAGTGAAGAGAGTTATCCCGCCGCGGCAAGGCTGTTTAAAGCGGCGATCGACGCTGACCCTGAATTTGCCTTGCCATATGCGCTTTTGGGACGATGGCATTCTGTCATGGTTACGACCGGCCGGAGTGTCGATATCCCCAATGATGTGCAGCAGGGGTTGATCAATGCGAGCAAGGCGATTGAGCTGGATGATCGATTGGAAGACGGTCATGTCGCGCTGGGATCATTGCTGACCCTGATGCGTCAGGAAACGCAGGCCAAAGACTCTCTGGATCGCGCCTATGCGCTGAATGACAATAACCCGGTGATGTATCACGCGCGCACGATGTTTTACCTGTATCAGGTTGAGCCCGATACACATGCAATGGAGAAATCGGCACAAACGGCCCTGGCGCTTAATCCGAAGGACCCGCTGGCCTGGGCATTTCATTTCATGATCGGGACGGCCCGCTGGATGCGCGACCTTGAAAATCTGCGGCCAGATGTGAAAGAGGCAATAGATGCCGCCTGTGCGTCGGTGCAGGTGGATTACTTTCCGCTCATGATCGGGGCGGTATTGTATGTGCGCTTGAATGATTTGGATCAGGCGAAATACCTGCTGGAGCGGGCCATGGGGCGTCGTCCGGCATTGACGCTGAAGATGTGGCACACGGCCTTTCCATTTCCATCATGGCCGCGCATGATCAAATCGATCGAGCCCGAGCTTGAAAAGCTGGTCGAGATCGGGCTGCCGAGGGAGTAAAGGAAGACAACCCCCATTTTGCGCTGATGAGAAACGTCAGCTTATACCTACATAACTCAGTCGCTTGAAACAGTGCCCATCTGCGGCAGGGAATTCCGGATACGCTGATATTGCTTGCCAGACGCTTTTCTAATAGCCCGTGCGGAACAGTCTTTATTTATTCGCGGAATGAATTCCTCGAGTAGACCGCAGCCAGTTATTCATTTTATAGTACTCTCAAAATAACATGATCAGTCATACGGTAAGTCTCCCATGGGTCCGATTTCAAACAGCTATATTTCGCAACGCATTAAGCTTCACTATGTCGATTGGGGTAATCCGGAGGCGCCGCCTCTGCTGCTCATCCATGGGGGGCGGGACCATTGCCGGAATTGGGACTGGGTAGCAGAGGAACTGCGCCATGACTGGCATATTATCGCGCCGGATTTGCGGGGTCATGGGGACAGCGGCTGGTCGACCGACGGCAACTACAACATCCAGAGTTATGTCTACGATATCGCACAACTGATCCATCAGAAGGAGCTGAGCCCCGTTACAATTGTTGCGCATTCCATGGGTGGGAACATCGCGCTCCGCTACACGGGCATTTACCCGGAAAATGTCCGCAAGCTTGTCGCAATCGAGGGGCTGGGATTTTCCCCCAAGATGATCAAGGAAGCGCAGGCCGTGCCGACCGCGAAACGCTGGCGCGACTGGATTGATAAAAAACGGGCGGCGAGCGCCCGCACCCATCGCCGGTATGAAACCTTTGAGGATGCCCTCGCCCGAATGAAGGCCGAAAACAAGCATTTGTCACATGAGCAGGCCCTGCATCTGACAACTCATGCGGTCAATCAGAATGAAGACGGCACGTTCAGCTGGAAGTTCGACCATTATATGCGGGTTTGGTGGCCGTTCGATATTAGCCAGTCGGAAACTCAGGAGCTCTGGGGCGAGATTACCTGCCCGACGATGCTCTGTTACGGCAATGACAGCTGGGCCTCAAACCCGGTTGATGATGGCCGGATTAAATATTTCAAGAATGCGGTCGTGAAAAATTACGAAAATGCGGGTCACTGGTTACACCATGATCAATTCGACAGGTTCATTGCCGACTTGAGAGAATTTTTGTAATCGCCGAAAGAACCGGTGTGAGCGGCTGCCTGCGGCGCGTTGGCCGCTTCACATCCGGTACGATCTTCCCCGCCTAGCAGTCAGCGGAGCGAATTGTTCCCGATTAGTGCGCGATCATGACATGACGTACGGCTGTGTAATCCTCAAGCGCGTAAAGCGACATATCCTTCCCATAGCCAGACTGCTTGAGACCGCCATGCGGCATTTCATTGACCAGCATGAAATGAGTGTTGATCCAGGTGCAGCCATATTGCAGCCGCGCCGCTGTTCTCATGGCGCGGGAGACATCCTTCGTCCAGATTGATGAGGCCAGTCCGTAATCAGAGTCATTTGCCCAGGCAACGGCTTCCTCATCGTCCTTGAACCGGGTGACGGAGACAACCGGTCCAAAAACCTCCCGGCGCACGATCTCATCTTTCTGGAGCGCTCCCGCGATAACTGTGGGTTCATAGAAAAAGCCGCCTCCCTCTGTCACGTTGCCACCGACGGTAATCTCCATATGCTTCTGTTCCGAGGCGCGCTGGACGAAGCTTGCGACACGGTCGCGCTGGCGTTGCGAAATAAGCGGACCGATTTCGTTGGCCGTATCGTCTTCCTTCGCAAAGGAAATCTTGGCAACTTCGGCGCTGAGATCAGCAACCAGACTGTCATAGATTTTTGGACCGGCGTAGATCCGGCAGGCCGCTGTGCAATCCTGTCCGGCATTATAATATCCGAACGCCCGGAGCCCCTGGACCACTGCGGAAATATCCGCATCGTCATAGACGATGACCGGCGCCTTGCCGCCGAGTTCAAGATGCGTCCGCTTGACGGATTTCGCCGCCGCCTCCAGCACCTTTTTGCCCGTGGCGACGTCGCCGGTAATCGAAATCATATCCACCTTCGGGTGGTTGATCAGCGCATTGCCGACACTCTGCCCGCGGCCGAGGATGACATTTACCACGCCCTCGGGAAGCACGTCCGCCAGAATTCCGGCCATTTTAAGAGCGGTGAGGGGCGTCTGTTCGGAGGGTTTGAAAACGACGGTATTCCCTCCCGCGATTGCCGGCGCAAGCTTCCAGGCCATCATCATCAACGGATAATTCCAGGGGGCAATCGATCCGACGACACCAATCGGATCTCGGCGGATCATTGAGGTAAAGCCTTCCATATACTCGCCGGCGGCACTGCCGGGGATGCACCGGACCGCACCGGCAAAGTAGCGGTAGCAATCAACAATGGCAGGAATTTCATCGCCGCGCACCGCGTTGATCGGTTTGCCGCAATTGAGCGCTTCGAGCGTTGCAAAGCCTTCCGCCTCTGCCTCTATCCGATCGGCGATCCGCAGAAGATAGGTCGACCGTTCCGCCGGTGTGGTTCGCGACCATTTGGTAAATGCCGCCTCGGCTGCATTGACCGCCTTGTCGATTTGGTCCTTTGATGCCTCAGGCAGCATCATGATGGTCTCGCCGGTTTTCGGGTTGAGGATCGTTTCTTCTTTTTCCCGCCCGGCTTCAAAGGCGGATCCGATCAGCATTTTGGTGTCCATCAGGGTATCTCCTAGAAAAATTATTTTCCCTGTCCGGCGACCTGATCGCCATCCCGGGTCAGATAATAGGCCAATAAAATAGGCAGGAAGGTAACAAGCACCACCACCATCGCGACTACATTGGTAACCGGTCGTTGGCGGGGTCGGACCAGTTCTTCAAGCATCCAGATTGGTAACGTCGCCTGTTGTCCGGCGGTGAAGGTCGTCACGATGACTTCGTCGAACGACAGGGCAAAGGCCAGCATGCCGCCCGCAAGCAACGCCGTCGCCAGGTTGGGTAGAATGACATGGCGGAAGGTCTGGAACCCGTTCGCGCCGAGATCCATGGATGCCTCTATCAGCGAGCGCGATGTGCGGCGGAACCGCGCCACGGCATTATTGTATACAACAACCACGCAGAAGGTTGCGTGGCCGAGCACGATCGTCCACATGGAGAACGGGATATCTGCGAGGTTAAAGGCGGACCGCAAGGCGATGCCGGTGATGATGCCGGGCAGGGCGATCGGCAGGATCACGAGCAACGAGATGGTCTCCCGTCCGAAGAACTGGCTGCGGGATACCGCCGCCGCGCACAGGGTGCCGAGTATCATGGCGACGAGCGTCGAGATACTCGCCACCTTTACCGACAAAGCAAGCGACTCCCATACATCCGGCCGGTTCCAGGTCACACCAAACCATTTCAGTGTCAGGCCCGGCGGCGGCCATTGGTAGCTTTTGTCTTCCGTCGTGAAGGCATAGACGAAGATCAGCAGGATCGGCAGATGCATAAACAGCAATCCCGCTGCGGCGGCAACCCTCAGAGCAAACGGGGCTTGCGAATTCTTGTCAGAGCGCATCGAACGCCCCCTTCTTTTTCGCCGCCCAAAGATAGAAACCCATGATCACGACCGGCACCACAGTGAAGGCCGCCGCCAGCGGTATATTTCCAGCTGTTCCCTGATGGGCATAAACAGCCTGCCCGATGAAGAGGCGGGACGATCCTATGATCTGCGGAATAATGTAGTCGCCAAGCGTAAGGGAGAAGGTGAAAATCGACCCGGCTATCACGCCCGGAAGCGCAAGGGGCAGGATGACATTGAAGAAGGTCTGCCGGGCGTTGGCGCCCAAATCGGCGGAGGCTTCAATAAAGCTGGACGGTACCCGTTCAAGCGATGCCTGTATCGGCAGAACCATGAACGGCATCCAGACATAGAGAAAAACCAGAAACGTCCCAGTATAGCTGACTGAGAGCGAATTCCCGCCGATTATTGGCAGCGCCAGCCAGGCATCCAGCAGCCATGTGAGATGCAGCTTCGCAAGAATCCAGTTAAGGATTCCCTCCTTCGCGAGGATCAGCTTCCAGGCATAGACCTTGACCAGGTAGCTCGACCACAGCGGCAGCATGACGCCGAGATAAAAGAGTGCTTTCCATTTGCCGCGCGCGTAACGCGCCGCGAAATAAGCAATCGGAAAGGCCACGATGGCGGCGCCGATGGTAACAAACGCGGCCATCAGGACGGTCCGGATAATGATATCGAGATTCGCCGGGATCAGCAGTTCGCGATAGGTTTTGAGCGTGAACTCGTATTTGATGACCCCGGAAAATTCATCGATGGAAAAGAAGCTTTGCGCGAGCAGCGCGAAGAGGGACCCGAGATAGATAACCCCCAGCCATAGAACCGGAGGCGCGAGCAGGAGGAAAAGGAGCAGCCGTGGCCGCCGCCAAAGGGTATCGGAGAGCCGACCGCGCCAGTCGAGGGCATTCGGCGGCATTGCGGCTGCCTCAGACATGGGGATTCTCCATCAGGTGGAGGCTGCTCTTGTCCCAGTCAACACGGACGATCTCACCCACCGTGAGCGAGGCCGGTTCATTATCTGCAAGCATATGAAGCGTGACATCCTTCATCTGCAGGGTGATCTTCGTTGATGCGCCGAGGAAGCTGACATTGAGGATTTTGGCCTCGATCCCGCCTTTCGACACCAACCGGATCGCTTCGGGGCGCAGGCTTGCCGGTTGATCACGGCCAACCAGTTTGCTTACCAATTCTCTCGGCAGAATGTTGGAAGAGCCGACGAAATCCGCCACAAATTCGGATTTCGGGCTATGGTAGATCTCTCTTGGTGTTCCGACCTGCATGATCTGTCCGTGATTGAAAACGGCGATCCGATCCGCCATGGAAAGGGCCTCGCTCTGGTCATGGGTCACGAAAACAAAAGTGATGCCGAGTGAACGCTGCAGCTCTTTTAGTTCCTCCTGCATCTGCTCGCGGAGTTTCAGATCAAGGGCGCCGAGCGGCTCGTCGAGCAGCAGAACTTTCGGCTGGTTGACGAGCGCCCGGGCAAGAGCGACCCGTTGCCGCTGGCCGCCGGAAAGCTGGCTTGGCTTGCGGGCGCCATATCCGGGCAATCTTACGAGTTCCAGAGCGCCTTCCGCCGCCTTCAGCCTGTCATTTTTTGAAACGCCCCGGATCATCAGCCCATAGGCGACATTGTCAGCGACGTTCAGATGCGGAAACAGGGCATAATCCTGAAAGACCGTGTTGACCTGCCGACGATAGGGCGGGACATCCATCATTTGCTGGTTAAATATGCTGATACTACCGGATGTTGGCTGCTCGAATCCGGCGATCAGTCGGAGGCAGGTGGTTTTGCCGGAACCTGAGGGCCCCAACATGGCGAAAAACTCTCCGCCCAGAATGTCGAGACTAACGTCATCTACCGCTTTGACGGGGCCATAGTGGCGCGAAACGTTACAGAAGCTAACCGCCGTTTGTGTCATGGTTCCTGAATATTTGTCCCGGCGGCGGTCGCTGCCGCCGGGATGAGGGAAAAAAGACGTCTCGTTTTTGGGTGGGAATTTAGCGGCCGCCGATGACGCCGATATAGTCACTGACCCAGCGATAGTAAGGGACGCACTGATCCTGAGACGCGCATTTGGAAACCGGAGTCGTCCAGAACTTGATCTTCTCGAAGTCGTCCATGCCGTTCTTCGTGCAGCCTTCCGCGGTCTGCATGCCGCGACCGTCGGTGCAAGCGGCAGGTACGCTTGGGTTGGCGCCGAACCACACCGAGAGATCGCTCATCAGGTTGGAGGAAAGCGTGTGCTCCATCCACATGTAAGAACAGTTCGGGTTTTCGGCATCAATATGCATCATGGTCGTATCCGCCCAGCCGGTCGCTCCTTCTTCCGGAATCACGGAGGCAATGGGCAGTCCTTCACCCTGCAGGAGGTTGACCTGGAAGGGCCAGGAGCCTGACGCGACAACGCCTTCATTCTTGAAGTCGTCCATCTGGATAAAGGCGTCGTGCCAATAGCGGGACACCAAAGTCCGCTGCTGGCGCAGAAGGTCGAGCGCCGCGGCATATTGTTCGGCGTTCAGTTCATATGGGCTTCTGATCCCGAGTTCCGGCTTATGCGCCATTAGATAGTTGGCGGCATCGGCAATGTGGATCGGACCGTCATACGCCTGTACCCGACCCTTGTTGGATTTGCCGTCATCGAGCGTCATTTCTTCGAAAACGACTTTCCAGCTTGTCGGGGGCGTCTTGAAGGCCTCCGTGTTGTACATCAGGACATTCGGCCCCCACATATAGGGCACACCGTAATGCTTGCCATCTACCGTATGCCAGGGGGCACTTTTAAGCCGGTCATCGACCGTCCCCCAGCTCGGGATCAGGCTGGTATTCACCGGTTGGACCCGTTTGCCTGCAATCAGGCGAAGCGAGGCGTCGCCGGAGGCGGTTACCAGGTCGAACCCGCCTTCGTTCATCAGCGCCACCATTTCATCGGACGTATTCGCCGTTTTGATCTGGACCTTGCAACCTGTTTTCTGTTCGAACGACGTGACCCAGTCAAAATTCTTGTCCGTCTCGCCCCGCTCGATATACCCCGGCCAGGCGACAATATTTACCTGGCCTTCGCCTTTGCCGACTTCGGTCAGCATTTCGGCGGAAGCTGGGCTCACAAATACTGATGTTGTCAACGCTGCCGCGAGCAGCGTGCGAAGCATTTTTTCCATTTGCTTTACTTCCTCGATCCTTGTGAAACATCCCGTTGACGATCGAAAAATCATGCGCCCGCTTTGAACTATTGACAAATACAATATTCAGAATATCAGTATCGGTTTTTCCGATATCAGCGTTGACGCAGCAGATGCTGGGATTGCGAAACGGCGATGAAATCGCGGGACGGTTTCGAAAGCTGTAATCCCCGCCGCCAGACAATTCCGACCTGAACGACCGGCAGCGCCGCCGAGACATCCCGGGCCTCGATGCGATCCCCCTCCAGCGACCAGGGCCGATAGACAAGATCGGGTAGCAAGGTTACGCCCGCACCCGTTGCCACGAGACTCCGGACCGCTTCAACAGAGCGGGTCCTAAAGGCGATTTCGGGCTGCGCTCCTAGTGCGCCCAGCAGTTTCCCGGTCGTCCCCTCGATCTCGTCGACATTTAACATGATCAACGGTTCTTTGGAGAGGTCATCGGGATCAATGCTCTCCGCCGTCGCCAGCGGATGACCGAGCGGAAGCCAGAGCTTGTAGGGCGACACTTCCAGGATTTCGGCTTGGAGGGCGTCGCGGTCCCGGAGGTTGGAAATCAGCATGACGGCAACATCCAGTTCACCCCCTACCAGCAGATGTTCCAGATACTCACCATTGTCTTCGATGGCGGATACATGCACGGCCGGAAAGGCCCGGCGATAACGAGACAGAATGTCAGACAATACATAGCCGGCAACCAGCGACGTCACACCGAGGTGAAGATAACCTTCAGTCTCCTCTCCCGGTTCTTCCAGCGCCCGCCGGGCGTCTGAAACGCTGGTGAGGATTGCCGTGGCATGGCGGAGAAACTGATGCCCCTTATGAGTGATATTAAGCCCGCGCGAATGCCGCTCGAACAACGACACCCCGAGATCCGCCTCGAGATCTTTCACAGCTTCCGTTACCGATGATTGCGAGACGGAAAGGGAATGCGCCGCACCGGATACAGTGCCATATTCCGCGACAGCGACGAAATAGGCGAGTTTGCGAAGAGAGAGGCTCATTTACAGGGCATTATGGCTAGAGTCACACCAGTTCGAATCGGATTATCCGATATCATACTTGAGATATGGAAAAAATCCATATTTGACGCCCGCTAGTCGAAAAGGAGGTGCGGGCTCGTAACCCACACTCTTCGCTTTGTCGCCTCCTGTCGCTCGAAAATCACCCGGTCTCCGTAATTGCTCCTGTGGGATGGGTCTCGCCGTCGGGAAGATCGCCGGACATCACCTGTTTATAGGCATGCCAGGTCGCATGGCCGATGAGCGGCAGCGTAACCATCAATCCGATCCCGGCCGTGACCAGTCCGATGCCGGTAAATATCACGATGGTCGCAGCCCACAGGATCATCGCATTCCGGTTCCGGGCAACCGCAAAAGCGCTGGTAATGAGTGAGGGCAATAGAACAGATTTCCGGTCCATCATCATCGGCATGGAAAAAGCTCCGACAAAGAAGATGCAGGTGGCAAAAACGGCACCGACGAGGCCGATGGAAATTCCAAAGTAAACCCCCTCCATACTAAACGAGCGCTGCAGAATGATGCTCCAGTCCGGCATGATGCCCGGAAAGTTCAAGGCGAAGACCGTGAAGGAAATACGAATCCAGACCTGAAAGACAAACGCGAGCGCGATACCGAAGCCAAAAATGCCCAGTTTATTATAGCGCGCAGCGGTAACCGCCGCGAAAAGGGAAACTTTCTCGCCCGCCGCGTGACGACGGCTGATCTCGTAATAGCCGATGCCAACGGCGGGACCCACAAGAAGAAAGCCAGTCAGGCCGGGCAGGATCAGGTAGGGCCAGCCCATGAAATAGAATCCGAATGATACAGCGAAGCCAATGATAATGAACAGGGCGGCATAGCTGACGCTGACGGCCGTATTGGCTTTCAGATCCGACCAGCCGGCAGCAAGCCATTTCCAGACGTCATCCGTGCCAACCTCGCGCACCAGAGCCATCTCCCGCACAAGGAATTTTCCATTCATTGGTTCGGGATACGATTGCCGGTCTTGAGTGTCGCGGGTTTGATGCCTGGTTGCGGCGGCTTTTTCTGGCGGTATGGATTTTCCGTCGGACGTCATGCACCCCTCCCGAAGAACACATATATTACGAACCTTAAGAGCATTCCGGAGTTCAGTAAAGGCATCTTGGGCACTGAGGAAATGACGACTGAGGCCAGAACGAACAAAACCGGCCAAAATCGTCTCAATGGCGTGAAATTTGGTGGTCCCAAAAATCTCATGCGGTCTTTCCCGCCTCTGGAGGCAGCAGTGACAGGGCAGGCCAGGTTAAAACTTCCCGACTAGTCCAGTCTGTATATCCGCTTTGCGGTATCATGGAACAGATCTGCCTTTTCCGACTTGCTATAGCCCGACGTCAGGCGCTTAAAGGAATTCCACAATACATTGTAACTGCAGCTCACCTTGTCGACCGGGAAGTTCGATTCAAACATGCAGCGGTCGGTCCCGAATTGTTCAATGGTATGCTCATAGAAACGTCGGGTCGCTTCCATCAGTTCAAGACTTGAGGGAGGGCGATCGTTCAAATGCCAATCGAAGCCATTAATCTCCATAGCAAGCCCACCCAGCTTTGCGACCATGTTCGGGCATTTCGCCAGTTCGGTTATCGCGCTTTTCCAGGCCGGAAAATATTCATCCTGCTTTCCTTTATACGGTCCGATACCCAAAGGGCCGCCGAAATGATTGAGGATGATTGTTGTATCCGGAAAAGCGCGGGCAAGATCCGTCAGTTGCGGGATCTGCGGGTGGTAACACCAGCCTTCAAAGCTCAGGTTCCGCTTGGCAAGTGTTGCAAACCCCTGACGGAATCGATCGTTCAGATATAGGTTCTCTATCGTTGTTGGCTGGGCGTTCGGGACCTCATCACTCGCATCCCATGGCGCCCGATGGCGGATGCCGCGAAACCGCCCGCCGCCCGCCGCAATATGAGCATCGAGAACAGGTTCAACGGCATCGCCGAGCATCAAATCGGCCAAACCGACAATGCCGGCGGCAACACGCGCCTCTCCATAAAGCCCGGACGCGCTCATCGCGGCAATACCGTTGACAAATTCCGTTTCGCCAACCGGTTTCATCTCTTCGGGACCAGTTGACCGATACATGGCGCCACATTCAATAAAAACAGTCGAGACGACATTATGGCCGCTGTAGATATCGGAAAGTATTTCGTCGAGGAGATATTTATGCGATGCCCTCAGAGGGCGGAATTCCCACAGATGATGATGCGGATCGCATATTGGCAGATCGGGTTCCAACGTTTCTTCAACTGTGAGGTTAAGCCAATCATGGTTTGTCGGTAATGTTGTCATCTTGTTATTTCCCAGCACAAAAATAGTTCACAATTGGTTAGGGGCAGAGAAAGTTGTCGTGCCTTCCTTTGAAAGGGTGCTATCCAGCCATTGAGGTGTGCTCTGCAAAGGACCTGGTTTTATCAAGTAGTTTGAGGTCGGGTGTTTTCCCGTACAATATGCGATACCAGGCAAGAGAAATGGCTTCTGCAACCAGTTTTTCGTCAGCGGCGAACTCGGCCATGCTTGGGGATTTGTAGACAAAAGTTTCACGGAGCAAATCATCCACCATAGAAATTGTTGCGCGTACCATCAGCCTTGTTGCCGGATTTTTTAAGTCCTCTGTGGTGATGCAGTTCCTGGTATGGAGATCTCTCATGACAACACGAGCCCATCTGTCATCCATCTGGTCGCGCCGTAAATTAAGTTCAGGGGCTTCTCGCATCAGCATTTCACGACCTGCCAGCAGTCCCGCATTTCTGACATAGACCCCGATGTAATAAAGGTTATACTTCAGAATCTTCTCGTATATTGTCGGCGCCTTGCTGTTTTTCGGACGTATTCTGCGGCGAAGGGCCTCGTATCTTCGCATGACAGCTTTTGCCGCTTCGGCACGATTTTCGAAGTATAAATAGAAGGTTCCGCGCGCCATATCGACGGTCTCGACGATGCCGTCCACCGTCATGTTTTCATATCCGACCCGTTCCATCTCAAGCGCAGTTGCCATCAGTATTTTTGCTCGAGTGCGATACCGCTTTCGCTTGCCCTTGAGAGTTTTCGAATGTTGAACGAGGAATTCCGTGAGGCTGAATGATTTTATGTCCGAATTATACATCGCGTTCGCAGGTCTACCTATCGTTTCGTGTAATTTTCGACAATAAAACCTGAAACTGAAAGAGTTTTTTTGTTCGAACCACAAATTCATTGTTTGCAATATTGACACCGCTTATAAATGATGTCAATGTCATAAATAGACATAGCGTCATAAATGAATTTAATGTCAATAAAAACAACCATGGGGCAAGAATGATTGAGCGCGACGTGGAATTTGGTGCTTCAGTAACTTTTGATAGTGTTTCGAAAACCTACGGCGCGGTTAAGGCCCTTTCTGACTTCAATTTATCTATTCAGAGGGGCGAGTTTGTTACATTGTTGGGGCCTAGCGGGTCCGGCAAAACAACAGCACTGAACGTTCTCGCCGGTTTTGCTGACGCGACGGAAGGTGACGTTCGTGTAAACAAAAAATCGATCCTCGGTCTGCCACCGGAGCGGCGAAACATTGGAATGGTGTTCCAGAATTATTCGCTGTTTCCGCATATGAATGTGTTCGAGAATGTGGCGTTCCCCCTTCGATTGAGGAAAATGTCGCAAGCCGAGATTAAAAAGCGGGTTGGCGATAGCCTGGCCATGGTGCAGCTCGCTGAATTTGGCGATCGCATGCCAAATCAACTTTCGGGCGGACAAAGACAACGTGTCGCATTTGCACGAGCTATTGTCTTTGAGCCATCGGTCTTGCTGATGGATGAGCCTCTGGGCGCACTGGATTTGAAGCTGCGCGAGGCCATGCAGCTGGAAATCAAGCGCTATCATAAACAGCTCGGATGCACGATTCTCTTCGTTACTCATGATCAGGGCGAGGCGCTGGCGCTATCGGATCGAATTGCCGTGATGGGAGAGGGGCAGATTGTTCAAATCGATACGCCCGACCGGATCTACGATGAGCCAAACTCGAAATATGTCGCCGACTTTATTGGCACAACAAATATTCTCGATTTTGAGCGCGTCTCACCGTCACGGGTAAGATTTTCTGATCTCGATACCGAATTTGAACTCGTGGACAGTAACAAGAACTGGGGCGAGGGGCGCCAATCGATCAGCCTTCGACCGGAAAAACTTCATCGCGACATTTCGCCAAGCGATCAGATGATCATCTTCGATGGCTCTATCGAGGAGTATTTGTTCCTCGGTAATATTATCCAGTACAGCGTGAAGACCAAATCGGGGAAGACGCTGTTATTTCAAGAACACCGTGGCCCTAGCGTTCCCATTCTCGCACGGGGTGAAACGCTAAAACTCGCATTTTCCATCAATGACGCGCGCCCGTTAGATGAAGGCACCCACGGTTCAGGGCTCGCATAATTGATTTCAAATCCATTCAACTCGGGGAGAGTATGTATGACTAGGATGTTAAAACGAATTGCAAAGGTAGCAATGGCAACGCTTGTAGTTGCCGGGAGTGCCAATCTGGCATTCGCTGAAGACAAGGAAATCACTTTTAGTGGTTCTGGCGGTGTCGTCGGCAAGGTCTCAAAGGAAGTCTGGTGGGGCCCATATACGGAAGCGACGGGTATCAAAATCAATCATGTTGCCGCTGAAGCAAAGCGTATGCCACAGCTTGAAGCAATGGTGAAATCCGGCAACGTCCTTTGGGATGCCATGGAGGTCTCTGCCTCTGATTATCCGCTTGGCGTTAAAAAAGGCCTTTTTGAGCCGATTGACTACAGCCAGGTCGATCCGGACAACCAACTTCCGGCTGACACGCGCGAGGAATTTGGCGTTGCCTATGCGGCCTATTCCCAGGTTCTGATTGTTCGGACAGACAAGCTTCCCGAAGGCAAGAAAATGCAAAGCTGGGCCGATTTCTGGGATGTAGAGAATTTTCCGGGACCGCGTGCTTTGCGTGGACGTGCAGAAGACAATCTGGAATTTGCCCTGCTCGCGGATGGCGTGCCGGCAGAAGATATTTACAAGGTCCTGAGCACCAAGGAAGGCCTTGACCGCGCCTTTGCGAAAATGGATGAAATCAAGCCGCATATCACCACCTGGTGGACCAGCGGTGCACAATCAGTTCAGCTGTTGTCTGATGGCGAAGTCTACTTCTGCCCGTCGTATAACGGCCGTATTACAACGCTTGTTTCGTCCGGTATTCCGGCAGAAATCGTCTGGAACGGCGGGGCTATGCACAAATCCTACATCGCCATTCCAAAGGGAACGAAGAAACTGAAAGAGGCGACTGAGTACGTCAAGTTCAGGACGACGAGTGCTGACCGTATGCGTGAATATGTCACTCATCTGCCTTACCCGGGATGGGCGCCAGGTCTGTTCGACGGAATGGATCCAAAAATGGCGGCCAACATGCCTACTTACCCGCAGAACCAGGCCGTTCAGTTTTCCGCAAGCGCAGAATTCTGGGCAGAAAACCTGGAGGCAATCCAGGAACGCTGGACCGAGTGGCTCCTTCAGTAATCCACCATTGAATTAATCGTGTCTGGCGAAATTTTGGTAGCCGCCAGACACGATTGCAGGAGATTAAAAAGTGAACACTAATAGGAAGATTACGAGTACGTGGCTGCTTTGGCCGGCATTGTTCATGCTGGTGGCGTTCTTTCTCATTCCTACGTTAGATATTCTTCGGGCGAGTGTTTATGATCCTGAATTCACAACAAAGCATTTTGTTAAACTATTTGGCAGCAACGTATATCTGGAAATTCTCTGGCGAACGATAAGGCTGTCTTTGATCGTCTCCTTGATTTGCGCGGTGATAGCGTATCCGGTTTCCTATTTCATCGTTCTGCGCCCTCGCAAACAGCAAATATTTTTTCTATTCCTGGTATTTATCCCACTTTGGATGAGCGTTCTTATTCGCTCCTATGCCTGGATGGTTGTTCTGGGACGCGAGGGACTGATTAACGCAATCATGATCGGTCTTGGATTTACGGATCAACCGGTAAAAATGCTCTTCACCACCGGCGCGGTTTATATCGCCATGGTTCAGATATTGCTGCCGATCCAGATCGTTACCTGCTACAGCGCGATGAGCGAAATTGACTTCGATCTGATGCGGGCGGCACGGATTCTCGGGGCAAAACCCTGGCAGGCCATTCGTCGCGTGTTCTTGCCACTAAGTCTCGACGGCACAGTCACTGGCGCCATCATTGTTTTCATGTTGTCGATGGGATTCTTCATTACGCCGGCTCTCGTCGGCGGGCGGAAGGATATCATGATGGCAAACCTGATCGAATTTCAGGTCAATCAATTGAACTGGGGCTTTGCGGCGGCCATTTCCATCGTTCTGCTGATTGCTACGGTAATAAGCGTCTTCATCATCAAGCGCCTTGCGAAAACCCTGACGAGACGACTGGTTGGCGGAGGAAGCGCATGAACAAGAAACCATTCAATCTGTCGAAGCTGATTCTCACGGGTTATTTCTTTGTCGTAATCCTCTATCTGGTCTTTCCGATTTTTATCGTTATTCCAATTTCGTTCAGCAACAATCCTTTCTTGCGCTTCCCGCCCAGTAATCTCGGCGTGTTTTGGTATGAAACATATTTCAGTGATTCCGGATGGGTCGAAGCGACACTGCTGTCGTTGAAAGTTGCATTGCTCGCCTGTGCGATATCAACCCTTGTCGGGACAATGGCAGTGCTTGTTCTTGAGCGAAAGGCATTGCGATCGAAAAACTTGCTGACCTATTTCATTACCTCGCCGATCATCGTACCGCACATCTTTATTTCGCTAGGGATGTTTATTTTCGCGATACGACTGGGCATTGAAGATAATGCAATAACATTGGCATTCGCCCATGCCACGATTGCATTTCCCTTCGTCGTTCTGATTGTAGGGGCGAGCCATCGTCAATTGGACCCGACATTCGAACGCGCGGCCCGTGTACTTGGGGCCGGACCTGTGCGCGCCTTTTTCTCCGCAGCTTTTCCGAGCCTTTTGCCGGGCATAGTGGCTGCCGCGGTCTTCTCATTCTTTGTTTCCTTCGACGAACTCATCATCGCGGAATTCATGATGAGCGGGCAACAGACACTGCCCATGCGGATTTGGGCGGACCTGAAACTCGAAATGCGCCCGACAATTGCCGCCGTTTCCAGCATCCTTATCGTTGCCTCAATCATTGGTATGGGGGCTGCGGAAATATTGCGGCGGCGCAGTGTCAACATGTCAAACAACTAGCCAGAAAAACCAAAACCAACCAGAAAAGTGAGTATCTAAATGCCTGTAAAATATGAAAAAGTGGGAAATGTTGCGGTCTTTACGTTTGAAAATGGCAAGGTCAACCAGATTACGCCGCCGATGCATAAAGAGCTTTATGACTACATGGAGGAGTTCCTCAAAGATTCCAGTATTCATGCAGGTGTTCTCACCGGTGCAGGCACACAAGCTTTCAGCGGTGGAGACGACATTAAGAATAATTGGAGTAAGGACAGCCTTCATGAAACGTTGGTTGCGCATTTCCAGCGCTCAACGGATGAAAGCGCCAACTCGCGCCCTGGGTGGGAACGAGATATGCGCACAATTGACAGATACAAGCCAATTGTCGGCGCACTAAATGGTCCGGCTCTGGGTATGGCATTTATTTATTCAATTCTCTTGATGGATATTCGTATCGCGTCTCCGAACGCGTGGTTTGGGTTGCCGGAAATTAAATATGGAATGGGTGGTGCCGGTGCCGCGACACAATTGTGGCGGCATTTGCCTCCGGCGATTGCAATGTCGATGGTTCTGGAAGGAGAGCCCCTGTCAATTGAAGACGCCCACAAGTTCGGATTGGTGAACGAGATCGTTGACCAGGACAAATTGATGCCGCGCGCAATGGAAATTGCGGAAAAAATTGCGTCCTATCCGCCGATAGCAGTTCGGGTGGAAATGGAAGGCTTCTATCGCAGCATGGACATGTCCAAGCGCGATACGCATGGTTACATGAGCCATCTCTATCGACTGCAGCGCGCCGCGTATCTGACGGGTGAAAATGTGAGCGGAACACCGCTTGATCCCAATGCGCCAGAGCAGAATTAGGACTGAACAATCCGGTAATTTCAACACAGCAAACTGAGAATGTTAATAGGTTCGAAATGACAAATGATAGTGGACATAAAGGGATGGCGGAAGTCCATCGTCTGGCGGCAGAAATTGATTTTCCGGAAACACTTGGCGCGTTTGTTCGCGAACGCGCCAATACGCTGGGAGATCAGGTTCTTGGCAATTATTTTGATGATGGCGAAAAGCTTACCTATCGTGGCCTCGATCAATCTGCGGACCGTCTGGCGGGCAGTTTGCTGGCGCTTGGCGTAAGAAAAGGAACGCATGTCTCCGTGATGCTTCCAAACGTCAAGGAATTTGTCATCAGTTGGATCGCCCTCGGGCGAATTGGCGCTGTCATGGTGCCGACAAATGTCGCTTATACAGGCGCGGAGCTGCATTTTGTCCTTGCCGACAGTGATGCGCAGTTCATGATTATTGATTCCGGTTTTCTGGATCGTCTGGACAATATGCCCGACTGGCCGCCACTGCTTGCACGGGACAGAATAATTGTTCGCGGAGAAACGCCCGAGGGACATCTCAACTGGCAGGAATTGCATGATAATGGGCCAGAAGAATTCGTGGCGCCGTCCCGCGTGACGTCAACGGATCTTATAAATCTGCAATATACGTCCGGCACCACCGGTTTTCCCAAAGGATGTATGCTGACGCATGAATACTGGATCCTGCTTGCTCATTGTGCGGCGCTGCAAAGGGGACGGCCGTACCAGATCAAGCAAACCCTGATTTGGGCGCCGTTCTTCTATATGGATGGGCAGTGGCAATTCCTGATGACGATGTGTTTGGGCGGCACCGCTCATATCGCCTCACGCATGAGCCTGACGAATTTCTTCGATTGGCTCATTGACTTCGAAATAGAATATTGCGCTTTTCCAGAACCCGCGCTTGCCAGATTTCCGCCGTCGGAAAAGGACAAGCTCATTAAGCTGAAATATGTCAATGCCTTTGGTTGGCGCGGTGATGCGAATGTCGAAATCGAGAAGCGTTTCAACCTTGTCGCCCGGAATACCTTCGGGATGACAGAGATCGGCAGCGGTATTTCCTTGCCAGCCGAGGCGAGCCATATGGCGGGGTCAGAGACTTGTGGATTGCCGTCCCCCTTTCGTGAAGTGCGTATTGTCGATGAAGAAGGCAACGATGTCCCGCAAGGGGAGCCAGGGGAACTTTGGGTTTCCGGTCCGGCGATACTTTGGGGATATTACAAACGACCTGAAGCGAACGCGGAAAGTTTCCGCGGGAAATGGTTCCGTACGGGCGACATTTTTCAGCAGGACGAAAACGGCTACTATTATATCGTCGGCCGGATAAAGGACATGATCAAGCGGGCAGGGGAGAATATTTCTGCGCGTGAAGTCGAAGCTGTGCTGCGGGGTATGGATGAAATCGAAGAGGCCGCGGCCCTCTCTGTGCCTGATCCAATGCGGCGTGAAGAAGTTAAGGTTTATATTATGCTTCGGGAAGGGGTGACAGCAGAAGATTGCCCGCCTGAGAAAATCATTGCGCATTGCGGACAACATTTGGCTGATTTCAAAGTTCCCCGTTATTACGCATATGTCGATGAATTTCCACGTACACCAACGGGCAAGATCGCGAAGAATAAAATGCGCGACGGAGATTTACGCGAGAATTCATTCGACTGGGTCGACAATATTTGGCGATAGGCGTTGTCATATTAGCTTCCATTCGGCGCGGATAATTCTCGGCGAAGGCATTACGGCAGCATATCAATTCGTAAGTTCTAACTGCGGACAATCTGTTCTGTGCGGTCCTGTTCCCAACGGGATGCTTTACGGATTGCACGCGAATTGATAGGCTGTGCCTCGCGCAAATCTTGACGGTTGCTGACCGGCAAACAGATTTTGCAAATCGGGAGGGTAGGATAGTTATCATGCAACGGATGAAACTCTTTGCGATCCTGCTGTCTGGCCTGTTATTGGGTGCGTCGATCCCCGGATATGCTGATGAGAACGACAGTGATTACGATATTGCGATTGATCTCGCGACGATGCTGCAATCCGCCCGTTCCGTGATCGGTGAAAATCAGGAATTGATAAATAACCCTGCGATCGGCGACAAGGGCCTGACCGGCGCGGTCGTTCAGGCGCGGGCCATTGAGAAATTCACGAAAGCAAAGGGCGGTGTGGCGCCGGACCTTCAATCGGATGATCTTAAAAGCCGATTGCTCCGCGCTCAGGTCGAGGCAATCTCCCATGTGGTGCAGGAAAATCAGGATACCATCAATCAGCCGGATGTTGCCTTCAAGGGGTTCGTTCCCGCGGTCTTCGCCCGTCTGGTGAACGAGGAATTTAAGCACAAAATGGGGGAGGAGGCTGAAATCAAGGTCACCGCCCCACCGGAGTTGATCCGCAATCGCAAGGCGCGTCCCGATGACTGGGAAATTGAGGCCATTCGCAATGACCTCTCGTCGCCGGACTGGAAAACGGGCGCCGTTTTCTCTGCGGTCGCGGAAAAGGATGGCCGTCCGGCCTTTCGCGTCCTGGTGCCGGAATATTACGGTGAGGGTTGCCTCGCCTGTCACGGCTCGCCAAAGGGAGAGCTGGATGTCACCGGCTATCCGAAGGAAGGGGGCAAGGTCGGTGATCTCGGTGGTGTTATCAGTGTGACGCTATATCGTAAATGACGCTGCCTTCGTGAAAGCGGTTACCTGATGAGCAATTTATCCATTCTGACACGGCTTTCAATCCTGAGCGTGGCGCTGCTGGTGATACTTGTCGGATCCAACCTGTTTCTTAGCAACCGTCTGACGCAAAATGCCGAGACAATTGCGCTGGAAGCAGAGGTTGTCAGCCGGATGACCACCGCGAATGCGGCGAGCAAATCCTTTGGCGATCTGAAGTTCTGGCTGGCGGATCTCGCGGTCAGCCTGCTCACCCTGTCGGAGCGGAATGCCGAAGCGGCGCGCATCTCCCTTAAGGAAAGCCTTGGAAAGATAGAGGAATATGAGCCGGAACGAGTTGCCCTGATCAATCAGGAGCTTGACCTGCTGATGAAGGAGGCGTTGCTCGCCGTCGATGCCTATACGGATAATCGCCGGGTTATCGGTAATTCTCTGATGGCGAAAACGCGGGTTCATATCCAAACGATTGACAATCATCTGTCTGAGATCGTCAGCCGGCTGGAGGCGGAATCTCTGGCCCAGAGCCGCGCCGGCCTCACCTCGGCGCGCGAGACTGTGAATCTGTCCCTCTATATCATCGCGGGCGCAACGCTTGTCGGCTTGTTGCTGACGGTTCTCGTGCTCCGGTCGATCCGGACGCCGCTGTTGCGCCTTGTTGCCGCCATGCGCTCGATCACCAAGGGGGATCATCAGGTAGCGATCCCGCCTGCGGGCCGCGATGAAATCGGCGAGATGACCCGGACCCTGACCCTGTTCCGCGACAGCCTGATCGAGCGGGACCGTCTCGCACAGGAACGAGAGGACGCGCAGGCCGAAGCGAGACTCGCGCAGGAGAAGTTACTCGAAGCGATCGAGGCCGTGACCGACGCCTTCGCTCTATATGACGCCGATGACCGCCTAATCGTCAGCAACAGCAAATACCGCGAAATGTATAATTATCTCGGCTTGTCGATTGAAAAGGGGATTAGCTACGAGACAATCATCTCCGCTGCGGTGGAGAAGAAGATGATCGTCGCGGCGCAGGCGAACGCGGACCAGTGGCTGAAGGAACGGATCGAACGGCATCGGAACCCGACCGGACCGTATGAGCATCTGCGTGCCGACGGCCAATGGCTGCGCATTAACGAACAGAAGACCGCGGACGGCGGCATTGTCGGTGTCTTCACGGACATCACCGAAGCCAAGGCGCGCGAAACGGAACTTGGCGAGATGGTGGACCGGCTGGCCGAGGCGCGGGATGTCGCGATGAAGGCGACCAAAACCAAAAGCCAGTTCCTCGCCAATATGAGCCATGAACTCCGCACCCCGCTCAACGCGGTCATCGGCATTACGGAAATGCTGGAGGAAGACGCCATTGACGATGGGGATGAGGACTTGATCGAGCCTCTGCAGCGGATCAGCCGGGCTGGCAAGCATCTGCTGAAGCTGATCAACGATATCCTCGACCTGTCCAAGATCGAGGCGGGCAAGATGGAACTTCATGTGGAGAAATTTGATCTTGCGTCCGTGGTCCGGGAATGCGTTGACATGGCGCAACCGCTGACAACGCCGAACAACAACCGCATAGAGGTGACGCTGCCCGATAATTTGCCGCAGATGGTGTCCGATGTAACCCGGGTGCGCCAGGTCATCTTCAACCTTGTCAGCAACGCCTGCAAATTCACCGAGAATGGCACCGTTGGTATTACCGTTCACCAGGATACGGACGACAGCGTTGAAATTGCCGTCTCGGATACCGGCATCGGGATGACGCCCGAGCAGTTGGAACGCCTGTTCAGCGATTTTTCCCAGGCCGATTCCTCGACTACCCGCAAATATGGAGGCACCGGACTTGGCCTCGCCATATCCCAGCGGTTCTGCCGGATGATGGGCGGCGATGTGACCGTTGAGAGTGTGCCCGGAACCGGATCAGTCTTCCGCGTGCGCCTGCCCCTTGAAATTCCGGCACGACTGGAGACTGAGGAACTCGACAGCGAATTGCTTCCTCGCCCATCGGTGAACGGCGACCAGGGTTCCAACGTCGTGCTGGTCGTGGATGATGACCCCGTAGCGCGCGACATATTGCGTAAGTTCCTGGAGACAGAGGGCTATGAGGTGGCGACGGCCAGCAATGGCGAGGAAGGACTGGTACAAGCGCGCAAACTCCATCCGGCGCTGATCACTCTCGATGTGGTGATGCCCGGTAAGGACGGTTGGAGCCTGCTTCAGGATTTGAAGGGCGATGCCGAATTGAGAGAAATTCCGGTGCTGATGGTTTCTATCGTCGATGACAAGCACAAAGGCTTCTCGCTTGGCGTCGCCGATTACATGACCAAGCCGGTCGACCGGAAGCGGTTGCTCACGCTGCTGGAACGTTACAAGCTGAACGGCAGCGGCGGCAATGTGCTCATTGTTGAGGATGATGGCGCCACCCGCCAGCTGATGCGTCGGATATTCGTAAGCGAGGGCTGGCGTGTGCGCGAGGCGGTGAACGGCCGGACCGGGCTGGAACTGGTCCGAAATGCCATCCCCGATCTCATCCTGCTCGACCTGATCATGCCGGAAATGGATGGCTTTGAATTTGTTGATGCCATCAAGTCTATTCCCGAGGCGCGGGGTGTGCCGGTTGTGGTGATTACCGGCGCGGATCTGTCGGATGAGGATCGACGTCGGCTCAATGGCGGGGTTAAGCAGATTATCCAGAAATCCGCCGATGGAACGCCGTCGTTCCTGGATGAAGTGCGCCGCTATGTTGGACGCCATCTCGCTACCCAATCCTCCCAGACCGGAGAAACAGAATGACCAAAATCCTCTATGTCGAAGACAACGAGGACAATATCTACATGTTGTCGCGTCGCCTGAAGCGCAAAGGGTTCGAGGTGGTGACCGCCGGGGATGGCGCGGCCGGGATCGAGGCGGCGAAACGCGAGAGGCCGGCGCTGATCCTGATGGACCTGAGCCTCCCGGTCATGGATGGATGGGAGGCGACCCGTCAGCTTAAATCCAGTGGCGAGACGAAAGCCATTCCGGTCATTGCGCTTTCGGCCCATGCGCTGGAAGGGGAGCGGGAGAAGGCGCTGGCGGCTGGCTGCGATGATTTTGATACCAAGCCGGTCGAGTTTGCCCGTCTGTTGGGCAAGATACAGCATTATCTGGAAGGGGGTGAGACATCGTGACCCTCGAAGACGCCCGCATCCTGATTGTCGATGATAACGAGGATAACCGTTTTACCCTTTCTCGGCGGCTGAAGAAGATCGGCTATCGGCAGTTGGAAACCGCCGTCAATGGTCGAGAGGCGCTGGAAAAAATTACGTCGCAGTCCTACGACCTTGTTCTTCTGGACATCATGATGCCGGAGATGGATGGCTATGAGGTGCTGGAAACCGTCAAGAAGGATGTCAATCATCGCCATATCCCGGTCATCATGATTTCGGCGGCAGACCAGCTTGACAGCGTCGTGAAATGTATTGAGCTCGGGGCCGAGGATTTTCTTCCCAAGCCCTTCAACGCGACGCTACTTCGTGCACGGGTTTCGGCCTCACTCGAGAAAAAGAGGATGCGGGATCAGGAAGACGCGTACCGCCTCCAGATAATCGCCGAGCAGAAACGCACGGATGAACTTCTGCATGCAATTCTTCCGGCCACGGCGGTGCGCGAGCTGAAAGAGACAGGCGTTGTTCGGCCGCGCAATTATGAAGCGGTGGGCATCCTGTTTTGCGACATCGTTGGCTTCACCTCCTATTGCGACCGGAACCTTCCGGAAACCGTCGTTACTCATTTACAGGCATTGATCGAGGCGTTCGAAGCGATTGTCGAGGATCACCAGATGGAGAAAATCAAGACCATCGGCGATGCCTTCATGGCCACCAGCGGCCTTCTCCGTCCGGTCGAGGCGCCCTTGCTGACGGCGGTGCGCTGCGGACTTGAAATGTCCCGTATTGCCGGGACGATGGAGCCGAACTGGGAAGTGCGGATCGGCCTGCATTTCGGGCCTGTCGTTGCCGGCATTGTCGGCAAGCAGCAATTCCTGTTCGATGTCTGGGGTGATACGGTGAATATCGCCGCGCGCCTGGTCGAGCATGGCACACCGGGGGCTGTCGCCATGACGGCCGCCGCCTGGCAGGAAATAAGGGATGAATGCGAGGCCCGCGCGCTCGGTATTGTCGATATCAAGGGCAAGGGGCAACTCGAGATGGTCGAGGCCTTTGCCGTTCGCTGACCGCGTTGACGCCCCTATAAAAATTTGAAGGAGAGAGTGATGCACAGACGGTTGTTTTTAAAAGGGCTGGGGGTGATCGGTGTGGCCTCTTCCGTGGTCCTGCCGAAGATCGCCTTTGCGGGCGACATGCTCGATCCGATGGGCTCGAAACTTGCGGGCTCGCTCTATTACACAAAGGACGTGCCGGGCCGCTGGAAAGGGAAAGAAGAGACGCATGTCCCGATGATCGAGCGCAGCGGCAACAGCATCGAAGTGACCACCGGACATGAAATGGACGGCTATGTCCATTATATCATCAAGCATATCCTGCTTAATGAGAATCTCGAATTCGTCGAAGAAACCCTGTTTAATCCGGAAACCGACGCCCCGATCTCGGAGCATGACATTACCGGCTTGAATAACCGCCTCTATATGGTCTCCCTCTGCAACAAGCATGACGCCTGGCTAAATATGCTGACGCTTTAGGGACTGTCGTTTGATCGCATGGGGGCGCCGAAAATGACGGCGCCAACGATGATCAACTTCGAGACGGCACGAACATTTAGGCGGTCACTTCGACGTAAAAAATGCGAGAGCCGTTTTCAGTCAGGCTTACTAACGACGGCGAAAGCTCAGACGCAATTGTTTTTCGGTTTCTATGATTGTGAACAGAGCGATACCCACACAAATGATGAGCATGCCGTCAAACAAAGGCACTGCTTCGGTCGCAAACAGATTTTGCAACGGCGAGACGTAGGTAATGGCGAACTGGGCGACGGTGACGATAATAACCGTTGTCCATACAACTTTCGTGCCCCGCACCGCCTTCCAGGTGAGGGAGGTGCCATAAATGTTTCGAATGAAAAAGAGATGGAATATTTCCATTACCACCAGGGTGTTAACGGACATGGTGCGGGCAAGTTCTATCGAGTAGCCGCGATCTATCGCGTAGATGTAGATTCCAAACACCCCACATATAAACAAGACAGAAACCAGCACGATATGCCAGGCCAGCTCCCCGGTCAGAAGTGGCTGATCTCTCGGGCGTGGGCGCCGACGCATTGTATCGATTTCCGTGGGTTCAAAGGCCAGGGCAATACCGAGTGTGACGGCCGTAATCAGGTTGATCCAGAGAATCTGGATTGGGGTAATTGGCAGGGTCATGCCGAAAAGCAGTGCGGCAATGATCGTCATGGCCTCGCCGCTGCTCGTCGGCAAAAGCCAGCTGATGACCTTTTTGATGTTGTCGTAGACAGTGCGCCCCTCGCGCACAGCGGTGACGATGGTCGCGAAATTGTCGTCGGCGAGAACCAGCTCGGCGGCTTCCTTGGCGGCTTCGCTGCCTTTCATGCCCATGGCAATGCCCGCATCGGCACGCTTGAGGGCGGGCGCGTCGTTCACGCCATCCCCGGTCATGGCAACCGTCATACCATGTGACTGAAGCGCCATCACGAGCCTCAGTTTGTGTTGAGGACTTGTTCGGGCAAAAAGATTGGTGTTGAGAACCGCCGCGGCTAATTCTGCGTCATTCATATTGTCAAGATCAGCCCCGATGAGCACTGTCTCCGGATTTTGCATTCCGACCTGTCTGGCTATGGCGGCGGCTGTACCACGATGGTCGCCAGTTATCATCTTCACGCTTATCCCCGCGCCATGGCATTCCGCCACCGCCTGAATGGCTTCCGGACGCGGCGGGTCGATCAGCCCGACCAAGCCGATCAGTGTCAATGTACCGTCGACATCGCTATGTTCAAGAACGGTATGTTCCGGTGCGACCGGGCGGACGGCAATAGCCAGAACCCGCTGACCCTGGGCGGCATATTTTTCGACCTGTTCATGCCAGTATTGCTTATCGAGTGGTTCCGTATCGCCCGAAACGGCGCGTTGCCCATTGCACATGGAGATGATCTGTTCCGGCGCCCCCTTCACGGATATGGATGCATGCGCGTAATGGTCATGATTTAGCGTCGCCATGAAACGATGCTTGGCGTCGAAGGGAATGATATCGGTGCGTGTCCACTCAGCCATCTCTTGACGAATATCCATGCCAATTTTGCCGGACAACGCGAGCAATGCGCCTTCCATCGGATCACCTTCTATGGTCCAAACGCCATCACTTTCTTGCAGGGTCGCATCGTTGCACAACACGGCTGAGCGACCAACCTCTTCAAGGATTGCGTGATCGGATGGGGATACTGTCACACCGTCGAGCTTTATGGTTCCATTTGGGTCATACCCGATGCCGTCAACGGAAAAAACATGGGCCCGGGTCGCAAGAGAGGTGACCATCATCTCGTTGCGGGTCAGGGTGCCGGTCTTGTCCGTGCAGATGACCGATACAGAGCCCAGCGTTTCAATTGCGGGCAAACGCCGAACGATCGCATTGCGCCTAGCCATCGCCTGCACGCCGACCGCGAGCGTGATTGTCAGGACGGCAGGTAATCCTTCGGGAATGGCTGCGACTGAAAGTCCAACCACCGCCATAAACATTTCCGCGAAATCATAATGCTCAACGAAATACCCAAAGATCAGCAACAGGGCGGCTACGAGCAGAATCAAAACGGTTAGCCATCGCGCGAATACGTTCATTTGCGTCAGTAAAGGCGTCGTCAGGACGTCAACATCGGAAAGCATACCGCTAATGCGTCCAACCTCTGTATCGGCTCCCGTTCCGATAACGACGCCTTTACCCATGCCGCCGGTCACCAATGTACCGCTGAAAGCCATGCACGTCCGATCGCCAATTGCTGCATTGGGCGCGACCGGAGCGGTATGCTTTTCGCTTGCAACGGATTCGCCGGTGAGTATCGCTTCCTGCGCCTGAAGGCCGTGGACCTGAATAAGGCGTAAATCGGCGGGCACTTTATCCCCCGCCTCCAACAGCACGATATCTCCCGGGACTAGTTCAATTCCCTCTATGCTTCGACGTTGCCCGTCACGCAAAACGGAGGCACGGGGAGCCAACATATGGCGGATGGCTTCCATCGCCTTCTCCGCCTTCCCCTCCTGGACAAATCCGATTACGGCATTTGCCACGACGACGGCGAGAATGAAAAATGTATCGACGAAGTGATCCAGAATTGCTGTGATGACGGCCGACCCCAGGAGCACATATATCAGGATATTGTGAAAATGCAGAAGAAACCGGACGACGATGCTGCGCCGTGCCGGATCCGGCAGGCGGTTCGGGCCATGGGTTTTCAGTCGGGCTGCCGCCTCGCTCTCGGTGAGACCGTCACTCGTTGTGCTCAAAGACTCAAGGACGGAATCCGCAGGATATTGATGCGCATTGCTCGCCGTTTCCATTGTTGTCTCCTGATTCATGTTCGCCTGGTTGAAGACCTTCCTTGCCAATCGCGGAAATGACACGAATAACGGAAAAACGTCGTTCTCCGAAAATTATGATTTTATGGTTTAAACGAAGGTTTTGCTTATATATTTGTCAATTGTAGGCAGTCTGATTACGTTATTGCAAGCATTATGCAAATGCCGGATTTATGGACTGGAATCACCGGCCATTTTGATCGCCATTGGACGACTTACATGCTAATTTGGCAGGATTAAATGCTTAACGGCTGTATTCAGTATGTGGAGGGGCGGACCTCCGGTTTGTAGGGCGGAATGAAGCGAATAGTTGTTGCAACTGATTTTTCCGAACGATCCGATCGGGCGATCCGTCGGGCGACATTGCTGGCGCGAACCTTTGATGCGAAAGTTATCCTTATCCATGTCGTCGATGACGACCAACCTCAACATCTCATCAGAAGCGCTGAGCACGCGACGAAAAGTCTTTTGGAGGAGCAGGTCGGGTCACTGCGCGAAATTGATGGGTTGGATTGCGAATTCAGAGTAGCTTTTGGCGATCCGTTTGAAAAAATCACGCAATTGGCGCGCGAGGAAGAAGCAGATCTGTTGGTGGTCGGACCACATCGTCGGCAAATCCTGAAGGATGTCTTTGTGGGGACAACCGCCGAGCGGACAATTCGGACAAGCGATCGACCAGTGCTGATGGCGAACGCCGTTCCCGCGGGTGCCTATCGCCGACTACTGATTGCGACTGATCTTTCCGATTGTTCGGGCTCCGCCCTTCGGTCCGCTGTGGAACTTGATCTGGTAAGCAAATCAGAGGTATCCGTCCTGTATGTATTTGATGCGCTGGCAACCGGGTTGATGAACAGGGCTTCCTTGAGCGAGGATCAGATCCAGGACTATATGCATAACGAGGAGCAGCGGGCATCCTTGGACTTGTTGGCATTTCTGGTGGAACATGATCTGAGATCGGCGCCGTGTATTCTCAAACCCGCCATGTCGTCGGTTGAAGATGTCATTCTTTCCGCCGCACATGATATTTCCGCAGAGGCTATCGTCATCGGCTCGCATGGCGAGACAGGGTTTGCCAAGACGCTTCTGGGCAGCGTGGCGGAAAAGCTGTTACGCATTGCCGATCGAGATATCCTGGTCGTGCCACCCCGACACCGGGAATAGAGCTTTATTCTCGGATAGTTAATCCATTTTCATATGTTTTTTATGACCTGAAGGATAGTCGTAGGCAGAAGTTCCCGCCGACAGGCTGATTTTTCACTCCGAAATTAGGTTCTCTAATGCAAATTTATACAAAATTTGGTCATATCGGCATTTTCTTTCCAATGATTCTTCAACGTCATTGGGAACAGTGAAGCTGCCTTTTGAAATCAGGGATTTATTCTCCCATGTCATTTCTTTGGCATAGGGTAAATCTAATTCGGCTGATAATTTGTTTAGGTCTTCCTCAAACCGATCGTTTAGCCCGATGAAGTCGAGTTTTGACAAATTGCGCTTTGCAATCTCAACAGATTCATCCCATTCAGCGGAACTGTCGAACTTCTGATTATATTTTCCGGAAAAGGTACGAACCAACACGTTATCAGACTGCCAGTTCAAACTAGCCAGATCCAGTTCCAGAAAATCCTGAATGCTAATGCCTTCTATGTCTTTGTCGTCCACCCATTTGCTTCCCTGCGGGCTGGACATGAACCGATATAAACTCAATAGACGGTCTCTCGGCTCACGTAAAAAGGTAAACAAATAATCCGTTGGCACGGGCATCAACTCCTGATAGGTCGACCATTGAAAATGTCCTGTAACCAGTCGCGACCGTCTGGCCCGTCGCAGTTTCATGCCTCGCTGCTCTCGGTGCCAGTAGTCATGAATAATCGTCAAACGATGACGCCGGAGCAATTTGTCGATGGGAGATCTGTTGGGCAGGCCGTTTCCCAAAGACCTGTAGACGGACGTTCCCGCACATTTAGGGATATGAAAAAAGACAATTCTCTTTTTAGTGTGAGATGACATTTTGGGACACATTTCTCTATATGCTTTTTGGATTATTTCTATTCCGAAAATTGTATGTTAGGTCGATATTAGACAGGAGATTTGTCTATATTGACCTCTACCTATTTACCTTTTGAGCTATAATCCAGTATTTGGTTTCATTCTTGATTTCGTAGCCTGCATCCAGAATTAGGTTGGTTTGAAATTTTTCAACGATGTCAGGAATTCCTGCAATGTTACGAGAGGTAACTTTATCGATAGCAAATATAGGTGCACCAAGTCGAACTATTTCATCTATAAGTGTATCTCTGTTTTTTGCATTGTGGGCAAAGAAAAACGGGCTTTTCTGACTAAGCGCAGTATCCAAACCGGTAAGTCGGGACATCGTTAAAGCCAAGCTGCTGATCCATTTCAGATCTAAGTAATTATCGTTCAGCGATTTGAGCTCGGTGGCTTTTTCTAACGAATATTCGCACAATTCAGGCGACGCCAGGATTCCATCGAGGCATGGCGTTAGTTTGTCATGTATTCTGTCCGATATGGCTGTAGAGAATTCTTCAGAAACCAGCCTTTTAACAGGGTTTCCAAAGATAAATGGTGCGATTATCACGGTCAGGTAAAATGACCACAATATTTTGTTGTTTTTGGGCTCTTTTGCCAGGTTAGGCAAAACAAGAAGGAAATATAGTAAGGTCGGGAGCCATAATTTCGGAATGTAAAATCGGTTAAGTTGATAGGTTCCTATTGCAACAATTAGTCCTACGATGACAACACTTTGAAACTCAATTGGCGAAAATTTCTTTCCGTCATTTATCGAGAGTAAATAGCGGGAAAACAAAACCATGGTATGAGCCATGATAAGAATAAAAGGAATAAAGAAATAGAATGGAAGCGCCGCAAACCCATTTGATCCACTTTGCATTTTTAAAAGAGCAATATCGAAAAGTTCAGTAGCTACTGACAGCAATGAACCCTCAAATATCAGTAATATCAGTATAGACGCAGATAATATCCCGCCGAGTAGAATAGCAGCACCGGTCAACACAAGGGTTATAAGCCCTTCCTTTGCCCCTGCGATAAAATATGCAAAGCCCATTGCGGCTATGCAATAGAGTGCTGTTTCAAAGTTATAAAATATTGCCAGCGGAGATATGACGCCAAATATAAACGCTCCGAAACTTACTCTGATTTTGGCGAGGTAGTAGGAGATGATTATGAAAGCGGGAATTGAAATGAAACGAATTGGCAATTGATTTGGGGTTAGAAAATTGTTGCTAATGCCAGACATTTGGCCTGAGAAAAGAACGAGAATAAGCAGGCCTATTACCAAAATCACTGTTTTATCTTTTAGGCCTACTCGGCAGGTGGCTATAAATAGAACCAAGGCAAAGAACAGAATATTTATTGTGGACAAAAACCATTGAGTATCTCGAAGTGTTTCAAGATCGAATAAATTCCGCGTTTCTAAAATTATACCATTCAGAATAACCCCATACCCGGCAAATGCATTGAATGCCTCCCCATCAAAAGTGGGATTAAGTAATCCTTGTCCTAATACCGCCGTCCAATGGGTATCCATTGTCCAAAGGCGATTGTCTGGAATGGAAGGACCAAACCACATTGGCAAAATGAAAAAAATCAGGCATCCACCCAGAAATGCAAGTGATAGGTATTTGATGGAGAATTTATGGTTGAAGGTTTCTTTCACCAAGTATGCGACCGCAAAAGCGAGTACGAAATTGAAGCCCTTTTGTTTGTAAGTGAGAAAGATGACCAGCCAAAAGGCGAGTGTTATTGCCGGAACAAGCCACGGAGAAATCGCTTTGGATAAATACCAGTCTGATAAACTGTGTGTTGAGAATGTTCGGGGTGAAAATAACCCGAACAATAGGAAAAAAACGAAAATAACGACACAAAAAACGTAGTAGAAAATCCGTTGAATACGCGTGTCTTGCATATTGAAGTAAGAAACATGTTCCTGAACAAATGTTTCATTCTGGCTCATATTTTGAACGATTAAGTCCGAAATGCCCAAACTCAATAATGCAAGAGCCGTTAGCGTTAGCGTCAATTTTGGATCCATCATTTGAGTGAATCTGTCAATCAGCCACATAGTGTTATTTTGATAGTAAAAATATGCCCTATTGACAGATTTCATCAATGTGTTGGGAGAAAATTTGACCATTAATGTCTAACTATTAGCTCTAGAAAGTGAAACGGCTTTCGACAAATGTATTTCCTTTTTAAAATCAGTATAAACTCTGTTTTCGTCAAAACCAGCCCCAAAAATTTTGGCATTTAAAAGTGGCCGTCTTTGTAAATTTGTTGGCTTGAGCTTCCCCGTAAAAGGGGGCCTTTTTTGGTATCCCGATTGTCCGTTACGCGTGCTGATTGGAGGTTTAAGCTGGTCCATATTGAAGAGAAACCGCGGCTAACATTTCCTGCAAATTCGACAGTGCCACTTTGACTGCATTAGCTGAACTTACGTGGCGGGCATCCTCTAAGTATTCTCTGATTTTCCCGAATTCGCTCGCGAACCGCGGTTCGTACAGGCTAAGGACGGGCCAATACGCAACCTGATCAATGCGATGAAGTCCAGGCAAGCATTGCGGTTTAAGATTGTCTTCGTCCGGACCGACGCAGGCTGGAAAGTGGCGGACTAAAAATAGTTTAGAGTAGGGCGCGTTCATAACTGCCAATGTCAGGAATAGTAGTTTGATCCTGTTTATATGGCGAGAATCCATATATACTATTGATGGTGAAATCCTGCGATTCCCAGGAACAGTTCAATAACAGGTGTTCCATTAAACCAACTTATTTTTAGTGGGAAGTATGATGAGTGATGTGTTTGATTTAACGAGTAAAGACAACTTTCGGCACTGGACCCCTGTAACGGTTCGCTTTTCTGATCAGGATCCTTTGCAGCACGTCAATAACGTAGCCTATGCCACGTATTTTGAGGCGGCACGAACCATGTTTCTTGGCGGGTTGTTAAACACTGATGAGAGTGCAGAAATTGATTTTATTCTTGTCCGTCTCGTGATCGATTTCGTAAAGGAAACGCATTACCCAAATACAGTTCACGTTGGTACACGGGTTATCAAACTGGGCACTAAATCGATAACAACAGGCTATGGATGTTTCGTCGGTGATGATTGCGTTGCAACTTCTGAAAGCGTAAATGTATTCTTTTCCACGGTTGAACGTAAATCGGTCGCTATTCCTGACGCCGTCAGGACGAGTTTAGAAGCAGACCCTATGCAAGAACATAACATTAGTGGATATAGTCGAAACCACTAACACTCCAAGTCCGGATTTCTTAGCCTACACAACGTCGACCCGTTTCTTCCTCCGTGATAACGACAATTTCTGATGCGGTCGCTTGCGCAATCGATGTTCAGGAAGCATTGGCGGGCCATGATGTCATTCGATTGCATTGCGGTATCTATATCGGTGACGTCGTGTTCGAGAATGAGGACGTATTTGGTGACGGGGTGAATGTCGCTGCCCGCCTTGATGCTCTGGCGGAGCCCGGACGGATAGCGATCTCCGATACGGCTTATAATGGCCTCGACGGTTCGATGGGTCAGCAATTCTCCGGTGGGAACACTCATGAACAAAAAAATTTCTCGCTCCGTCGCCGTATGGTGGTGGCCTGGTGAAGCGCGGATCGCGATTGAGACCCCATCTGCAAAAAAGGAAACCACATTGGCGGTGCACGATAAGCCGTCAATAGCCGTCCCGCCTATTGACAATATGTCAGAGGTCTACGAAACGGCCGCTTCGATGTTTCGGGAGCGTCTGCTGTTGGCCAAGGATACGGATTTTTGCCGTGCCTGGCTTGTCTCGACGCTTGGGCATTTAGGTGAAATGGATTAGGCGCAAAAAATATGGGCGGACTTCGCAAAATCAATCCGGAAATTTAGTTTGAAACAAGACTGGCACGACTGGCGTTCACAAATCCTTCCTATGCGGAAAAGGTCATGGAAGAGGCGGCAAAAGCCGGTGTGACCGTTTTGGCGAGATGTCATCAGAAGCTCTTGATCGAGGAATTTGGAAAAGCAGTTCTGAGGTGCGGATTTAAAACACCAACAGGCGGATATTCAGTCCGAGTGGAACGCGGAAAGCCCTTAAGCTCACTAGGTCAGGTTCCTTTAAGCAGGGCTGGATGCTTGATGATTTTGGCAGGCGAGGGGCTTGTCTATTATCCCGCGTGGCCGGATAGACCCGAATAAATATGGTAAGTCATTTATACCGCTGGAAGTTTCATGGTTACGACAGTTCCTTCATTCACTTCAGATTCGATCAGGAGCGTGCCGCCAAGGGTTTCAACATAATTCTTGGCTAAGGTTAGTCCCAAACCCGTGCCTTCATATTTCCGCTCGAGACCTCTATTCGCTTGACCAAAGGCTTTTAAACAAGTCTCAATTTCCTCGGCGGGAATGCCAATTCCATTGTCTGAAACTGACAAGTTGATATCTCCCTTGGGGCCACGGCATAGCGCCAGTTTTACATAGCCTTCTTCACGATTGAATTTTATGGCGTTTGATATGAGGGAACTTAGGGCCTGCTTTATTAGCCGCTCATCCGTTACATAGGTATGGTCGTCATCGGATATTTCGACGACAAGCTTAAGTCCGGCTGCTTCCGCACGGTCATGCGACATTTTTCCAATTCGTTCCACAACTGCCACTAAGTCGACTTCTTCTTTTTGTACTCCGAGTTCATCATTTTCAAGCCTTGCAAAATCAAGAACGTCGGTAACGGTCTCCAACAACTTGGCGCCGCTATTATATATGTCTGTGCAATATTCCACATACTTGGGAGAGCCGAGTGGACCAAAAAACTCACCCCGCATCGTTTCCGAAAACCCCATCATTGCGTTCAGAGGGGTTTTGAATTCATGGCTCATATTTGCCAGAAACTCAGTTTTTGCACGGTTCGCCAATTCGGCCTGCTGTTTGGCGGCGACTAATTGCCGTTCCCTGCGTTGAGCGAGCCTTTCCGCTCTAACGCGTTGATCGATATCCCGCATCAAAAGGATAAAGTCATCGCTGCCATTTTCATCCATTGAGGTCACGGCGAGATCAGCATGAAACGCTCTTCCTGATGTTCGTTTACAGAGTATGCGTGCCGGTTTGCCCGTCGTGGCTGCATTCTCCAGAACCTGTTCAAAGGTGTGGTTGTCAGTTAAAGCCGAAGGGATGTATAGCTCCGACATATAACGGTTTTTTGCGGTTGCCGGAGTGATTTCGAAAATGCATTCCGCGGCGAGATTGATGGATTTTATCCGGCCCAGTCTGTCCGTCGTGATCAGGGCGTCAAAGGCGTTCCTTGCTACATTCGCCATGAGGGCCTGGACACGCATGCGTTCAAGTCGTTCCGCAACAACATTAAGTCCCCGCTGATGATAGCGAACGAGGACTGTAAAGCTGCCGGTTAAAAAAGTTCCGACAAAAAAGGGAGCAACGGGAAGGAGCAGGTTTGTGGATGACTGCACCCACACGCCCGCCGCAAAAATAGCAGCATCACAGGCGATGAAAACGGCGAGGAGGTATATAAGGCGGCATTTCCAGCCAACAATTGCTATGGCGGCTGTCAACAGCAGGAGTAAAACCAGGATCACGTCGTTTGAAACGGGTTGCAATGCCCGATCATTGACAAGAGATTGAGCTGCCAGCATTTGGACAAGTACGCCGGGAAGGGCATAGTAAATCGGCGTGGCGATATTGTCTCCGAGTTCCACGGCCGTTGCGCCAATGAGAACTGTCTTCCCCGTGAATGATGCTGGGTCAATGGCGCCCTGAACGACATCAGAAAAAGAATAGCGCAGAAACGATGCCAGATTGATGCTGTAATTGATCCCAAAATCCTGAAAGGATTCAACCGGATCAAGATCAACCCCGGATTTGGTCGCCAGGATGCTTGCTAGGGTTGGAATATTCTGTTGGTTCCATTCCTGATAAAATGTTTGTCGCCAGAGAAGGCCATCGGTATCTGGAAAAATGTTAGCCGATGCGATTTCGGCATATTGAGCAAAACGCGGCATTGGCCCGACATCGATAAAGACACCATCAGCCTCGCTCCATTGCCGGAAAGCTGCCAGTACTGCACGTCCTTCACTTCTTGCCAGAGCTTTTTCCAAAGCCACGTCATCAGCGTCGTTGCTTGCGAGGCTAAAGTCTACGTCGAAAACAATTGCCGCCGCATCCGCGGCAATGAGACGATCGATCAGCAATGCATGGAGCGATCGTTTCCATGGCCAGACGCCAATTTCGCGTAGGCTTTTCGGATCAATTTCTACAATAACAATGTCGTTACTTGCTTCATGGAGATCGAGTTTGAAGCGCTGCTCCTGCAACGGTCTTTCAATGAAATCCAATATCTGGAAGTTAAGGGCGGCAATTGTGATGCCAAACGCCAGCAGCCATGTAAAAACCCGAAGCAACATTGCTCGTGAATTTACAATTCTAGCCTAATTGCCGATACCGACGCTGACACCAATGCCGCCGACACCTACACCAACGCCGACACCAATGCCGCCGACACCTACGCCAACGCCGACGCCGACGCCGCCATCTCCGGCACCTGCATCTGCGCTGGCTCCTGCATCGCCGACACCCGCGCCTACACTGGCCCCGACGCCACTATCGCCAACACCGGCACCTGCGCTTGCTCCCACGCCACCGACACCCGCGCCTACTCCGGCCCCGACGCCGCTATCGCCAACCCCGACCCCTGCGCTTGCGCCAATGCCGCCGACATTTCCGCCAATACCGATACCTGCGCCATCGTCACCAATTCCGACGCCTACGCTCGCACTCATGCCCTCAACGCCACCGGTACCGCTTGTGCCTCCTTCAGCGTTAATTCCGATACCGGTATTTGAGGAATTTGAGCTCTGGGTTGAACTCGTGGAAACGCCTGCTGTCCCGCTAGAAACGGTTGCAGACATCCCAGCCGTAACAGAAGCCGTGCTTCCGTCACTTGTATTGGATACCGCCACAGTCCCCTCATTCACGTCAACCTGCGTTGATTCCTCATTAATATCAACGCTGAAACCGGTTCCTTTTACGACAGCGACGAGATAGGGAGCGGTGACTGAAAAGGTACCTGCTTTGCGCTTTTGTACCGAATATCCGACCTTACCACTGGATTGATTAACCACAGTCGTGGCGTCTTTATCGGCCTCCGGGATCACATTTATTGCCGAATTCGGCCCAAGTTCAATTTTGTCAAAGCCGTGCACGATCACGACTTGTGCGTTATCTAGCGTCCGGATTTCCACGCGTGCGGGAAGCTGTTCCGCCTTGACCAGAGATCGCCAGTCTCCATTGTTGCTGACTGGACGCCATTGGCTTGGTCCCTTGACGTAAAGAACATTCCAGTAGGCAATCGATCTCGCCTCTGAAGATTGCGACAGGGAAAAATACAAAGTGAGGACACTGAAAAAGGTAATGAGTATGAAAGTAACTAAATATCCAAAACCAATTTCCTTGTTTACTGGTCTAAACATTTTGTGCCCCTATGTACCGCGGATAACATGCAACCCATGGAAAGTAAGCTAATCAGCATAACAAACAGTTAAAATTTATAGTAAAAACCGGTTTTTATTGTGCTTTTAGGTGACTAGGGCGAGCGTTGAATTGTCATTTCCAGTCCGGCGGTAAAAAGGGTGTATCGTCGGTTTCGAACGACCGGCAGGCGGATCGTGCGTCGGCCCGCCGGGTGAAGGTGCTGCATCTGACCGCATGAAAGCGATATCTGCTAAGCGTCATTTCTGGATTTTCTGCACAAACTTCCGAGGCCATGCAAAGGATACAATCCGGATGATATATTCCGGCCAATCCCCAAGGTCGCCTTTTTGCAAATTCGCATGGATGCTCTATGCTCCGGATTCGGACATTGATTTTATTCATGCCAGCCGATCAGGATGTTGGCCAACATTGTTAATTAAGGAGAAGGAGCAATCATGAAAGTCGGATTTATCGGCCTCGGGAATGTTGGCAGCAAGCTTGCCGGCAGCTTATTACGCAACGGGCATGATCTGACTGTTCATGATTTAGATAAAGCGGCCGCGCAACCTTTTTTGGACAAAGGAGCGGCTTGGGCGGATACGCCAAAGCTCATGGCTGAGGCTGTTGACATCGTTTTTACCTGCTTGCCTTCTCCTGCGGCTTGTTCGGCTGTCATGGAAGCTTCTGACGGGGTAATAGCGGGTTTGCAGCCGGGTAAGTTCTGGATTGAAATGAGCACGACGGACGCCAATGAAATTCGTCGCATTTCGGAGTTGATCATCGCAAAAGGCGCCTATGCCTTGGAGGCGCCTGTTTCGGGTGGATGCCACCGGGCCGCGACGGGAAATATTTCCATTTTGGTTGGTGGCGAGCGGCGGGCATTTGAGAAGGTACTTCCAGTTCTAACAACCTTGGGACGACGGATTCTTCATACCGGACCTATTGGGACAGCCTCAGTTCTGAAAGTCATGACAAACTATCTCGCAACAGTAAATCTTTGCTCGCTCGCCGAGGCATTGACGGTTGCCAAGAAGGCGGGAATGGACCTCAATACGACCTATGAGGCAATCCGTATTTCATCCGGGAATTCATTCGTTCATGAAACGGAATCCCAGGTTATCCTGAACGGCAGCCGGGATATCAGCTTCACGATGGATCTTGTGATCAAGGACGTCGGGTTGTTCGATCAAATAGCGAGAGATCACGGGGTTCCTTTGGAAATTTCTCCCTTGATTCTTGATATCTTCAAGGACGGGCAAGAGAGATACGGACCTCGGGAGCTGTCGCCAAACATCATCCGGCGACTTGAGGAGGCCAGCGGCGTTGAGGTATTAGCACCGGGATTTCCGGCTGAAATGGTTGATGATGAACCGGAGGAAATCGGTGCGGAAGTATTCCCCAAAGGCGCGGAAGGCCGCCGTTTGTAATGCAGATAAATTCTGAAAAAATGCAGTATGGTGACTGGCTGAAAAAAGCGAAGTCTCTAAACATTGAAAGTAGGTTGTTTATTAATGGCTCCTATGTGGACGCCGAATGCGGTGCTCGTTTTGAAAGCGTTAATCCGGCAACGGGGGAGGTTCTGGCCGCAGTTGCCCGTGGTGGGGTAGCCGACATAGATCTTGCGGTTGCTGCGGCTACGGACGCCTGGCGAGACGGGCGTTGGCGGTTTATGGCCCCAAGGGATCGAATGAACGTTCTTTTCCGCCTTGCTGACCTCATCGAGCAGCGGTCTGACGAGCTTGCCCTGCTGGACACTCTGGACATGGGTAAACCGATCACAGACTCACTGACGATTGATCTGCCGGAAGTGATTGTGACCTTTCGCTATTTCGCGGAATGCATCGATAAGCTGGAAGGCGCCGTGACGAATTCTGACGCCAACGCGTTGCATATGATCCTGAAAGAACCTCTCGGGGTGGTTGGGGCCATTTCACCGTGGAATTATCCGTTACTCATGGCCGTCTGGAAGGTTGCGCCTGCCTTGGCCGCTGGAAACTGCGTTGTGCTCAAACCCTCCGAAAAGGCTCCCTTGAGTTGCCTGTTGCTGGCGGAACTGTTCATGGAAGCCGGCGGGCCAGCGGGGGTATTCAATGTGGTTAATGGATTTGGGGATGAGGCGGGAAAGGCACTGGCCTTGCATCCCGATGTCGCAAAGATCACCTTCACCGGCTCCACCAAGGTCGGCAAGCAGATCATGATTTATGCTGGTCAATCGAATATGAAGCGCGTCGCGCTGGAGACAGGCGGCAAGAGCCCGCAAATCTTCATGGCGGATATAGATGATCTTGATCAAGCTGTGGATTACGCTTTTGCGGGGATTTTTGATAATGCGGGTCAGGTATGTAACGCCGGGTCCCGTTTGCTGGTACATCAGAAAATACATGATGCCTTTGTCGAGGCTTTTGCCAAAAGAAGTCAGGCGGTTTATCAACCCGGCGACCCGCTGGATCCCAATACGACGCTAGGCCCCGTTGTGGCGAAAGAGCACCAGCAAAATATACTGAAAAAAATCTCGCAGGGGCGGGAAGAAGGTGCCAGGCTTATCTTCGGCGGCCAGACTGTCGAAGAGTTGGAGCCCGGAGCTTATGTGCAGCCGACCTTGTTCTCGGATGTTGAAAATCATATGTCACTGGCCCGCGAAGAGATATTTGGTCCGGTCGCGTCGGTAATATCATTTGGCGATGAGCAAGAGGCGGTAGATATCGCGAATGATTCACCATATGGGCTTGCCGCAGGTGTCTGGACGCGGGATTTGAAAACCGCCATGCGGATGGTAAAGAATATTGAAGCCGGTGTGATATGGGTGAACTGTTTTGGCGACGGGGACATGACCCAACCGTTTGGCGGCTATAAGCAGTCAGGCAACAGCCGGGACAAGTCAATGGAATGCTTGCTGGGATACACGCAAAGCAAGTCCGCCTGGTTCAAGCTGGACTAAATGCCGCGGTGAAAATGCTCTTCGAGAGAGCGTTACTTCATGGCAGGGCATGGATACCAATTTGTTCAAGATAGACCCGTAGCGATTTGTGCAACCGCGCAGTCGGCCAATCCGGCCCATCCACAAGTCCGCGAATGATCAGGCCATTTACCTGCGCGGTGATGCCTTGGCTTACATCCTCCAAATCTTCCGGCAAGGGGATTCTATGGCGCTGGTAATGGCGCATAAGTTCCTGAGTAACAATATTTTGCCATCGATGGTGAAATTCTAGCTGCATCGTAGCGACCCGGGGCTCCGCAATGGACCGGCCCCAGAAGGCCAGCCATACTGTCATCGCAATGCGGCTCTCGGCCGTGGTTGGAAGTGCTGTGGAAATAATGTCAAAAAAACTGTAATTTTCCTGCTCCTTCACGTGTTCCATGTTTGCAAACATGATGTCATAAGCCATCTCCAAGGCCGCCATAAGGATCGCATCCTTATCGGAGAAATAGTGGGTAACCGCACCTGTGGTCACCCCGGCAAGGCGCGCTATATCCACCAATTTGGTAGCTTCCAAACCGCGCTCGGCAATTACCTTCATTGCCGCCGCGCCAATCGTTTTTCGTCTTTGATCGTGATCCACTATTTTTGGCATAGACGTGCTATAACATTTTTATTATATAATGGTGATTATAAAAAATCAGGAGAGATGATATGGCTCTTGTCTCGTTGATGGAAAAAGGTCTGCTTATTCCGGTCGGCAGTGAGTTGGCATATTTCAATTACTTCTGGTTACGGGACAATTGCCCGAGTTCCTGGGATGCTGCTACTCAGGAGCGTATCTTCGACATTCTCGCAGAAGCAGATGATTTGCATGCCGACGCCGCGGAGGTGAGGGGTAATTATCTCTGGGTTACATGGCAGAACGGGCATGAGAGCCAATATGATCTGCGCTGGCTGGAGAGTTGGCATAAAGAAGATGGCCGAATTGATACGGCAATTCGCAGCCGCCAGCCCTGGTACAGTAATCATTATGAAAATATGGCACGATTTGATTTTGAAACCCTGAAGGAACGTCCCGCGGAAGTTTTGGATTGGGCAGAAGCGTTGCTTGATGACGGGATAGCCTTGGTCAAGGGGTTGCCAAATACCGATCAAGCCCTTCAATCCTTGTGCGAGTTACTTGGTGTCGTGCGTCCATCCTATTCCGGCCTCGCTTTCGATGTTCGCCAGAAGATCGATCCTGTGAATCTTGCCTACACGAACAAAGCTCTTGAGTTGCATACGGATGAGGCGGCGGAGGAATTTCCTCCGGGCATTCAATTCCTGCACTGCCGTGTAAATGACGTGGCGGGCGGCAATAGCTTATTCGTTGACGCAATGGCGGTCGCCAATGAACTGAAGAAAACCCATCCTGATTATTTCAAGATACTGACGGAATATATGGTTCCCTTCCGCTATACGACGCATTCCCATGATATTCGTGCAAAGCAGCGTATTATTGAAATTGATCAGAACAACGGCGAGGTAAGCGGCATCAATTTCAGCCAGCATCTGGCGGATATTTTTGATTTTCCGCAGCATGAAATGGATGTGTTCTATCCTGCGTTTCGAAAGTTTGGGCAGATGCTACAGGATCCTCGGTTCTTGATGACTTTCCGTTTGAATGCCGGTGAATGCATAGTGTTCGATAATCACCGTATTGCCCATGGGCGTACTTCGTTCGAAGAGGGAGAAGGGCGGCGACATTTGCGCGGCTGCTACGTTGACAGGGGAGAATTGCGCAGCACCTATCGCGTTCTCAAGGCAAAATATCCCACCGGTGGACGTAACAGATGAACTATCACAATAAGGAACGCCAATTAAGGGTTGATCTCGCGGCTGCGTTCCGGATTCTCCATAGATTGGATATGCATGAATCAGTCGCCAATCACTTAAGTGCAGCGGTCTCTGATGATGGCCGAACGTTTCTGATGAACCGGCGCTGGATGCATTTTTCCAATGTTACGGCGAGTAATCTTCAGCTTCTCGACGTCGATGATGAGAGCATATTGCAACGTGACGACGCACCGGATATTTCGGCATGGAGCATTCATAGCAATATCCATAGAGCCTATCCCGGTGCGCGCGTGGTCCTTCATGCGCACCCAACATATGCTACGGCCCTCTCGACGCTAAAAGACCCACGCTTGCTACCGATCGATAACAATACAGCGCGGTTTTATGAACGTATTGCGTATGACACAAATTTTGGCGGAATTGCAAATTCTGAAGAAGAAGGAGAAAGGATTGCAGAAAGCCTTCAGGGGAAACCAGTTCTCATGATGGGAAATCATGGCGTAACCGTTGTCGGCGAAACCGTCGCGGAGGCATTTGAAGATCTCTACTATCTTGAAAAGGCCTGCAAAACCATGATTCTGGCTTATTCCTCCGGGCAACCGCTCAATATTTTATCCGATGAGTTGGCACGTGAGATTGCAAAAGGTTGGGATGATTTTCAAGGGGCGTCCTTCGCGCATTTTGAACAGTTGAAGGCAGAGCTGGACGCGACTGACCCATCCTATCTAAATTGATCGCTGCCAATTGGTGATGTCTGGGTAACATGCCGAGATACCTGATCTGTTATTTGATTGAATCCATAATTTTTTGAAAAGCGGTGTCCGGGGGGCGGATTTGAACCACCGGCAGGTGGATTTCCAATCCGCGTGGGCTTAGGTTTTTCACTAGACAAGGTCGTGCACCAGTTGGTGCTCTGCATTAGTAAAGAAGGCTATATTTCAGCAGTCCATGTAGCTATTTTTGACACAATCGCTAACTAGTTTTCTAGCAGTTTCAATTGCCTCTTTCGTCATTTTATTCTCTAGACGCTGTTTGACGGTAGCCGCTTCATAATGTCCTTGTTTGGAAGCTAACGAATACCACATCAAAGATCGTTCATAATCTTTATCAACCGCCTGCCCATAATAATACATCCTACCGAGGTTAAATTGAGCATCGATATTTCCCTGGCTCGCGGCGCGGCGATACCATTTTAACCCTTCTTCATAGTTTTCCGCGACAAATCGGTTGTTTGTATATATATCGCCAAGGTTATTTTGCGCTAATGCGAAACCCTGAATAGCAGCCATGGTAAACCATTTGCGTGCAGCTATGTAATCCCGCGGAATTTTTCGTCCGCGAGAATAAATGAGCCCGAGGTTGTTCTGAGCTACGGCGTTACCATTAATTGCCTCTTCCTTAAATCTGCTAATTGCAGCATCGTCAGATTGAAGTACTCCTTTTCCTTCAAATTCAGCGTCTACTATGGCCACGGCTCTAGCGCATTTGTCTAAGTCGGGTGCTTTAATTTGAACCCAATATCTATTGCCATCTGCATAGCCCCTTTCGAAAAACCGATCATTCATATACCATTCTTTGATGGCTTCGATTTTGTACGCCTCGTTGCCGTCAGCATAAAAGCGAGAGCATAGCTCGCTATAGCTCGCATTCCACCCGACCATAATTGGACTATGGTTTTTAAAGTTGGTGAGATTTGTTGGCGGCTCTATTGTGCTTGTGCAGGCTGGCAGCAAAAGAACCGGAATGGCAAAAAGGATTTTCGAAGGAGTGCTCCCAAAGAAGCCGTTCGCAAAATAGCAGAAATATCTATGACAATATTCTCGTAATTTATCAGCAAGCAAGAAACAAGCAAAGCGGATTTGCATTGCAACCGCCTTAAAACGTCTCACTGTCATCTCAATTGTACTTGTACACAACTTGCATACCTCTTTTGCCAAATTTCATCCGTATATATGATTTCGACAGAATCCAGAATGTCATTACGACAGCCCATGATTGAGCGGAAATGCTAAAGACGAATAGTCTAATACCAATAATGTTGGGTATCCATCCGTCCAGTAATGGGCTTTTCATGGCGGGATTAATTGAGTAAGCGCCGACATATATTGCAACGCCGATTGAGCTAACTAAAACCGGACCTATTAAAAAACGGATGAATACTTGGAGAAATAGCTTCATTTTATTGGTGAATTTCCCATTCTTTCCTTCAATCTCTCCAGCAATAGCAGATGGGAGTGCCAACCCGAATAGGGAAAACAGAACTAGAAATAGAATACATTCTAGAAAATGCTCAACAAATACGATAACAGCTACTAAAGCTACGCGGCTAAGGTCATCAGGTAAATCTCGTAAGAAGTTTGGAAGGGCTATAAAGAAAGCCAAGCGAGACAAGTAAAGTGGAAGGAAAAGCCCAGCAAATCGAAAAAAGAATCGCGTAAAAAGAGCAACATCGCTTGGATGCTCGTCTGCTTCGGGGCTTAATATACTTACACATGTGCTATAGGCTAAATGGGTCCATAAAGAAAAGTAAGCTACATCGACCCCAGTATCATTGAATAAATCGCTCTCGTTCATAAATTTTAGCGAGAAGATTATAAGCGTACCGATGACATAGTATCGGTAGAACTTTCGAAATAATAAGAATGAGCTACGATACATTCAGAATTCTTTGGTCTTAGAGCAGCCCTCAAGATTTGCCTGATAGTATAATCTACCTTGAGTAGATGAGTCAAAAGAGGCCTCAAACGCCCAAGCTGCATGAAGGTCACTTTCCATCTGCGCAATCTTTCTCCGATACAGCAAGACATATTAGATAGATTCTGAACTATGGGTTTCCGGGTAGCCACTCCCTGGTTTCAAAATGCTGTCGTTTGAAATTTCCGATCGAAGTCTCCGCGAACACTACATCGTGTGACGAACATAATTATTTTCCTGCGAATTAAACCTGATTAATCACACGTATTCTCTCGACGATTGTGAATTGTCTGCTCAATTTTCCTGTCTCTAAGATAACCATGCAGGCATTCCGCATCTAGGCCATGTAGCATCAGGCGAAAGCCTGCTTCCAAGGTCGAAAACGGAACGGTTGGATGACCATTATGAACCAAGGAGAGATGAAGACTGTCGCCAAAAATTCTGGCGATGTAAATCGCCACTGTTTCATCCAACTGTAAAGAGTTGCTGGCACGCCAGAAATCTCTATCGGACAATAATAACGCATAAAGAGGCGTGTAAATTTCGATGGCCGTTTGCAGATCAAGGAAATTATGCCACTTATCAGGTAATTCGGAGAATTCAAATGGCTCAGTACTGATGCTACTGAAATCAATTTCTTCGAGTGATTTTGGTGAAATTTTTTCAAAAGAAACTCTGCTGTTCAGCTCGATTATGAAGTTAAAGACGTTCAGATCATGAATGAGAAATGTATTGCCTAGGAGGTCCTCAAGCGATTTAGGGCGCAGAGGTTGGGTGGTTTCTATGTCGACAGACCCCATATTGTCCGCGGTGAATGCAAGGATTTCCGTACCGATATTGAAATGTCGCAATATCAAACGGTTAGCGTCCGGGCTGACAAAGTATTTTAGTCCCAAATATATTGTCTTGTGGAGCAGGTTAGGGGATTGCCAGCGTTCTGGCATAACCAACCGAAGTAACTGCACGAAAATGATACCTAATTTTGCTATTGGTCTAACCAATGGCAATAGTAGTCTTCTGGACCATCCACGTTGGCCACGCAGCAACGCAGCTTTAGCCTCCTTGTCCATTGGCAAGCTTTGGTCCAATTCAAGGGCAAGCCATGGATCCGGATTTCGGGGGTTTGTTACTTTCGGTTCGTCATACATTGCCGATCTCCTCAAGTTGCAGGAGATATAATCGACCCGTGACTTTTGCCGTCTTTACAATTTGATCGGCAAGCCCTGCAATGTTGAGAATGCCTGAGGCCATAATGTTCTCGAGTTTCTCAATATGATCGTCGTCATGTTCCGCATGGTAACGATAAAATTGTGTCTGATTCGGCTTTAGGTTGAGATTCTGTTCCAGCTTTTTCACCCAATTTCCGGCGAAGTTTTTGCCCAGCCCTTCTATGATGAACATTGCCCCCAACAGATCAAATGGATTTTTCTGGCTAGCTTTATGGAACATCCAGGCATGCAAGGCTTCCGATCCTATATTCTTCTGGCCATTGGAAATATGCCCTATGTCACCCCCGCAATTTACAAAATCTTCGTCGAGCATTTTATAGTCGAGCTGTTCGGTAGCGGCATGCCGCGAAAATGTTGCACGTTGTTCCAGATAAGGCTGTTCAATGCTGGAAGCGGCCCGAGCAATCCAGCGGCTTCCTTCTACGACTTGCTGCCGATGATTAAGGAGAATGTCACGATATTCCCCAATGCTGATCTTTCCGCGGTTTATCCTGTCAATAATATCCACTTTGTTCAACTTGCCTTCGAAGTCTG